>Ga0208980_10001330_pt1 | contig 14914 bp, 9 predicted proteins | sample WetSurMetagenome_3_FD_187993 | JGI IMG/M metagenome (GOLD analysis project Ga0208980, IMG submission 187993) | Wetland microbial communities from Twitchell Island in the Sacramento Delta, sample from surface sediment Aug2011 Site A1 Bulk (version 2) | ecosystem: Environmental > Aquatic > Marine... | reverse complement strand
CGAACCGCAAAGACTGAAGGAGTAAGAGGTGCGGGGATAACAGATTTAGGCCTTACCACAGGATTTCTGCCTTTCGAAAAAGTTCAGGGCGAGATCGGCATCGACTATCTCTATATGGGAGATAACAACTACGATGACCACCCGGTCTACTTCAATCTGAAGATAGGAATGCCTGAAGGCGCAATGTTTAAGGGTTCACCCGCAATTGCTATCGGGGCTTATAATATCGGAACGAAAAAAGATCTGACAAACTACAATATCATATATGGGTTAATCGCAAAAACAATTCCTGTTCTCGGCAGGCTTTCAGTGGGATATTATACCGGCAACGAAAAGATTCTTGTTGATGAGAACCTTGATAAGGCAAATAGTGGAGTTTTGTTGTCATGGGACAGGACAATGACCGAGATATCAGATAAGCTTTGGCTGGCTGTCGATTACCAGGGTGGGAAGAATTACCTTGGGGCATTGAATTTTGGCGTTGCATGGTCTTTCTCCAAGAATGTTTCCGTAATTATGGGATATGACATTTACAATAACAAAGATGCCTTTTACAATACCAATAACCAGAATGCGAACAGTTTTACCGCACAGGTTGACATAAACTTTTAACTTTCATCTGAATCCTTGTCCTGGGCAGCTTTGATGCTTACGTTCAGCTCAAATCCGATAAGTATGGCAATTGAATTCAGATATAGCCAGATAAGTATGACCATCAGGGTTCCGATGGAGCCGTAAAGCTTATTATACTGGCCGAATTTGTTAACATATGCTGAAAAGCCCAGGGAGGTCAGGATGAACAAAAAAGTCGCAAGGGTTGATCCGGCTGAAATAAATCTGAAACCGGTTCTTTTGGCCGGGGCATAATAATAAAGGAATGAGATGGTAAGGAAGACCAGCAGAATAATGATTATCCACTTAAGGAATATCAGGATGTCGATAACCAGTGCCCTCTTTATGATATGGTATTCAACAAGCCTGTTAACCGCAACTTTCTCATAGATCAGAAGGATTCCTCCCGTAAAGGTCATGAAGATCACTATCATCAGAAGCACTACCGATATTTTGCGCTGATGGATCCATGACCTTGTTTTAAAAGAGTGTGCCGAGACCACAAAGGCATGAATTATCGCATGAATGCCATTGGTCGAGAAGAGCACCGTTGCGAGGAACATGAATATAAGCAGTACCCTGCTTTTCCTTGTGACTATATCAATTATTGTAGCTTCAAGGTAATTGAAGGCATTGGAAGGAAGAATATTCTCAAACAGCTTTATCAGTTCCTTCTGGAAATTGTGCACGGGAATGAAGGGAATAAGGGTGAAAAGGAAAATGGAAGCCGGGAGAAAGGCCATAAGCAGGTTAAAGGCAATGGAAGATGCCCGGGTTACCAGGAATCCTTTTCTGAATCCCTTCAGGACAAATGAGAAAACCTGGCTGATCGGAATGCCGTCGAAGCCCGGAAGAACCAGTTTGTTTAACCCTTCGGAGAAGCTTATGTTCGATTCCTTGACTTTCTTCATCTATAAGATGGCTTTAAGGCTCATGTCAAGACTTTTTATGTGATGGGTGAGCGCACCCACAGAAATATAATCGACTCCGCATTCACCATATGACCTTATAGTGCCAAGTGTGATGCCTCCCGACGACTCTGTTTCGTATTGTCCTTCTATCTCTTTTACTGCGGTTCTTGTATCTTCTAAGCTGAAATTGTCGAGCATAATACGGTCAACCATCCCGACAGCCAATATTTTTCTGACGTCTTCAATACTCCTCGCCTCAATTTCCACCTTGAGGCTTATATTTTTCTTCCTGAGATATTCCCTTGAAGCGATAATAGCCTTTTCAATCCCTCCTGCATAATCGATGTGATTATCCTTAAGCATGATCATATCGTAAAGGCCCATCCGGTGATTCTCTCCGCCGCCTATCCTGACTGCCTCCTTTTCCAGAAGCCGGAAACCCGGGGTGGTCTTCCTGGTGTCGAGGATTTTGGTTTTAAGTCCTTTCAGTTTTTCAGCATATTCGCGGGTGCTTGTAGCTATTCCGCTCATCCTTTGCACTACATTCAGGATAAGGCGTTCGGTCCTCAGTATTGAACGCTGATTTCCTGAAATATAAAACGCAATGTCACCAGGGACTATTTCTGCCCCGTCACTGAGAATGATTTCAGTTTTAAGATTCTTGTCGGCAATTGCGAAAATCTTTTTAGCAACCTCGATGCCTGCAAGTATACCCTTTTCCTTGATGAGCAGCTTAGCCTTACCTGTTGCATCCGCAGGTATGCATGCCAGCGATGAGTGATCGCCGTCGCCGATATCCTCCGACAGGCTCCTTAATATCAGTTCCCTCAGAGTGTTATCTTCCATTATCGGATTCAATTCTTATCTGGTGAATCAGCAATTCCTGGTCAACCTTTTTAAGAAGGAGATAGACGCGAAAATCTCCCTTCTCTGTTTTAAGATTACCAATTGCATATTGAGCATCACTTTTTGCACCCTGATGACGAATAGTGAAATCCTTTGTCTGGTATTCACTGAAAAAATCCTTAAGAATTGTTTCTGCCACATTCTTTTTGTAGAAATCCTCCTTGTCAAGCAGCAGAAGTTCGATTGTCGAATTCATGTATTTCGAAAGCTCAGACGCATTGCCTGCCTTAATTGCAACTGAGATCCCTCCAGGAATATTCGTCTGTTCCTGGGCCGTGGCTACGAGGCAGCTGAAAGCAATCAAAATCACCGGTATTACCTTGGCAGATTTCATTTCAATCTAAATTAAATAATGCTGACACTTTTAATCAGGCTCCACAAATTTAATACTAATTTGATTAAGATATCAACCCCTTCCTGATCAATGCAATTTTAATTCCGTGATCAGGATATTCATGATTAACAATAACCCTGCCATGATCGGGAATGAAAGTATTAAATTGTTACTTTTGTGTAAGAAGCTAAAATTTAAAGCCCCTCTTATGAAGATCGCACTTCTCCAGACAGGAAAGACCACGGATAAAAATGTTGCTGCGATCGCTGACCTGTATTCTTCACGCATTAATAAATATCTTGTTTTTGAAACCGTCACAATTCCTGAATTAAAGAATTCAGGCAGTCTTTCGGTGCAGGAACAGAAAATCAGAGAAGGCAGGAGGATAATCCAGACCCTAGGTAATGATGACTGGGTTATTCTTCTGGATGAGAGGGGGAAAGAATTCAGAACTACCGAATTTACGGAATATCTGGAAAAGGCATTTATGATGTCAAGAAAACGGATTGTATTTGTTATCGGCGGCCCCTGGGGATTTTCCGATGAGGTTCGGCAAAGGGCAGATTTCAGGATTTCTCTCTCGAGAATGACTTTTCCCCACCAGTTGGTACGATTGTTGTTTCTTGAACAGCTGTACCGGGTTTTAACAATTACCAGGGGTGAGCAATACCATCATGAATAAGAACGCATTGTATGAAAGGTAAGCATTACATTATAATACTCTCATCTCTTACCGTTATTCTTCTCATTGCGGCATTTGTTTCAGAGACAATTTATTTCAGTGATTTTGAATACCGTTTCAGGACAAGGAAATTCAATAAAATCCTTGCAGATAAGGAACGGATCATGGAAGAGTGCCTCACTGCTATGAAGCCAATTCTTGCCGGGGAGGATCATCACGGATCCGTAAATGAAAACAACCTCTTCACAATTGCTGAAAAGAACAAGATTACTATACTCGAATATCTTGACAAAAAGCTTCTTTTCTGGTCTGACAACGAATTTGACGTTCCTCAGTTTATCAATGACTCCATCTTCAGCAAGAATATTGTTTTTTTACAGAACGGATGGTTCCTGCCCAAGACTATAAGAGCTGGCAATGAGATAATAGTCGGGCTGCTGAGGCTGCGTACAGAATACAGCTTTGAAAATGACATTATAAAAAGCGGCTTTGAAAAGGATTTCAGGATTCCGGAAAGTGTCGGATTCAGTACAGACAAAGCTGATTCTGAATTTCATGTTTCGAACAGGGAAGGAGATTTTCTCTTTTCGCTTACTTTCCCTGAAGTTAAGGTAAAGACAACTTTTATTTTCATACCTCTTCTTCTGTGGGCCCTCTCCTTCATCGTGATATTGTTGTTAACTCTCGAACTGGCAAAACTGTTAGTTTCGAAAGGATGGAATCTGCCGGCTGTCTTTTTTGTGATGGCAATATTTTCACTGGTTTACATTCTTATTCTTGCTACAGGGAAACCACTTGTCCTTTTCCAGACAGAGCTTTTTTCACCTTACAGATTCTCCTATAACAGTATAGTTCCTTCTTTAGGGCATCTGCTTCTGCTAAGCATTCTGGCCGCTTCATTTTCGAATGTTTTTTTCAGGCATTTTCCCATGAATGTACAGAATCACAACAGATCAGTACGTGATTTTCTTGTCGCAACCCTGCTTCTTATTCCCGGTGCGTTTCTTGTAAGCTATTATCATCTGGTTTTCAGAGAGATGATCAGTACTTCAAACATTAATTTCGAGGCTTACAAGGTGCTTGAGATTAACCTTTTCAGCCTCGTGGGTTTCACGGCAGCAATATTACTTGTTATCGTTCCTGTTCTCTACTTACTGAAAATCTTTAAGACTCTCATGCATTTCAGGGGGGGAATCATCCTTTCCTCAATTATTGCATCCACCATAGTGATAGCCGCTGTTTTTCATGATGATCCTGCCACATTAATTCCTCTGTCTGTCTTTTACCTGGCTCTGGCAATAGTGCTTTGGGAATCAGGATATTCAAAGGTCGGTTTTTTTAATATGACAGTGATCTTTTCACTTATTTTCGGGGTTTATTCGCTCTATTTTATAACCATTCTTTCAGAACAAAAAACTACCGGTAATCTGAAAATTAAGGCAGTCTCACTTACAACTGAGAATGATCCTGATGCAGAACACCTTCTGCTTGACATATGGCCGGTCATTTCTGCAGATACCACTCTTCAGTCTATGATGCTTATGGAATATTTGGGGAAGGAGGATGTTGATAAAGTTTCGGGGTACCTTCAGGAGAATTATTTCGGAGGATACCTGAGCAGCTTCAATTTCAATATCGTACTCTGCCGGAATGATGAGTCTCTTAGCGTTGGGCCCGGAAATGAGGTATTTGAAAACTGCTTCAGATTTTTTGATGAGCGGATAAAGCGGAACGGGCATAAAATCACCGGTACGAACTTTTATTTTATAGATAATCAGGGTGGAAGATCTGATTACATCGGCAGGATATATTACAAAACAGACACTAAATATACAAACGGGTTGTTTATTGAGCTGCTTGGCGATATAAATGTGTTTCAGCCCGGCTATTCAGAGCTGCTTCTGGATAAAAGATATCAGGGCTATGCAGGTCTGAAAGGCTATTCTTTTGCAAAATATATTAACGGGGAACTGGTTCTCAGCACTGGTGATTTCGCGTACGACAAGACTGATGCCGAATATATTGATAAGATCGCTGATTACAGGATTTTCGATTCTGAAGGTTTTACCCATGTCCTGTACAAAAATGGAAATGCAACTATTGTGATTACAAGGCCGGATCTGTCTGCCGGCGATGTCATAATCTCATTTGCCTATATATTTGGATTTGTTCTGCTTTTCACAAATCTTTTCATAATGTTGATAAGGAGACCTGTTGTCAAACGACCCAATATTCTGAATTTCAGGCAGAAGCTTCAGCTCTCATTCATCGGGATCCTTCTGTTCTCATTTGTTCTTATCGGTGTAGTAGTTGCTTATATTACAGTAAATCAGTTTCATGCAAAGCATTATGAGAATATAAAGGAAAAGCTGAGTTCGGTTTACATCGAGCTCGATAATATGCTTTCCTCCGACAAGCAGATCACCAATGATCTGAGAAGCAATGGTTATACGTCGTTGAATGAGGCGCTTATAAAGCTTTCAAATACATTCAACACAGATATTAACCTATATGATGTAAACGGGTTCCTGGAATCTACGTCACGTCCGGAGATTTTTTACCGGAACCTCACGAGCAGAAGACTTAACAATATGGCATTCATTAATCTGAGGGACCTTACAAAAAGCGAATATATCCAGAAGGAGAAAGTAGGTTCACTTGAGTATATTTCAGCCTATGTTCCATTCCTCGACAACAATAAAAAAGTTATCGCTTACCTGAACCTGCCCTATTTCAGGATGCAGAGTATACTGGCCAGGGAGATCTCCAATCTGATAGTTGCAATCATCAATTTTGCCCTTCTGCTTATTGTGATAACCATGAGTATGGCTGTGCTTATAAGCGGAAGGCTGACATCTCCCCTGAAGATGCTGGGCGAGGGGCTTGCTTCTGTTGGAGTCGGCAAGAAGAGCGAACATCTTGTTTACAGGGGAAGCGATGAGATAGGGGAGCTTGTAAAACAATACAACAGGATGGTGGATGAAATTGAGGAGAGCGCACACAAACTAGCCAACTCGGAAAGGGAATACGCATGGCGGGAGATGGCGAAGCAGATCGCTCATGAAATAAAAAATCCGCTCACCCCTATGAAGCTTAATGTTCAGCAGCTGTTTAAGTCATGGAAAGACAAGGCGCCGGGATTTGACAAGCTGATCGAGAAGTTTACACGGAACCAGATTGAGTATATCGACAACCTTTCGTCTATAGCTTCAGCCTTTTCATCATTTGCCAAGATGCCAGGTAATAATCCTGTTGAGCTAAACCTGCTTGATCAGATAAGGACGACCCTTGAGCTTTTCAAAAACACCGGCAATGTGGAATTTGTAGTAAACTGGCCCCATGAAAGCAAGGTTATGATCTTCGCCGACCGGGAACATCTGAACAGTGTTTTTGCAAACCTTCTAAAGAATGGCATCCAGTCGATACCACCCGACAGGGAGGGAAGCATAAATATTGATGTTGAAGTCATAAGCGACAAAGTTATTACAGCAATAAAGGACAACGGCAGTGGAATTCCGGAAGATCTGAAGAAGAAGCTTTTCACACCTAATTTCACGACCAAGTCTTCAGGCATGGGGCTGGGTCTGTCAATTGCAAAGAAATACATTGAAAATGCCGGTGGCAGGATCTGGTTTGAATCTGATCAGGATAAGGGTTCAGTGTTCTACGTTGAGCTTCCTCTTGTTTATACTGTCGAAAAACTTGGCTGACCTGCAGCCTCGCTGAAGCCTTTATCAACCGGGGATAGTTGATAAATTTCAACTGTTGTTGGATAAATCTAAAATTTCAGCTCTGAAATATCGTTATCTTTAGGTCACCTTAGCTGCGAATGCTGAGGTTTGTTTAATATAATAATTATATTAGCGGATAATAACTGTTTTTGATGATAGGAGGATCTGGCTTTAACATAAGAAAAATCTTACTGATTGTGCTGTTTGTATCAGGAGTAGCCTCTTCTCTCTATTCACAGGGCACTCACATCGGAGGTGTCATAAATCAGTACATTCAAGTCATTTCCATCGGCATACCCGATTCAGTAACTGTTAGTGATGCGGGAATGTTTGCCCCCGGCGATACTGTTCTGCTTATTCAGATGAAGGGAGTTGTAGTTTACGGTGATGAAGGTGCCCAGTATGGTTCATATTCGAAGCTTCTCGGAACGCCAGGAGGTTACGAGTTCCTGATTATCAAGTCTGTTGATTACGGGACAAAAAAAATCGTTTTCACAAGCAGCCTGATAAATAGTTACGATGTCTACGGACTTATTCAGCTGATTAAAGTGCCTTCGTACGATGCGGCTGTTGTAACCAGTACCCTCACCTGTTCTCCATGGGACAGTGTCACCGCAAAGACCGGCGGTGTACTAACCTTTATGGTCGCAAATACCCTTACCCTTAACGCAGATATAGATGTTTCTGGTAAAGGTTTTACCGGAGGAATTCCCTATAACGGAGATGGAAATTGTGTCGTTACTAACTTACCGCTGTACAGTAAATATTCATATCCTCAGGGTTATACTAATTCCGGGTGGAAAGGTGAAAGTAATGTTTCGTCCATTTTCCTTGCACCGGATTACCTGCCGGTTTATCCTGGTTTTGTTAAGGGCAATGGAGATAATTTTAATGGAGGAGGCGGTGGAAATGGAAAATACTCCGGAGGCGGAGGCGGTGCAGGAACAGGACTCGGTGGAAAGGGAGGAAGGGAATATAATCAATGCGGACCACCACAGGATGGTGGTTCAGGAGCTCGCCTGGTAAATTCTCCTGTTGAAGGAAATATTCTTCTTGGCGGAGGCGGCGGCTCCTCCACATCTGCAGCCGGAAGTTCCGCTTCATCAGGAGGCAAAGGAGGAGGTATAATAATTATTATTTGCAACAATCTCAAAGCAAATGGTATTAATCACATCTCCGCAGATGGTACAAGTGCAGGCTCATCGCTCGGCCTTGCGGGTGCTGGAGGAGGTGGCGGAGGAGGGTCAATAGGGCTTTATCAGCAGGTATTTTCAGGAGAGACAGGATCATCTGAATTAAAAATTAATGCTAACGGAGGTGATGGTGGCAACTCCACCGGCAATACAATAGCTTCCAATGGTGGTGAAGGAGGTGGAGGTGGCGGCGGACTTATCCTGACAAATAACCTGTCAATTCCTTCATTGGTAACTTTGAGTGTTGCCCCGGGGGCAAGGGGAACCAGGGGATTTGGTTCGGCAACTGCAACATCAGGGACAGCAGGAAAAAACCTTACAACATTTGCTCCGCTTCTGAATGGCTTCCTTTTTAACAAGATAAGGTCGTCCGTTTCCAATAACCAGCTGGATTCTGTCTGTTCAAGTAACCGGCCGCCTAAAATTCTTGGTACCCAGCCTATAGGCGGTAATGGTCCCGGTACATATACATTTGAATGGCAGAAAAGTTATGAACCAACCTTTGCGGCGCCTGTCATACTTACAAATGATGCAGATCCGGTTAATTATACGCCTGCCCTCGCTGATGCGATAACCCCGTCAGGAACAGTATGGTTCAGGAGGATTGTTACATCCTCAGGCCCGCTGCCATCAATTGATGTAAGCAAACCGGTTGAGATAATCGTTCATAAGAAGATTGTTAACAATAACATAGGAGACCCCGATACAGTTTGCTTTAACGGCAATCCTGGCACAATACATCAGCTCATGCCAGACCTGATTGTACCAACAGTGTATAATATAGTATGGCAGGATAGTTCAATTGCAGGAACCTGGGGCACAACTATCGGCACCGGCAAGGATTACGATCCGTCATTCCTTGCAGCTACTACACGGTACAGACGTATTGTAACCTCCGGCAGCTGTGCCGATACCTCACATTTTGTTGAAATGACAGTGCTGAACAGCATAACTAATAACTCAATTCTGAGTCCGGACCAATCCATTTGCTTCGGATTGCCATTCGACAGCCTCAAGGCTACAAGTGCTTCAACGGCTTCCGCTCTTGGTGGCGGTGACAATATCTACAGGTTTAAATGGGAAGCCAATATTAACGGTGCAGGCTGGATAACTGCACAGGGTAACAGCAGCTCTCCTGACTATAAACCCCTCTCAGAACCTCTTGAGAAGGCACCAGCAAATGAATATGATTATCGCCGTATTGTCTTCTCAGGCACCCATGATGCCTGTGCCGATACCAGCATTAAAGTGCATCTCCGTGATTATCCGGGAATTACAAATAATATTATTGGTCCGGATAACCAGCTGTTCTGCTCAGGATCGATCCCGGCAAAGCTAACGGGTCTGCAGCCAAACAACGGTGACGGGAATTTTACCTATACCTGGCAAAGCAAAACCAACTCTCAGACAAAATGGAACGATATTCCGGGAGCTGTAAAAATTGCAAGTACTGACTATCAGCCTCCTGCACTTACCGATACCACATCGTTCAGGCGGATTGCATATGCCACATGCATTGATTCGACAAGTTTTGCCAGGGTAAATATTCACCCTGCCATAACCGGCAATAATATCTCTCTCATCAGCGGAGGCGCCGATACGACTATTTGCAACGGACAAACTCCGGCAGGATTCACAGGAACTGCTCCGGCAGGCGCAATTGGGAGTTACACTTACCAGTGGCTGAATATGGGAGAAAGTTCTTCAGTTTATGTTCCCGTAACCAATGCAATAGGGGCTGATTATCCAAATCCAACGGCACTTATCGAAACGACACTTTACCGCAGACAGGTTTCATCAGGCGCTTGTGTCGATACCAGCTCCGGCAAGATAACTATCACAGTACTTCTTCCTATCTCAAATAACAACATAAGTTCAGTTCAGGCAACTGTTTGTGAGAATTCAGCCCCGCAACAGATTGCTGGATCATCTCCTGCAGGCGGAGGTGGAGGATATACTTATTTTTGGGAGCAGAGCACTGATGGTTCCTACTGGACAAACGCTTCCGGAGCAAATACTTCAGCAAGTTACCAGCCACCTGTACTCACACAGGCCACCTGGTATCGCCGGAATGTCATTTCGGGGCTGGCTGACTGCTGTACAAGCCTCTCAAATGAACTTCTTATCGGCATAGATCCTCTGCCTCTCGGACCGGTTAATGCGGGTCCGGATGAGAGTATCTTTTCTACTGGCAGAACCTATCATATGAAAGCTGATCCTGCAGTTGTACCCGGCGAATCAGGCTTTTGGGCTGCGCTCGGACCCGGAACTGCTTCAATAGTCAATATTTCAGATAGCAAAACTGAAGTAAAGCATCTTTCGGAGAATGGTAACCTTTTTATTTGGACCATTACCAATGGATTATGCAATATAGAGGATTCCGTTACTATAATACTCAAACCGGATTTTATACCGGAGGGTTTTTCTCCAAACTACGATAATGTTAATGATAAGTTTATTATTGAGGGACTGGATCTTGCCGGGCAGACTATTGATCTCACAATTATCAACGGTGCGGGAACGGTTGTCTTTACATCATCCAACAGAAACGGACAGCAATGGGTCGATTTTGAAGGTAGAAATAACGGTGGTGCTGAACTTCCTGAAGGAACTTACTATTACATGTTGTATTACACCGGAGTTGATCAGCCAACCGCCAGAAAGAGCGGATTTATCGTACTTAAAAGGCATTGATGAGTAATATTTCCAGCATAATAACAGGTAAGTCACTGATTTTGAGAAAAACGGGATTGATGTTTTTTGCATTCATTCTTCTTTTTTCTCCGAAAATTAAAGGTCAGGCATCTTCAGATTCGAACAGTATAAGTCTTGGATATCCGGTTTACAGCCAGTATCTTCAGAACGGAATGGTCATAAATCCTGCTTATGCAGGCTCACGCGGAGCCCTGAGCGGATTTCTTTCATACAGGATGCAATGGATGGGCATAGACGATGCACCAGTATTCCAAACACTATCTTTCAATACGCCCATGAAAAACGACAAGGTGGGGCTTGGAATAATGGGACAGTTCATGCAATACGGGGTAACAAGATCAAAGAGCATTTATGCCAGCTATTCCTATAAAATAAAGCTTGGGACCGGTAAACTGTCATTCGGGCTGAAGGGGGGCGTGGATATGTCAAATACTGATTATTCGAAAATCAGCCTTACTGATCCTGCTGATCCTGTATTCCTTGATGCCAATAATTCATATGTGCTTCCTAATGCTGGTGCAGGGATATACTACTACAGTGATAAATTATTTGCAGGAGTCTCCGTCCCTCAGTTCCTGAGCTATCAGAGAACCGGAACAAATACTGTGGAGGCGTATCACAGCTTTCACAATTATGATTTTATAATCACGGCCGGAGGGCTTATAACCTTTTCAGATTTCCTGAAATTCAAGCCATCAATGCTTGTCAACTATTCGCTTAATAAGGCAAAGAACCTTATGCAGTTTGATATCAACGGAAACTTTATTTTAGGAGATCTTCTCTGGGTGGGAGGTTCATGGAGGACAACCGAAAAAGTGGTAGTGGGTATACTCCAGCTTCAGCTTACAAGCCAGCTGATGCTTGGATTTTCATACGATTATCCTGTCGGAACTATGAGCTCTTATTCCAAAGGCTCCAGTGAATTTATTTTACGCTATGAGTTCGGATCAAAGATTAGCGCGGCTAATACGAGATATTTCTAGTTTTATGGTTAAACGAAATTTTTTTTCTGTCACAGTCTTTATTGCTGTGCTTCTTGCCGGAACCGAGATGAGGGGACAGCAGCCTTCAATTTACAAGGTTGACAGGATGTCGTTTAATCAGTCGGGTTTCAGTGAAATATCACCTTTTATAGTTAAAGACGGCCTTATCTACTGCTCTGACAAGCGATTCAGCATAATTAAAGACCGTACTGCTTTCGATGGCCGGAGGCTCTACAATATCTATATCACTGAAATGCAGGATTCCTCCGGCTGGAAAAAACCAAGGGAAATTAATGGGGAGAGAAACTCCCTTTTTAATAACGGACCCTTTTCTATCACTCAGGATGGTAAAACAGTATATCTGACAAGTGAGATTGAGACCGGACCAGCTGCGAAGAAGAAAAATTTCAAGAACCATAACGGGATTTTTGTCGGAGAACTAAACGGAACAAGTCTTATCAATCTCCGCCCCTTTAAGTATAACAGCCCCGAATACGATGTAGGTCAGCCATCTGTAAGCAGCGACGGTAAATTTCTGTTTTTCGCCTCCAATATGCCTGGCGGATCGGGAGGCTCTGATCTCTACGTTTGTACTTTCGAAAATAGCGACTGGTCAGCGCCGGTCAATCTTGGATCGGGAATTAATTCAGCCGGAGCCGAGAATTTCCCCTATTATCACTCCTCCGGCCGCCTGTTTTTTACATCTGACCGTGCCGGTGGCCTGGGCAAGCTGGATATCTATTCAACTACAATGACTAAAGGCAAATGGGATGATCCGGTCCTCATGCCTGAGCCTATAAATTCCGCCTCAGACGATTTTGGACTGGTCGCAGACGGTGACCTTCAGAAGGGATACTTTACCTCGAACCGCGACAAGAGCGATGACATTTACAGGTTCGTTTCAACGATTATCAGGAAAGCCACATGCGATACACTCATTGAGAACAGCTACTGCTACAGGTTTGTGGAGGAGAATATGGCCAAATATGATACCGTGCCTTTCCTTTATACGTGGAGATTCGGCGACGGACAGGAGGCAAACGGAGTTATTGTTGAGCATTGTTATGCAGGCCCCGGGACATATACGGTTCAGCTTGACGTGCTGAACCTGATAACAAAGGAGGTATCATTAAATGAAAAGACGGAAACACTGGTTGTTACCAAAGTTGAACAGGCCTATATCTCCGGACCCGACAGCATAAATGCGGGACAGAGGATAAACCTTAATGCTGATGAAACGAATCTTCCGGGCTGGAAAATAGGGCAGTATTACTGGAATTTCGGAGATGAGACAATAGCTGTGGGGAACAAGGTTGACAAAACTTTCACCAAGCCCGGCACATATAATATTCAGCTCATTGTGTCGACTGAGCCGGAGCCTGGTACAAGCGGACGGGAAACGTGCGTGTCAAAAAATATTGTAGTGTTTAATAAGCCTTGACGCCTGAAATGATTAATTTTGACCCTGATGAAAGTTGATAAATCGAAATACTGTTACACTATTCTATTTTTTCTGCTGGGATTTTTCAATGCCGGAAACGTTGATGCTCAGGCTGTTCCGGGAAAGGATGAAAATATACCCTTCCTGGTAACTTTCGGTAAAGATGGCAAGACTTCCTGGGGAGATCCGGATTTCAACGAGATTTTCTTTTTTACTATTCTGAAAGACTACAACAAACCTTTCTATATAAGGGTTTTTGATCCTGATTGCGGCGGGGCCAATGATGAGATCCAGGGCAACTACAATTCAAAATTCCTATTCTCCGTATATGGAGGCAAAGGCGTGGACCCCGACAAAAATGAAGATTCGAAAGGACTTGAAAAAGGAACCAACTTTAAGACAGGTAACCTCCTGGCTTCCAAAGTTTTCGGATCAGAGGCGAAATATGACAACAAATTCTACACCTTCGGACCTTTTAACCCATCGGAAGGTGATTACAATGAAAAATGGAACAGCTACATTTTTAAGATCACCTGTGAAGGCATAAGCGGGGATGATGGAAATTTGTACAAGTTCTTCCTCAGCCGCGATCCTAACAATAACCTGCCCGTCGAAGGGGCAAATGCCTTCACTTACAAATATACATTCAGAATGTGGAACGACTTTAAAAGTGTCGCGCATATTTATCCGTACGTTGATACCGGCGTCGTTTTTATCAAGCAGTCCAATTTTGACTGGGACAATGATGGAAAAATTCTGGTTGTCTCCAAGTACAAACAGGGAATTGAAGTTCCGATTTCGAATGAAGATAAATGGGCTACATCAAATATTACTATAGAACCTGCTGAGGCAAACTCGTCACTGGATTTTCAGTTTCATAAAAGACAGGATGATCTTGTGAAGAATAACAATGTGGCTGTAACTTTGAAAAACCAGAGAGGCGATGCTTTGAAATTCTTCAGCTCACCTATCGGAGGCGTGCCAGTCTACTCGCCCAAAGCCAATATAATTAAGATAGCTCCAAAAAAATAAAACAAACCGGATGAAATTAATGCCCAATCTGAAGATAATACTCAGCACCTCCGGGTGCTTATTTTTATTTACACTGGTCCTTCATGCCCAGACATACAGCTTTAAAAATTACGGGGTGGAAAACAAAATCCCCGATGGATTTGTATATACTGTTGATCAGTCTGATGACGGGTTTCTCTGGGTGGGAACAGGAAGCGGCCTCGTAAGGTTTGACGGCTATGATTTCTATCCCGTTCAATTCCCCGATTCAGCTATGAGGTATGCTACCTCAAGCCTTAAGGATAAAAGCGGAACCCTCTGGTATGGCTGCAGTGACGGCTCTGTTTTTTATATCAGGAAGAATTCACCTGTTCAGGTAAAACTGCAGAATGAAA
>Ga0208980_10001329_pt1 | contig 14915 bp, 9 predicted proteins | sample WetSurMetagenome_3_FD_187993 | JGI IMG/M metagenome (GOLD analysis project Ga0208980, IMG submission 187993) | Wetland microbial communities from Twitchell Island in the Sacramento Delta, sample from surface sediment Aug2011 Site A1 Bulk (version 2) | ecosystem: Environmental > Aquatic > Marine... | reverse complement strand
GCCGGCCCTCCGCATCTACGCCCAGCTCGCCGACCGGTCCGACTTCAAGCCGGCGCTCATGGTCGCGGCGGAGAGGAGGACCAATCTTGTGCTGGCCGGGATCGCGGACCTCGGGCCCGACGAAAGGGCCCGGACGCTCGGCTCGCTGAACAAGTCCCTCGACCGGCTCATCGACCGCGATTTCGCCTGCGGGCTTTTCCATTACCTGCGAGCCCAGGTCGACGCCCATATCGGCGACCTCCGGCGCTCCTACGAGGAGGCGGTCATGGCCCGGGAGCTCGGCCTGCCTTCGGAAAAGATCCGGCGAGACAACGACAACCAGCTCGTGTATTGTTATGTCCGGATGAGCGATTCGCTGCCGCCCGCCGAGAGGGCCGCCCTGGCGGCGGCCCAGGCCCGCTGGGCGGCCAAGTGGGGCTGGCGCGACGACCGGACGCCGGCCTGGAAGAAGGAGTGACCCATGCTGCCGACGATCGCCTGGCGAGGCCGTTCCGTCATCATGATCGATCAGCGCAAGCTCCCGGGTCAGGAGACCTACGTCCGCTGCCGGACCTACATCCAGGTGGCCCAGGCCATCGAGAAGATGGTCGTCCGGGGCGCCCCGGCGATCGGCATCGCCGCGGCCTACGGCCTCGTCCTGGGCGTGATGTCATTGAGCGCGGAGACGGGACGGTCCCTCGAGCGCGATTTCGAGAAGATCTACAAGCGCCTCGAGCGGACCCGGCCGACGGCCCGAAACCTCTTCTGGGCGCTCGAACGGATGAGAGCGGCCTACGAGCGGACCCGGGCCGAAGGCTTGAAGGCCCTCCGGGCGACGCTGCTGGCCGAAGCCCGGGCCATCGAGCAAGAGGACGCCGACATGAATCGGGCCATCGGCCGTCACGGCCAGGCCCTGCTGCGGGACGGCTGGACCGTGCTGACGCACTGCAACGCCGGCGCGCTGGCCACCGCGGAGTACGGCACGGCGCTCGGCATCGTCCGGGCCGCGGTCGCCGAGGGCAAGCGGATCAGGGTCTTCGCCGACGAGACGCGACCTTTCCTCCAGGGCGCCCGGCTGACCGTCTGGGAGCTCGACCGGGACGGCATCCCCGTCGTGCTCATCACCGACAGCATGTCCGGCTGGTTCATGCGCCGGGGCGAGATCCAGGCCGTTGTCGTCGGGGCCGACCGTATCGCCCGCAACGGCGACACGGCCAACAAGATCGGGACGTATTCGGTGGCCGTGCTGGCCAAGGAGAACGGCCTCCCGTTCTATGTCGCGGCGCCGACCAGCACGATCGACCTCTCGCTCGCGGACGGGGCCGGCATCCCCATCGAGGAGCGGAACCCGGATGAGGTCCGCGAGATCGGCGGACGGCTCCTCACGGTCCCGTATGTCGAAGTCCGCAATCCGGCCTTCGACGTCACCCCAGCCGCCTACATCACGGCCATCATTACGGAGCGCGGCGTCCACCGCCCGCCCTACGAGAGGAGCCTCGAGGGGCGGTGAGCATGGCGCAGGCGAGGGGGCCGGCCGCCGGCGGAGCGCTCGTTCTCGTGTTAGCCCTCGCCGTCCCGTCCGGGCGCGGCGGGCAGGACCGGGCCCTCGTCGGCTTCATCGCCAGGGACCGGATCATCGAGCTGGCCGTGTCCGCAGACCCCTCCGTCGCGTCCTTCGAGCCTTCGGCGACGGCCCTGGCCTCGTTCGTCGCGCTCGTCGACCCGGTCCATGTCCGAATGTTCATCCGCCCGTCGCAGCCGGCCGACCTCGTGCTCGCCGCCAAGATCGGCAAGGCCGTCGAGGCCGCCGCCAGCCCGGCCCTGTCCCTCGAGCTCGTCGCCGTCGCTGACGACCTTTCCGAGCCAAAGGCCCTGCTCGCCGAGAACGCCGTCACCGCGGCCCCGGAGATCATCGTCTACTGGCTGAACGAAGAGGTGGGCCGAATGCATCCCGAGGCCGGGGCCCCGGTCGAGACGGAGCTGGCCGACTTCATCTTTCAGGCTCGGCTCCAGATCGCCGAGGAGATGATCCTCGACCACGAGTTCTTCAAGTTCACCTTCCACAAGGACCTTCTCCCCCTCGACTGCAAGCGTTGCCACGGACCGGCGGGGAGCGGACTCCCGAACTAGATCTGCTTTTTTCCGAATACCTCTCGCGCCTCGCGGGCCTTTTCCGCGCCCCAGGCCCGGAGGCCGTCCCCGTGGAAGTAGAGGACGGGGATGACGACAAGGATGAGCAGCGTCGACGTCGTCAGGCCTCCGACCGTGCACAGGGCGAGTGACGACCAGATCTGCCGTTTGTTGGCCTCCGCCCCGATGAGGAGAAGCGGCAGCATGCCGAAGACCGTCGTGGCCGTGGTCATGAAGATGGGCCGGACCCGGTCCTTCGTGCCGCGGACGACGGCCTCCAGCAATCCCAATCCCTGCCGCCGCCGGGCATTGATGTGGTCGACGAGCAGGATGGCGTTGTTGACGACGATGCCCGAAAGCAGGATGACCCCGATGTAGGCCGTCGGGTCGAAGGGCGCCTTGGCCACGACGAAGGCGACGAAGACGCCGATGAGCGAGAGCGGCACGGCCAGCAGGATGAAGAAGGGCAGGACGAACGACTCGTAGAGCGCGGCCAGGATCATGAAGATGATGATCAGGGCGACGGCGATGGCGAAGTTGATCTGCTTCTGCTCCTCCTCGGTCACGTACCACTGCTCGTCGAGGGTGGCCGAGAAGCCGGGCGGCAAGTGGAGGGAATTGTAGATCCCCTTGCGGTAGCGCTCCTCGGCCTTGGAGGGGCCGCGGAACTCCCACATGAGGGTCTGCTGGAACTGCTGGTCCTCGCGGTCGATCGCGCCGGGGATGGGCGCTTCGGCGAAGGCCGCGATCTCGCCGAGGCGCAGGTACTCGCCGCCGCTGGTCATGAGAAGGGACTCGCGGAGGCCGCGCATGTCGAGCGTCGCCGCGTCGGGAGACTTGACCGAGACGGCGATATCCTTGCCCTCCGTCCGGATCCGGGCCGGCTGGCCGAAGGTCCCCTGGATCATCGTTTGGAGGGCGAAGTAGAGGTAGGCCGGATCGACGTCGTAGCGCTTGAGCGCCGCCTTGTCGATCTTGAGGATGTCTTCGACCGTGTCCCCGCGCCACCAGCCGTAGCGGCTGGAGACCGTCCGGACCTCCTTGATGCGCGGGTTGCGCCGCAGCGTCCGTTCGAGGTCGGCCGTGATCTCCTTCAATTTCTTGAGGTTGTAGCCGTAGAACTTGATGCGCGAGCTGTAGAAGGTGCCCGCGCCCATGCTCGACGCATAGGACTGCGGATCGAACCCGGACACGCTGATGTCGATGCCCGCGAACTGGGTGGCCAGCTGGATGAGCTCTTCCTTGAGGGCGTACGGCTGGTACGATTTTTCGATCTCCGGCGGGAAGCCGATGATGGCCTGGGCGTTCTCCGGGAGGATGCGGACGTTCATCTCCTTCTCGAAGCCCTGGGCCATGACCTTCTCTTCGAAGGCCCGGATGGTCTCGTCGGTGCGGGCGATGTCCGTCCCGGGCGGCATGCCGACCCGGACGTAGAGGTACTCCTTCGAGTACCACGGGTACCAGCGGCCGAGCGTGACCTCGGCGCGGAACCACTTGTAGGCGCCGAACAGGAGCGCCGCGACGACGAGGAGGACCTCGACAGGATGGCGGATGAGGGCGCCGAGCGCCTTTTCGAAGCGAGGGCTCCGCCGCTCCCCGCCCGTCCCGGCCGTCCGCCTCTTCTCGAGCAGGCGCGGGCTGAGGGCGGGAACGAGCGTGAAGGACACGAGAAGCGAGGCGGCCATGGCCGAGGCGATGACGATGGCCAGAGGCAGGTAGTAGACCTTGAGCTTGCCCTGGAAGAAGGGGAAGCTGAAGAAGACGGCCATGGTCGTCAGGGTCGAGGCCAGGACGGCGATGAAAACCTCTTTGGGGCCTCTCATGGCCGCTTCGCGCGTCTCCATTCCGCCCTCGCGCAGCCTCAGAATGTTCTCGAAGACGACGATGGAGTTGTCGACGAACATGCCGAAGCCGAGGGCCAGGGCCCCCAGGGTCAGCATGTTGAGGGAGATCCCGAAGGCGTAGATGAGGTTGAAAGTGATGACGATGGAGAAAGCGATCGAGGACAGGATGAGCAGCGACGGTTTGATCCGCCGCAGGACGACGAAGATCATGATAAAGACGATGAGGGTGATCAGGCCCGCGAGGAGGTAAAGGTCGTTGAGGTTCTTGCGGATCTCCTGGCTCTCGTCGTCGACGCTCTTGAAGACGAGGTCGGACGGGAGCTCCGCCTGGATGACCTCGAGCCTCTTCTTGACGTCGGCGGCGACGCGCAGGGTGTTCGCCCCTCGCTCCTTGGACACGGTCAGGCTGACCGTGGGCTGCCCGTTGATGCGGTGGATCTGGCGGATCTCGGCGTAGGTCACTTCGACCCGGGCCACGTCCTTGACCAGGATGGGGTTCTCGCCGGAATGGGCGACGATGGTCGCCCGGAGCTCGTCGAGGCTGTCGATGCGGTCGGCGAACTTGAACAGGAATTCCTGGTTGCCGCGGCGGACCCGTCCCGTAGGATAGGTCCCGAGCCGGGCGCCGATGGCCGCGTTGACGGTGTAGGGGTGGAGGCCGAGGGCCTTGAGGCGGTCCTCGTCGAGGGTGACCCGGATCTCGGGTTCGGAGCCGCCCGCGACCTCGACGTCCGAGACGCCCCGGACCGCGCCCAGGCCGATCTCGAGCTTTTCCTTGACCAGCTCTTGGAGCTCCTGGAGGACGTACCGGCCCGAGACCGTGTAGGCCAGGAAGGGCCGGACGCGGAAGTCGTCAGGGACGTACGGCTGGACGAAGGGCCGGACCCGCGGCGGCAGGAGCGGGCGGGCCTTGGTCAGCTCCTCGCGCAGAGCCAGGGTCGCGAACTCCATGTTCGTCTTGGGATCGAACTCCAGGGTGATGCGCGACTGGCCGATCTCGGAGGAGGACGTCATCTTGGTGACGCCCTTGACCGTGGCGCAGGCCTCCTCGAGAGGGGCCGTCACCTGGGTCTGGATGACCTCGGGCGGCACGCCGTACCAGCTGGTGTAGATGTCGACCGAAGGGAAGCTCTCTTTCGGCGCCAGCTCGATCGGGGTGTTCAGGAACGAGTAGATGCCGGTCGCCAGCAGGGCCAGGAAGACCATGGCCGTGGCCACGGGGCGGTCGATGAAGAACTTCATCCCTTGCGCCGCTCCGCCCACTCGTAGAGGACGGGGATGAGAATGAGGGTCATGAAGGTCGAGAAGAGCAGGCCGCCGATGACGACGACGGCCAGCGGCTGCATGAGCTCGGCGCCGCGCTCGAGGGCCAGGGCCATGGGGATGAGGCCGACGAGGGTGCTGCCCGTGGACATGAGGATGGGCCGCAGCCGGACGTGGCTGCCCTCCTCGACGGCCTCCCGGAGCGGCATCCCGCCGCGGCGGAGCTGGTTCGTGTAGTCGATCTTGACAGTGGCGTTGTCGACGACGATGCCGACGAGGACGACCATGCCGATGATGGAGATGACGTTGAACGTCCCGCCGGTCAGGAGCAGGGCGACGACGGCCCCGGCGGCGCCCATGGGCAGAGTGGCCATGACGATGAAGGGGTGGACGAGCGATTCGAACTGGGCGGCCATGATCATGTAGGTCAGGAGGGCGGCCAGGAGCAGGGCCAGGACGAGCGATTGGAAGGACCGCGTCATCTCCTCGCGCTCGCCGCTCCAGGCGACGCGGTAATCGGTCGGCAGGCGCATGCCGGCGACGGCCCGGTCGATGGCCGGGGTGACTTCGCTGAGTTTGCGCCCCTTGAGGTTGGCCGACACGAGGACCTCCCGCTGCTGGTTCTCGCGGCGGATCTCGCGCGGGCCGCGGACGACCTCGTAGGAGACCAGGTCGCGCAGCGGCACGGCCCGGCCCTCGAAGGGGAGCGTCTCGCCGAGGAGCGCCTCGATGTTCTCGCGCGAGGCGTCGTCGAGGCGGACCAGGATGTCGTACTTCTTCTCCATCTCCCGGAACTGGGTGGCCACCCGGCCGCGCACCGCGCTGACGAGGAAATTGCCGATCATTGAGGGCGACAGTCCCGGGTACTTCTTGAGGGCCTCCTTGTCGACGGTGACCTTGAACTCGGGCTTGCCCTCGCCGATGTTCGTGGCCACGTCGGCGACACCGGGGATCCGCGCCAGGCGGGCCGTGAGATCGGCGGCGATCTCCTTAAGGCGGTCGAGGTCCTTGCCCTTGACCTGGAGGCCGATCTCGGCCGCCGTCAGAGCCAGGAACTGGTTCATGGTCGACTGCTCGCGGGACACGGTATAGGCGACGTCGGGGAACTGGGCCAGGCGGGAGCGGGCGGCGTCGAGGACGCTCTCGAGCTGCTTGGGTTTGCGGACCTCGACGAAGAGGCGGGCCGAGGTGACGGAGATATTGGGGTCGGCGCTTTCCATGCCGCTGACGATGCCGACCTGGGAGAGGACGGTCTTGACCGGGGCGAGGCCGCGCAGGTGCGTCTCGAGCATGACCGCCATCGCGGTCGTCTGCTCGAAGGAAAAATCGACGGGCATCTTCAGATCGAGCTCGAAGCTCGTCGTCTCCATGGGCGGCATGAGCTCGCGGCGGATGAGGCCGCCGAAGGCGAAGACGACGGCGAAGAAGACCAGCGTCCAGGCCACGACCCGGCCCTTGTGATCGAGGCTCCAGTGGAGGAAGCGCTGGTAGCCGTCGATGAACCGGCCGTAGACGACGTTGAACGCCGCGAAGACCGCCTTGAGGAGCGGCCGGAACGGCAGGCCCAGATAATGGAGGATGAACGCGAGGAGCTGGACGAAGAAGCTGACCAAGAAATTCAGGATGAAGCCCGCGCTCTTGACGACGGCGTAGAGGACGATGCGGACGGCCCGGACGGGAACGGCCAGAACGGCGGGCAGGCGTCCGGTGCCGGAAGCGGCCGGCATCGCGGGCTTCCAGACCTTGCCGAGCCCCCATTTCCAACGCCACCGGCCCTCCTTCCCGATGCCGAAGTCGAACTCGCGCGACTCGAGCGTGGCGATGAGGGTCAGCGAGACGAGGAGCGAGGCCAGCAGGGCGTAGGTGACGGTCAGGGCCGTGTCCTTGAACAGCTGCCCGGCGATGCCGTGGACGTAGATGACGGGCAGGAAGACGACGATGGTCGTCAGGGCCGTGGACACCACGGCCGGGCCGACCTCCTTCGTCCCGATGTAGGCCGCCTCCTTGAGGCCCTTCCCGAGCGAGCGGTGGCGGAAGATGTTCTCCGAGACGACGACCGCGCAGTCGTCGAGCATGCCCACCGCCAGGGCCAATCCGCCGAGCGACATGATGTTGAGGGTGATGTTGCCGAAGAAGAGCAGACTGAACGCCCCGATGACCGAGATGGGGATGACCGTGCCGATGATGAGCGGCGTCTTCCATTCCTGGAGGAAGATGAGCAGGGTCAGGAAGGCCAGCACGGCGCCCTGGATGAGCTCGTCCTTGACCGCGCCGATGGCGTCCTCGATCGTCTTGGCCTGCTCGCTGACGACGCTCAGGGTGATGCCCGGGTTCTCGGAGCGGATCTCACCGATGACCTCGCGGACGAGCTTGGTCACTTTGACCGTATTGGCCCCCGACTCCTTGCGGACGAGAAGGCCGATGCTCTCGGCGCCGTCGAGGCGGGTCATGCCCTGCCGCTCCTTGATCGAGTCGTGGACCGTGGCCACGTCGCGCAGGCGGACGACGCCGCCCTCCGGAGTGACGAGCAGGCCGATCTCGCCGATCTCGTCGAGGGACTCGAACTCGCCGACGACGCGCAGGGCGTACTTGAACGTCCCCTTGCGGATGGTCCCGCCCTGGAGGTTGCGGTTGAAGGCGTCGACGCGGGTGGCGACCTGCTCGACGGTCAGGCCGTACAGGGCGAGCCTGGCCGGGTCGGCCTCGACCTGGATCTCGCGCTCGACGCCGCCGGTGATCTCGGCCGAGCCGACGCCCTCGATCTGCTCGAGGCGGGGCTTGATGAGCTCCTCGGAGAGCTCCTTGAGCTCGAGGAGGGTCCGGTCGCCGGAGAGGGCCAGGGTCATGATGGGCCGGCTCTGGGGATCGAGGGGGATGATGGTCGGGCTCTCGGCGTCCTCGGGGAAGCGGTCCTTGGCGTTGTCGAGCTGCTCCCGGGTATGGAGCATGGTGAAGTCCATATCCGTGCCCCAGTCGAACTCGAGGGTCAGGAGGGACAGGCCTTCCTTGGAGACCGACTCGACCCGGCGCAGGCCGGGGATGCGGCTGACGGCCGATTCGAGCGGCGCGGTGATGAGCGTTTCGATCTCCTCGGGCGCGACGCCGGGGTAGTTGGTGATGACCGACAGGCGCGGGTAGCTGATGTCGGGCAAGAGGTCGACCGAGAGCTCCCGGAGCGACACGATGCCGAGGAGGATGATGGCGAAATAGAACATATACACCGTCACCGGCCGGTCGACGGCGAGTCGGGCGAGCTTCATACCGGCCTCCTCGGGCTCGATCTCATCTTGTCCTCCACGGCTACGTTCCGATCCGATATTTCTTGATCGAAAACGTCTCGTCTTCCGCCCTCTCGACGACCCAGAGGAACTCGCCGTCGAGGATGCACTGTCCCGGCGATTGCGCGCTGGCCAGGGCCGGCTCCGGCAGCTTCAGCCAGAAGCAATCCCGGTAGACGCCTTGGCCGTCGAAGACGTCGATGAGGAGGCCCTTGGCCTTGTCTCTGGTCGATGTCACGGCCCAGATCTCCCCGTCGCGGACGAGCAGGTTCTTGACGTCGTTCTCGAACTTCCGCTCCGGCCGGGTGTAGTGCTTGCCGTTGATGATGACCCCGCCCTTCTTTTCCGCTTCGGTCAGAGGTGCGCCTTTGATCTTCTCGTAGGGCCGGCGGAACTCCTTGATGATCGCGTCGGCCTCAGGATCATAGATTTTGATGAGATAATCCTCCGTATGGATCAAGGCCAGGAATCTCTCCTGGAACGGGACGGCAATGAGGTTGGTGATGTCGAACATCCCGCCGCCTCCGCCGGGCGAGGTGACGACCCAGGCCCTGGTCACGAATGTGGCCAGAGGCTTGACCGCGCCATCGGGCTCGCTCGCGGCGATGATCGTCCGGGGATTGTCCACGAAGTCCGGATCGCCCGTCGTCCTTGGGAACTCCCCGGCTTCGAAATAAAACCGCCCCGCCTGATAGCCGATCAGGTTCAGGCTGGCCCGCCCCTCCGCCCTGAGCGCGATCTCCTTCTCGAATTGCCCCGACGGGCTGAAATAGACGAGCTTGCTGGGGTATCCGGAAAAGACGACGATGGCCTTCTCCGTCGCCACGCCGATCCCAGGGTACGGCATCTCACCGGGCCCCTGGCCCTTTTTGAAGAGGTTGCGCACGAATCTGCCGGTCGCGTCGAACTCCAGCACCTGATCCTCATCGGTCAGGAGAAGCGACCCCGCCGGCGCGGCCCTTAGCCCGCGAGGCCACTTGAAATAGTAATCGCTCATCCCCTCGTCGGAGATGGCTACGACTTCTTGAGGCGTGACCACCCGCCCGGCGTTCGCCGCCTTCGGCTTGGCCGGGTTCTCGACGATGTTTTGGGCGGCGCGCGTGCTCCCGAGTGCCAGGAAGGCCAGGAGCGTCAGGGACGCTGCCGTCCGGGGCAGCCCGACGGCCATCCGGGTCGGCATCACTTCTCCACGATCCGGTACTGGTAGATCGTGACGCCGCGCTCGCGGTCGATGAGGAAGAGGCTGTCGCCGGCGATACGGATGATGTCGACGAAATGGGTCAGGGGGATCTCGCCGAGGAGGACGCCGTCCGGCCCGAAGATCTCGAGCTTGTAGGCGTCCGTCGTCCGCACGTCGGTGTTGCCTTCGGTCTTGACGGAAGTGCTGGAAACGCCCCCGCCGGCGCTGCCGACCATCATAATGGAGGTCTGGACCTGCTCTTCCTTCCGAAGCTGGCGGGCGTTGGTCACGACCCAGCTCCGGCCCTTCCCGTCCACGGCGATCCCCGTCGAGCAAGTGTTCATCTCGGGCGAGGACATCATGAATCCCCCGCCCGCCCGCTCGATCTTCCCTTTCTTCTTGACCTCCGTGCCATAGTCGAGGGGGCGGTCGGCCCGCCAGAGGAGCGTGCCGTCGGGTCCGTATTTCTCGATCCTGTTCTGGGCGTTGAAGCTGACAAGGAGGGCGCCCCTGTCGTCGACATCGAACGCGGTCGCGTTCCCCGCGGTGTTCGTCATGGCGTCGCCGAAATCGTTTAGCAGACCGAAGGAGCCGGCGATCCGGCCGTCCGGCGCGATCCGCCGGAACAAGCGCATCTCACCGGCCTCCTTGGCGGGCTGGTTGGGCCGGGGGAAGGAGAAGGTCGAGGCCTTGCCGACGAAATCCCCGGATGGGAGAGGGCGGACGCCGCTGATCATCTCTTCCTTGACGACAACCGACCGGGCGTCCCGCCCGCCGCCAACGATGATCTGGATGCGGGCCTGGGGCGAATCGGCCACCACCAGGTTGCCGTCCTTGTCGAAAGCGATCGCGTCGGGCATGATGAACTCGCCGGGCCCCTGGCCCTTGCGGCCGACGGTGGCCAGGTATTTCCAGTCGGGGCCGAACTTCTGGATGCGGGTGTTGCCGGCGTCGAGCACGTAGATGTTCCCGTCCTTGTCCTCGGCGACGTCGCTCGGATAATTGAACGCGACGTGCTCGTCCTCGGTGTCGACGTCGCCGATCTTGCGGACGAGCTCGAGCGAGACCTGGAGGGCCTTGCCCCACAGGCCGCCCTTGGCGTTGTGGACGACGCGGACGCCGTCGACCGTTTCGACCTTCTGCGCGGCCAGGGTCGCGGCCAGGAGGAGGGGGACGACGGCGAGAAGGATCAGAGCCAGGGGCTTTTTCATGGCGCCCTCCTTGGGATGGACGGACTACTGGACGATGCTGACCTTGGTGTCGTGGGCCAGGGTGATGTGGCCTTCGACGATGACGGAGTCGCCCGCGGAGACGCCCCAGCCCGGCTCCTTGCCGGGCAGGGCCTCGGCGAAGCGCTCGTTCTCGAGGCCGACCTCGATGTAGCGCCATTTGGCCGTGTCCCCTTCGACGACGAAGACGAGCTTGCGGCCGCCCCGGACGAGGATGGCCTGCTGCGGGACGAGGAGGCGCCCGGCGAAGATCTCGGTCGGGAACTCGACCTCGGCGTGCATGCCCGGCTTGATCTCTTCGGACGGGTTGTCCATGGTGACGTAGACGCCGCAGGTCTTGTCCTCGGCGCTGATGATCGGGCTCACGGCCTCGATGCGGCCGCGGAAGGACCGGCCGGGGAAGGCGCTGAAGCGCAGGTCGACCTCGCGGCCGGTGACGACCTTGCCGACCTCGCTTTCGAGGACCTTGGCCTTGACCTTGATGCGGCTGATGTCGACGAGGGTAAAGAGCTCGCGGCCCGGGTCGATCCGCTCCTTGGGCGAGATCTTGACGTCGGTGACGACGCCGGCGAAGGGGGCCCGGATGCGCGTCTTTTCGAGATCGAGCCGGGCGATCTTGACGTCGACCTCGGCCTGGGTCAGGCCTTTGGTGGCGGCCTGGACCTCGTCCTTCTTGCGGCCGGCCTCGATCAGGGCCAGCTCGAGGGCGGCCTGGGCCTTTTCGAGGTCGGCCTGGGACGCGACCCCGGCCTTGAACCCTTCGGCGGTACGATCGTAATCGGCCTGGGCCTTGGCCAGCCTGTCGACCACCGCCTGGGAGGGCTTCTCCTCGGTGATCGAGAACTGCCGGTCGAGGAAGAGCTCGGAGAGATAGCGCAGCCGCTGGGCCTCGAGGCGCTCCAGGTTGAGACGATATTCGCGGTCGTCGAGCTCGACGAGGAGGTCGCCTTCGCGGACGTGGCGGCCCTCGGCGGCGGAGAGGTTCTTGACGGTCCCGCCGACCTCGGCCTTCATGGCGATGCGCTTTTCCGTGTAGGCCTCACCGGGCGACTTGAGGGTCATGACCAGGTCGCCGAGGAACGCCTTGGCGACCTTGACCGGGAGCGGGGCGGCCTCGACCTTCTGATCGGGCGTGGGTTCGGCGGAGGACGCGGTGGCGGGGGCGGCTCCGGTCGCGTCAGCGGGCTTGGCCGGACGCTTGTCGAGGACCAGGAAGTAGACGCCGGCGGCGACCAGGATCAGGACCAGGAATCCGCCTAGGACAGCCTTGGGGATGCGCATCAACCACCTCCGTGTCAGACCGCTCACGCGCGATGTCGGCTTCGCGAGGCTCTAATGAGCCGTATTCTACCGCCGGACGCCCGGCAGAGGCAACCGGCGGCGCGCGAAACCTCCGCAGGACCTCTCATTGGACAAGACAGCCGGAGGGCCGGAAAATTCCCACGGTCCTCGAGATAATTACGCCGGACCGGACCGCGGCGTTGCAGCGGATGCTAAAATATTAGCATTTTAGCGAGGGACATGTATCTTGGGTACGTGTCCCCATCTGCTCGCCGGGCCGCGTCCCTCCGGGGCATGGCCGCTTCCCGGAGCCCTTCTTGGCTAACGGCCTGGGGCTTTTTCTGATAAGAAGCGGGGGAAAGGCTAAAACAGCCATAGTCGGGAACGAAAACGGCTTGACATAAAGGTCTATCATTGTTAAGAGTTATTTCGGTTTGCAGCACTGAAGTGGGTAGAATGGGGCTTGCTCCTGTGAGTCGCATTGCCGTCTTTCCATATTCGTTCGGACCTGTGGCAGTGCTGGGGAGCTATTTTTTTCCATGTGCGCAACCAGACAATGACGCCCATCCTTTGATATCTGCAAGCCGCGAATCATCAGCTCCGTTAGCCGCTTTATTGGCCCAAATGACAACTTGTGGAAGTCGATGACGACATACAAATCGCTGATCTTTCATCGGGGTTGAAATGGGATGAAGGAGTAGGAGAATTTGGCCCTTTATTCGTAACAGATATGCTTATCTTAGCCGACCATAAAAGTAATGGGATGAGTTCAGCGTTTCTTGAATGTTATCGTTACAGTGACTTCTATAGAGACGTGTCGGAGTAATTAGGTAGTCAATAGATGTTCAAGGAGATATTGATGCGCGATAGTATTCTGCGCCCTGGTCTTACGGTTGTCTTTGTATTTTCAATATGTGTTGGATATCCGGCTTATGAAGCCCCGAGGCCAGATGCGCCACAAAAAGGCCAGGCATGGGCTAGAGAACTTGGGAAATATCCGATAACAAAGGATGCTATCAAATTAGGTCTCGATCTCACGATTCCAAACGAGGACGCTGAAAATAATGGCATTTACCTAAACAGAAGCTCAGATTTTTGCATTACAGATGACGGTTTAATATGTGTGGCGAACTCGGGAGAGAATTGTATATATGAATTTAACCTTAATGGCAGCTTGGTTAATCGTTTTGGAATAAGGGGGCAAGGCCCAAATGACTTTCTTACGCCGAGGTCGATTGATGTCGATGGGCTTCGTCGGCTTTGGATAGACGACAAGGGGAATGGGCGGATTAAGGTCGTAGACGAGGGAGGAAAGGTCTTCAATACGTTTAGGTACTTTATAAGTGCCAATCTTATTAAAGTAAACAAAGACAGCAACGAGGCGTATGTCCATATCAGAGATATGGACCCCAAAGGCCCGCTTTTCCATGTCATGAACGAGCGAGGGGACATCCTTCGTTCTTTTGGACTTAAAATGGACTTCACGAATGGCACTCCATTTCATAACACCGTCTGCTTTTCAATCAAACGAAGAAGCGGAATTGTTGTTGCAGCATGGAAGTTCTTTGATACCTGCCGGATTTATCGAAATGATGGCACTCTCGTGTCAGAGTTTAGGGTCGTTCATGAAGCGATCAATAAACAAGCCAAACTGAACCTGCAGTCCAAAGCAGTAGAAAATTCAGTCACTTTAAGGTCTCTTGTCGAAGCCGTCTTTGCAGGAGAGGAGTCAATCTATATCCTGACATGTAGTCCGAGAATGGAAATCCTTGAGCTGGACTATTCAGGCAATACCAAGAATGTCTATTGGTATGATGCCCAGGCCGAGTATGTCGCCAATGAACTTCATGTATTTGAGGATGGCAGACAGAAGAGATTCGTGGTACTGCAAAATGTTCCTGAATATAGGATCGATGTATTCTCTCTGAAAACAAACAACAAAAATTAGGAGGGAGAACGATGAAAAAGCTGTTGGGGGCGGTTTTTTTATTGGCGCTTATTTCGGCAGCGATATTTGCGCCGAAGGGCTTCAGCGGAGAGGGAGTCGGCAATGTCAATTGCCAAAAAATAGGTTGCACAGGGCCGCATGAGTGTTTTGATACGACCAGCTGGACTAGCGAGGGTTGTTCTCTTGAGTGTGTGTATGGGACGATACATCAGTTTAGAATGTGTTCACCTGTATAATAAGCCATATCTAGTCCCTATCGCGAAAGGTTAGAAGGGCCCGAGAATAGCTCGGGCATTTTTGTGGACATGTACCTTGGGTACGTGTCCCCATCTGCGCGGCGGGCCACGTCCCTCCGGTGCATGGCCGCATCCCGGAGCCCTTCTTGGCTAACGGCCTGGGGTTTTTTCTGATAAGATACGGGGGAAAGGCCGCCTGCCCGTGCTCGTACTTGCCATCGAAACTTCGTGCGACGAGACCTCCGCGGCAGTGCTCCGCGCCCCTGAAACGGGGACACGTCCCTCGAAGCTCGGGACTGCCCAAGAGGGCGGTACCTCCAGGACGAGTCCCCAAGGCGAAGCCCCCGAAGTCTTGAGCAACATCGTCCTGTCCCAGGACGAGGTCCACGCCCCCTATGGCGGCGTCGTCCCGGAGCTGGCCTCGCGCCAACACATCCGTTCGATCACGGCCATCGTCGGTGAGGCTCTGTCGCGGGCGGGCGTGGGCATCGCCGAGATCGACCTCTACGCCGTGACCCAGGGGCCCGGGCTCATCGGCTCGCTCCTC
>Ga0208980_10001328_pt1 | contig 14917 bp, 13 predicted proteins | sample WetSurMetagenome_3_FD_187993 | JGI IMG/M metagenome (GOLD analysis project Ga0208980, IMG submission 187993) | Wetland microbial communities from Twitchell Island in the Sacramento Delta, sample from surface sediment Aug2011 Site A1 Bulk (version 2) | ecosystem: Environmental > Aquatic > Marine... | reverse complement strand
ACCTTTGCCTGTTCACAATAGAAAAGGCCATGGAATCAACGCGACAGAAAAAAGTATCTAGACTTATACAGAAAGAGATGGCCGACATCTTTCTTAAAAGAGGCAGCGAGCTGGCACACGGTAAAATGGTTTCAGTTACAAAAGTAAGAGTCAGCCCCGATCTTTCATTTGCCAAAGTTTATATCAGCATCTACCCCTCAGCAGGGCAGGATGATGTACTGAAGGCTATACAGGATCATTCATCAAAAATAAGATTCGAAATGGGGCAAAAAATAAGAAAACAACTCCGGATTGTACCTGAAATAGCATTCTTCATCGACGACAGCCTTGATTATATTGATAAAATTGACAAATTGCTGAAATCCTGAAACCGATGCAATACGACCCCATTAAAAAAATAGTGGGCCGGTTTTTTTCAGGTCCTGTTTTCATGAGGAGATTATTCTATTTTTTGCTTGATCTGCTTCTGCTCCGGACCTGGCACGTAAAAAAAGCCCTGAAGAAAATTGTCAGGAAATACCCTGATGAGGCATATGTGCTTGATGCAGGCGCAGGATTCGGACAATATACCTGGAGAATGACCCGGCTTAATAAACACTGGAAAATCAGGGCTGTCGATATTGACCAGGCGCACATCAATGCCAATAATATCTTTTTCAGCAAGGCAGGCCTTTCAGCAAGTGTTGTGTGTGAAACCCTGGACCTTGCCGCGCTGAAAGAAACTGATACTTTTGATTTTATCTTATCGGTTGATGTTATGGAACATATTGAGGATGATGAGCTTGTCTTCAGAAATTTCTGCCGGGCTCTCAGATCCGGGGGCACACTTCTTGTTTCAACACCCTCCGATCAGGGCGGTTCTGATGTCCATAGTGAAAAGGATAATTCATTTATAGATGAACATGTAAGGGACGGATACGGTATATCCGAAATTTCACAGAAGCTTGAAAGAGCAGGTTTCGATAAAATTAAGGCATCTTACACATACGGGAAACCAGGCAATATTTCCTGGCGCTTATCTATGAAATATCCAGTAAAGCTGCTTAATACTTCAAAGCTTTTTTTCCTGGTTCTGCCTTTTTATTACCTGATATTCTTCCCCTTTGTTGTAGTACTCAATATTTTTGATATCTTTTTGATTCATAAATCGGGAACCGGGTTACTGGTTTCAGCAAGCAAAAATTAATGAGACTATCCGTATATATCGCTAAAAGATATCTCTTTGCAAAAAAATCGAGGAATGCCATAAATGTCATATCCTCAATTTCGGTTGCCGGAGTTACCGTAGGGACAATGGCGCTTATAATTGTCCTTTCAGTGTTTAACGGGCTTGAGACTCTTGTACGCTCAATATTTAATACTTTCGACCCCGACCTGAAAATCACACCTGTTGAAGGAAAAACATTCATACCGGATAGTTCCAGACTTTCGCTACTTTCCAATATAAACGGAGTTGCATGCTATTCGCTTTGCCTGGAAGAGAATGCCCTTCTGAAATATGGCGAAAAACAATATATTGCTACAATAAAAGGAGTGGATGAAAATTATACACAGGTCACCGGCATTGACAGTTCAATGTGGGATGGGGATTTCATCCTCCGGTCAGAACAGGGACGACCCTATGCAATTCCCGGTATCGGAATTGCAAATTTTCTGGGACTTAGAATTAATTTCATCACACCGCTGGTCATTTATGTTCCAAAAAGAACCGGCACTCCCGAACTCAATGCTGAAGATGCGTTTGTAAGAAATTTTATTTTCCCTTCAGGAATATACCAGGTTGAGCAGGAATTTGACTCAAAATATGTTTTTATACCAATCGGTTTTGCCCGTGAACTGCTTGAGTATAGTTCAGAAGTTTCATCACTTGAAATTAAATTTGCTGACGGATCGCGGGAATCAGAAGTTCAGAAAAATGTGACCAGGCTGTTCGGAAAAGGATTCCAGGTGCAAAATAAATATGAACAACAGGAAATCTTCTATAAGGTGATGAAGTCAGAACGTTTCGCAGTTTTCCTGATCCTGACGCTCATCCTTATTATTGCATCCTTCAGTATTATTGGATCCCTGACAATGTTAATAATTGAAAAAGAAAGGGATATTGAGATTCTGAGGAGCCTTGGAGCTGATAATACCCTGATAAGGAAAATTTTCATTATTGAAGGATGGCTGATCTCCATAATCGGAGCCTTTGCCGGTATTTTGCTCGGATTTGTTATTTGCTGGATTCAGCAGAGATTCGGGCTTGTAAAACTGCATAGCAGTACTTTAATTCTGGATGCTTATCCCGTAGTAATGAAAATCAAGGATTTTGTGATTGTGCCGGCTACCGTTCTGTTGATAGGGTTCTGGGCAGCCTGGTATCCGGTCAGATTCCTGACAAAAAAATATCTGACCAGAAATTAAAATTATGTTTAAAAAAATGAGATCATTTTTCCGATTTATTCTTCCAGCTCTTCTTGCTATTGCACTAATTGCAGGTTCATGTACCGGACGGAGAGCAAAAGCAGAACACAGAAATATAATTCCGGAAAAAGATTTTATCCTGATCCTGACTGATGTGTACCTTGCTGATGGTCTATTGTCTCTTCCTGAATTGAACTATAAATACTGTGTGGGCGATACTATTGCCTCATATATTGAAATAATTAAGGGTTATGGTTACACCAAACAAGAGATGGACAGGACAATCAGATACTATTTCATAAAAAAGCCAAAAGAGTTTATCAAAATATATGATAAAGTCCTTGGAAAATTAAGTGAAATGGAGTCACGAGTCGATAAGGAGCTGCCATTTGCTGGTACCAGGGAACTTAATATCTGGCCGGGAAAATCATTTTATTCATTTCCCGATCATTCAATTGAAAATACTAACAGCCTCGATCTTCCGGTTAATTTTAAGGGTGCATTAAATTTTAAATTCACTATAACCATTTTTCCTGATGATCAATCAACAGATCCCTGCCCAGGGCTATTCTTCTCTCATACCGATTCTGCCGGGAATGAAGAGAAAGTCTTTTTCCCGAAAATCCCTTATCTGAAAGACGGCCAGCCGCGAACATACAATTTCCACTTAAATCAGAGTCTTCCGGATCCTGTCAGATTAAAAGGCTGGTTCATTTACCAGGAGGGATTGACTCCTCTCAGGGAAATGCATTTCAGGGTGGAGAACATTTTTCTGATGCGTTATTGATTTAATAATGAGACGTTTTTCAGCACAATATATTTTTACAAACACTGGGCACCCTTTAAAGAGGGGTATTGTCACTGTTGAGGATGATGGTACAATCATCAATGTTGAAAATACCGGAGGAGTCCTCGCTGAAAAAGGATCTGTTGAGTTCTATAATGGGATAATAATTCCGGGATTTATCAATTGTCATTGTCATCTTGAATTATCCCATATGAAAGATCTGATCCCGCCAAAAACAGGATTAACTGAGTTCCTGAGACTTTTCCGGACCAGCCGTGAAGCAAGTCAGGAAAAAATCATTTCATATGCCTCTTCAGCAGATGCTTCCATGTACAATGATGGGACAATGCTGTGCGCAGATATCTGCAATACTGCATCAACCTTTGATTTAAAAAAGAGAAGCAAAATCAGTTATATAAGCCTTCTTGAGGTATTCGGAGTTGATCCGGGGAACGCAACCCGCAGGCTTAATGAAATAAAACAGATATCTGAAATTGCTGAATCAATGGGACTCCCGTATTCAATTGTCCCGCATTCAACATATTCCATATCCACAACCCTTTTTCGACTGCTCCTTGAAGAGACCCGGTCAAACAGAATAACTTCAATGCACTTTATGGAAACCGGGGCAGAAGAGACATTTCTTGCCAGGCATGAAGGACCTCTTATGAATTCCTATAAAGAATCAGGACTTCTGTCAGAAAACCCGGAAACAGTTAAGGATCATGCATCTGCAGTAAATGATGCAATAACGGCTTCAGGCAATCTGATCCTGGTCCATAATACATATACCGACAGGGCAACAATCAGGAAGGTAATCAAAAGAGGTAATCTTTTCTGGTGCCTTTGTCCGAATGCAAATCTATATATCGAAGATCACCTGCCACCTCTGGATCTTCTCACTGAGGAAAATTGCCGCATCGTGATCGGAACTGACAGCTTAGCATCAAATGACAGGCTAAGCATTCTTGAAGAGCTTAAAACACTACACTCCTTCTTCCCCGCATTAGCGCTGGTTGATCTTATACAATGGGCCACTCTTAATGGAGCCACAGCGCTTGGTGAAGAGGATAAATTCGGAAAAATTCAGGCCGGTAAGAAGCCCGGATTGCTCTTGCTTAAAGATGTCGATCTGCAAAAGCTGCAATTACTCCCCGAAAGCAACATTATAAGACTGATCTGATATATTGAATCTTAGCGAAACTCTTATCCTACGATTATATAACTAAATAGGAAATTACACAGAGAATCACTGAGTATCCACAGAGATCCACAGAGATATGATTCCTTAACTCTGTGTAGCTCTGTGTGATTAAATGTTATTCTTATTGATGTTCCCATATTTTATTGATGGGTGTACGACTTTACGATTAAAAAGGCTTTTTCAACAGCACCAACCAGCAACCAGCATCTTGATTTTTTATGCTAATTTTGCCCTGTTTTCTGATCTGTAAAAGATGCCTACATTTTTATTTGATAAGATAATTTTCGGACCGGTAAAAAGCAGAAGGTTGGGAGTATCTCTCGGAGTCAATCTTCTACCAGCCACTAATAAGCTCTGTAATTTCAATTGTATCTACTGCGAATGTGGCTGGACCTATGATACAAAAGAAGAGAAAGGCTATCTACCAAAACGTGATGAAATCTACAGAGCCCTCGAAAAAAAACTTTCAGAAATGAAAGAAAAGAACAGGCCACCTGATGTGATCACTTTTGCCGGCAACGGAGAACCAACCCTTCACCCTGATTTCCCTGGAATTATTGATGATTGCATTGAGTTGAGAAATAAATATTTCCCCGGAACAAGGATAGCTGTTCTGTCAAACTCGACTACTATTACATTACCGCGTATAAAGGAGGCCTTGCTTAAAGTTGATCAGAACATACTTAAGCTTGATTCAGGATTTGATCTGACCGTCAGGATTCATAACCAGCCAAGGGTAAATCTAAAGGTCACCGAGCTCATTGAAAACCTGCGTTCATTTAAAGGAGAGCTGATTATTCAGACACTTTTCCTGAGAGGATCATATAAAGGGAAAATAATCGATAATACAACTCCAGAAGAGATTGAAGCATGGCTCAGGGCAATCAAAATGATAAATCCATATGAAGTCATGATTTATACAATCTCAAGGGATACTCCCGAAGGCGGACAGCTTGGGAAAGTACCTCTTCCTGAGCTGAAACAAATTGCGGGGATGGTTAAAAGGCTGGGGATAAAGACCAGTGTATCAGGTTGATTTTGGCCAGAAATTATAACATACTGATCTGTCCTCTCGAGTGGGGACTCGGTCATGCAGGACGAATGATCCCGCTGGCCTCAGAGCTGCTGGAAAGGCAGAATAATGTTTTCATTGGTACAGGCAAAGAACACGCGGACTTTTTCAGGAATGAATTACCGGGATTGACCTATATTGACTTTCCTGGTTTCAGGACCGGATATTCACGATATTTGCCACAATATATTGCAGTCCTCCTGAAAACACCTCTTCTTTTTTACCATATAATAGCCGAACACATAAGGTTAAAAAATATAATTCATGAAAATAATATTGATATTGTCATAAGTGATAACAGGATGGGTCTGTGGAACCGCAAAATTAAAAGCGTTTATATAACACATCAACCGGTTGTTCCATTACCTAAGGAGCTGAAATTTCTTGAATGGATCGGGATTCTTTTTCACCGCTTTTTTATCAGAAAATATTCATTCTGTTTTATACCTGATCTGCCAGGTGAAATAAATTTTTCAGGACGGTTAACGCATGATGTAAAGCTTCCCGGTAATACCAGGTTTATTGGCATACTCTCCAGATTTACATCCAGATCTTCTTCATCGCCTGATAATAAGGCGCGATACCTTCATAATACATTGATACTGTCAGGTCCTGAACCACAGAGAGGTATCCTAAGGGAAAAGATTGTCATGGCACTCGGGCAGGATGAACTTCCGACAGTAATCCTCGAGGGGAAACCAGGTAATTCCAGGGAATATGTCAGGTCGGTAAATATAATTTCTTATAATCATCTGCCTGCGGATGAAATGCAGGATATTATAACGGGTAGCGAACATATAGTCACCCGTTCGGGCTATACAACAGTTATGGAGCTTATCAGCCTGAATTGTACCGCTTTACTCATCCCAACACCAGGGCAGACGGAACAGGAGTATCTTGCAGAATATCTTTCCGGAAAAGGATGGTTCACTACTCTTCAACAGAGTTGTATAGATGCGGGGATTACCTTAACTTCTCAAAAGGCAGCCCTTCCTGCCGGAATTATAGAAGAAAGCAGGGATTTGCTTGAAAAATCTCTGGATGAGCTTTTAAATAAATAAAATAAACAAGCTGATTCCAAGGAGTCCTGTCAGAAATCCTATCCACACCTGGGAGGGGTTATGGGAGTTAAGCCTTAAGCGTGAAGAAAGAACAAGACCTCCGGTAAGGATGACTGCTGTGAGATACCATGTCAGCGGAGTGTACATTTTCAGGGAAAGCACTAACACCGTTGCCGTTAATGCACCGGCTCCGACAGCATGAATTGAAATCTTCCACCAGAAGTTTATCATTGATACAATTATTGAAACGACAGATGTGGCAAAAATAAATGATTTCAGAAAGAAAGGAATCTGGTAATTGAATACAATAAAAGAAGTCGTGCAATAAAGAATTGAAGCTGTCAGAAGAGGAATTGTTCTTTCCTTTCTGTCTTCAATGTTATATGAGCTTATCAGATTCCTGAACCTGAAAAGCCAGATTAATGCAAGCGGAAGACAGACATTATTGACAAGTACCACTAACAAAATGATCTTTTTTATCTCAACCGGCAGGTATCCAAGAAATGTGGGAGCCGATAAAAGGATAATCAATCCGTATACAGGCATAAATATAGGGTGAAATACTACCGAAACTATCTTTGCCAGCTTATCAGGTAAATTTGTTGTACTTGATGTACTCATTCAGGGTGTGTAAAAATTATTGTCATTATCAGAAACGTTCTGAAGTGCATTATATTACACACTCTATATTTCCCTTCTTAATCTTGCGACCGGAATATTAAGCTGCTCACGGTATTTTGCGACTGTCCTTCGGGCAATCTGATATCCTTTTTCCTGAAGAATATCGGTAAGCCTTTCGTCGGTCAGTGGTCTTCTTTTCTCTTCATTCTCAATGCAATCCTGCAGAATTCTTTTTATCTCTCTTGTCGAGACCTCTTCTCCGCTATCGGTCTGAAGCCCCTCAGAAAAGAAAAATTTGAGAGGAAAAATTCCGAAATGCGTCTGGATGTATTTGCTGTTGGCCACCCTTGATACTGTCGAAATATCGAGGCCTGTCATCTCAGCAACATCCTTAAGGATCATTGGTTTAAGTTTTGTTTCATCCCCATCAATAAAATATTCTTCCTGGTATTCCAGGATTGCATTCATTGTCAGAAGAAGGGTGTTCTGTCTCTGTTTTATGGCATCAATGAACCATTTAGCTGAATCGATCTTTTGCTTTACGAACAATATAGCTTCTTTCATCTCTTTCTTCTGGCCCTTGTCTCTTATATATGAATGAAGCATTTCATTGTATGCCGAACTAAGCCTGAGTTCAGGAAGGTTCCTCGAATTCAGGTGAAGGTCGAATCCATCTTCTGTAAGTTCAAGTATGAAATCGGGAATTATCTGCTGGGATGTTTTGGTAAATGAGTCACTGAAAAGGCTCCCCGGTTTCGGGTTCAGCTTAAGGATCTCATCAATTGCCGATTTAAGCTGGTTTTCAGTGATCCCCAGCCTTGCGGTAATTTTGTCATAATGCCTTTTGGAAAATTCCTCAAAATAAAGGTCAATAACAGTATATGCAATTTTAATGGCCGGCTGTGTGCGGTCTTTTATGGCAAGCTGAATTAAAAGACACTCCCTGAGTGTTCTTGCCCCTACCCCCGGAGGATCAAGATCCTGAATAATGTCAAGAACCTCTTCCAGCTCTTTTTCAGTGGCTGTAACATTCTGAAGAAAGGCAAGATCATCAACTATATTGACCAGCTCTCTCCTCAGGTAGCCGTCCTCATCGATATTTCCGAGTATATATTCCCCGAAAATTTTCTGCTTATCGGTAAGTTCCCTTAATCCCAACTGAGATTCAAGATGTTCCTGAAATGAAGATCCGACAGAATAGGGGATTTCATTTTTTCTTTCATCCTCCTTGCTGTAATTGTTAACCTGAAGACGGTACTCTGGTATTTCGTCTTCTTCGATATAATCGTCGAGGGTAAATTCCTCCTGATCCTTGTCCTCATTTTCAAATTGCTCTTCTTCGGGCTCTTCAGTCCTGATCTCTTCATCATCCTCAGTCCCTTCTTCAAGGGCAGGATTCTCTTCAAGTTCTTTTTTTATCCGTTGTTCTATCTGTAAAGTAGGAACCTCCAGCAGTTTGATCATCTGAATCTGCTGGGGTGAGAGCTTCTGGAGGAGCTTCTGCTGTAACTTTTGCTTTAACATTCTGTTTAGATAACGAAGATAATGACTAAATAATTATCTAAAATTCAGCATTGTTCGGAGTTCTTGGAAAAGGTACAACATCTCTTATATTTGACATCCCTGTCATAAACAATATCAATCGTTCGAATCCCAGTCCGAACCCGCTGTGAGGTGCTGTTCCGAATTTCCTGGTTTCCAGGTACCACCACAGGTCTTTATCAGGAAGATTCAGTTCTTTAATCCGATCCAGCAGTTTATCATGGACCTCTTCTCTCTGTGATCCACCTATAATCTCCCCAATTCCCGGAAAAAGCACATCCATGGCTTTAACGGTTTTGCCGTCATCGTTCTGCTTCATGTAAAACGCCTTTATCTCTTTGGGATAATCGATCAGTATCACCGGTCGCTTAAAATGTTCCTCGACCAGATATCTTTCGTGTTCTGCCTGCAGATCTCTTCCCCATCCAACTGGATATTCCCACTTTTTATCCGATGCTGTTAATATCTTAACTGCCTCGGTATATGTGATCCTTACAAATTTATTTTCGAGAACAAACCTGAGCCTTTCAAGTAATCCTTTGTCAATCATGTTGTTCAGGAATGTCAGATCTTCAAGACAGTTGTCGAGTGCATATCTGATGAGGTATTTTACAAAATCCTCAGCGAGATCCATGTTGTCATCCAGATCATAGAAAGCCATTTCTGGCTCGATCATCCAGAACTCGGCCAGATGCCGGGGAGTATTCGAGTTCTCGGCCCGGAATGTGGGACCAAAAGTATATATTTCACCAAGTGCAAGGGCACCCAGCTCACCTTCAAGCTGTCCTGATACAGTAAGATTTGTCTCTTTCCCGAAAAAATCATTACTGTAATCCACATTTCCCTGTTCGTTAAAAGGCAGGTTTTTCAGATCCAGAGTAGTAACATGAAACATTTCTCCTGCACCTTCGGCATCGCTGCCCGTAATAATAGGTGTATGCAGATAATAAAAACCTTTGTCATTAAAGTACTTATGTATTCCATAAGCCATTGCATGCCTTATCCTGAAAACCGCCCCGAACGTATTGGTCCTGAAACGAAGATGGGCGTTTTCTCTCAGAAATTCCATTGAATGTCCTTTTTTCTGGAGAGGATAAGATTCGGCATCGCATTTCCCATACAGTTCTATTGTTTCAGCGTTTATCTCGACATTCTGTCCCTGGCCCTGCGACTCAACCAGTTTTCCGGTTACGGCAATGCATGCGCCTGTAGAAATTTCTTTCAAAAGGGTTTCATCGAACGAGGCAGTGTCAGCAACTATCTGGATATTATTAATTGTCGATCCGTCATTAAGAGCTATGAACGCTATATTCTTGTTTCCCCTTTTAGTTCTTACCCAACCCTTTACAAGAACATTTGTCCCGGTTTCCTGAGATGTCAATAGTTCTTTAACTTTTATCCTTTTCATCATTTAAAATAATTGTCAGAAAAATTTCTGGGCAAAAGTAATAAATTGTTAACCGTAAAATTCTATCAGATCGTCATAATTTTATTAGGTACCTTCCAATTAATCAGATAATTTGATTATTACAATAATATTTTTCTCTTATTATAGTTTTTATATTAGCTGAAAATCTTCTGTTTTTGCCCCCGGATTTCCTTAAAGGGACTTTTAAAATCCCTTCATGTGGAATGGGGCAAAAAAAAAAGAAGAAGTATATGACTTTCATTCGTAATTCTTACTTATTTGATTATTAGGAAAATCTAGGTAACTTTGGGTATAAAACTGTAAACTTTTAACCAATATGGAAGAAAATAAAAAACTTATAATCGTGCCATGGGATTTTACGCCTGTTGCTGAGTCTGCTTTAGCACATGCTGTCAAGATAGGCCGTATGGTTGGTAACGATATCTGCCTTTTACATATAGTTGATCCAGGTATTAAAGTTAAAGCCGAAGGTGAAAAGAAAACACTGTTGAATCATGTCGCTGCTGAGGGTAGTAAGAAATATAATATAAATATAATTTCCCACGTATCCAAAGGAAGCATTTTCACAGCCATAGCGGAATTTGCAAATTCAAAAGAAGCAAACCTTGTTGTCATGGGGACTCACGGGATGAAAGGAATGCAAAAACTAACAGGAAGCTGGGCGCTGAAAGTCATAGTTAAATCTAAGGTCCCGTTTATTGTTGTGCAGGAGCCGCCGGCCGATCAGGACAGGTATCACAATATTGTTTTCCCTATTGATTTCAGGCTCGAGAACAAGGAGAAAATGAGCATGGCAATTTTTATGGGGAAATATTTTGATTCCAAAGTTCATATTCTCAAAACAGATACTACTGACAAAAGCCTTAGAACTAAAATCAACAGAAATCTGAATTTTGCTGTCAAATACCTGATCCAGAACAATGTAGAATATGAAATTCATGAAGTGCCACATGGAAAACTGGCACAGCATACAATTGATTTTGCACAGAGTATTAAGGCTGACCTGATCCTTATCGTGACGACCAAGAACATTACATTTGCTGATTATATGGTAGGAGCGTCGGAACAGTACATCATTGCAAACAGCTCCAAAATACCTGTATGCTGTGTAAATCCTAAAGCCTCATTTGCCAGCACTTCACAGTTTATGGGCGGCTGGGGAGGAGTATAAAAACCCTTATGCCTGCTTGCAGGAAGGTCTTAAGGAGTTGGGGGTATTTTCTTCTCCTCATTTGTCTTTGCCAGCGAAACAAGTCCTCCTATAACACCGAGGTTCATCGAATCGAGTGCAGAGCTTGGAACAATCACCATTGAACCTTTTTCTTTTAATCCTTCATAAAGCATATTCATTCCTCTCAGGTGCAATGCAATGGGATTGTCGGCATATTGCTGGCTTGCCTTGGCAAATTTTTCTGCGATCTCTGTTTCAGCTGTCCCAAGGATTACTCTTGCCTTTCTTTCCCTTTCAGCCTGAGCCTGTTTGCTCATTGCATCAGCAAGGGCCTGCGGAATGATAATATCCCGGATACCTACAGTCTGGCAGGTAATTCCCCATGGATTTGTGTTTCCATCAAGTGTTTTCTGCAGATCCTCAGCTATTTTCTCACGGTCCTGAAGCAGATCGGCCAGTTCATGCTTACCGATAATATCCCGGAGATCGGTTTGTGCAATGAACGAAATTGCCTTTATGTACTCCTGTACTTCCAGAGCTGCTTTCTCCACATCCCATACAGTCCAGTAAACCACTGCATCGACATTTACCGGAACAGTATCTTTTGTAAGAGTCTGCTCAGCCCTGAATTCTGTAACCCTGACACGCTGATCAATAAATGAACTGATCTGATCAATTATGGGTATAATAAAAAACAACCCGGGTCCCTTAAGGGAATCGAATTTTCCCATCCTCAGCACAACCGCTTTTTCCCACTGGTCTGCAATTTTAATTGAGCTTCCGATCAGCAGAGCAATGATTACCAGAACTACCAGAACCGGCAAACCAATTACCTTAAGATAATAGAGACCTGCCGTTACTGCAAGAAGAATTACTGTTACTGTCAGTGAAACAGCATTAGACGAACTGTTTGTACTACCTATTGTTCTCATTTTTTATCATTTTTTTGAATTTCACTTATTATTTCTGTCGTTGAAAATCCATAACTGAATGCTATTGTCAGAAATTCGTTACAGATACTGCGAAGCTTTTTCTCCTTTTCTTTTGCAGGGATGGAGATATTTGATTTACCTATAAATGTCCCGCTTCCCTGCTGAGTTTCAAGAATCTTTTGTATTTCAAGCTCATTATAAGCTTTTGTGACGGTATTGAGATTAATCGCCAGCTCAACAGCAAGAGCTCTGACAGTCGGAAGCTGCTCTCCTGCCTTAAGGTTTCCTGATGCAATTCCGAACTTTATCTGGTCAATTATCTGCCGGTAATACGGAATGCCTGCTTTGGGGTCAAGTACAAATTTAATCATTGGCACATTGTATTAGTTCATTGATTTATTATTTATCTATTTATCTATTTATCTATTTATCTATTTATCTATTTATCTATTGTTATAGTATATTAGTACAATATTACATTTAATTTTAATAAAAACCAAATTTTTTTAAAATATTTTTAGCTTTTTCTACTGTTTTTTCTTTGGCTTAACCAGGAATATTGAAAAAATTGCGACAATCCGGTGAATACAAAGAGGGAAACAGAGTCAAAACAAATGGGAATATTGTTATCTCTTTAATTCTCTGTAACTTCTCTGAGGAACTCTGTGTAAGTTTTTATGATTTGTATGTTTTTTATATCTAATCAGCATAATCCGGCTTCCATTTTGTAAAACCCGTCCCGATATGTTATCTTCGTAAACATTAATCTTCATGAAATAATTTCTCTATGTCAATTGTAGTTCAGGGTGTTACAAAATTCTATGGGGAACAGAAAGCTCTTGATAACGTCTCTTTTGAAATAAAGACCGGCGAGATAGTAGGATTCCTTGGCCCGAACGGAGCCGGGAAATCGACAATGATGAAGATCATTACCGGGTTTATACCGCCATCATCCGGTAAAGTTTTCGTGAACGGTACTGAAATTGGTGATGGTTCGGTCGAAGTAAAAAAAAGGATTGGTTATCTCCCTGAAAATAACCCTCTTTACCCTGAAATGTATGTAAGGGAGTATCTCCGGTTTGCAGGATCTCTATACAATTCCGGCATACCTCTCAAAAATCAGATTGACAATATTATTGAAGTAACCGGCCTTGCTCCTGAACAGAAAAAAAAGATCGGTTCACTCTCAAAAGGATTCAGGCAGCGGGTAGGTCTTGCCCAGGCTCTTATACATAATCCTGATGTGCTTATCCTTGATGAGGCAACAACCGGTCTCGATCCCAACCAGATTATTGAAATCAGGAATCTGATACGCGATACCGGCAAAGAAAAAACAGTGATGCTTTCGACGCATATAATGCAGGAAGTCGAGGCGATCTGCAACAGGGTGATAATTATCGACAAAGGGATTATAGTTGCAGACGAGGAAAAGAAAGATATCTATTCAAAGCTGCGGCAGACAAAGCAGGTAATTTTTGTCGAGTTTGACAGGGATCCTGCTGAAGGTGCACTCATGGCAATACAATCTGTTGAATCACTGAAAAAGGTGAAAGATAATACATGGCTTCTGGAATCCTCCGGGGAGCAGGATATCCGTCCTGCTATCTTTTCATTTGCTGTAAGCAATAACCTCACAGTCCTTTCACTTCAAAAGAAAGAAAATAATCTTGAGGAGATATTCCGGATCCTGACAAAGGGTTAGGTGTTTAAGCATTTCTCACGAATATCTCCTAATAATTATTTTTTAAACCACTGAGTTACACAGAGTTTAACGAAGTATTACAGAGTTTAAAACTGTGTTACTCCGTGGTTAAAGGATTTCTTTGGATATTTTATAAATTCTTGCTTTCTTTGCAGATCAGAATCTGGTGGAGAAATTTGAGCTGATTGCAACCACAGGAAAAAATGCTAAAATGCCACTTATTCCTTTTATTCAATCAACTAATCTTCCCGGTTAATGTTACTGAAGGTGATTGTATCTGTATATGATACATGAAAAATATAAAGGGCTAAAGCCCGTTTCGGGCGGTAGCTTCTTAACCACGGCCTTAAGGCCGTGGTTAAGAATAAAGACAGGTTCCCGGACTTTAGTCCTTAAATGACTTAAGATTTGAACATACTATGAATTAAAACATATTTAATGAGCTATTTATTTACTTCCGAATCAGTATCAGAGGGGCACCCCGATAAAGTTGCCGACCAGATTTCAGATGCGTTGCTTGATGAATTCCTGCGGTGGGATCCGGATTCAAAAGTTGCATGTGAGACTTTTGTAACAACCGGTCTTGTCCTTTGCGGCGGAGAGGTTCGTACAGAAGGATGGGTCGATGTACAGGAGACTGCCCGCCGTGTCATAAGGAATATCGGATATACACATGCGGAATATCGTTTCGATTGTGACTCCTGTGGTGTTATCTCAACTATTCATGAACAATCGAGTGACATTCGACAGGGTGTGGTCAGGGAGAAACCGGAAGAACAGGGAGCCGGCGACCAGGGGATGATGTTTGGTTATGCATGCCGGGATATGAAAAATTTCATGCCGCTGAGCATTGAGCTTGCACATAACCTTCTTCAGGAACTTGCGGCAATCAGGCACGAAGGAAAACAGATGAAGTATCTGAGACCCGACAGTAAATCGCAGGTGACTATCGAATATGACGATAACAATAAACCTGTCCGGATAGATACT
>Ga0208980_10001327_pt1 | contig 14925 bp, 12 predicted proteins | sample WetSurMetagenome_3_FD_187993 | JGI IMG/M metagenome (GOLD analysis project Ga0208980, IMG submission 187993) | Wetland microbial communities from Twitchell Island in the Sacramento Delta, sample from surface sediment Aug2011 Site A1 Bulk (version 2) | ecosystem: Environmental > Aquatic > Marine... | reverse complement strand
GTCGAGGTATACACGCCCGGCTTCAACGACGAGTTGATCGGCAGTGTGAAGATGACCGTGGCGTTTGGCGCAACGTCTTGCGGCAGGCGCAGGAAGTCGCTGGCCCATGCTTCATCTCCGAGCAAACGCAGACCGTAGTAGCGATCGATCGTCCAGTCGAGATGACCGACATTGCGCAGCTTCACTTCAACGGAAGCCGGCGTGCCTTCTTCGACCAACAGCACCGGTGGACGCGCGATCAACTTCGCGGCGTGGCGCGGCACGTCTTCCTTGAAGATCAATAGCGCATTGGCGACTTCACGATCGCTGTCCACCACTGTGCGCCCGCGATACCACAACTGCGTCGAGCCACCGCCGTCCAACTTCATGGCAGTGTACGCGCCGTAATCGCGCAGCAATTCTGCCATGCCGTTGGTGGATCGTTGCTCGCTCGCCAGCAGATATAAAGTCTTGCCCGTCTCATCCACGCCCGCCGCCGTTTGCCGATCGCGACGGCAGGCACCTATCGGGATTCCATCGAACAGGCACGCGAACGCTTCGGGCAGCACGACGCCGTGATACAAAATGATCGGCCCGCCGCTGACTGCGTTGAAGAGTGGATCGCGATAAACGATCGGAGCGAGAGAGCCGATCGGGTTGAGGTGAGTCACCGCCGCTTGTCCCGATCGCGAGAGAGCCAGCGTGGTGCGGCGATACTTACTGGGATTCAGCGCGATCGTCAACGGCGTATCGAGCCGTTGGCCCTGCACCACCGTGGGGCCTTCCGGTCCGCGATCGGCGCCGAAGTAATCGCCGTTGATCGCCGCGATGACGCCCTCGTTGCGATAGCGCTGCGCCATAGCGCTCACGCCCTCGCGTTCTTCTTCCGACGGCCAGACATCCAGCACATCGTTCGCCATCACCGTCTGCACGCGCAGATAGGGATCACTCAGATCGACGATGAGCAGCTGCGTAGCGCCGCCGTCCTCGACACAGTACGTGACGCCCTGCATGTCCGATCGGCAGTTGGGACGCGCGACAGCAGGCGTGAGGAGCAGCAACGGAAGCAGTAGCAGCCACAACGCTTTCATGCAAGTAATGATACAACAAGTAGGATGTACCCTGAAAATAGAAACCGGGTTTCTGAGGTGCGGCTCAGCGCCCCTGCGCGATGCGCTCTTTCAACCGATCCAACACTTCCGGCGGCACATCGACCGATCCCAATTCCGCGTGCGTCTTGTCGCCGTGAAAATCGCTGCCGCCCGTCACGATCAAGTTGTGCTGTCGTGCCAGTGCCAGCAGTTCGATCTTCTTCTCAGCCGAATGATCGAAGTAATACACCTCAATGCCGTCCAAGCCCAGCGCGGCCAACGTCGGCGTGAGGGGCGTCGTCTTGGAATGTTCCGGACTCGACAGCACGATCACACCACCCGCTTGATGGATCGTGTCGATCACTTCCTGCGGCTTCACCTCCAACCGATGGACATACGCCGGCCCCTGATCGTTGAGATATTTGTCGAACGCTTCCTGCGTGGAAGCGACATAGCCCGCTTCGACCAAGGCTCGCGCCACATGCGGCCGCGCGATCGATTGCGCATCGCCTGCAAAGTGCAGCACGCGCTCCCACTTCAGCGGCATGCCCAGCTCGGCCAATTTCTTCACCATGCCTTTGGCGCGGCCCACGCGCGCATCGCGGATCGTCAACAGGAAATCTTGCAATTCAGTATTATTGGCGTCCGCACCATATACCAGAAAATCGATGTGGCCCAGATCGGTTTCACTATTGATCTCGAAACCGCCCAACACCTCGACGTCCAGTTCACGTCCGACGGCCATTGCTTCTGCCCAACCGGACGTGGTATCGTGATCCGTCAACGCGATCGTCGTGAGGCCGCGCTCTTTCGCCAGCTGTACCACTTGCGTAGGTGACAGCACTCCGTCGGAAGCTGTGCTGTGCATGTGTAGATCGATGCGAGTCATGAAAATCCTTTCGTGAGAGATGCGGCGAGATTTTACCTCACTCCGCAGATCAACGCGCTGGGGCCGATCATCAACAGCAGTGTGCCGTGTAGAATTTTGGATTGAGACAACATGAAGAAATTCGCCGGTCTTGAATGGATAAGAAGAAGCATCTAGTCAAGACCGGCGGAGCGCGGGTTAAGCCGCTCTTATACCGACCGCACTTCAAAATCTGGAGTCGAGGCTTTAGCCGGATTCGTTGAGCGTGATCGACCCGCCTAAAGCCTCGACTCCAGGCGGAGCTTTCATTCGCGGTCAGTATAAGAAGAGCAGAGGTTGAAGATCAACGCGGCGGATGGAAGGCCTCCATGATCGACACTCAGTGATTTTGCCGGAAGATGATGTAGGCCAGATTCGCGCGCGGATCGCCTTTGAGTTCGATTTCGACGATCGGGGAGATGGGCAGGCCGTTTGAGTCAAGCAGCTGCACGTTGTATTTGCCACTGACTGGCTTATCGCCCAGCGTGAATTCAAAACCCGACTGGCCGTACTGCGTCGCCGTGCCGGAAGGCAGTAGTTGCCCCTCTGGTCCTAACGGCTCATCGCCCCAGGCCTTCACGCCAATGCCCGGTTGATGCTTGAGATCTTGCCCGAAGACTAAGCCGGCAATGCCCGACCAGTTAGTCCCGTACAACTGCGCGCTTTGATACAACACCTCGGCCGTGTAGTTGAACGGCGATATCGTCGGGCCGAGCGTCGGGGTTGAAGTCGGTGTAGGTGTGCGTGTTGCCAGGAAATTGCGCGGTGTGCCGGTGATCGTCAGATTGAGCGTCGCACGCGGCGTAGCGGTGTCAGTCGGCGTGCGCGTGGGACGCGGCGTAATCGTCGGCGTGTTCGTCGGCGGCGGCGTGGGGGTGCGTGTGTAAGTCGGCTGCAAGGTCGGCGTCGGAACGAAGGTCGCTAAGGCTGCCTGAGATTGTGGCGGAAATGGATTCAACTTGAAAGCCGGGTCCAAGAAGATCAAGAGATAACAGACAAAGACGACGGGCGCCAGCAGCAACAACAGCAGCGCCAGACGGTTATACCACACCGCTTGTTTCTGTTTGGTCCGGCGTGGTTTGGCCGGTGGAGGGGCGGCGGTCTCGATCGGGGCGGCATCAACCGCCGGGTCTTGGGATTTCGATCGTTTGAAGAAGCGTCGACGTGCCATAGTTAGAAGTTCCGCTGGAAATTGATCAAAGCCAGATCGCGCGTACAGTCATTGACCATTCTGACTTTCACGACAGGCGACACAGCCCGCCCGTTCTCGTACACCACGACAAAGAAATCGAAATCACCCGGCGCGCCGATGTACAACTCATAAGCCCCGTCGCCACCGTAAAATTTATTGATCCGGGCATCGCTGCCCGAGACGAACACGCGCTTGTTCTGATCGGGAATCGGCCCGCCCCAACCCACAACCGAAACACCGGTCAACGGCGCGCCGTTGAGATCCAACACCTGCCCGCCCACACCGCCCCAATTGCCGCAGGCCGCTCCATAAGGATCGGGCATCAACACCGGTGACTTAACCGTCATAAATTTGTAAGGCGATTTCGTCGGCAGGGCCGGGCTTGTGGTCGGCGTGCGCGAAACCACTGGCGTGTGCGTGGGCACAGGGGTATCAGGCGGGCGCGTCGCCAACGCTTGATAGGTCTGCACGACCGTCGGCGTCCAGGTGGGCGGCGGTGTAGGCTTGAGCGTCGGCGTGGGTGCCAGAGTAATCAGCCGCGCCTGAGCGATCGGTGGCCAGGGATTCAACCGGAAAGTCGGGTCTAAAAAAATGATCAGATAACAGGCCAATACCACTGCCGCCAGTCCTAACAACAGGAATGTGAGCCTATTCAGCAGACGATCATTTTTCATGGCGTCATCGTCAGCTTAGTGCTCGAAGAAGAAGGGCGCCGGCCTCGGACAGACTATGCCCAGCACTTTATCTTTACTGTCCGTGCGAATGATCTCGACGGTCCAATTGAAGCGGCCGCCGGGATAGATCTCGTTGATGGCGACCGGCAGTTCGCAATACGTCGTGCAGTCTTTATTCTTGGGATCCGAGCGATCGGCCCACCCGACCGAACCCATGCCGCTGCCCGGCGGATCCAGCAAGACATCATAGTGTTCGTTCGGCGCCAGCACGCGGCCGAATTTCCACACGAGCGTGGGCACATCATATTGAAGGTACTTCTGCGCCGGCGGCGGACCTAACAGCACCAGTGACTTGCACAGGTCTTCAGTAGGCGTCGGCGTGACCGACGGGGTTGGCGTATCCGTCGGCAGCGGGGTACGCGTGGAACGTGGCGTGCGCGAAGGCGTGGGCGTCACCGACGGGCGTGTTGGCGATGGCTTGATCGTCTGAGCCGGCGTCGGCGTCCAGGTGAGCGGCAGTGTTGGCACCATCGTCGGCAGCGGAGCAACCGTTGAGAGCACCTCAGTATATGGCTTGAATGGATTGAAGACCACCGTAGGCAGGAAGAAGATCGTGCCATAGCACAGAGTCATGAAGATCGTCAGGCCCAGCAAGATCAGCGTCAGCGTGTTGAACAGGCGCGCCCGCGATGGTTTAGCTTTGTTCGGGTTGGTGACTTCTGTCATGATCAGGCCTCAATCCTGGTTGTATTTCACTGCACGGCCAGGCGCTGCACTTTAGCTTGTGTGCGCAGACCGTTGAGCCAGTTCTCTACCGCCATGCGTTGGGCGTCCACCAGATCGTTGCCTTCCAGCTTACGCGCCGGATCGCGCTCTAACGTCTGGACAATGTGATAACCCAGAGCGCTTTGAATAACCTCGCTCACCTGTCCAGGCTGCAAGTTAAAGGCCGCATCTTCTAATTCTTTGGCGACTAGCTTGCCGCGCGGGAACCAGCCTAGGTCTCCACCGCTGTCTCGGGTTACAGTATCAAGCGATGCCTGCTGCGCGAGTTGTCCAAAATCTGATCCGCCGCGAATTTGCTCCAACAGGGCCTGTGCCACAGCTTGCGCATTGACCAGAATGTGCCGAGCATGCACTTGCTCGGACGTCTGCAGGTTTCCAGCGACTTTCACCAGCATCTTCTGGTACAACAGCTGCGTCCGCACCGTATTGCGCGCGTCTTCCAGGGTCTCGCCGTTGCGTTTCAGTTGTTCCTCAAATTTAGCCTGTCCGCCCGCCGTAGAGATCCCCTTCTGTATCTCGGCATCCACCTCGGTATCAGAAACAGAGATGCCCTGCTTGGCGGCGTCTTGCGTCACCAACACATCGTCGATCATGTTGTCCAACGTCTGCTGCTTGATCTGCTCCAGCTCCGCCTTGCCTTGCGGCGTGTTCGCATTGACGCCGCGTTGAACCGCCGGGGCTTGTCGCTGTTGTGCTTCATGCAGAAACGCTGCCATGGAGATTTCTTGACCATTGACGATGGCCGCCGGTCCTTGCGGCACGGCCGTAGACGGCGCCGCTTGAGGCTGGACCGCACCAGCAGTAGCTGTGGGCACACCTGCCTTCTTGGCTGGCGCCGAGTCACAGGCCGCCATGACCAACCCCGCCAGAATCATTACCGCGATTGCGGTTAACCACTTCACATCGGACATTAAACGCCTGATCAAGCGAACCCCCATCGGCACCGGATAAGTGAACTACCAAATTCATTGCGTTTCTATTATATCAGCCAACAAGTATTGTGCAAACGAAACGCCCTTCCCTCCCAGGGCGCGGCTTGCAGATTCAAATCAGCCATGCTAGAATCGCGCTCAACTCAGCAAAGACAGGCCACTGCTACAGGCCTCTAACCTTGTGACGGCAAGCAACGGGCCGTCACTTTTTGCGATACCGAAAGGAATCTGGCATTACATGAGCACTTCTCGTTTCTCAGGCAATCGGCGGTGGATAGCAATCGGGGCGGCCGTCGTCGCCGTGCTTGTCGTCGTCGGGTTACTGCTGCCGCCCGTCTCTGTCCTGGAGCGCACCGGCATCGTATGCACCGGCACAACACTCAACGCGGACTCGCCCGCGGTAACAACGCCTGCCGGTCTGACCGTCGCGCTCTCTGATACGGGTCGGCCGCTGACATTCAAATCCAATATCGTCGAGCAGGCTCAGTATGAAACCGGACAGGCCGGTGAAAGCCTCTCGGCGGCGCAAGCTTCACAGCCGGCGCAGCTGGTATTGCGCAGCCCGATCTATCAGCTGGATGCCTGTGGGCAAGATCCGGTCTCAGCCAGTATCGCGGTGGCATTGCCCGCCGGTGCGCAGTCCGATCAGACCTACGATTTGTACGGCTGGAATGGCACCACCTGGGCGTGGCTAGGCGCATATGTCGATCCCGCCAGTGGAACCGTCTCGGCTCAGGTCGAAGCCCTGCCGAAGAATGTGGCCCTGTTCCAATCCACCTCCACAGCACCCGCCGTCAGCGCGCAGGTGCGGCCCGGTCAGAAGTTGCCGGCGGCCGCTGCCGAAACTGTGACGGAAGCGTACATCTTAGGTTGGACAATCGCTGATGACGATGCCATTGTCGCGACGGCCGGCAATCTGCCGGACATGGGCAAGGCCAAGTTGTACGCGGTGGTTCAATCGTTGGAAGCTGCGCCCGTGCAGAACATCCTCGCGAGTGAAGAAGCTGTTAAAGCACATCTGGACAAGCTGAGCGAACTGGCGGCGCGCAAGGGCTTCGCCGGCCTCGCCGTCGACTATCGCGGTCTGCCGACTGAAGATCGCGCCGCTTATACCAAGTTGATCAAACAGCTGGCCGATCGCCTGCACGCTGAAAACAAGACCCTGGCCGTGATACTGCCTGCGCCCGCCATCGATCAGAATGGCGCGCCGGATACTGCCGGTTACGACTGGGTGGCCATTGGCGCTGCGGCCGATATCGTGCAGGCTGATTTCGGTCAGGACCCGGCCAACTATCTGAGCGGAAAGACCGGTTATGCGCTGGTCGATTGGACACCCACGCAGATCGATCGCTATAAATTCCAGCCGATCTATTCCGTGGGCAGCCTTGCCACACAAGACGGTCAGTCGGTCGAGGTGCCCTTTGCGGAAGCCATCAAACCGATCGGCCAGTTCAGCTTCAACGATCCGATCTCCATTACACCGGGTTCGCTCGTCACGCTGACGCTGGCGAATCCGACGCAGGTCAGCGACTTTGCCTACGACGACACCACGCATACTTATCGCTTCAAATACATGAATAATGGGAAGCCGCGTGAAGTGGTGGTGAAGACGGCGCGCACGCTGGCGCATCAACTGGAACTGTTGCTGCCACGGCACATGCGCGGCGCGGTGATCACTGGTTTGGAAGGCGATGTCGAACCCGCCTCGCTCGCGCAGGCGCTGAAGGGCTATCGGCAGCAGGCTGTGCCGCAGGGCCTGCCGACGCCGCTGGACGTGCAGTGGAAGATCGTTTTGGCAAATGGCCAGACCATCACCATCACTCGTCCGATCACGGATACGACCTACGTTTGGAAAGCGCCCGATCAGGCCGGCGATCTCAAGATCGCTGCGCTGGTCGGATCGCAGCCGCATGGCGAAAGCAAGCTCAGCATTGCCGCCGCGATCACATCGACGGAAGCCATCACGGCGACTGCCGATCTCACCACGACGAGCACGACCACCACTACGGTTGGTGCCGCGGTCTGCTTAAGCTCCGCGTTTGTGGCCGATGTGACGATTCCCGACGGCACTAAATTCAAGAACTCCGAAACTTTCACCAAGACCTGGCGCCTTCGCAACAACGGTCAATGCAATTGGCCCGACGATACCACGTTGGTCTTTGTCAGCGGCACCAAGCTCGGTTCACCCGACACGGTTCAAGTCGGCCAGGTCGTCTCGGGCACCGAAAAAGAAATCACGGTCCAACTGAAAGCGCCCGAGCAATACGGCAGCTACACCGGCCTGTGGCAGTTGAAGAGCGCGCAAGGCAACTTCGGAACACAGATGAGCGCAGTCATTGTAGCCGGTGATCCACCAGCTGGCGGCAACGTGACGGCTGGCACCAACGCTCCGCCGGTAGCATCAGGCGGAACAAGCGGCGGCTTCGAGCTCGGTGGACAAGTAAACGGATTCAGCCGACCCGACTTGATGAAGAAAGCGGGCATGAACTGGGTCAAAGTGCAAAGCTACGGCGGCGATGAGTCTGGACGCATCGCTTTCTTCCACAACAATGGTTTCAAAATCTTATTGTCAGTGCTAGGCGATCACGGCAAGGTCATGGATCCAGGCTATCAGGACGAATACGCCCGCGGACTGGCGGCGATGGCTGCGGCCGGTGCCGATGCGATCGAGGTGTGGAACGAACCCAACATCGATCGGGAATGGCCGAACGGGCAGATCAGCGGCGCGAATTACACGCAGCTGCTGGCTAAAGCTTTCAATGCGATCAAGGCGGCCAACCCCAGTACGATCGTGATCAGTGCAGCCCCAGCCCCCACCGGCTTTTTTGCAGGCGGATGCCAGGCCGGTGGTTGCAACGATGATGTGTTCTTGCAGCAAATGGCTGCCGCTAATGCCGCCCGTTATATGGACTGCGTCGGCGCGCACCACAACGCAGGTACCACCTCGCCTTCGGTCTCTTCAGGTCGTCCGGAAGGCAATCACTACAGCTGGTATTTCCTGCCGACACTGAATCTGTACTACGGGGCATTCGGCGGCGCGCGCAAAGTCTGCTTTACCGAACTCGGCTATTTGACGCCGGAAGGCTATCCTTCGCTGGCGTCCACTGCGCCGGGTTTTGCCTGGGCAGAAAACACAACGGTAGGCCAACAGGCACAATGGCTGGCTGAAGCCGCCTCGATTTCCGGAAACAGTGGCAAGGTCCGCTTGATGATCGTGTTCAACGTGGACTTCGATTACTACGGCAGTGACCCGCAAGCTGGTTACGCCATCATCCGCCCCGGTGGTGGTTGTCCAGCCTGTGATGCACTGGGCGCAGTAGTCGGATCGCGGTAGCACTGACGGCAGAACCAACAAAGGCGCAGAGAATTCTCTGCGCTTTTGCTTCGCGCAACTGTTTTCAACGGAGCAATAAACGCCATGAAAAATGATTCGTTCTTTAGCCGCATTCCCCTGCCCGTGTTGATTGTCGTGTGGCTGGGTCTGGTCGCGTTGGGCGCGGTGTTGGTGTACAACGTGTTCTTCGGCAAGCCCGCTGATTCCACGGCGCAAGGGCCTACCAAAGCCGCGCCGATCGTGCAGGTGACCAAACCGGCGCAGCCTGCGCCGACGCAAGCTGTGGCCCAACCGCAACAGCCCCAACAACCGGCCCCGCAGGAACCTGCGCCGCAGCCGACGTTGAATCCCAAGTTCGGACCGGATGGTTTGTATCCCGCCATGGATTTCGGTTACGGGGTACAGGTCAACGGTCTGGTGGGTGATGCGAAGCTGGCCGCCGATCTAGCCGATCGCGCGCATGCCCGCTGGATCAAGCAGCAACTGCAATGGGGCGTGTTCGAGAACCAGCAAGGCCAGATGGATTGGACAGGCATTGATAACATCGTCAATGCGGCACACGAACGCGGCTTGCGCGTGATGCTGAGCATTCCCACCGCGCCGCAATGGACGCACCCCAACTTACCGCCTAGCAATCCGCCGGGCGAAAACGATCCCGAAGCGATCAAAGGCCCGCCCGATGATGTGCAGGCTTACGCCAACTTTGTCGGCCAGGTGATCGATCGGTATAAGGGCAAGATTCAAGCGATCGAGGTATGGAACGAACAGAACCTGGTGCGCGAGTGGCGCACCAATCCGCAAAAGATCGACGCTAAGGCTTACATCGCTTTGCTGAGCGCGGCCTACAAGACGATCAAAGAAAAAGATCCCAATATCACCGTCATCAGTGGTGCGCTGTCGCCGACCGGCGTGAGTGATGGCGTCAACGCCGTCGACGACTTTGCTTATCTCCAACAGATGGTGGATGCCGGCCTGTTGAACGTGGCCGATTGTGTCGGCGCGCATCACAACGGCTACAACGTTGGCCCCAACGTGGGCGCGAAAGAAGCGCCGAGTTTGCCCAAAGCGGCCACGGCCACTTTCAAAGGCCCGTTCGACAACAGCAAAGGCGATCCGCATCACTCGTGGTTCTTCAAAGATACGCTACAAGGCTACAATCAGATTCTGCAAGGCAAGAAGCCCATCTGCGTGACCGAATTTGGTTGGGCCACTAGCGAAGATTACGGCCAGTTCCCGCCGGGCTTCGAGTTCGCACAGGACAACACGGTGGCCGAGCAAGGCCAGAACATCGCAGAAGCGTACAAGTTGATGAAGGAGTGGGGCTTTGTGAAACTGGCCTTCCTATGGAATCTGGATTACGGCAACAAAGGCAAAGGTCCCACGGACGATCCCGTGCCCTACAGTCTGATCAAGACCGACGGCAGTAAGCGCGCTTCATGGGATCCAGTGCGCAAGTATCTGAAAGAAGTCACCGGCGACTAATAACGCTCTTGTAGCGCAAGAAATCGGGTTTCTACGTTTTGGCCAACAATACGCCGGGATGTAGAAACCCGGTTTCTATTTCTGGGATTCATTGCCGTTCGATATTCCATCAGGTATAATCCAGCCCATGTCAACCAGCAACTTGATCATCAGCGCGAGTTTCTTTCTGCATCTCCTGGCCACCGTGGCGTGGATTGGCGGCCTGGTGACGCTGGCCCTGGTGGTTCAGCCGGTGCTCGATCGATCCGCGGCCGATCTGCAGACGCGCGCGCGCCTGCTGGAAGCGCTGCTGAAGCGCTTCCAACCGATCGCGAACATCAGCCTCGCCGTTTTGATCTTGACCGGCATGGTGCAGATGGCCACCAGTCGCTACTACAAGGGCTTTCTGCAATTCGACAATCTCTGGGCGCAAGCTATTTTGTTCAAGCACATCGCCGTGCTGGTCATGATTCTCGTGGCAGCCTTCATCACCTTTACCGTGCAGCCGGCGCTCAAGCGCAATGCCCTGCTCATCGCCAACGGCCTGGCCGACGAAGCGCAGATCGATCGCTTGCAGCGGCAGCAGACGCGCCTGACGCGGATCAATCTCAGCCTCAGCGTAATCGTGCTGCTGTTTACAGCCATTGCCAGCGCGCAGTAGCGCACCACACCTGCTCATGTTTGAAATCGTCTTCCTCGGTACTTCCGCTTCAGCCCCGTCCATTCGACGCGGTCTGCCGTCGGCCATGGTGCTGCACAATGAGCACCGCTTCATGATCGACTGCGGCGAAGGTACGCAGCGCCAACTATTGCAGAGCGGCCTGGGCTTCAAGCGGCTCGATAAGATTTTACTGACCCACGGGCATCTCGATCACATTCTGGGGCTGGCGGGACTGCTCAGCACGCTGATGCGCTGGGAGACGCTGGAGGAGTTCAATATCTACGGGGGGCGCGCCGCGCTCGATCGAGTGGAAGATCTGATCTACAAGATCGTGCTGCGCGAAGCCAAGACCGCGACGAAGTTACACTTCAACGAAGTCAAGCCGGGCCAGCTCTTTGGCGATAAGTCGTTGGAGCTGGCGGCGTTTCCAGTCACGCATCGTGGCAGCGGCAACTTTGGTTATCTATTCCGCGAGAAATCGCACCGCCCCTTTTTGGCGGAGAAGGCCGAAGTGCTGGGCGTGCCGTTCGGGCCGGAGCGCAAACTGTTGGTCGCCGGAAAACCGATCGAGTTGGCCGACGGCCGCGTGATTCAGCCCGCAGACGTGCTGGGCGATCTGATCGAAGGTGCGTCGCTGGCGGTGGTCGGCGATGCGGCTCGCGTGGATAATTTGATCGACGCGGTGCGCGGCGTCGATGCGCTGGTGATCGAATCGACGTACTGTTCCGTCGAGGCCGAGCTCGCCAAAGCGTTCGGCCATTTGACGGCGACGCAGGCCGCGCAGCTGGCGCGCGACGCCGGCGTGCAACAATTGATCTTGACGCACCTGTCGCGGCGGTATGCCGAGCGCGAAGTGCTGGCCGAAGCCCGCGCGATTTTTCCCGAGACGCTGGTCGCGCGCGACTTCGATCATTTTCGGATTCAAAAGGATAAAACAGCGCAGCGGGTGATCGCCGCGCCAGCCGAGGAGGAAGCCAATGTCGATGCGTAAAGCCGCGGTGCTGGAGATGGCGACGGCCGCCTACGAATTGGATGCGGCCGTCAAGCGCGGTGTGCTGCATCGCGTGGAAGGGCGGCTCACGATCATGGGCGAGGATTTGAGCGAGGTGCTCAAGCGCTTCGAGGGTCAGGAGATTGTGATCATCGCCGCGTCGCTCAACGACGAGCGCCCGGTCGATCCGCGCGTGTGCCGCACCTGCGGACGCGAGTATTTTGGCATGGAATGCCCGCACTGCCGCGACGCGCGCGTGCGGCTGCGCGGAAGATAAAACTAGAAATCGGGTTTCTCGCCACAATGATGAATGAGCCACGTTGACATCCTGCGTCAGGTTTCACTCTTTGCCTCGTTGACCGACGATCAGATCGCGGCGGTGGTCGATCGGTTCCGCGCCGAGACTTTCGATCAGGACGCGCTGATTTTCCTGGAAGGTGATCCAGCCGATCGGTTGTGGGTGGTTGCCGCGGGCCAGGTCAAGATCGTCAAGCACACCAGCGACGGTCAAGAAAATCTGTTGGAAGTGATCACGCCCGGCGAGATGTTCGGCGGAGCCGGCCTATTGCTGGCCGTGCATCCGGCGACCGCCGTGGCGATGACGCCCACGACAACGCTCAGCATTGAACGCGAACCGTATCTGCACTTGATCCGCCAATACCCTGACATCGCGCTGCGGATCATCTATCTGCTGGGTGAACGGTTGCAAGCTGCGATGAAGATGCGTGCACTGGCCGTGGAGCGTGTGGATGTGCGCCTGGCTAACATCCTGCTGAAACTATGCGATAAAGCCGGCGCAGCAACGAATGAAGGCCTGCGCATCAATCTGCCTCTCACGCGCCAGGATCTGGCCGATATGGCCGGTACGACGATCGAGACGGCCATCCGTGTGATGAGCCGCTTCCGCAAAGAGAACCTGGTGCACACCGAGCCGGGCGGCTACATCGTCGTGCTCGATCGCGAACGCTTGCAGTTGCTCAGTGAAGGCGCGCCGTTGTAATTAGTAGCCTGAAGTGCATTCAACTGTGGTTCACCTCTTCTGGGGTCGGGCCTTTAGGTCAATAGCGGTAAGATAAGTAAATCCCGGCGGCGCACCCGTCATGCCCGAGTGTTTTCGTCGGGCATCCAGGCTTCTGATAGGCAACGTGCGCCGGTCAACCTGCTGGATTCCCGCTGACAACACGCGGGAATGACTTGCGCGACGCGCTTCTCCTGCGCACGCACTTTACGCGCCACGCCTTTCATATTAGAATCAGCGCATGCAATCCAAATCGTCCGTGCTCGTAGCCGTGATGAATTCGCCGCGCGATCTGGCTTTCGCGCGCGAACAGCACTGGTATCGCATCCCGCAAAAGACCGCGCCCAAGTTTTTCCCGCCGGACTTCGTCGCTTTCTATTGCACCAAGCCTTTTGGTGAAAACGCGTTCAGCGTGCGCTGGTACGCGCAAGTGCGTGGCCACGAATTGCTGACCCGGCGCGATCTGCTGCCCGCCGAAGCGCAGCATCCGCACGCGAGCGATCCGTATTACAAGTTGCAACTCAGCCCACTGCTGGAATTGCCGCATCCCATCCCCTCGAAACGCTGGCGGCGTTTGACGTTTGTATTGACCACCGGTGAGCGGCTGTTCAGCGCATGGGAGATCAACGATCTGATTCTGGGGCCGCACGAGCACGATGTGATGTGGCGCGCGCTGAAGGAAGCGGGCATCGCCGCCGAGCGTGGCTACGTCATCCGCGAAGCCCGCGCCCGTTATAATGTCGATCTAGCGGTGCCGTGCACGCAGGGCGAGGTGGGCATTGTCATTCGCGAACGCCGTCCGCGCGCCGCGCACGAGAACGTGTTGTACTTCACGCCGCAGCAGGTCAATCAACACACGGCGCAGTGTGTGGCCGCTGTCAAGCAAGCGATCGTCACGTACGGTGGAATAAAATGACAAGGTGACATGATGGCATGGTGACAAGATGACCCTCGCAAACAGATCATCCTGTCATCTCTTCATCTTGTCAGGAACACAACATGCCTCTACCTACCAATTTTCGATTCTCTCAAGCCAGCCTCGCGGACTACCTCGATTGCCCGAGGCGCTTTCAACTGCGCTATTTGTTGGAGCAAGCCTGGCCCGCCGTCGAGGCGGAACCGCTGCTGGAGCGCGAACGATTAGCTGAACTGGGCCGCCGCTTTCACCGGTTGATTCAGCAGCACGTCGAGGGATTGAGCGTTGAGATACTGACCGAATCGATCAGCGAGCCGGAACTGGCGCACTGGTGGCAGAGTTACCTCGACAGCCTCAATACAGCGCTGCACGATTTGCCGCAGAATCAACGTGCCGAAGTGGCGCTGTCGATTCCCATTTCCACACCGTCATTGCGAGAAGCGCGCAGCACGACGAAGCAATCTCTCGACCAAGCCGTTGAGGCTGCTTCGCAAACTTCGCTCGCAGTGACAGGCGGCTATCGTCTCATCGCACACTTCGATCTGATCGCCAGCGACGCCGATCGCGCGGTGATCGTCGATTGGAAAACGGAACACCGCCAGCCCACGCGCGATCAACTCTTGCAGCGCGTGCAGACGCGCGTGTATCGCTACGTGCTCACCAACGCGCAGCAGCGCCCGCCCGGCACCGTGTCGATGATCTACTGGTTCGCGCACGCAGAGCGTCCCGATCGGCCGGTGGCCCTGCCCTACGACGCCGCGCAGCACGCCGACGATCACCGCTTCTTGATCGACCTGATCGGCGAGATCGAGCAGCGGGCCGCGCAGGACGGCGAATGGCCCAAGACGTCTAACGAGCGCAAGTGCGCCTACTGCGTCTATCGCTCATTGTGCGATCGCGGCGTGCACGCGGGCACCAGCGATCCCGACGAGGAAGATTTCGATCTGGTCGCGCGCATCAACATCGAGCAGATCGATGCGATT
>Ga0208980_10001326_pt1 | contig 14930 bp, 10 predicted proteins | sample WetSurMetagenome_3_FD_187993 | JGI IMG/M metagenome (GOLD analysis project Ga0208980, IMG submission 187993) | Wetland microbial communities from Twitchell Island in the Sacramento Delta, sample from surface sediment Aug2011 Site A1 Bulk (version 2) | ecosystem: Environmental > Aquatic > Marine... | reverse complement strand
ACGAGGGGCTCTCCAGGGCGGTCCGCGAGGTCTTCGTCCGCCTCTGGCACGATGACCTTATTTACAAGGGGGACTACATTGTCAACTGGTGCCCGCGCTGCCACACGGCGATTTCGGATCTCGAGGTGGAGTTCGAGCAGGAGAAAAGCAACCTCTGGCACCTCCGCTACCCTTACGCAGACGGCACCGGCGAGATCAGCGTGGCCACCACGCGCCCCGAGACGATGCTGGGGGACACGGCCGTGGCCGTCAACCCCAACGACCCGCGCTACAAGGACGTCATCGGCAAGATGGTGATCCTGCCCCTCGTCAACAAGGAGATCCCCATCATCGCCGACGACTACGTGACCATGGACTTCGGCTCCGGGGCCGTGAAGATCACCCCGGCCTGCGACGCGGCGGACTTCGCCATTGCCGGGCGCCACAACCTCGAGATCATCAAGATCATGGACGGCAGCGCCGTGATCAACGAGAACGGCGGCATCTACAAGGGTCAGGACCGCTACGAGGCCAGGAAGAACGTCGTACGCGACCTCGAGAAGGGCGGCTACCTCATTCAAATCGAGGACTACAGCCACAACATCGGCCGCTGCTACCGCTGCAAGACCGACGTCGAGCCCGCCGTCTCGGCGCAGTACTTCGTCAAGGTGGCGCCCCTGGCCAGGACGGCCATCGCCGCCGTCGTCAAGGGCGACACGAAGCTCATCCCCTCGATGTGGGACGCGACCTATTTCGAGTGGATGAACAACATCCGCGACTGGTGCATCTCGCGCCAGATCTGGTGGGGACACCGCATCCCCCTGTGGACCTGCGAGGGCTGCGGCGAGGTGATCGTGCAGACCGACGACCCGGCCCAGTGCCCCGCGTGCAAAGGCAAGCAGCTCAAGCAGGAAGAGGACGTGCTGGATACGTGGTTCAGCTCGGCCCTGTGGCCCTTTACCACGCTGGGCTGGCCCGACGACAAGCCGGCCGTCAAGACCTTCTACCCCACGAGCCTTCTCATCACCGGGTTCGACATCCTGTTCTTCTGGGTGGCCCGCATGATGATGATGGGCCTCTACATCATGAAGGACGTGCCCTTCAAGCATGTCTATCTGCACGCGCTGGTGCGTGACGCGCACGGCGACAAGATGAGCAAGTCCAAGGGCAACATCATTGACCCCCTGGAGATGATCGACAAGTTCGGAGCCGACGCCTTCCGCTTCACGCTGGCGGCCTTCACCGCGCAGGGCCGGGACATCCGCATGTCCGAGGAGCGGATCCTGGGCTACAAGCACTTCGTCAACAAGATCTGGAATGCCACCCGCCTGTGCATGATGAACCTCGAGGGCTACCCCGAAGGTCCCGTCTCGGTGAAAAAGGAAGACTACTCGCTCGCCGACCGGTGGATCCGGGCGCGCCTCAACGACACGATTGCCGACGTGACGCAAAGTCTCGACGAGTACCGCTTCAACGATGCGGCGGGCCACATCTACCGCTTCATCTGGCAGGAATTCTGCGACTGGTACCTGGAGCTCATCAAGCCGGCCCTCTACAGCAAGGACAACCCGGGGGCGAGGCTTGCAGCCCAGGAGACCATGATCACGGTGCTGCGCGCAAGCCTGGAGATCATGCACCCCTTCATGCCTTTCGTCACCGAGGAGATCTGGCAGAAGATCTCGAAGAGCGGGCCCTCGATCATGCTGGCCCCGTTCCCGACGGTGGACGAGCGGTTCAAAGACGATGCGGCCGAGCGCGACATGGGCCTGCTGATGGAGATCATCGGCACGGTCCGCAACATCAAGGGCGAAAAGGGCATTTCGCCTTCGAAGAAGCTCAAGGCCATGGTGACGACGGAAGAAAAGAACCTGCTGCCGCTTCTGCAGTCGGGGACGCCCTACATCGTCAACCTGGCCAGGCTTGAGAGCCTCGCCATCGTCTCTGCGGGCGAGGAGCCGAAAAATGCCGCCACGGGCGTGGCCGGCCCCGTGAAAGTCTTTGTCGTGCTGGAAGGCGCGATCGACAAGTCCGGCGAGCGGGCCCGGCTCGAAAAGGAAATGGCCAAGATCGAGAAGGAACTCGCCCAGGTGAACAAGAAGCTCGAGAACCCCGACTTCTGGCAGAAGGCGGCCCAGGCCGTCATCGACAAGGAAGAGGCCAAGGCCGCCAGTTTGAATGAGCGCTTTGCGGTGCTCGAGGCGGCTCTGAAGAAACTGTAATCAGGGTACAGGGAAGAAAGACCATGCTGGAGATGGAAGCCGTCAGGAAGATCATTCGACGCGCCCTCGAGGAGGACATCCGCTCGGGGGACGTGACGACGTCGAATGCCCTCACGGGTTCCGAGACGGGGCTGGCAACGGCGCTTGCCAAGGAAGATTTGGTCGTGGCCGGCATGGACGTCTTCCGCGAGGTCTTCCGCCTGCGCGATGGGGGGCTCCTATACGAAACGGAACTGATCGACGGCGCCCGGGCCCCTCGTGGGACCATCCTGGCCACGGTCAGCGGATCGCTGGCGAGCATCCTCACGGCCGAGAGGGTCGCGTTGAATCTCTTTCAGCGGATGTGCGGGATCGCGACCCTGACAAAGCAATTCGTCGACGCCGTGGCCGGCACGAAGGCGAAGATCCTCGACACGCGCAAGACGATGCCCGGCCTGCGGATCCTCGACAAGTACAGCGTGAGGGCTGGCGGGGGGCGCAATCATCGGTACGGGCTCTATGACGGGCTCCTGATCAAGGACAACCACATCGAGGCGGCCGGGGGCATCGCCGAGGCCGTGCGCCGGGTGAGGGGACAGGCCCCGCTGATGGTGAAAATCGAGGTGGAGGTGAAGGACCTGGCCGAGGTCGAAGAGGCCCTCGCGGCGGGTGCGGATGTCATCATGCTCGACAACATGCCCGTCCATGCAATGAAGCAGGCCGTGCAGCGCATCGGGGGAAAAGCTCTTGTCGAAGCCTCCGGAAACGTGACCCTTGCCACCGTGAGGGCGATTGCAGAGACGGGCGTCGACTTTATATCCGCGGGGGTGCTGACGCACTCTGCCCGGGCCGCCGACATCTCCCTGAAGGTAAAGAGGCGACCGTAAACAGATGGAGTTCAATGCAGACGAGCTGAGAGCCTATTTCCTGACACGCATCATCGGCCGGAGGATCGAATATTACGAAGAGCTGGAGTCGACGAACACCGAGGCCCTGCGCCTTGCCCTGGAAAACGCGCCGGAAGGGACCGTTGTCATCGCCGATGCTCAGTCCGAGGGCAGGGGACGGCTGGATCGCATCTGGGAATCGCCGCCCTCGCTGAACCTCTACCTTTCCGTCGTCCTGCGTCCCGACATCCCCGCCGCATCGGCATCGCTCATCCCGCTGGCCGTCGGCGTGACCGTGGCCGAAGTCATTTCGAAGTACTGCCCGGGGAAGGTGCAGCTCAAGTGGCCCAACGATGTGCTCTTCGACGGGAGAAAAATCTGCGGGATCCTGACGGAGATGCGAACGAAGGCCGACCGGGTCCACTTCATCATCGTGGGGATCGGCGTTAACATCAACATGCGCAAACTCGATTTTCCCCGCGCGATCCGTGAGACGGCCACGTCGCTGCGGATCGAGACGGAGTGCGAAATCGACCGGCTCGACGTCGCCATCCGGCTCTTCGAAAACCTGGAGCGCTGGTACCGAATTTTCCTGAGCGGAGGCGAGGCGGCCATCCGGGAGAAATGGCTGCAGTACGCCGACATCGTCGGCAAGCGGATTGAGGTCGTATTCGGGAAAACCATTCAGCGGGGAACCGTCACGGGCCTGGACGATAGCGGGGCCCTTCTGCTCGAGGGGGAAACCGGCGTGCAGCAGGTGCTTGCCGGAGATGTCTATATCGAGAGGTTGTGATCATGCTTCTGGCAATCGACGTGGGAAACAGCAATACCGTCCTGGGACTTTATGACGGGGACAAGCTCATCTACGACTGGCGCATCCGGACGGTCTCCAATCATACGGTCGATGAATACGGGATGCTCATCGTGAACCTGTACAAGACGGTAAAGTCAAAATCTCAACCGGTCACCCTCACGGGCATCATCATTTCCTGCGTCGTCCCGCCCATGCTCAATATCCTGGAGCCGCTCTGCATGAAATATTTCCATCTCAAGCCCCTCATCGTGGAGCCGGGGGTCAAGACGGGGATGCCCATCTTCTACGACAACCCGAAAGAAGTCGGGGCCGACCGAATTGTCAATGCAGTCGCCGCTTATGAAAAATACAAGACGGATCTCATCGTCGTCGATTTCGGCACGGCGACCACTTTCGATTACGTCTCGAAGAAGGGCGAGTACATGGGAGGCTGCATCACGCCGGGCATCGCCATCTCCAGCGACGCGCTCTTCGAAAAGGCCTCCAAGTTGCCCCGGGTCGAGCTCAAGAGGCCCAAGACCATCATCGCCAAGGACACCGTCAGCAGCATGCAGGCGGGCATCATGTTCGGGTATGCGGGCCTCGTCGACGGGATCGTCGACCGGATGAAGGCCGAGACCCGGTCAAACCCGAAGGTCGTCGCCACGGGGGGGCTGGCCAAGATCATCGCCCCCGAAACGAAAAGCATCGATGTCGTCGATGAGTTCCTCACCCTCGATGGTCTTCGAATCATTTACGAGAAAAACAAGTAATCCCGCCGGACTTCCAGAGTGCATCATGCCTGCCCGAAAGGTCTGCAGCCGGCGGCACACGCAGGCAAGGTTGATCGCATGGCCTTTGAACACCTGACGAAAAAAGAACTCCTCCATAAAATGGAATCCCTCCGCCTGGAGGTGATGGAGTACGAGAAAGCCGAGAGCGAGAAGCTCTACGAGGAGAAACTTTACCAATCGCTCGCCGTCACCGCCGAGGCGGGCGTCTACATCGTCAAGGACGGGATATTCCGCTTCGTCAACCAGTTCACGGCGTTGCGGCTGGGATGCAAACCCACCGAGTTGATCGGGATGAAGGCCGTCGACTTCATCCATCCCGACGACCGGGAGATGGTGAGCCAAAAGGCCTCGGACATGCTCCGGGGAAAGCGCACGACCCCCTACGAGTTCCGGACCGTCGGCAAGGACGGCAAGATTCACTGGATCCTGGAGTCGGTCACCTCAATCGAATTCGGCGCGGGCCGTGCCGTCCTGGGCCAGTCCATGGATGTCACGAGGCAGGTGGAAGCCCGGAGCCGGCTGGCAGAACTGGAAGCCCTCGAGGCCTCGATCCTCGAGTCGATCCCCCACGCCGTGATCGGCCTGAAGAACCGGCAGATCATCTTCGCCAACGAAGGCGTCGAGAAGGTCTTCGGGTGGAAGCGCGAGGAGGTCATCGGCAAGAGCACGCGGATCTTCTACCGCTCGAAAAAAGAATGGGCCGACGGGGCAGACAATCTCTACCGGTCCCTCGAGACCCATAGGACCTTTAGCTCGGAGGTATTGCGCAGAAAGAAAGACGGCAACCCGATCATCTGCCGTCTCACGGCATCCCGGATCGGGGAGGCGCTCGTCGAGAGACAGGTCGTCATCACCTACGAGGACATCACGGACCAGAAAACGGCCGAGGAAGTCTACATGACCATGGCCGAGAGCTCCCAGGTCGGCGTGTACGTGGTGCAGGACGGGAAATTCAAGTATATGAACAAAGTCGGGGCTGCCTATGCAGGCTATCGTGTCGATGAGCTCATCGGGATGAACTCGCTCCTGCTCGTCCACCCCGATGACCGGGAGCTTGTCTCGCGGCGCGCAAAAACCATGCTGCGGGGCAAAAGCAAGACCCCCCACGAGTTCCGGATCCATACGAAAGACGGACAGCTCCGGTGGATCATGGAAACGGTCACGCCGATCCGGTTCAGGGAAGAGAGTGCAATCCTCGGCAACTCCATGGACATCACGGCACAGAAGGAGGCGCAGAGCAAGCTTGCAGAGCTCGAGGCGCTCGAGGCCTCGATCCTGGAGTCGATTCCCAGCGCCGTGATCGGACTGAGAGATCACCGGATCTTCTTTGCCAATGACGGCGTCGAAAAGGTATTCGGCTGGAAGGCGAAGGAGCTGATCGGTCAGAGTACGCGAACCCTGTACCGCTCCGAGGACGAATTCGAGGTGATCACCCAGCTGCTCTACACGACGCTGCAGAGGCGGAGGACCTTCTCCATCGAGTATCCCTGCCGGCTCAAGGGGGGAGCAGACATCCAGTGCATGATCAGCGCAGCCCGCATCGGGGAGAGGCTCGAGCAGAGAGGCGTCGTCATCACCTATGAGAACATCACCTACCGCAAACAGTTTGAGAAGGAGCTCGAGCTCTCGAGAGGGCGCCTGCGCGATCTCTCCCTGCATCTCCAGACCGTTCGCGAGAAGGAGAGGACCCGGATAGCCCGGGAGCTGCACGATGAGCTGGGCCAGCTCCTGACGGCGCTCAATACGGGGGTCATCCTGCTCAACAAGAAGATACCCCCCGAGCAGAAGCAGCTTCTGGAGCGGACAGGCTCCATGAAGGAACTGATCGATATGACCATGCAGACCGTCAAGCGGATCTACATGGACCTTCGGCCCGGCATGCTCGATCACCTGGGGCTGCCCACCGCCATGGAATGGCAGTGCCAGGAGTTCGAGAAGATGACGGGCGTCAAGTGTTCCGTCCGCGTGGAGCCCGAGGACATGATGCCCGACAAGGATCTCTCGATCACCATATTCAGGATCCTGCAGGAGACCCTGACGAATGTCGCGCGGCATTCCGGGGCCAGGCACGTGAAGGTGAGCCTGTATGAAGAGGACGATGAATTGGAGCTTGTCGTCATCGACAACGGCAGGGGAATCACGGAAGCGGAGCTTCACAAGCCGAAGTCCTTTGGCCTTCTGGGCATACAGGAGAGGGTCGAATTCCGTGGCGGCGGGGTGAAAATCACAGGCCGAAAGGGAAAGGGGACAACCGTGACGGTTCGGCTGCCCCTCCGGCAGGGAGGCATGGCATGATCAAGATCCTCATCGCCGACGACCACCCGATCGTAAGGCAGGGATTCAAGCAGGTGCTGCAGGATACCGCGGACCTGGTGGTGGCCGACGAAGCGGGAAGCGGCCAGGAGGTGCTCAGCCTCGTCGCCAAGAAGGACTACGACGTCATTCTCCTGGACATCTCCATGCCTGGAAAGAACGGGCTCGAGGTGCTCAAGGAGCTGAAGCTCACAAACCCGAAGATTCCCGTTCTGATCCTGAGCATCTACCCCGAGGAGCAGTACGCCATCCGCGCCCTGAAAGCCGGGGCCGCGGGTTATCTCACGAAGGCCAGCGCGCCCGAGGAGCTGATCTCGGCCATCCGGAAAGTGTCGAGAGGGGGCAAGTACATCAGCTCGTCCCTGGCGGAAAAGATCGCCTACCAGCTCGACGGCGATTCGGAGAAGGCCCCGCACGAAACGCTCTCCGACCGGGAGTACCAGATCCTGCTCATGATCGCCTCCGGGAAGACCGTCTCCGACATTGCCGGGGAGATGTGCCTCAGCGTCAAGACGGTGAGCACCTACCGCTCCCGGATTCTCGACAAGATGAAGCTGAAGAACAACGCGGAGCTGACGACGTACGCCATCCGGAACAAGCTGGTGGAGTAAACAGGTAACGGGTAACAGGTAACAGGTAACAGGTAACAGGTAACAGGTAACAGAGTTCCTTTGGTGATCATGTCTTCCTGCAACCTGTGACCTGACACCTGTCACCTGGGAATGCTGCTGTTCGTAAAGACGATAAAATCACAACCCCCATGCGGATTATCATCAAGAAAGAAGCTTGTATCGGCTGCGAGATCTGTGTGAACACCTGCCCGGAGGTGTTCATGGAGTGGGGGCTTTACATGCGGCCGGTCTTCGAGGTCAAAGAACCCGAGCGCTGCAAAGCCCTCATCGAGAAGGCCGTCGAGGACTGCCCCGCCCGGGCCATCTCCGTCGACATGGGGGAGTTGCAAACAGGCGGCGCGAAGGGGTGAGTGAGCCTGACGTGACACAAGCGCCATCATCGCACGAGGCCCTCGTGATCATGGCCCGCTATCCCGAGGAGGGAGCGGTGAAAACGCGTCTGGCACGAGATCTTGGTCCTCTATTGACGCTCAGGCTCTATCGTGCCTTTATCGACGATCTCGCCGGGAAATTCGGTTCCCTCCCCAGGCCGCTCATCTGGTTCTACATTCCCGAGTCCAGCCCATTCCCGCAGCTTTTCTCCCGGCGCTATCCCTGCCGCCCTCAAGCCGGCTCATCCCTGCAGGAGCGGATGCTCCGGATTTTCGAAGACCTGTTCGGGGAAGGCTTTCAACGGGTTGTCGTGATCGGGGCCGATGTGCCGCACATCCCCGTGGAAGCCGTTGAGGATGCCTTTGCCCTGTTGAGTGCAACGGACGTCGTTCTCAGGCCGTCTTGTGATGGCGGCTATCACTTGATCGGTCTCAGGGCCGCAGGGGATCTCTTCAGCAGGATATCCATGGGCACAAATCGTGTTCTTCGCGAAACCGTCGAAAGGGCCGCGTCGATGGGGCTTTCGGTGCATTGCCTGGCACCGTCCTTCGATGTCGACACGATCGAAGATGTGAAACGGCTCATTCGATTCCTGGCAGAAACAGACGACCCGCTGCCGCGAACCCGTGAAGTCCTCGCAGAGCTCCCGGCATGATGGGGAGCGTTTGTTTCGTTCATCCCAATCCCCCTTTGCCGCACTGATCCGCATAGGACAAAGTCTGACAGGCCGGCAGCCTCTTGTCTGATAAATAAATCAGACCCACGCCGATTTCCCTTTCCGGACTTTTCGCCGATAAGCATATTGGAATCAAAGAAGAAGCGTAATTCGAGTCTGCAGGTTGATCAGGAACGTCCAGGAAGAACAGGGGGACAGTCATGACGACGAAGAAACGGGCCGTGGCACGAATTCAGAGAGCCGAGCGGATCGTATTATTCCTTTTTGAGGTGATGAGCCCCCTGATCGCCAGGGTGAGAGAATCAAGGCGCGCAGCCTGATCGACTTACCCATTCCTCCATGTCGGTGAGCGCTCTTTGCATGTAGCGCTCCCCTCGATCTCTTTTTCTCACCTTCCCGCCCAGCGGTTCGAAGAGACCAAAATTGACATTCATCGGCTGAAAGGTCTTCCCCTCGGAACGGGAGACGTGGTGCAGCAGTGCGCCGATCGCCGTGGTGCGCGGAGGCGTGGTAAAGGGCTGCCCGATACGGATCCGGTGCAGGAACAGTGCGGCGAGCAGGCCCATGGCCGTCGACTCCACGTAACCCTCGACGCCGGTGATCTGGCCGGCAAAGAAGAGATCCGGGTTCGATCGAAGCTGCAGGGTATCCGTCAGCACCGTGGGCGCGTTGATGTAGGTGTTTCGGTGAATGCTCCCGAAGCGCAGAAACTCCGCGCCCTCGAGCCCGGGAATCATGCGGAAGATCCGCGCCTGTTCCGGCCAGGCGAGCTTGGTCTGGAACCCCACCATGTTGTACAGGGTCCCCTCGCGGTTTTCCTGTCTCAGCTGAATCACGGCCCAGGGCTCTCTTCCCGTACGGGGGTCGACGAGGCCCACGGGTTTCATGGGGCCGAAGCGCAGCGTGTCCACGCCGCGCCGGGCCATGATCTCGACGGGAAGGCACCCCTCGAAATACTTTTCGTCCTCGAAGGGTCTGGCGGCTATTTCGCGGCCCTCGAGGACGGCCTGTCGGAACTGTGTGTACTGCTCTTTATCGAGGGGGCAGTTCAGGTAGTCCCCCTCGCCCTCGTCGTATCGGGAAGCCCTGAATACCTTCGAAAGATTGATTGTCGCAGCGTCGATGATGGGCGCGATGGCGTCGTAGAAGTACAGGGAATCCTGGCCGACGAGACGGGAGATCGCAGCGGCCAGGCGATCCGATGTCAGCGGCCCTGTGGCGATGACGACGTGTGCCTCCGGCGGGATCTCCGTACACTCTTCCCGGATGAGATGCAGGCCGTGCCGGGAGAGGAGCATCTCCTCGATTGCGGCGGAGAAGAGCAGGCGGTCAACGGCCAGGGCTTTGCCGGCGGGCACTGCCGTGGCATCGGCTGCCGCCATGACGAGGGAGTCGAGCCTTCGCATCTCCTCCTTGAGAAGGCCCACGGCGCTCGTTGGCTCATTGGATCGCAGCGAATTGCTGCAGACAAGTTCGGCAAGTTGTGGTGATCGGTGGGCGGGCGAGAACTTCGCCGGTTTCATCTCCCGGAGCTCGACCTCGTGGCCGCGCTTTGTGAGCTGCCAGGCAGCCTCGCAGCCGGCAAGCCCGCCGCCGATGATGACGATGGGTTTATTCAAGAAATGGCTTCCTTGAACGTGCATCCTTCTTTCGGGCAGGCCTTCATGCGGCCCGTCTTGCGGTTGTACTTCTCCACGAGGAACTTCGAGCCGCACAGGGGGCATTCCTCGGCGATCGGCCGGTCCCAGATGGCGTATTTGCACGAGGGGTACTTGGAGCATCCGTAAAAGGACTTCCCCTTCTTGGTCCGCTTCTCCGCGAGGCTTCCCTTGCAGCCCTCTTCGGGGCAGGAAACACCGGTCGAGAGGGGCATCGTGCTCTTGCATTCAGGGTATCCCGTGCAGCCGAGAAACTTCCCGAAGCGGCCTTCCTTGAGGCCCATGGGCTTGCCGCATTTCTCGCAGGCAATGTCCGTAGGCTTCGCCGCGGCCTGGCCGCCTGTGCCCCCGTTGCCGTTCTTGTCCCCGTTGACGTTCGAGGTGTTCTTGCATTCGGGGTACTTCGTGCAGGCCATAAAGCGCCCGTTGCGGCCCCACCGGATCACCATGGGGGCCCCGCACTTGTCGCAGACCTCGTCGGTGGGCTCGAATTCCTTCTTGATGTTGCGCATCTTCTTGGCGGCGTTTTTCAGATCTTTTTCGAAGGGGGTGTAGAACTCCTTCAGGGTGTCGACGCGGTTGAGCTTTCCCTCCTCGATGAGATCAAGCTGGTTTTCCATGGCGGCCGTGAACTCCACGTCCATGATCTTGGCAAAGTTCTGCACCAGCAGCTCATTGACCAGGATCCCGAGATCGGTGGGGTGGATGCGCGCCTGCTCGAGCTTCACGTATTTGCGCTCCTGTATGGTGCTCAGGATGGCGGCGTAGGTGCTGGGTCTCCCGATGCCTTTTTCCTCGAGCTCCCTCACCAGCATGGCCTCGGTGAAGCGGGGCGGGGGCTGGGTGAAATGCTGTTCGGACTTGAGTTCCAGCAGCTTGAGGACTTCCTTTTCACTGAGCTTCGGGAGGTTTTTCCCGTTGCCGTTCTCGTCGTCGGTGTCCTTGCCCTCGGTGTAGAGGATCGTGAAACCCGCAAACTTCAGGACGGTTCCGCGGACCTGGAAGAGGCAGTCGGCGGCCGTGATGTCCACGATCGTCTGGTCGTAGAGGGCCGGGTTCATCTGGCTTGCCACGAAGCGGTTCCAGATGAGCTGGTAGAGCCGGAACTGGTCGCTCGAGAGGTGCTGCTTGATCTCGACGGGCCGGTAGGCAAGCGATGAAGGCCGGATGGCCTCGTGGGCGTCCTGGGCCTTGTCGGAGGTGGCGTAGACTTTTGCCTTGGCCGGCAGGAAGTCCTTCCCGTAAATATCCTGGATGAACGTCCGGGCCTCGCTGAGGGCCTCGCCGGCGACCCGGACGGAGTCGGTCCTCATGTAGGTGATGAGCCCCACGGGGCCTTCCTTCCCGAGCTCGATTCCCTCGTAGAGCTTCTGGGCAACCATCATGGTCTTTTTGGGCGAGAAATGCAGCCAGCGCGAGGCCTCCTGCTGGAGCTTGCTGGTCGTGAACGGGGGCAGCGGGTTTCTCTTCGTCTCCTTGCTCTCGATGCCGCTCACCGTGAAAGCGGATTTCTTCAGGGTCTCGACGAGCCCCGCGGCCTGTGCGCCGTCTCCGACCTTGGCCTTCTTGCCCCCGATCTTTACAAGCTTGGCCTCGAAGGGCGGCGGGTTGGCGCCTTCGAGCGCCGCCGTGATGTTCCAGTATTCCTCGGGCTTGAAGTTGAGGATCTCCTGCTCGCGCTCGCAGACGATCCGGACGGCGACTGACTGGACGCGGCCTGCCGAGAGCCCGTACTGAACCTTGCTCCAGAGGATGGGGCTGATCTGGTAGCCCACGAGACGGTCGAGGATGCGCCGGGTCTGCTGGGCTTCGTAGCGGTTTCGGTCCAGGGGCAGGGGGTTCTTGATCGCCGCAAGCATCGTGTTCTTCGTCAGGTCGTTGAAGAGCACCCGGTAGACCTGCTTGCCTTTTGTTCCGATCTCGTCGGCGATGTGCCATGCGATGGCCTCGCCCTCGCGGTCGGGGTCCGGGGCGAGATAGATCGTGTCGGCCGTCTTGGCGGCTTTCTTCAGCTCGGCGATGACTTTCTTCTTCGCCTCGAGAACCTCGTAGGTGGGGCTGAAGTCATGCTCGATATCGATCCCGAGGGCGCTCCCGGGAAGGTCCTTCACGTGTCCCACCGAGGCCCGGACATCGAACTCCGAGCCGAGATATTTCTTGATCGTTTTCACCTTTGTGGGCGACTCGACGATGATCAGCGAATTCGACATCAACACTCCCTCAATTTGAATAACTTGCCCGGAAGCTGCACGATGTGGCCTTTGAGCTCCAGGGACAGCAAACCCGCCAGTACCTCGGCTGCCGCCAGGCCCGAGCGGTTGATGATGGTATCGGCATCCAGCGGCTTTTCTGTAATGAAACCCAGAAGCCGCGATTCTTTTTCCGTCAGGGCTTCACGCGCGGAGGCGGGCTGGGTCTGTGCCGCCTGCATGGATGCGGGGCCTGACGTTTCTCTTTGCGGCGAAGCGGGCCGATGCTCCAGCTGGGGGAGGATCTCCTCGAGGATGTCCTCCACGCGCTCCACGAGCTTGGCACCCTGCCTGAGAAGACTGTTTGTCCCCCGGGAGCCCGGCAGATCGATGCTCCCCGGCACGGCAAAGACCTCGCGACCCTGCTCGAGGGCGCACCGGGCCGTGATGAGAGAGCCGCTCTTTTCGCCCGCCTCGACGATGAGAACCCCCAGCGACATGCCGCTGATGATGCGGTTGCGCGCCGGGAAGTGCGGCCGGTCGGGTTCCGTGCCGAAGGGAAATTCCGTCACGACGGCGCCGTTTGAGACGATCTCTCCGTGCAGCTTCCGGTTATCCAGAGGATAGATCACGTCGATGCCGCATCCCATGACGGCGATCGTCCGGCCGCGTCCGGCCAGCGCGCCACGGTGGGCACAGGTATCGATCCCGCGGGCAAGCCCGCTGACAACGGTCACCCCCCGGAGTGCCAGCTCCCGGCAGAGCCGCTCCGTGACGAAACGGCCATACGGGCTCGCGTTTCGGGACCCGACGACGGCAACGGGGATGTCTTCCGGTGTGAGCGTTCCTTTTATATAGAGAAGCGGCGGATAATCGTAGATCCTCCGCAGGCGCTCCGGGTAAGCTGGATCCTTCACCGTGACAATCGACACGCCCTCGCGCGCAGCCCTGTCGATCTCGGCGCGGGCCCTCTGCAAACCTCGAAAGTCCTTGATGTTGCGGGCCGTCTTGTGGTTTAATCCCGCCGTTTGCTCCAGTTGGGGCAGGGTGGCCTCGAAGACGCGATCCGGCGAGCCGAAAGCAGCCAGAAGGTTCCGGTAGGCAACGTTACCGACTCCCTCGACGGACTTGAGGGCAACCCAGGTTGTCAGATCGTCCTTGCTTGCCACGGCAAAACGTGACCTCGGCTTCTGTCATGCGGAAAGCGGCAGTGCGGGGCAGGGCAAGTTCGCCCGACACCCTGATGCAGGCCTCGATATAAAAATGTCAAAGGATGCCTTCTATACTCCGGGGGCCCGCCTGTCAAGCTTTTTTGAGACGGCCGATGCGCGACCCTCAGCTAGCGGCGAGGCGGGGAGGCTGTGATGAGGCGAATTTCGAGAACCATGGTAACCGGTTTCCCGGCCCTTCTTGGCCTTCTTATTCTTCTGGCTTCCCATGGGACCCTGGAGACGGCATCGGCCCGTGACAATCGGCCTGCCGCCCTGTCGGTGTCGACCCGCGAGATCGACCTCGGAGCCGTCGGGTCCGGCGAGAGCGCACGGGCCCAGTTTCAGATCACCAACACGGGAGAGGGACGGATCCGGTGGACAATCGAAGAGCCCCCTGGCTGGGAGTCCTCGAAGGGCGAGGGGCTCACGGGGGAATGCGGTGCCGTGCCGTCGCGCGTCGATGTCGCGCTGAGCTCCCTCAGGGGGCGGACGGAGACGGGCGATCACCCGGTGGAGATCCGGATCACAGCCGGTAGAAACTCACTGGTGCTCAAGCGAACGCTTTCCGAAGGGTCCTGGCGCGAGGCACTGCGGATCGAATCCGATGAGGGCGCTCGGACCCTCTTTCTCAAGTTCAGCCTCACCGATGCGAAGTCACGGCCAGCCCTCGAGGTGGAGCCCCGGGGCATCGACCTGGGGGACATGGAGCCCGTCAAGGAAATCACGCGCAAAATCCGCGTCACGAACACGGGGGCAGGTGTGCTGCGGTGGCAGGCCTCAACGTCGGCAGGCGGGCAGGCTCGCGTCACGGCGGGCACCGCTCGGGGGAGATACCTCTCGCTGCTCAACGAGGCACTGGCGACAGGGGGGCCTTACACGGCACCGGCCCACTTGAAGGATGTGTTGCAGGCGGCGGGCAACTGGGGCGTCGAGAAGGGATATCCGAAATCGGCAGGGCCGGGCTGCACGATGAAACTCCAGATCCAGGGGACCGGGGCCGTCCTTTATGGAAAGAGGGCATCCGAAGCGGCCCTGGTCCGTGTGTCCGCCGATGAGCACCCTGCCCGGGAAATGCCGCTGCTGGAGCTCGAGGGGAGAGGCTTCGAAGGGATCGTCATCGAGGATCTGCCTGAAGGGCTGCACAGTATTCAGATCCAGGTGGGGGAGGGTGCCGTCATCCTCGAAGGGATATTCGTGAGCGACGCAAGGGCCAATCTGCCTCCATCGG
>Ga0208980_10001325_pt1 | contig 14939 bp, 10 predicted proteins | sample WetSurMetagenome_3_FD_187993 | JGI IMG/M metagenome (GOLD analysis project Ga0208980, IMG submission 187993) | Wetland microbial communities from Twitchell Island in the Sacramento Delta, sample from surface sediment Aug2011 Site A1 Bulk (version 2) | ecosystem: Environmental > Aquatic > Marine... | reverse complement strand
ATGGCCCAGCAGGGGCAGGCATATGAGGACCGTCCCAAAATTACCGTTAATGGCGAAGCTACCGTCAACGTGCAGCCGGACAAGATCGTCATCGCGCTCGGAATCGAGACATGGGACATGGAAATCATGGCGGCAAAGCAGAAGAACAATGAGATCCTGAAAAAGACGCTGGCAGTGATACACGAGTCGGGGATCCCGGATAAAGAGGTTCAAACCGATCACCTATCCATTGAGCCCAGGTACAGGGACAATTACAGGAGAGAAGATTTCCTGGGCTACTTCGTAAGGAACACACTGCTTGTCACGTTGACCGAAACAGAAAAGGTCGAAGGGTTGATCACGAAAGCGCTGCAATCGGGCATGAACTATATTCATGGGATTGATTTTCAGACGACCGAGTTCAAGAAATACCGCGAGCAGGCTAGGGAGCTTGCGCTCAGAGCGGCCAGAGAGAAGGCTGAGAAAATGGCCGGCGTACTGGGCTTATCCGTTGGTTCGCCCATGCAAATCAGCGAGACCTACAGTGGATCGCCCTGGTCCTACTACTCCGGCTGGGGGTACGGCCGCAGTTCCGGCATGGCCCAGAATACAATCCAGAACGTTCAGGGTGGACCGGGCGAAATTTCCGAAACGATAGCGCTCGGGAAAATATCCATCCGCGCAGGTGTTTCCGTTGTTTTCAAACTGAAAAAATAGGCGGCAGACGCCGAATCCCATTTTTCAAAGCCTTTCCCAAGGAGGCTTCGCGGACGGGTCTGAATAGGATCGAGTCGAATTTGCGGGTCGGCATTGCGGCCTGCGAACTGCGGCATTTGACCTGAATGCATGTGCAGGGATTCAGGGCTGCAACAAGAATGCGATGAGCACATTGGGCTAAGGAGGGATTATGGCTGATCCATTTTTGCAGGCTGCTATCGAGGAAGCCGGATTGGGCCTTGCTGAGGGCGGGATACCGATCGGTTCGGTCCTGGTGATTGACAAAAAGATAGTCGGCCGGGGCCACAACCGGCGGGTTCAGCGTGAGAGCGCCATACTTCACGCCGAGATGGACTGTTTTGAAAATGCCGGCCGCCTGAAGGCCCGCGACTACCAGCGATCCATTCTATACTCCACACTCTCCCCCTGCGACATGTGCAGCGGCACGGCGCTGCTATATAAAATTCCCCGGATCGTGATCGGCGAGAATAGGACCTTCCAGGGGCCGGAAGATTATTTGCGGTCGCGCGGGATTCAGCTGGAAATTCTTCAGGACGAAAGCTGCATTCGTCTCATGGAGCAGTTTATTAAAGTAAAACCTGAGCTTTGGAATGAAGATATCGGTTTTTAATGATTTATCTATGCAATAAATTCTGATCCAAAACGACCAATGACGCCGCGGGATTGAGCGTGATATAATGGCCCCATCGCATCTGGACAAGAGCCGCACAGGATATAGTGCTGCAGAGGGCCTGGGTGATTGACGGCCCATTTCTCAGGGCTGAGACAGGCCGTTGCAGGAGAAAATCGTGATGAGCTTTTTCCTGCTCCTCCTGATCGTTTTGTTTATCTGGGGCGCAATCACGCTCAATCTCCTCAAGAAACGCCTATCCGGCCTGGAGTCGGCGCTTGGCAGATTAAGGGAGCATTTAGGCAGCCTGCAAGCCGAAATGGACACCTTGCGCGCTCAATCGCCGGCTGCCGCCCGGCCGGAAGAGCCTCCGGCCCCCAGGCAGGAAATCTCCGCAGAATTGCAGGAGACGGACGTACAGCCGCCCGCTGCGGTCCGCGTTCAATATGCGTCGCAGTCTGTGAATGCCGACAGTCTTGAAGCGCCGACTTCCGGAATTTCGGACTCAGGCCCTCCGCGCATTGAATCCTTCCCCGCTCAAGCCGGTCCCACATTGGCGGAGCGCATCAATTCTTTCGAGCGCCTGTTGGGGACACGATGGCTAAGCTGGGCAGGCACGGTCGTCATTCTCGTGGGCACGGCGTTCCTGCTCAAATTCCTGTACGACCGGGGATGGATCGGCCCGGCGGGACGCGTCACTATCGGCCTGTCCATTGGAGCCGTCCTGCTCGTTCTCGGTGAAGTCAAACTGCGCAGGCTGCATGATTTGTTTTCGCAGTCGGTGTCGGCTGCCGGATGCGGAGCGTTTTTTTTGACTTCCTTCCTTTCCTTCAAGTTTTACGACTTCAGCGGCCGCACGGCCACATTTGCGCTGCTTTGCTGGTTTGCCTTCTTTGCCGTCAGCCTGGCTGTAGTGCGACGGGGCCCTATTCTGGCCTATCTCGGGCTGCTCGCCGCATATCTCACCCCATATTTGCTTTCCACGGGGCAGGATCAGGCTGAGGAATTGTTTGCCTTCCTTGCCATCCTGGCGGTGGCGGCAGCTTTTGTGAATGCTGCCCGCAATTGGCGCGGCATTCCAAGCCTCTGCCTGGCGTGCAGCTGGATTTACTACGGCGGCTGGTTTTTCCGTTTCTATTCGCCGGAGCGGCTTTCAATCGCTGTCGCAGGCGCCGGCGGGATGATGCTTCTCATCGGGCTCATTTCGCTCTCGAGAGGCCTGTGGCACAAATCGGCTGTTCGGATGGAGGAGTGCGTCGTTCTTGCCGCTGCAGCGGTGCTGGGCCTGTCTTACCTGTGGGACATGCTCCATGATAAGCACGAGCAGGTGCTGGGCTTTATCCTTTGCGCGCTCGCCCTCCTCGCGCTCGCGGCTTTGAAAGCGGCTGTCTCAAGAAAAGCCGCGACTCCCACACTCGAGGCTGCGTTGCTGGGACTGGCATCCGGCTCGCTTCTCCTCGTGATCCCTGCATGCCTCCGGGCGGACGGAGCGATGCTGACTTGGGCCCTGGGCGCAGTTTTGTTCGCCGACATGGGCATCCGTTCGCGCCGCCTCCTGCTGGAATGCGCCGCCGGCATTTGCCTTTTGGCCGGCCTTTGGGCCGGCGCTTTTTATGCGGTAGGCCACACAGGAATCTTTATCCCGATCGCCAACCGGATTTTTCTCGCCTGGCTCTCCCTAATCCTGGCCTGGTTTATTACCGGGCTCCGCTATTTCCGCACCTATCCTCAAAGATCCGACCGCCACAAGCTTGGGATGATCCTCCTGGTCGCCTCAAGTTTCATGCTGATTGCGCTGCTGACATATGAAGCGATCGCATGGTTCGACGGAATGATTGGCTCTCCTGGAGTTGATGTCCCGCTTCTCGAGGATTATAGGAATATCGTTCTATGTGTGCTTTGGGCTGCCTGCCCGTGGCTTTGGCTTCTCCGTGCAAGGCCAAAGCCCTATCTGCTTTCTGCCCTGCAATACGCTGTGCTGGGGCTGGCATTCCTCGGACTTCTGGCGCATTTTCATCACCGCGAAACCATGGTTTTTCTTAACCCGGTCTTCTGGGCGGCGGTGCTGGTGCCTGCCGGCATATTTCTTGTCGGAGGCAGAATCGAGGAAGGCGGCCGGAAGATGCGCGATGGCCTTCAGGTTTATGCCCATCTCTTGTGGGTGATACTAATCGCCGTGGAGATTCAGCAGGGCCTGTATTTAAGCACCTGGTCCGCATCGAGCCGGGGCTGGGTCCGCCTGGCCCTGATCTCGGTCGCCTGGGCGGTCTATGCCACGGTGCTGCTGGGGATAGGTATCGCGCGAAATATCCCGGCCTGGCGCTGGTTTGCCTTGAGCCTCCTCGGCATAACCCTGATGAAGGTTCTTTTTCTGGACATGGCCGAAGCTCGTCAGATCTGGCGAGTTCTGTCCTTTATGGCGCTGGGAGTGCTTCTGATGATCTGCTCCTATGCCTACAGCCGGCACGAGCGCCTGAAACGGACGGCAGGCAATGCGTCCGCACCGGACAAGGGGTGACTCCATGATTCTCGTATTTTTTCTGATTCTCAGCGCCGCATATGCATCCGCCGCGGAACCCTATGCGGCATGGAAATACTGGAGCCGGATTCAGGCTCCGGATGCGCGCATCGTGGCACTTCCGCTTCGCCCCCAGAATCTCGACCTGAGCGACAAGCGCGATCTGTCGGATTTCAGAATCGTCGATTCGCGCGGTTTCGAGGTGCCTTACGCCATTGCGTTCGAAACAGAATTGCGCAGTGAGACGAATCTGAAGGGGACCGAGATCAATCGGGAGTATCCCGATTCTTCAACCAGCCGCATCACGATCGATTTCGGCTCCCCCGTGACGAAAAACAGGATTAGCGTGGAAACCACCGGGAACAGTTTCCGCCGACTGGTCCGTGTGGAAGGCAGCGACGATCTGCGGCAATGGTCGACACTGCTTCCGGAAGGATGGCTGATTGCCGCGGGCGATACGCCGGAAAAGCGCTTCGAATCCCTGGACATCGGGTCCAACACCTACCGGTTTGTGCGGGTTTCCGTAATCAAAATGCCTGACGAAAGGGAGGCCCCCGGGATCCTGCAGGTGAGCTGTCGGCATCTGGTAATACGGAGGCCGTCCGAAACCTCGGTACCGTCAATTCTTTCTGCTTATAGCACCAGGGACCGGACGAGTACGGCGGAAATCGATTTTGGCACGCGCAACCTGCCTGTTCAGCGCCTTCAACTGCTGCTCGGCCGGGATCCCGCAAGGATTTTCGAAAAGCATTGCGACGTTTACGGACGCAACAGCCGCCAGCACACCGAGAGGATCCGGTTCGAAAGCGGAGAGTACGGCAAAACGAGAACCGTAGACACTGCGTGGGAGTACCTGGGATCCGCCGTCCTTTATCGTAATGCCCAGGGCCATAACTCACTGGCCCTGCCGGTCCCGGCGAAATTCCGATACGTTCAGATCCGCATCCAGGACGGAGACAGCCCCCCGCTCGAAGTGAGCGGCGTAACAGGATATGCCGTGCCGGCATACCTGGTGTTTGAACCTGCGGGGCAATCCCGTTTTGAGCTCTACACGGGCAATGCCGAGGCACCGGTTCCGCGATACCAGACCGCGCAAATCCTCGCTTCCATGGACACGCGGTCGCTCGCCAAATGCCCGGAAACCCAGTTGGCCCGGCGGCCGGAATCGATTCCGCATGCGCAGCCCCAAGGCCGGCGCTTTGTGTGGGGCATTCTGGGATTGGCCGTGCTTTTCACCGCATGGATACTCTGGAACACTGCAAGAAGCATCGGCAGGGAGAGAAGCGCATAATTGGGCCGACGCCCCTAGATATATATATATTTTACCGCGTTCGTCAGCGATTGTCAGCGTGAGTCAGCGTTATTTGACCATCTTCACTTCTTTTCGGGAAGCAAGGATTGGAGGGCCGTCTTCTCATCCGCAAATAAGTCGGGTGACACCGCAATGCCGTCTTTCAGCAACTCGCCCAGGATATTGAGATCCGTGCTGCGGCGGAGCGAGACAACAGCGCGCAGCGTATCCTTCTCATAAAATCCGGCCAAAAATCCTTCCTTACCGAAGGCGCCCCTGAAGACGATTCGGTCGTAGGCTGCCGCCCATCCCAGATAGCAGAGCGACATTTCGTGCTGCCGGGTCCAGAAAAACGGGATTTCGCCAAACGGCTCTTTTGAACCAAGCATTGCCCGGGCTGCATGCTGCCCCTGCCGCTGAGCAACCGCCCAGTGCTCGACGCGGATGCGCCGGTCGATTGGGGCATAAGGAACCGCCGCAATATCTCCCGCGGCAAAAATCCCATCCAATGAAGTGCGGAGGCAGGAATCGACAGGGACGGCATTTCCGCTCACGATCCCCGCTGCCGGCAGATAGTCCAGGACAGGTGTGACGCCAATCCCGGCGATCACCACATCCGCGGTTACCAGCGTGCCATCGTCCAGCCTGATCCCTTCGACGCTGTCTCCACCGGTGACTTCGACGGGAGTGCGCCCCAGGTGGAACTTGACGCCCTGGCTTTCGTGAATCCCCTGCAGCCAGGCGCCTATCTGCTCTCCGAACACTTTGCCCAGTGGAATACTCTCGGGGCCGATCACGCACACCTCCAGCCCGCGCGACCTCAGCGCCGAGGCCGCTTCCAGACCGATGAAACTTGCGCCGATGACAGCCGCCGAACGGGCTCCCTCAAGCGCTTTGACGATATCTTCAGAATCGGCGCGGCTGCGCAACAGGAAAACGCCTTTCTTGTTTGCACCCGGTATACTGAGCGGGCGTGGTCTGGCTCCGGTCGCCAGAAGGAGACGGTCCCAGGAAAGCTTTTCGCCGCTGTCCAGCGTGATTGTGCGGGCGGCCACGTCGACGGCGGTTGCCTTCCCATGGATGAACTGAATGTTCCGATCGTCGTAGAATTTCCGGCTGTGCAGCGGAATCCATTCCGGCTTTGCCTTGCCCGCCAGAAAATCCTTCGACAGGTTGGGCCGGTCGTAGGGCAAAGCATCCTCGGGGGAAATCAGGATCAGGCGTCCGGCGAAACCCTCATCGCGAAGAGTCTCGGCTGCCGCGTTCCCTGCCGCTCCGGACCCAAGAATCAGGATTGTCTGGCCGGCGGTTTCCGGCCGAATCCTGGGAGACGGCGCCGCAATGGGACGCACATAAACGTCACCGGCTTCAATTCTGGTTTCGTAGTGCTTCAGGTGGGTCAGAGCGGGTGCGGCTTTCGTTTTTCCTGTGGCTATGTCGAATTTGGCATTGTGCCAGGGGCAGGTCAGGATATGGCCTCTCAGAAAGCCTTGCTCCAGCGGAGCTCCGTAATGGGTGCATTTTCCTCCACAAGCATGAACAATTGTTCCCTGCCGGACGGCAAGCACTCTGTTTTTGCCCAGATCAAATGCTGCAGGAATGCTTTCCTTCAGATCGCTTTCACTGCAAAGTTTCTGCCATTCATTTTCGGACATAAGAACCCTCCCTGGAACCCATGCTAAGATCACATCGGGCCGGAATCAGCATCCGGATCATGCGCAAACCTGGCTTTTGTTTACCTTTCATTCCGGCACTTGTCAATATGGCAGCGGCGTTTCCCTGGACCGGCGGCATGCCGCCGGCTTTGCCTAAGAAACTGAGTTCATATCTTCTCAGAAATCTAATATGATTTCATCTCCAGTCATTTGACATGGGATGCATGAGACATGAGGACTTTTGATGCCATCGTAATCGGCGCCGGGCCAGCCGGTTCGGCCGCTTCGTATCTGCTGGCCGGCGCAGGGATGCGGGTTGCGCTGGTTGACAAAGCCGCCTTCCCCAGAGACAAGCTCTGCGGCGGGCTTTTGAGCGAGAGGACGGAGAGGGTCTATAAAAGCATTTTTGGCGATGGCTGGCAGGATCTCTATGAGTTCAAGTCATCGGGCGCAGGTTTTTTTTACAAAGCCCGGCTGCTCAACGAGGTCAGTGATTACAGAAAAATGTATTTTACGATGCGGGCATCCTTCGACCATCACCTTGTCAACCTGGCCGTTGGCAAAGGCGCTACCCTCTTTGAGAAGACCTGTGCATCTTCTCTGGAACCGCAGAGCAGTACCGTGCGGCTTCAAAATGGCAACGCCCTGCACGGGGATTTCATCGTCGGCGCCGATGGCGCACTTGGCAGGATGGCCGCCAGCCTTGGGCTATTGATCCAAAAGAAGAATCTGGCCGCGGGTCTGGAGATCGAATATCCCCGCCAGGGCAGCTTAGCCGATCTTGCCAGGCCGGAGATTCATTTTGGAATTATCCGCTGGGGCTATGGCTGGGTTTTCCCCAAAAAAGATACGATTACCATTGGAATTGCAGGCCTGACGAATAAAAATCCCGGTCTCGCAAACAGTTTCCGCGCTTTCCTGAATCAGGTTTGTCAGGAGGTACCGAACATACGGTGGAAGGGGCATCCCATACCGTTCTGCAATTTCAGAATGCGGGCGGGAGAAGGAAATATATTGCTGGTAGGGGACGCGGCCGGCTTCGTGGAACCCGTAACCGGCGAGGGCATCGCGTTCGCGATGGAAAGCGGCGGCCACGCGGCCCGTGCCATCCTGGATGCAGCCGCCCATGGAAATCCCCGAAGCGCAGAGAGACACTATCATCATCGCTGCCGCAAGCTTGCACGATTTATGATGCAGGCGGAGCGTATGCGATATCTTGTATTCCCGGCGATTTCCGAAAAACTGTTTACCAGGGCTCTGGGAAGAAGCAAGACCGTAATCCATCGTTACATGGATCTGGCCGGCGGCGAGATGGATTACGCGGACTATTCAAGATTCCTGATGAAAAAGCTGTGCCGGCATTTGCTTCCCTTGCGTTAGTAAAAGCCTCCGGCTTTGCCTGACGTGTACGACCGGTATCCGCCTCCCCCGGCTATTTCATCAGCCCTTTCCGGACGTACTCCATCAATCCGCCGGCAGCAATCAGTTCCTGCATGAAGGGTGGAATCGGTTTGGCCGAATAGGTTCGGTTCAGCGTTTCATTGGTGATTTGTCCGGCCGCGGTATCCACCTTGAACGCATGGCCGGTCTGCGCTTCGGCAGCAGCCTCCGGGGATTCCATAATGGTCAGACCGATGTTCAGGGCATTGCGATAAAAAATGCGTGCAAAGCTTTCGGCCACCACACACGCTACGCCCGCAGCCTTGATCGCCAGAGGCGCATGCTCGCGCGAAGAACCGCAGCCGAAGTTTTTGCCGGCAAAAATAATGTCGCCTCCCTTGACCCGGGCCGGAAACTGGGGATCTGCATCTTCCATCACATGTGCAGCCAATTCCTTGGGATCGCTGGTGTTCAGATATCGCGCCGGAATAATTTCATCGGTGTTGACGTCGTCTCCGAATTTATAGATCGCTCCAGTGATAATCACTTTTTCACCCCCTGTTTCCAGTTAGCGCCCCGGACTTCCCTGGGCAATGCCAGGCGGCCCTTGATGGCCGACGCGGCCGCAACTGCAGCGGAAGCCAGGTACACTTCGCTTTCCGTATGGCCCATGCGCCCTACAAAATTACGGTTGGTGGTCGCTACCGCCTTTTCACCCTTGGCCAGAATGCCCATATGCCCGCCCAGGCACGGCCCGCATGTGGGGGGCGAGACGATGCATCCGGCAGCCATAAATATGTCCATGAGCCCTTCCTTCATGGCCTGACGCCAAACGGTGGGCGTAGCCGGGATGATGATGGTTCGCACTCGAGGGCTCACTTTTTTGCCCTTGAACAGCCTGGCAGCCTCCCGCAAATCTTCGATCCGGCCGTTGGTGCAGGATCCGATGATGGCCTGATCGAGCAAAACATCCCGCAGTTCGGAGACAGGGGCAACATTGGAGGGCAAATGAGGTTTGGCCACCACGGGCTCCATCCCGCGGACATCGAACTCCTCTACGCGCTCATACTCGGCACCGGGATCCGATATATAGTAACGCGGTTTGCGTTGGGCGCGTTTTTCAACGTAAGCGCGGGTTGTTTTGTCCGGCGGCACTATTCCCGTCTTGGCGCCCGCCTCGATGGCCATGTTGCACATGGTCAGCCTGCCTTCCATGGACAGCCTGTCGATAACGGGCCCGGTTATTTCCAGGGCTTTGTAGTTGGCGCCCTCAACACCCAGGCGACCGATGGCCGTCAATATCAGGTCCTTGGCCGTCACATCAGCCGGCAGCTTGCCGTTAAAAACCAGTTTGATGGTCGCAGGAACCTTGAACCAGGCTTTGCCGGTCAGCATCGCAGCCCCAAGGTCCGTGGAACCGACTCCTGTGGCGAATGCCCCGAGTGCGCCATAGGTGCAGGTGTGGGAATCGGCGCCGATCACCAAATCCCCCGGGACCACTACGCCCTGCTCGGGCAGGAGCGCGTGTTCTACGCCAACCTCCCCCTGATCCCAGTAATAAAGCAGTTTCTGCTCGCGAGCAAAATCACGCAGGATTTTGGCCTGCTCGGCGGATTTGATGTCCTTATTGGGCGTGAAATGATCCGGCACCAGCACCACCCGCTTGCGATCGAAGACCTCCTTGCCGCCGTTCTGGCAAAAAGCCTGAATGGCCAATGGGGCGGTAATATCGTTGCCCAGGCAAAGATCCAGCTTCGCCAGAATAACGTCGCCGGGGCTTACGTATTTTAATCCGGCCGCTCGGGCCAGAATTTTTTCTCCCAAAGTCATGGGTCCGGGCATTTCAATCCTCCTTAAATTGTCTCAGATGCAGTCTACTATGGCAGCGGACAGACAAATTTCGACTCCTATTTATTCCCCAGCAGGCGCTTGGGCGGGGTGATGATCCAAAAAGCCCGAAGCGGCTTGTTGCCCGTATTCCGGAGCTGATGCGGCGCATCCGCGGAAAAGGAAATGCTGTCACCCTTTTTTAGCGCGTATACCCGTTTGCCCACGCTGCATTCGCCTTTTCCGTCCAGCATCACACCCAGTTCCTTGCCGATATGTCCGTATTCGTCATCGACGGTCTTTCCCCCGGGCGGAATCTCGAGTAAATAAGCCTCTATCGCGTGCTCCTCAGCGGATGAAGGGGTATGCGACAGCTGCTCGTAGGCGACACCCCCCACAACAGCACGTTTGACCTCCTCCGCCCTTACCAGGTTCACGGGGCGATCCCTTTTGTAGTCCCGGAATATGTAGTCCAGGTCGATTTCCAGTATCTCGATGATGCGGATCAGAGTATCGATGGCCGGAGACACCCGGTTGCGCTCGATTTGTGAAATCAGGCTCTCGGAAAGGCCGGCCTTTTTGGCCACATCGAGCATGGTCATATGCCTGCGCTTCCTGATTTCCCGGATCTTCTCACCGAATTCGCATCTCATAGACTGGTTCAAAACATTAATTATATTGAAGCCTATTCAGTATAATTGAAGTTGCGGATTTTTCAAAGATTTTTTTGTCTGCGGGTCGCGGGATCGTTTCGCGTCTATCCGTGTTTAGTGATCCTGGAACTGCCCAACCCCATGGGTTGTCACAGCCGGGTTTCCGATGTATTGATTCCCAGGCCTGTGTCCAGGCGGCATCGCTCCCGGCTTGCCCGTTTTTACCAATTCCTGGCTCTCTTTCCCGCGGCGCCCGGAAGGGCATCCTGGGACTATTTTTTGAGGATCTTCTGCTCCTTGCTCATCAGGAAGGTGCCTTCGTGGGGCAGGACGTTGCCCATGCCGCCGCCTACATAGATCTTTTGGCCCGTCACGTAATCCGACATATCGGAGGCAAGATAGAGCGCGGCGCCGGTGATGTCTTTGGGGTAACCCATTCTCTGCAGCGGAGCTTCCTTTTCGGACAGCGCTTTGAAAAAGGCGTCTCTTTCAGGACCGGGGGGCATCAGCTCATCCCAGAAAGGAGTGACGATCGGACCGGGCACGATGGTGTTGACATGTATCTGCAGCGGAGCCAATTCAAAAGCGAGATTCGCGGTCAAGCTTTCCACGCCGCCCTTTGCCGCGTGGTAATGGAGAACGGAGGTGCGGGGGTCGAAGGCGCCCATGGACGAAAAGTTGATGATTTTCCCGTATTTCTGCTTTTTCATATAAGGCAGCACCGCCAGGGTCACGAGGAAGGTGCCTTTCAGGTTCAGTTCAATGATTCTGTCCCAGTCCGAGATGCGGATAGTTTCGCTGCTGCCCGTGCCATCGGTTCCCGCCACGCCGCCGGCGCAGTTGACCAGGATATCGATTTTGCCGAATTCCTGAATGGCAGCCTTAACCATGGCGTCGATCTGATCCTGTTTGGTGATATCACATCGGACGGCAATTGCCTTGCCGCCTTTGGCCTGGATCCGGCCGGCAACAGACCGGGCGCCGTCAAAGTCGATGTCGCCGATGACTACGGAGCAACCCTCTTCAGCAAAAGTGACGCCCATATCTTCGCCCATGCCCTTGGCGCCACCGGTAATAATTGCTACCCTGTTTTCCAGAATGATCATTTCGAAACCTCCACACTTGTCTTCAAATTAGCGGAAATGAGAACGGCCCGATATTAACACCACAAGCACACTTTCCACCTTCCACTTCTTCCGGCTTCCGGCTTGTTGCTCCCACATTACAGCTCTGCCGGGCAGGCGGTATATCGCCGCCCCATCGGCGGCCCCGCTCTTCTTCACTCCGTCAACAGGATCGATCCCAAACTCCTGCTTGTTCTCAGATCGACCTCGACGGTTTTCTTCGCGTAATCCCTGTAAACGATCTCGACTGCGAATTTGCCGCTGTTTTCTTCGAGGTGGTCGAATTTGAAGTCGCCGAAGCTATCTGTTACCGCCTCATCTATCTTTTGCGAGTCCTTGAAGAGCGTAACCCGGGCGCCTTCCGCGCAGTCGGTGATGCCGTTTTTTTGAAAGGCAACACCCCCTCCAATGAAGCATTTGAGGAACCTGTAAAGGTTTTTGTAATAAACCCGGGGCTTTGTCTTGTATTCGGGGTGCAGGGCCTCCAGCTTTTCCTGCCCGATCATCTGCTGAACCTGAGTTTCTTCAGTTTCGATAAAGCGCATCGCTCCTGTGGGACACGCCTGAACGCACCGGGGTTCCTTCCATCCTTCCGCCAGCAAGTGGGCGCAGAATGTGCATTTTTGAGCAACCTTTTTCTCTTCGTTCCACCAGATAGAGCCATAGGGACAGGAATCAACAATCTCTTTTTGTCCCCGGGCCTTTCCGGGATCGATGATGACGATGCCGTTATCCATTTTATAAATCGCGCCGCCGCTCTTCCGGACGCATGGAGCATCGTCGCAATGCATGCACAGCACCGGCAGGTTGGCCACGTCGATCACCGGGAACTGGCCTCTTTCCTTGACCACAATATCGATCCACCGGTGCCCGTGGCGCGGTTGAGCAACGGAATAGGGCAAAAAGTCGTTGTCGACGTGCTCGTCCTTGCAGGCGAGAAAACAATTGTTGCATTCTTCGCACTTGGCGACATCAATGATCAGATTCCACTTTCCCATTGTGTTATTCCTTCCACTTCTCTATCTGCACCAGGCAGGTGTTGGAAGCCGTACTGTGCGATTTTTTGATGATGGGACGGGACGGTGTCAGAAGGTTGATCGTTCCGGCCCGATCGACGGAATTTCCCGGCTCGCCCATGGGATCATAAATCGCTGAGGAACAGGCGGACTGGGCAACTCCCTGAGGCAATCGCTCCGTGATATGAGCGGCGCATAATACCGCCCCACGGTCGTTGAAGACGCGGACCAGGTCCTCCTGCCCGATGCCGCGTTTTTCGGCGTCCTTCGTGTTGATGCGGACAATCCAGTAATAATAGCCCTTGATCAGGACCCGGTGCTCTCTCACATCATTCACAGTGCTGTCTTTGCCGTCCTGGTGAGTGTGGAAGGTAAAGCGCGGATGAGGAGAAAGCAGCTGCAGCGGGTATTTCTCATAAAGATCCCTGGTATGCGGCCCTTCCCAGGAAGGGATGTACTTGCTGATGGTCGGCCTTTCCGGGTCGTTCGGGTCAAACCGTTTGAGGCTGGAACAGTCAAACTCTATTTTGCCGGACTGCGTCTGGAGGCCGGTGAGATATTCCTCCGTGTAGTCGGACGGCAATGGAAAAGGCTCCGGGATATCCTTCTTTCTTCCTTCGGCGAACCAGCGGTAGGCGCACGGAGCCTTCAGCTCCTCCCTGGCCGGCGGCACAATGTAATAGCCTTTTTTCAATAATTTCTTCCAGGAGATCACGCGGGGCAAATCCGAGGCCTGATACGTGCGCTTGCACCAGTCCAGTTCCGATGCTCCTTCGGAAAAATAGGAACTCAGGCCCAGCCGCTTCGAGAGTTCGAGGAAAATCTGGTAATCGGACTTGGATTCGCCCAGGGGCTCGATGCACTTGTGCTGAAGGGTGATGATGCGGTGGTTGAGCTTGTTGAAGTTGTGGATGATGTATCCCCCGGCATTGCAGGTCTCGCCGATATCCCATCGCTCGAAATTGGTGCAGGCGGGCAAGATGACATCGGCGAACTTCGTTTCGCCTTCCATCCAGATGGACTGATTCACCACAAATTCCAGTTTCGGAGTCCGGTAAGCTTTTACATAGCGGTTGGTGTTGTTCATGGTGGCGATATAGGAACCGCCATATTTGTAGTACATTTTGATGCCGGAGTTTCCCGGCGCCGGATACGCGAACTTGAAGAACTGTCCTTCGATGGTCCGGGTGTTGTTGGGATAGCCTTCCGTGTGGCCCTCCAGGATAGCTTCAGGAAGGTTCAGCCGCGGCACTCGCTGCAAAACCGTGTTCATGGCAGGCAGCTGAAACATGCGCTGGTAGAGGTAAATCGCCGACGCCGTCCCCTCTATATCGCCGGAAATGCCGCCCTCGGCATATCCCGGGAAATAAAAACGCGTATCCATGGGCGTCCCAACGGACATGTTGCCCATGTTGATGCCGGGTTTGCCAAGCCCCTGCATCGCCATCAGGCAGACCATGGAACGCGCCCATTCCAGCCCGGTGGCGCAGCGGCAGGCGCCGCCCAGCTGGTTCCCTCCTCCCCCCGCACCAAGGTATGTCTTCTTCGTTCCCCACTCTCTTGCCAAGGCCCGGACATCTTTGGCCGGAACACCCGTTTCACCTTCCTGCCATTCAGGAGTCTTGGGAATATTGTCCTCTTTGCCCAGAATGTAATCTTTCCACGCATCAAAGCCCGTGGTGCGTGCCGCGACATATCCCTTATCGTAAAGGCTTTCGGTGATCCAGACGTAGGCGATGGCCAGGGCCATGGCGTTGCCCGTATCCGGCCGGGGCGCGAGCCACTTCCCGCCCGTCAGGGCGGCGGTTGGATCGTAATAGGGGTTAATGTGGACCATTTTGACGCCCAGCTCCTGCAGCCACTGGCGCCGGACGGTGCTCTCGAAGGCGCCATAGGATCCCGGATTCGTTTCCGGGTCGCTGCTCCAGAAGACCATCATTTCGCAGTCTTTCAAAGCGTCTTCAACCGTCCCGTAGCCTTCGGCGCCGCCCTGGCGCATGCTGTTTCCCCAGTGATGAGCGGCGCCCCAGAACCATCCCTCCCAGCTATCCGGGTTCGGAATGACCTGCGTCGCCCCGATCGCGTTCATAAAGCGGCGGTGGGTGCTCAAGTAGTAGCCGACGTTCCCCCAGGTGTGGTGCGACGCGG
>Ga0208980_10001324_pt1 | contig 14960 bp, 14 predicted proteins | sample WetSurMetagenome_3_FD_187993 | JGI IMG/M metagenome (GOLD analysis project Ga0208980, IMG submission 187993) | Wetland microbial communities from Twitchell Island in the Sacramento Delta, sample from surface sediment Aug2011 Site A1 Bulk (version 2) | ecosystem: Environmental > Aquatic > Marine... | reverse complement strand
GCAGGCATCCGGTGATCGAACAACTTCTCCCACCGGGAGAGAAATATACACCGAACAGCCTACGCATTGACACAGAGAGCAACCAGATTTTGATCATCACCGGCCCGAACATGAGCGGGAAGTCGAGCTACCTGCGACAAACTGGGTTGATTGTGTTGCTTGCACAGATCGGGAGCTTTGTGCCCGCAAAGAAGGCGGTGGTTGGCATAGTCGACAAGATTTTCACCCGTGTAGGAGCGAGCGATAACATTGCCTCGGGTGAGAGTACATTCCTTGTTGAGATGCACGAGGCAGCCCATATTGTCAACACCGCAACGAAGAGAAGCCTGATCCTTTTGGATGAAGTTGGACGAGGGACAAGCACATTCGATGGAATTAGCATCGCGTGGTCACTGACGGAATATCTTCACGAGCGTGTGGGCGCACGTACGCTCTTCGCCACCCATTATCATGAGCTGAACGAACTTGCCGACCTCTTCCCACGTATTAAGAACTACAAGGTTGAGGTGCGGGAATACGGCGACAAGGTGGTTTTCCTCCACAAAGTCACTCCGGGATTCGCCGACCATTCCTACGGCATCCAGGTCGCACAGATGGCTGGACTTCCCGAGGAAGTCACAGAGCGGGCCAAAAAAATTCTGAAGAACCTTGAAGAGTCAGAGCTTACGGTTCACGGAGAAGCTGACACCGTGAAGAGGAAAGTCAAAGGGCGAGTTATACCGCCGGAAATTCAAATGACGCTCTTTGAAATGAAGGATGATGTGCTGCGTGAAGAGCTACGGAAGATTGACCTTGAAAAGATGACGCCTCTTGAAGCAATGCAGAAGTTGGCAGAGTTAAAGAAGCGGTCCGACAACCGCTGAAGTGATCATGGTGATAATCAGTGCAAAGAAATCAAGAATGAGAAGAGCGGCACGGGGGGGGAGTCCATGCTCAGCGCTCTAATTCTCGGGGTTGTGAGTGGTTTCGTCCTCTCCATTCCTCCGGGTCCCCTCAGTGCCGCCGTAACGAAACACAGCGTCGGCCATGGGTTCCACGCGGGATTCACGATCGCGCTCGGCGGCGCAGCAATGGACATTGTGTACGTGCTGATCGCAGCATTTGCGTCGTCGGCTCTCGTGGTTGCGCTTGTCAGTCTGCTCACTGGAAGCGGCTGGCCTCCGCTTCTTTTTCAAGTTCTCTGCATTTTCATCCTGCTGGTCATGGGCATCCGCTACATCCGTCAGAAACATCATCCGGAGGTGGAGGAGAGAATTCTGAAGGCGGAACAGGCCCAGGAAGAGAAGGCGCGGAAGCTCGGCTACAAGTCACCGTTCTTTATCGGAGTGCTCATTGCGGTAGCGAATCTTGCGGCGCCAACGTTTATCCCATCAATGATCAGTGTGGTGAGCTACCTTCAGGCAAATAGCTGGCTGAGCGGCAATGCCGGTGACAATGTCGCATACGCCTTCGGATTCGGGACGGGCACCACCTGTTGGTTCGCGATCGTGGCTCGCATGCTCGTGAAGCACCGGGCGAAGTTCTCGCCCAACGTTCTTTCCACGATCTACAGGTTTGCCGGAGGAACGCTCATCTTGTGTGCGTGCGTCTTGACGTACCATGTCGTCATGTCGACCCAATGGTCCATGTTACGGTAGCGTATTCCCGATTCTTTGATTGACCAATCACATACTCTCAACACTCAGGGAACCTGACAATGACACTCCAGGAAATGAAGCTTCTCCATGCCTACAACTCATGGGCCGACAATCGTATCTTTGAGGCTCTGGCACAACTGCCGGCGGAACAATACCTGGCGGATATGAAAGGAAGTCACGGCGGCATCCACACAACACTCTCGCATCTTGTCGGAGCCGAAAAGATCTGGCTCGAGAGGTTCATGGGTGTGCCGACGGAGCCGTTCCTGGACGCAAAGTCGATTCCATCGCTCTCAGACCTGAAGAAGATCTGGGAGAAGATCGGGTACGATACGGCAAAATGGCTGGGAACGACCGGCGACAAGAAGCTTCAGGAAACATTCACGATGAAGAACATAAAGGGAGAAACGTCTACACAGATCTATTGGCAGGCGTTTCAACATCTGGTGAATCACTCGACCTATCATCGTGGACAGATCATTACCTTGCTTCGACAGATTGGAGTGAAACCACCCAGTACCGACTTGATTCTCTTCTATCGAGAGGCGGCAAAAGCAAAGTAGTATTCGAGAGAAGAGGATACGATGAGACACGGACTCCTCATCCTGAAACTCTTGGTGCTTGCGTACCTGGGCTATCTCGTCTACTTTTTCATAGCTACCGACGGCCCCGCAGTCACCGAGTACTCCCCACCCTTCTTTCTCTGGACGGTCGATACCATCAACCTCTTCATCCATGAGGCGGGACACTTCTTTCTCAAACCCTTTGGGATGTGGGTTCACATTGTTGGGGGATCTCTTGTTCAGTGTCTTCTCCCTCTGGCACTCACAATCACTGTCTGGCGACAGAACATCGCTCAGGTTCCCTACGCGGCGTTCTGGTTCGGGGAGAATCTGATCAACGTCAGCTACTATATCAAGGACGCTCCGTACAAACATCTCAAGCTCATCGCGGCGGGATTGATCCATGACTGGAATTGGCTGCTCTCAAACAATCTCGATGCGGCAGAGACAATCAGTTTGATTGTGTGGGTGTTGGGCGTGACTGCGTGTGTAGCAGCAGTTTTGTGTGGAGTTTTGCTGGCGGTGCGCAGCTTCAAAGAAGCGGCAATAGATATTGAGGAGGGCTGGCGCGATGCTTCGACATCCGAAGGTGAAAACTGAGAAGAGAGCGTGAAGTCAAGAATTGTTACAGCTGCTCCACAATCCCAGTTCCCATGCTGTCAATATTCCCCGCCTGGCAAAAATCTGTGCCTTTTGGGGCGATAACAGCAAAAATCTCTCCTTGAATCTCCCCCCCTGCTTGCGTATGTTATGCCCGCTCTACGCCCTTCCTGGTGGCAAGGATGTGAAGCTCTTTGAACCTCTCTGGATCGATTTCAGCAATTGCACATGGGCCTGTATCCACAACCGAATAAATGGCAGTGCGGACCGTTTGCTCTGAAGCATGGCCTGATCATGCTCGGCCGCATTGTGAACGAAAAGGAAGTTTCCCGTATCGCCGGAGCGCACTGGTGGAGCGGGACCGACGAGATCAAACTCTCCAACGCTGCCAAGGCATACGACTGTGAATTGAAGATGCTTCGCAGAAAGAATGCCCTGCGCGCGAGGCGGGAACTCCTCTTGGCACTGAAGCGAGGGCACCCGTGTATCCTCTGCGTCGATAACTGGAACCACTGGATCACCGTCGTGGGTGCAGAGCGAGGGAAATTCATCTACATCGACAGCCGCGAAGAACCCGTAGTGTGTGTAGCCGAATGGAAATCCCTCAAGCGCAGATGGATCTACCGTGAGGTGGATGAAGACGACCCGACACAGATCGAAACGCTGTTTGACCTGCACACTCTTGTGCCGAAGTTCCGTGTGAAGTCAAAGGCGCACTTTTCGCTGAAGAGCGCTCGCTACCTGCGTCGCCCCGAGAATCGGACCTTTGCCACACATTGGGACGAGTACTTCGACGACCTCTCGTACGTCTGCCACCCGCGAACACCTCTCAGCGAGAAAGTATTTCCGATGGGCGAATTACTCCGCCGTCATGGCACCATGATCCGTTCGCAGGTTGTGTTCTGGCACGGTAGCGTGAAGCCAAAGGAGCTTGACAAGATTCTCCGAGATCTCCAGTTTGTCGCTGCCACGTACGATTTCGTGGTCAGGCGGGATGATGAAAAACGCGCAATCGCCGCAATCAGTACAATGCTGACTCTTTGGGCATCGAGCAAGCGGGGGGTCGGCGCGGTATATGGGAACCGGTAGCCCACGATTCGTTCCGTCTAGAAAGGAATATTCTGGTGCGTTGTCCTGGACATTCTTGGTAACCATGAGCACAGCAAGACTCCTAACACTTCCACTTTGGTTCCCGCTCTGGCTGGTGTGGAACATCTTCGCGTTTCTTGGAAGAACGATCTGGCTCGTGCTAACTGTTTCCCTTAAACTGACAATCATACTTCTGGCCATCTTCGGACTCCTGGTCTGGGTGTGGTGGTAGCATTCTCCATCGCTCGATCAGATATCTCTCCCGGACATCATTGAACATTTTCCTTTCCAACTCAACAGACATTTTCGCCGGCGGCGAGGACTATGTACTTATCCTCGCGAAGTATCTGCAGCAGCGCGGCCATCGTGTCTGGGTCTCGGCAAACCCCGGCCATCTCCTTCTGAAGAAATGCACTGAGGCGGACATCGGCACGATTCCAATCACGTACACCGGTATGTCACGTGTGTTCAATGTTGCCGTTGAAGTACGGGGATATCTCCAAAGACTGTCAATCGATGTTATCCACAGCAACGCGAACTATGATCGGACGGTTGCAGGCATTGCAGTCGCCGGTTTGCGAACAAAACACGTCGCGAGTGTTCATAGCGCTCATTCCATCCAGCACAATATCACTCACTGGTTGCGCAACAGGTTCGGCACAGATCGCTTCATCGCCGATGCCGATGCAGTGAGAAACGTGCTTGTCGCAGAGGATAAAGTGAGAGCCGACCGTATCACCGTCATCCCTATTGGAGTCGAGAATTTCCCGAAGGATCAAGAGCGGACGTGGCGACAGCGCACCCGCTCATCGTGGGGTGTTGCTGAAGGAACCTGCGTGATCGGGAACGTTGCCAGGCTTGTTCCTTTTAAGGGACATCGCTATCTTATTGAGGCAATCGCTAACGTCGTAGCGGCTAGCCGTAGCGTGCTCTGCGTCGTTGTTGGTGATGGAGAGTTGCAGACTACGCTCCAAACACAAAGCAGGACGTTGGGTCTTGAACCGTACGTGCGCTTCCTGGGGTTTCAGGACAATCTCCACGAGTTGTATCCTGCGTTCGACATCTATTGCCACTCTTCACTGGAGCTGGAGGCAGAAGCCTTTCCTCTGGCAATTCTGCGGGCGCTTGCATCAGGGCTTCCTGTTGTGGCAACAAAGGTGGGGGGAATTGGGCAGATGATCGAGGAAGGAAGGACCGGATACCTGACGTTGCCAGAAGATGCGACTGCATTCGCTAAAGCGTTGCTGAGCGTCATGCATGATCCAGAGCTTCGCCGTTCAATGGGTCAGGCCTCATTTGAACTATTCACGAGGAACTTCCACGCTTCAGCAATGGCTGAGCGGGTAGAGCAAGTATACACAAATGTTCTGCAACACTGAGCAACTCTGAACGAGATTCCACGTACGTAAAAACAAATGAACATACCGTTCCACAAGCCATGGTATGACGAGAAGGATGAGCAAGCGCTCGTGGCGGCATTGCGTTCCGGGAGGTTAGTTGGGGATGGAGAAAATACGGAGCGTGCTTCTGAGCGATTGACGAAGATACTCGGCGTTAAGACCGCATTGCTCACCACATCATGTTCCCATGCCCTCGAACTGGCCATGATGGTGCTGCAACTCAAGCCTGGAGACGAAGTGGTAGTCCCCAGCTTTACATTTGTGTCGTCAACCAACTGCATTCTGCGTCAAGGAGCGACACCGGTATTCGCAGACATCATCCCTTCGACATTGACCCTTGACGTCGAAGATACTCGAAGGAGGATCACATCTCGCACAAAAGCGGTCCTGCCTGTTATCTACGCGGGGGTGGCTCCGGAGATGGACGAGCTGATGAGCCTTGCACACACGCACAAAATTGATCTCGTTGAGGATGCTGCACAGGCTCTCGGCGCGTACTACAAAGGCCGACCGCTTGGTACGGTCGGTGATATCGGTTGTTTCAGCTTCCATGAAACAAAGAACTTCTCGACCGGTGAAGGCGGGGCCTTTGTCACTGACAATGAAGAGTATGCAGAACGAGCTGAGATCATCCGGGAGAAAGGGACAAACCGAAAACAGTTCATGTTGCACCTTGTGGACAAGTATACCTGGGTTGATGTTGGCAGCAGTTTTCTTCCACCAGACCTGATTGGATCGTTGCTGTGCAGCCAACTTGACAAGATGGCTGAGGTGCAGTCGAAGCGGGAAGCAATCCACAATCGCTACATCGAGGGGCTGAAGACACTTGCAGACTCTGGCAGGCTGACACTCCCGACAATCCCCGGCCACTCACGTTCCAACTATCACATTTTCTATGTGCTCATGAAGGACGAGCAGACCCGTAATGCGTCCATCACCTTCTTCAAGGAGCGGCACATCGGAACGACATTCCACTATCTGCCGCTGCATCTTTCTCCATTTGGGCAAAACCTTGGAAAATACAAACCGGGGGACTTTCCTGTAACGGAATCAGTGAGCCGGCGCTTATTGCGTCTTCCGATCTATCCCGCACTGACTGAGCATGAACAATCCTATATTGTAGAAACGATGTATGCCTTCTTCAAGCAACATTAGCCCAGCCGACGTTCGGACAACTGCTACGCTGTTGCCAACACTCTTGCTCGCCTTTGTCCTTGCGCTCCCCTCCTGTTCGGGAAAACCGACGCCGCCAAAGCTTTCCTCGGCGGACAGCATGACGATCGTACAGGACAACCTGACCCACCGTGCCGAAGTAGACGGCTTCTTCCGGTATGATGAGAGTTCTCCATTCAGGAGAGATACAACCGTCGAGTTTCACGGCATCAAGTGGTTTCCTATCGACCCGCGGTTTCGAGGAGTCTCGCAACTTCACCGCTACGAGAATCCGGAGACCGTCATCATTTTGGGAACAAAGGGGGAAGAACGGAAGCAACTCCGCTATGGCTACTTCTCTGTCACCGTACCCGGTGAAAACGGGCTGCCCACCAACCTGAAGATGGATGTCTACAAGTTCACTCCCTATGACACAAAACGGTACGCGTTGTATAGAGACGCGCTGAGCGTCTGGTTTACCGACAAGACAACCGGGAACGAGACCTACGACGTAGGACGGTACGTGGAGGTTGGAAATGAAGACCCCAAGGCAGACCATGCGTACATCATCGACTTCAACAAAGCGTACAACCCGTATTGTGCATATAGCAAGTTGTTCTCCTGCGCCGTCCCCCGCAAAGAAGATCATCTCGAAGTCGCCTTGCGTGTCGGAGAAATGAAGTATCACGAATAACCAAACGATCAACCATGAACAAATCTGTTATCACGGGCGCTGCGCTGATCACTATCGGCGGCATTTTCTTGTTACCGAATTTCACGGAACTTACACTGCGGGAGCTGTGGCCCGTGCTTATGCTCGGCCCGGGGATTCTCTTTTTTGTAAGTTACTTCTATGACAGGACGAGCTATGGACTGCTCATGCCTGGCACCATACTTACCCTCTATGGTTTACTCTTCTTGTATTGTAGTATTTTCGGATGGTACTGGATGCGCGATCTCTGGCCGATTTATCTTCTCGGACCCGGCATCGGATTCTTCCTGATGTACTACCTGGGGAAGAAAGAGACCGGACTGCTGGTAACCGGAGCCATCCTCACTTCTCTGGGAGTCATCTTCCTCTGCAGCGTTTCAGACTACGGATACCTCTGGCCTCTTGCTATCATTATCGCGGGCGTGCTTCTCATCTTCAAGAACAGGAAGAAGACTCCTGTCGCCTAACGCAGACGTAGGCGCTGCAATCAGCTTCTCGAATGCTGCCGGGATGGTACTGCAAGGCAACGTTGCACGGCACACCAGGATACGCAATACCGACGGCAACTTGCGACTGGCTATTCTCCACAACACTTGAGTTCACATGGACCAACATAAACTCTACCGGACAATCAGATCTCTTGCGGAACAGAAGTTCCGCACCGAGGACCAACTGCTCGGCTACATCCTCGAGAGCATCATCAACATCGAAGAAATCCCGATCAAGGGCGGGCGCATCTGGAAGCTTGAGTCGACCCCGGGCACGTATCGCGTCACCAAGCAGCACGGCGAGATGGAGCACATCAAGAGGAACTTCCGGCTCCGCATTCTTGATTACCCGATGTTCGTACAGCTTGCACGTAGAGGCGGTTCGACGCTGGGTGCTGAAACCCACAAGTACCTCCGGCAACGAGGCATAAAAACGTATGCTGCGACGGGGGTTGGCGAACTGGTGCGCTGGAAAGGGCATGACCTGTATCCCTACGTCATTGCCATTAACGGGGATTACCTCAAGAATGAAATGACGTATGCGCTCAACATTATCGGCAACGTGGTTACCAGCGCGCTCAAGAGCAGGAGGATTGAACACAAGGCTCAACAACTCGCCGAGGATCTCGACAAGGCACGCGAGATTCAGAAGAGCATCCTGCCAGAGCACGAGCTCCGCTTTCACAACTACGACCTCTACGGCGTGTCCCTTCCCGACCGGGTTGTGGGTGGTGACTTCTTCGATTACCTGCAGGCATCAGACGATAAGGACCGACTTGGCGTAGTAATCGGTGATGCCGCCAGCAAGGGGCTTTCCGCCGCTGCGCAAGCACTCTATGTGTCAGGCGCACTTCGCATGGGAATCGAATACCAGACAAAAATCGGAGCGTTCATCGGCAACATCAACAAGCTGGTGAACAAAACATTCTCAGCCGAGCACTTCATCTCCATGGTCTACGCAGAATTGACGAACTCGGACAACGGGCTGGTTTTCTATGTGAACGCCGGACATAACAACCCTATCTTGTTGCGGGCACACCCCGATGAGGTCGAAATGCTTTCTGCAACCGGTCAACTTCTGGGGCCGTTCCCCAACGAGAAATATGCAACCGAGTTCACGTTGATGAAAAAGGGGGACATCTTGCTGCTCCATACGGACGGGATTACAGATGCCTCCAATGAAAGCCGTGAAATGTACGGACAACAACGTCTCATCAAACAATTGCGCGAGCACCGGGGAAAATCTCCCCGCGAAATCTGTCAGATTATCCTTGAGGACGTGCAGAAATTCAACAAGCTGGTGGAATACTCCGACGATAAGACACTCGTGGTCATCAAGCGCACCAGGTAGACCTCAACCGGAGAGTTGGGGGAAAGATGGAGGATGAACCAGCGTCACCAGCTACTTTACAATGACGAGCTTCTTTGTCCCGGATGAACCCCGCCCCTCCGACAACTGAACGTTTGCTTGATAGAAGTACACCCCGCTCGACAGCCACTCAACACTCAGGAGTTCCTTCCGCGTGCCAGCATGTTGGAACCCATCTACAAGTACTCTTACCAATTCTCCGACCGAGTTATACAATGAAAGCGTCACGTTCGCATCGGACGGAAGCGCGTATGCTATTGTCGTCTGACCGTTGAAAGGATTGGGGTAATTCTGAAACAACAAGAACTCTGGTGGAGCTGATAGAGGTGAGCCGGCAGATTTCTCGGTGAACATTCTTGCCTGGTCCTGTAACACGGTGCAAACAGAACCAGACCCGGGGCATCTAATACCGTACCCATCGTTGTTTCCCCGAGCACCTTCAGAGAGTTGCCACACCAATGCCCCACCTCCACCATCAAGCAACACTGTCGTCAGCCAACTGTCATAGGTTGCCGGTTGATCCACAAGCACTCCAAATTCTCCGAGGACGAGCGGCTTCCCCGCTGTGGCTGCCATCCGGACGTGGTCACGAATCCAGATGTTGCCACCGTTGTTGTTCAGGCCCCATGATTGAGGATACATGTGAATACCGGCAAGATCGATATGCCGGAGTGCCAGATTCATCGTAAACGAAACGCCTGCCGTACCATCAACCAGCCACAACTGATTGTTGTATGCGGGGATTGAGTACCCGGTAACGGAATTATCGAACCCTTCCTCGCCTGTACCGACCAAATGGTTCGTGTCGAGCTGTTTGAGAAACAATGAAACGTCGTCCGCCCAACCTGAAACAATAACGCCTGACCGGTCTGAGGAGCGCGGTTCATTTGCAAGCTCCCACGCGAGAATCGTCGGCTCATTCCTATAGACAACACCGGTGAGGGTATTTACCCGACCGAGGATAACACTGACATACGATTTGTACCAATTCCTGATTGTCACATCGGTATAGAAATCATCGTGGCCGAACATGTCGCTCATCGCAACGCGATACAGCCGGCCACCAAGGCCGAGGACGGTTCTTTGTTGGTCGCTTTCCGTGAATCGGACTTCACTTGCAGACCGATTGTGGTCTCCTTGCGCCATCCGCCATCGAACGTACTGGTTCATTCCGCCATAGTCGTCCCAATTGTTCACTAACGGGATCACGAGGCGGAGTCCGCTCTGTTTCGCTTGCCAGATCACGTAATCAAGTGCTCGCAACGCTGCTTCGTTAAAGCCGCCTGGTCTCCACTGAATGACCGCTGGATTGAGGGTGTCGCCCGAATCAAAGAACCCCCATGTTCTTATCACCGTCATTCCCAATTGCCGAGCCGTCGCAAACAGGTTCTTGACGAGGGTCGTATCTCCTCGCGCGGCTTCTTCCATCAAGTAGTAGGCATTGCCGCCAACGAAATAGAATGGGTGACCGTTGAGCTCCAGGTTCCCGCTGGTTTGTGTAACGAAAGGCGAAGGCTGCGAAAGGCCGGTGACTGTTGCCCACGCCCAGATCAAGACAACAATGTTGGATCGGTTACTGAACACTATCGTTTGTAGAGATACGCCGAATCGACAAGGCGCGCTTCCTTGCCCTCATGAACAGCCATTTTACCGACACTAAAAAGAGACGCACTCCCAAATTCGCCACGTTTGTTCAGGGCATAGAATTTCACATCGAAGTTTGGACGACCCCTGTCGTCTTTCAACCGTCGCATCCTATTGTGATCGACGATCCGCTGGCATGCCATCAAACACGCATCTTCCGGGGATTTCCCCTGCCGCATGTATTCAACAATCATCACGCTGCTGCAGTTGATGAGGTTTGCCTCCCCCCTACCGGTGGATCCTGCTGCTCCTATTTCATTATCCACAAACAACCCTGCCCCAAGAATCGGAGAGTCACCCACGCGACCTGAAATCTTGAATGCAAGACCACTCGTCGTCGTCACACAGGAGATATTCCCTTTGAGGTCAATTGCACTGCAGTGAATTGTGCCGTGATTCCTGTAGAACGGAGCGAACAGCCCACCGATGTCTTGCGTGTTTTCGTCGTGGGGCGGCAGCCAATCATCTTTTGTCGTCAGGTTTTCCTTCCACTTGAGCCATTCTTCACGAGCTTTGTCAGTGAGGAGATCATCCTCCTTGAATCCATGCGTCTTCGCAAACCGGAGCGCACCCTCACCAACGAGCAGCACATGATCCGACCTTTCCATAACCGTGCGTGCCACTCTGGACGGGTTTTTGATACTTCGAATGGCGGCAACAGCGCCGCCGCGGTGCGTTGGGCCGTGCATCACCGCAGCATCAAGCTCCACAACACCATCCTCATTTGGCAAGCCACCGTAGCCAACACTGGTATCGTTCGGATCGTCTTCCACGATATTCACACCCGCAACAACTCCATCGAGAGCGTCGCCACCCGTCTGAATCACTTCCATCGCCTTTACCACTGCGTGCAACCCGTTGGCACTCGCTATGACAATTGGCGTTGGGGAGGGTTGCGCAGAAACTTGTTGCGCGAGCGATGACGGGAGTGTTGAAGAGATCAATGTGCCGGCGCCAATCGCCGACGCCTGTCTGATGAAGTCCCTGCGGCTGGATGGCATGCTGGTCTCGCCTGAAGTGTTCTTGTGGGTGGAATCCTTTGACGTGCACCTAGTGAAGCAAAAGTAGAGAATCTCCAAAAGAGAAGCAATTGCCGGGGCGATCTCTTGCCTGTGACAGAAAGGAGGGCTACATTAAAGGTGGTGATGAGAATGAAAAATCGATTCGACTATTTTCTGCTCAACAAGCCCTACGGAGTATTGTCTCAGTTTACGTCCGAGGCGGGACATCGTTCACTCAAGGACTTCGGACCTTTCCCAAAGCACGTGTATCCCGTTGGGCGTCTCGATGCAGATTCCGAAGGGCTTCTGCTCCTCACGAACGACAACAAGTTGAAACACGGGCTCACTACACCAGCATTCCGTCATGAGCGAACCTACCTTGTCCAGGTAGAAGGCATCCCCACCGAGTCATCTCTTCAGAAACTAAGAGAAGGAATCTCCATCAACGACCTCGTGACCCTTCCCGCCAAAGCACAGTTGTTGCACCTTGAGCCACTTCTCCCTCCGAGACCCATTGCGATCCGAATTCGGCAGAACATCCCTACAAGCTGGGTTGAGATAATATTGATGGAGGGACGAAACCGACAGATCCGCAAGATGACTGCCGCGGTTGGTCATCCTACCTTGCGCCTCGTCCGAACACACATCAGCTTTCTTTCTATTGACGGATTACTTCCCGGTGAGAGCAGAAGGTTGACCAACGGGGAAATCTCTCAACTCGCAGAAATCACTCAAGGGCCGGAGAAATAGCGAAGCCCTGATGAACAGGGCTTCGAGTTGTCATTCGGGCTTTGGGGGGGACGGGGGTGCACTGGGAACGTCAGGCGGGGCAGTGTCGTCTCTGAATACTGTGATTCCCCAGAACTCTTGATCCTCCGGTGGGTCAACATTCCAATCATTGTAGGAATGCGAATCGTCGCTTCGGTAGTGGAGCGTGTACTCGCCCTTGTCCAACACGATCGTGGTATTCACAACGCGGTTCTTTCTTCCCCCACCCGCGTGAAATGTCATCGAGGATTTCATTTCCCAAACGATCGAACCTGTCCGGACATCTTCGATCCACCCATAGTCGTACATCTCACGTTTCTCCCCCTCGCCAATTGCATAGATCCTCACGCGCGTTGTCTTGTCCATCTTGAAACGCTTTTCCTCGTCGGCATTGTCTCCCACGCGTGTAATTTGGGCCACGATGCTCTTATCACGCTGCTCAGCATACTTCCCCACTACAGAAGCGTTGAATTTATCTCCTACACCCATGAGTGTTATCCCATAGTGTTCGGGATCAAACGGAGGCTTGTCATTCCAATCGCCGAATGCATGCGAATCATCAGTGCTGTACGTGACGATATAACTGCCCTTGGGAACGGTGATCACTTCATCCACGTAGCGATTCTTCGACGCACCCCCTGCATACCGGGAGCGATCCACATCCATCACCCACACTTTATTCCGGGTCTTAGCGTCGACAACAACACCGTAGTCGGCCATCGACCGGCGGGAGTTGCCTCGCTCACCGAACCCATAGATACGGACCTTGGTGTCCTCCTTAAGCGTGAACCCTTCGGTGCGATGCTCGTTGTCCTTCATCTTGGTGAGGGCAAGGATGACATTCTGATCTTCTTGGTATTGATAGAGCTTGATCTTCTTTTTGTCTTGCTCGGTCTTTACCGATAGGGTAACGCCCCAGTTCATTGGATCGTACGGCGGCGATGAATTCCAATCAAGGGATGAATGGCTATCGTCAGATACGCAGTAGAGGACATAATCCCCCCTTGGAAGCACCACGTCGCCCGTGCATTCGATATTCTTATCGGCACCTCCCGCATGAGAGCTTCCCCGGAAATCCGTGTCCCACACATGCGCCCGACTGGTTGCATTCACGATCCAGGCATAATCATACATCTCATTTTCTCCTGCCGCTTCACCGAGCGCGTATACTTGCACTGTCGTTGGCTCTGTGACCGTGAATCCCTGTCTCACCAATTCGTCCTCACCTACGCCGGTGGCTTTCAAGACCACATTGGGCAATTCTTTGGGAACCGTGAACGTTCTCACGGTTCGAAAAGCAGACTCGTCTACCAATACCTCAATTCCCCATCGTTCACAACGCTCATCCCATTCCTTCTCAATGTCATCCGACCACCAGTTCTTGAAGAATCCGAAGAAGTCCTGGTCCTTCTTCTTCTTTCGCTCGCCAAAAAGTGGCTTCTCCCGGCGATCAATGTTGATATTGATGTGAGTAAAGGTTGTGTGATAGGCGTAGGTCGGGACCGCAAAATACACTTCATAGCTACCGGGATTGAGTGTCATCTTCTCATCGAATTCGCGATCACCCTTTGAGCGGGTCGTGTTGTCAATATCCATCATCCAAACCATCTTTCGCGTGTCGGCGTTGAGGATCCATCCATAGGCAAACATTTCGTTGGTCTTATACGTCCACCCGTAATCTCCACCTCCGCCCAGAGCTTTGACGTGGAATGTTGTTGGCTGGGAAATTTCGATTCCCGCCGACTTCAATTCCGTTTCACAGAAATTCTGCAATGAAAGGACGGACCTCTCGCCAGCATGTCCAAACGAGAGCCACAGGGGGATAAATGTGATGACTAGTGCTCGCAGGTTTGTCATAAGTAGCCCCCAACAGTCACACGTGATCGGAAAAAACTGGTTGTCTCAACTGTACTGTGTCCACGCCACATATTAATTACGCCGGACTTCCGCCCTTTGTTGCGCCGAGGGACTGAAAAGCTGGGCCGACTCCTTGGATTTCGCCCCATTTTCGGTTATTTTGGCTGATACCTATTGTCCTGGGTCCATTTCGGCAACTTATCTCGTGTCAGATGTCAGACCGAACGCCAGCGATCGTTGTTGAAGATCTCGTAAAGGTATACAAGGAGAAGTCCTCTTCGCCCGTACGTGCACTTGACGGGCTGAGTCTTCGCGTAAATGCGGGAGAGGTGTTTGGTTTGCTGGGACCCAACGGCGCGGGCAAGACAACTCTGCTGCGAATTCTGACCACGCTCACGCGACCCACCTCGGGACACGTGGAAGTTCTCGGGTATGATCTCATCGATCACGGTCTGGAAATCCGACGGAAGATCTGTGTTGTCCTTCAAGAGAACTCCGTTGAACTCTTTCTCTCTGTGTGGGACAATCTCCTCACCTATGCGCGGTTTCATTCAATCCCCACTCATGAACGGAAGGAACGCGCTCGGCGCGTCATCGAGCAGTTTGGCCTGGACGATGTTGCGAACCAGAAACTCATCGATCTCAGTGGTGGATTGAAGCGACGCGTCCAGGTTGCGAAG
>Ga0208980_10001323_pt1 | contig 14965 bp, 26 predicted proteins | sample WetSurMetagenome_3_FD_187993 | JGI IMG/M metagenome (GOLD analysis project Ga0208980, IMG submission 187993) | Wetland microbial communities from Twitchell Island in the Sacramento Delta, sample from surface sediment Aug2011 Site A1 Bulk (version 2) | ecosystem: Environmental > Aquatic > Marine... | reverse complement strand
CACAGGTAGAAGAAAATAACCCTTATGATAGTGATGTTTATAAAGGGAATGGTCCAGTTCAAATAGATTGTCCAAATGAGGACTTAGTTGAAGGAGCGAATAAGGCACTTTGTTATCAAATAAGCGGAAGAGGAATGGGTTTAGTATATTTAAAAGGTAGTAATTTGGTTGCTTATGCGATTGGTATACCTACAAATTCTGAAGATATTGCTTATGATTGTGGTGTATTTGCCGCAGAAACAGCAGATATGTACGGTTGGGACCCAAATGATGTAGTAGGTATACTTACTCAAATAGAAGCCCCGGGGGTTATATATACAAGTGGAAACATGAGCGGCAAAGCAAGTATGTCAGATGATGGGAAATACTTATATGTAATGTTTATGCCAGCAGGTGGGACTAGTGGTTAATCAAATTTTAAAAAAGAAAAGAGGTGAGAAAATTGAGAAATAAATTTATGTTAATTGGTTCAATGGTTATCTTTGCTCTATTATTAATGGGATTTATTGGTGGAGCGAATATAGCGAGAGCTAATAGTACTATTTATAGCAACCCTTTATGTACTGTGCACGTTGACGATATCGGTATATGGTGCAAAGAGGGCGGTGGGATTGGCGGAAACGCAACAATCTCTAGTCAAAACAATGGAGATTGGACAGGGACAATCACATTTTTCTTGACCTATCACATACCGGGTGATTCAACTTGGTATCCGACAGGGGATGAATATGTGTGGTCAGGGAGTATTCCAAATGGAGGTCATGTTCATATTGATTTTTCTATGGGAATGAGCGCACCTGAAAATGCAAATTCTGTCAGGATAGAGAATAGTAATGATACTACTAAATCAGCGTCTATTCCTCCTTGTCCTGAACCAACCCCTACACCAACAGAAACGTTAACGAGTACTCCGACAGAAACCGCAACAGCTACAGCAACATATACCAATACGCCAACAGATACTCCTACAGAGACTCCGACATTAACGCCTACATATACATCAACACCAACAGAGACTCCAACGGATACTCCTACATCGACAGCTACTTTTACGGCGACACCAGCGGATACGGATACTCCAACTCCAACGTATACCAATACACCACCGGATACGGATACTCCAACTCCAACGGAAGTAACGCCTACTCCAACAGAAACAACACCTACACCAACGGAGATTACGCCAACACCAACGGAGATTACTCCAACACCAACGGAAATAACACCTACTCCTACGGAAGTAACGCCAACACCAACGGAGATTACGCCAACACCAACGGAGATTACTCCAACACCAACGGAAATTACTCCAACACCAACGGAAGTAACGCCAACACCAACGGAGATTACGCCTACTCCTACGGAAATAACGCCAACACCAACGGAGATTACGCCTACTCCTACGGAAATAACACCTACACCAACAGAGATTACGCCAACTCCAACAGAGCCAACTCCAACAGAGCCAACTCCAACAGAGCCAACTCCAACAGAGCCAACTCCAACAGAGCCAACGCCTACTCCTACGGAAGTAACGCCAACTCCGACAAGTACGCCTACTCAACCGCCACGTCGTTATGTTGAAACACCAAAACCACCACAGCCAGCGGAGGCTGATATGAGAATTTCTTATCCTAATGAAGCTATAGGAAAGATGTATGCGAATGGTACTTCTTATTTAGTGTATGATGGGATAAGTGCGCCCGATGGTACTTTACTATTGCCTAGTAAAGATAAAGGTGGTGCTTTATATAACAACCAAATCTGGATACATCGTGCATGGAATAGTGGTTGGTTTAAATTAGAAAAAGATGAGGTAGTAGGAATTGCTTATACCAATGGTACAATTTATTACTACAAAGTCACAGGAAGTACTAAACAACCCTATGGAAAATATTTTGATGATGGGACATTCCATATTATAAGTTGCTATGGTGCAAACCCCGGTACATGGGATGGAGTAGAAGTTTATAATTTAAAACTAATTAAAATTTCTACAAATATAGGTAAATAATTGAATATGGGTGGCGACGTGGAGGTGACACGCAGGTATAACCGTAATGCTGAAAAGCTAATCGTTGTATTGCCTAAATAGCGGGAACACAGACGGTGAAAAGCCCAAGGAAGTTCGAATCTTCCCCACCCAATTTATAATTGCTCTTGACAAAATTATAAAAATATGATATAATGATAATTAAGGAGAAATATAAAAAGGAATAAAAATGGATAATTTAATAAAAATGATTTTGTTCTTTATTTTAGGAATTTTAACCCTTACATTAAAAGACCAAGGAACTTTAACTGTAATTGCTCGATTTATCTGTTTCTTTTTTGTGGGTTGGTATTTAGGTGGCATATTTAGAATCAGAAAAGAGGAAAAATAATATGGAAACTAATGATTTGATTAAAATGTTTGAAAGGTCTTCTGATATAAATGATTGGGGTACTGATGCTTATATATTGTTATATAATGATGGAAGTGGAGAGGTATGTTCAGAAGACAATGACACCTTATTTGAATTTAATAATATAGATGAGTTAATTGCAAAGTTAGAAGAATAATAATGGAAAAATATTTTGAGAAAGAACTCTCTTTTATAAAAAATCCTGTTATTAGAGAAATTGCAGAAGAAGGAATTGAGTTAATACCAGATTATTTTTATCATGTTCCAGCATCTTCAACAGGAAAATATCATCCAAATTATGCCCTTGGGGATGGAGGTCTTTATAGGCATGTTCAAGCGGCGGTTGGAATTGCAATAGATTTATTTAGAATTTATAACTTTTCACCTGATGACCAAGATTTAATTGTAACATCATTAATACTTCATGATGGTTGGAAACAAGGAGAAAACGGTTCGGGTAATACAACACATACACACCCCATTGTTGCATCAAAAGCATTAAGAGAAAAAATAAAGACTGATGGGCTAAAAAAATCAGATTTTTTAGAAGTTATTTGTGGTAATATTGAAACCCATATGGGGCAATGGGTTACTAGTAAATGGGATAAAACAGTTTTGCCGTCTATTCAGACCGACATGCAATTTTTTGTACATTTGTGTGATTATTTAGCTAGCAGAAAAGATTTAGAATTTAATTTTAATGTGAGGGAATAGAATGACTCACGGCGCACCCGCTCCTTATATATCGCAAAAGCAATATGAGACAAGTAAAGAATTTCAATTTGGTACTACTAAAATAACTTTACCCGCCCTTAAAATAGGGGATGATACAGTTATTTATGTTTTAAATATTATGGGTGGTAATCCATCTTATATTACAATCTTTGCTACAGATTTACTTTATGGTCTTGATTTTGATAAAAACATGACGGAAGTTATGCCTATAGATGGTTTTGTGTCTGTCGAAGGAAAATCAATCCCATTGGTTTATGAGATAGCTAGCCAAGCAGAACTCCCTTATGTAATTTTGAGAAAATCTTGTAAACCTTATATGGGAGAAAATGTTTTAAGCACTCAACTTAAATCTACTACTACGCCCGATATTCAAGAATTGTATTTAGACAACAAGGATTTGAAATGGATAATCGGTAAACGTTTAATATTTGTGGATGATGTTATATCATCTGGTGCTACTCTAATAGGATGTGAACATTTAATAAGGCTTGTAGGAGGTAATATTGTAGGTTGTTTAACAATGGCTTTAGAGGGAGATTATATCCCCCGTATTCCTACTTATTCTTTAACCACACTTCCTATTATAAAAATAAAAAATAATGAATAAATCAGAAAAAATATTCTTTAATATTTTATATTTCTTTTGCTTTTTTATTGGTTCAATATTGATTTATATTTACTCAAATTCTGGTACAATGTGGGGAGTATTATTAATAGCTATGGCAGTAAGAATTGCGGTCTACATAAAAGAGAATAATTAAAGGATAATAAAATGGAAATTATATGTGAGTGTGGACATAGATTGAATGACCACGATGAAAGCCAAGGGGGTTGTTGGTATCATTATTTTAGTGGTAGTTGTTATTGTAATTTATCACCAGAAACAGTTGAGGCACGTTACTGGGCAAAATATTATTATAAAAAATATAATACAACTGACCATGTTCGTGAGGATTTATTTAATCAATATTGGACATTGGCAGGTGTATATATAAAAACAAAAAGAGAATTGGATAATCTTGTTGAAAAATGGAATGATTCAGTCAGTAAAGTGTATGATGAAAAGCACGATTTAGAAGGGCAAGTAGAGCAACTTAATAGTGTATTGGGTGATATTGCAAGACATAGGGATAGTTTACTTGAAAATATGGAAGAAGCAATATCCCTTATACGTGCTTTATTAGTTGATGCACACCATGTATCTAAAAGTAATTTTAAAAAAACAGTTGAATTTATTCATAAGGTAGAATAAAAGGTAAATTTTAATGTTACAAAGTAAAATAATAGGAACACTAATAAATGTTATTAATTTTTTATGGGTCTTCTGGTTGGGTTATTGTTTAGGATGGCTTTGTTTTGGAAATCCCGATATTTGGACATATATTCTTATTTTTATAGGAGGATATGTACTAATGGGAGTTATTACTTTAATTATTATTTACCTTGCAAGTATTACAGAAAAATAGGAAAAAAATATGACAACTAAAATATTTTGTGATAGATGCGGAAAAGAAAAAGATGTAAAAAACTTTGTAATTAAATTAGAAAATCCTAATGATTGGGAATATTCTCGCATTTTAGATACAGATATGTGCATGGATTGTTTTAAAGAATTAAAATTAATTATAGAAAATTTCATCTCCAATAAGGGTATTAAATTTCGTACATAAAAAAATTCAATAGGAGAATATAAAGCATGTGAGCAAACTAGAATTATTGATTAAAAGATGTAGGGAAATTTGGGAAGAGCTAAGTGTAGAACCTAGTATGATGGACAGCATGATTGATACATTTGTAAAGCCTGATTTTGATATGGATAAAATAACAGATGAGGATATCAGAACATCCACAAAAAATTATATAAATAATTTTATGACTAATTTACATAAGGAGAAAAATGAAAACACCTAATAATAGTGAAATTAAAGAAGGAAGAAGTGGATTAACAAAGATACTTATAGCTTCTTGTATAGTAATTGTTATAGGGGCATTGATAGCTGGAGTTGTGACAGTTTATAATAATAACTTTGCTCTTCCTGATAAAGCAGTAGCAATAGAGAATGTTTTTGTTGATATAGATGGTGATGGTAAATTAGATTTTGTACGCTATGCAGAAGTAATTCTTAATACAGGAAACTTAAATTTAACAGCAAGTCCGTAGAATCCGAAAATATGGTATTTCTTCCGGTTATTAGAAAAGAACCTGAATCATTAATTCAAATACCTCCGGGAGTAATTCCTATTACTGTGACCGTAACCATAGAATCTGCACCCACTGAAGAGGTTGTAGCTATAGAACCAGAACCCGTTCAAGAAATTGAGTCTATAGAACCTGCTCCTGCTCAGGAAATCGTAGTGGAAAACAGCCCTACAGAAGAAATTAAAGTGGAGGAGTCTCAGCCTACTGAAGAAATTGCAGCAGTAGAGCCTGAACCTACTAAAGAGGTTGCGATTGAAATATCAAAAGAGGAAACTATATCAGGGGATATAGAATCTACGGACAGCAATCAAGAAGGTACACTTATTTATGTTTTGGTAAGCCATTATAACCCCGGTTTAGGTGGGGTCAATTGTGCCAGATTTTCTAATGGAGAATGTCTTTCCAAAATGTCTAATGGAGAACGTTGGCAAGACTATTGGGGAGAATATAATACGATTGCTTGTCCTTTTGAGTTGCCATTCGGAACGGTAATTCGTTTAGATGGAAATGATTTTACATGTCGTGATAGAGGTGGAGCAATTGTTATAACGTATGAAGGATATTATTGGATTGATATTCTTGCAGAAAGAGTACCATATTCATATGGCGAATTAAGAGAAGCATATATTATACCTTGACAAAAATTGAAAAGTGTGGTATAATAAGATTGAAATATTTATTCGAGGTGATACAATGGGATGGCATACCGAATGTGAATGTTACGATTATTATGCATATATAAAAACGATAGATAGCGGTTTAGATATGTTAATTATTCATGGAATGGATATTGTCATAAAACCTTTTATATATTGTCCCTATTGTGGGAAAAAATTGAAAAAAATAGATGATGAGACAAACAAAGAAATAGTTGATGTAAGGCAACTAAAATTATTATGAAAAAATATAAATTTATAAAACCAGATGTAAATTTGCAAGATAATCTAATGGCTTTTGGTTTGGAATGTGATAAAGGTTGGCATCCTATTATTGAAGAAGCATTTGATAAAATAGAAGATGCTATAAACAAAATGCCAATACAGGACAAATTAGATTTTCAAGAAAATTTTGAAGTATTACAAGTTAAAGAAAAACTTGGAGGTTTGCGCATCTATGTAAATATGTATCCGGATGAAATAATCAAAATAATTAGAGAAGCACAAGAAAAAGCATCGATGACATGTGAGATATGTGGAAAACCCGGAGAATTACATGAAATTCACTGGTGGTACAAAACAACTTGCGATAGTTGTTATAATAAAAGATTGAAGGAGATTGAGAATGAAGGTAGTATATAGTGATAGTTTTCAACAAGCAAAGCTAGGAGATTGGAATTACGTAACAGTAGCAGGTACATCAAATAACACTTGTACTTGGATAAACGGTGTAAAACAACATCCAAGTAAAGATGATTTTATTCCTGTGCGAGTTATCTATAATCCACCTCTTACTATTTGTATCTTCCCCGACGGTGAAAAGGTAATTGTAAGATGTGCTGATGATGAGGAATATGTGAAAGAAGTGGGAGTAATGGCTTGTATCACAAAGAAAGTTATGAGTAGAAGTGCATTTAAAAGATTAGTAAAATCTGGCTATGAGCAACCAACTTATAGAGAGCTTCCAAAAAATATTAAGTCCGGATTTCCAACAAAAACTTCATTAGATATAGAAAGCGCAGATGAAACAGTAAAACGCATAAAAGAAATTTTAGAAAAAGAGTTTGAAAAACCAAAAAAATATAAAAAAGACCAATGGGGTTAAAAAATGAAAAAATGCTTTTATTGTGGAAATGATATTCTTGCTGATGAAGGTCGAATTGTGCCTCTAGATAGACCTTATGCAAATTTGTGGGCGCATAAAGTAGCTTGTGCAAATTCTATGGATGAGGAATATTTAAAACAAAATATAGAAAGAGTTTATGAATTTTCTAATAATTATGTCAGTCAAGCTAAAGAAAAAGTAAAAAGAAAATAAATTACCTCTTGACAAAATTAGAAAAGTGTGGTATAATAGTAATATAGTGTTAATACCACACTTACATGGAAGTGACGGAAGAATGGTACTTCCGCCTGTCTGTAGAACAGGTCTCTTAGAGTATGTGGGTTCGAGTCCTACCACTTCCACCTTTAGAGGAATAGGCAAGAGGTTAAGCCATACGTCTGATAAGCGTACACACGAAAGTCCGAATCTTTCTTCCTCTACTAGCAATTGTCGTCCAATTAGGACATTGATGCGAAGAGCATTAACATGTTGGGAAATCCAGCCAATTGCTCTCCGTTGCGGGTTAGACTGGAGGTGGTTCCAGCTTGGTCTCATAAGCCAAAGAGGACAGTTCGATTCTGTCACCCGCTACTATCAAAAGGGATAGGGTCATTCCCGAAAAGTGTACCCAACACCTGCCCTTTTGAATAATCTTTGGGTACTACTTGGGAGGTAGAAAAAATGAAAAAATGTTGTAATTGTAAAGAAACATTAGACGATTCTGCTTTTAATAAAAGAAAATTTAAAACAAAAATCGGTTTGCAATCAATGTGTAAAAAATGTTCTAACTCAAATCGTTCAGAACGTTATCATAAATTTCAAGAAGAAGAGGTTGCTGTTCGTCTCAAAAGAAGAAAAAGTATACGTAAATGGTTTGATGAGTATAAGAAAACTTTAAAATGTGAAAGATGTCCAGAAAATAACCCTATTTGTCTTGATTTTCATCATAATGATTCTACTAAAAAAGAATATTCAATCAGCAATATGATGAGTTGGAGTAAAGAAAGTATAATGAAAGAAGTAGAGAAATGTAGCGTTCTATGTGCTAATTGCCATAGAAAAGAACATGCAAACATCTAGGAATAGTGTAATCCGGTAACACGCTACGTTAGGGTCGTAGTAATTGCGAGTCCAACTCTCGCTTCCTAGACCTAATGGAATAAGCGCTCTTGCCTGATGGTTCTGATAAGGCAAAACATAAAACTTGAAGAGCCTCTCCATCGTAGGCAGACATATTGATGTGATGCGCAACTCCTTGTTGGTGAAAGCCCGACTTCCATTATTGACCAGTGTGTATTATTCTACGGAATGAGAAAAGCCTTGTGAAGTATGTGGTCAACATACGGAACTTCATCCCCCTCGTGTGATGCCAGACAAGTTCTTGGCGGGTCGCTCGGGACGTAACTCGCATAAAGCGTAACCCGTCCGAAATAATTCACACAGTACACACACTATTGAGGGAATGGCAGGTGGTATGCCCCGATTCTTATAAAGTCGCTCTGGTGGGTCCGATTCCCACTCCCTCAACTAGAACAAAAGGAGATAAAAAACATGAAAGTAGAATTACCCGATGGCACTCCTATAGAAGAACTGTTTTTAGAATTACACAAAGAAGACAATAAAAAAAATTTCCGTAACTGGTTTAATAAAAAATTTCCTAAAGGGTACGCTGATTATGCAGCTTATTACGTTCTTATGCACCCTTGGGAAATTTTACGTTATTGGAAAAGACAAACTAAATATGCTTGGCAAAGAGTTTTTCGTGGTTGGGATGATAGGGTAATATGGAGCATTGATTATCATATGGGAGTAGTTATCCCGCAATGGTTAAGAACTCTGAAGGTAGAGCAACACGGCGTTCCGATGAGTATGTTTGAAGGACTAGAAGAAGAAACTCTGGAAAATGGTGCTATTGGGTATAATGATGAAAACATGAAAATTGCTGAGGAACGCTGGAATAAAATTTTAGATGAAATAGCAGATGGTTTTGAAGCATACAATAAGATAGATGAATTATCTATTGATGAGAGGGAGGGCGCTTTCGAAAGATTTAACGAAGTATTTGATTTATTTAAAAAATACTATAGAGATTTGTGGGATTAGAAAGGAGAATAAATGATATCAATTTGGGCATTTGTTATTGCCGTTGTTGTATTTATGGCTATTTTATTTTGGGAGCGTTGGGATTATAAAAAGCTTTATGGTTATGTTGAAACTTTAGAATATTTTTTAGATATGTATATATCTCAATATGGTACACTTCCGGGTATAACTGAAATGACAAAAGAGGACACCAATGCTGATAACACCAAATAGTGATTTTATTGCTACTATTGTTTTTAGTTTTAATAGACCATTACAACTTGATTTAACTCTTACAACATATGAAAAATATTCTTGCCAACGTAACATAAAAAGCGAATTTGTAATTTATAAAGCATCCAATGAGAGATACGAAAAAGCCTATACACAGGTAGCAAAAGAACATCCTAATTTTAAATTTATAAAAGAAACTACATTTAAATTAAATCTTTATGAATGTTTAAAAAGCAGAGAGTTTGTATTATTTATAGTAGATGATTGTATATTTACTAAAAAATTCTCCATCAAAAATATATGTACTTATTTGAATATTTGTGAAGGAGCATTGGGTTTTTCTTTAAGGTTGGGAAATAATACAAAAATTTGTTACCCTTTAAATACAGAGAATGATATACCTCCTATGCAAAATTTAGGTAACGGTATATATGCATTTAATTGGAAAGAAACAGGAGTAGGAGATTTTTCATATCCTCTAGAAGTATCCAGTTCTGTATATAGAGTAAGTGATATTAAACCTATTATAGAGGGAATACATTATTCTAATCCAAATTCTCTAGAGTGGGTTATGTATAACTATATTTCACGTTTAGCACGTAAGCAATTTCTTTTATGTTTTGAAATTTCATCCGCATTTTGCAATCCTATTAACCGTGTACAAACAGAAAATACTGTTAATCGTACAGGTACAAAATCTATTTATAATATTGAAAGGCTTTTAGAATTATATGAAACGGGGCATAGAATAAATGCAGATAAATTCGACGGATTTATTTCAACTGGTGCACATCAAGAGGTAGATTTAGAAATTATATTAGGGAATGATAATGGATAAAATTTCAGTATTCGGAAGTAGTGGTTTTATAGGTTCTCGGTTTTGTGAAATGTTTCCTAATGATGTTATCAAGATACCAAGAGATTCTCGGGAACCTGAAACAAATAATATATTAAACTTTATTAGTACAACTCATAATTATCATATGTATAATGATATATTTAAAGATATCAATACAAATGTTATTATTATGCTTGAAATATTAGAACAAGCCAATATAAGGTTTGGTACAAATTTTATTTTTAATCAAATATCCACATGGTCTGTATATGGAAATGTGGATTTACCTGTAAATGAAAACAGTTATTGTAATCCTACTGGCTTTTATTCTATTACAAAGAGAACAGCCGAGCAACTTTTAATTGCTTATTGTAAAGTCTTTGGGGTAACTTATCGTGTTCTTAGACTGTGCAATGTTCTAGGAGAAACAGATAAGATTATCCCGAAAAAGAAAAATGCTCTGCAATATCTCATCAATGAATTAAAAAACAACAGAGACATTAACCTTTACAACAATGGAGAATTTCTTCGAGAATATATGTATGTAGATGATATTTGCGAAGGAATTCATTTGTGTTTAAAAAAGGGTGATGGTAATGATATTTACAATATTGGTAGTGGAGAAATGCAAGTTTTTGGTAAAATGATTGACTATTGCATAGAAAAGTTAAACTCTACCAGCAGGGTAAATAGAATAAACCCATCTGGTTTTCATAATATTGTACAAGCCAGAGACATGTTTTTAGATACCAGTAAATTAGTAAAGTTAGGTTTTAAGCCAAAGCATACAATATATGAAACATTAGATATTATTATGAAAAATGAGTATATAGAACATGATTAGCGTATCTATTCCCACCTATTATACAGACTCTAATGCTGATAAAATAATTGAAGGTCTAGAATTTTCTTTCAATAAACTATTTTCTCAAATTTATAAAGATTTTGAAGTGGTAATAAGCGACCATTCAGAAGGAGATAAAATTGAAAATCTGTGTAATTCATGGAAAAATAAATTACCTATAAAATACTTTAAAAATGATTTTAAAAGAGGTTTTCTTACAGCCAATGAGAATTTTGGTATACAGCATAGTTCGGGGGATATAATTAAATTTTTAGACCAAGATGATTATTTGCTCAATGAAAATTCTTTAAGTGATATTGAACATCATTTTGAAGATGGCTATGCTTGGCTAGCAACCGCATATTATCATACTTATGATAGAATACATTTAGAGAGAGTTCATTTTCCATCAATGAATATTCAAATACATTTAGTAAATACGATTGGTACACCGTCTTGTGTAGCAATTAGAAATAAAGATGTTATTTATTTTGATGATAATTTAAAATGGGCGGGGGATTGCGAATATTATAAACGCTTATATGATAAGTTTGGCATGCCTAAAATGGTAAATTATATGACAGTTGTACAATATTTATGGAGCGGACAAACAACACACAATTATGATGAAGATAAAGCTCTTCAAGAGAAAGAAATAAATTATATCATACAAAAACACGGAGAAAAAATTATTGAAAAATCTTCCTGACGTAACACTTTTAGCAATAAGTTCTATTGAAATTCCAGCGACTATAAGGGCGCTGGAAATATCTGCAAATGCATTAAATTTTTCTGAAATAAAATTGGTTTCTGATGAAAAACCAGTTAATTTACCGGACGGTATTCAATACGAATATTGTCCAAAAATTACTTCATCTCGTGATTTTGATTTTTATGCTTTTGAAGAAATGGGAAAGCATGTAAAGACTTCCCATATGTTAATGGTGCAATATCATGGTTTTGTGATTAGACCCGAATTGTGGGATGACAACTGGTTACAATATGATTTTATTGGTGCACCTTGGTATGAAGCACCAGAATTTATATCTTTATCTACCGGAGAAATGGTAAGGGTGGGAAACGGAGGGTTTTCTTTGAGAAGTAAAAAATTATTAGATATGCCTAAAAAATTAGGAATACATACAATAAGCGACAGAGGTTATACAAATGATGATGGCTTGATAAATTCCTATTATAGAAAATTATTTTTAGAGAACGGGATAGTTTATCCAGATGTGCATGTCGCCGCTGTATTTTCCCATGAAAACGATGTGCCAGAAAACAAAGGAATACCCACTTTTGGGTTTCATAGGTATCCTCAATATCATGTTTAAATATGATTATCTCATTGTTGGTGCTGGTTTATTTGGTTCTACCTGTGCAAGAGAATTGACAGATAAGGGCTATAAATGTATTGTAATAGATAGAAGGAATCATATTGGTGGAAATTGCTATTCTAGTCTGATTGATGATGTAAGCGTTAATAAATACGGAGGGCATTATTTTTCTACAAACGAATGGAAAATATGGAATTATGTAAACAAATTTACTCCCTTCAGCCATTATAGTTTAGTTGTTAAATCTAATTATTGGGGAGATATTTATTCTTACCCAATTAATCTTATGACAATGTATCAATTATGGGGGATTAAAACTCCAGATGAAGCAAGAAAAAAATTAGAAAGTGTAAGAGTTCCTATAACAAATCCCCGAAATTATGAAGAAAAAATTCTTAGTATTGTAGGAAGAGAGCTATACGAAAAATTAATCTATGGATATTCTAAAAAACATTGGGGAATGGACCCGAGTGATATACCCTTAAGCGTTGCAAGTAGAATTTCTGTTAGAGTATATTTTGAAGAAAAATATTATACCACTCTCTATCAAGGAGTGCCAACATTAGGATGGGCATATTTATTTGAAAAAATATTAGATGACGTTGAGGTAAAATTGAATGAAGAATTTAAACCGTCTAATATTTATAAAAATTTAATTTATACCGGGAGCATTGATGAATATTATCATTATTCTTTAGGGAAGTTCGATTATCGTTGTGTAAGCTATACATATGATAATGATGATATAGGTGTAGCAATGATGGCATATCCGGGGTTGGATGTTTCATATGCTAGAAAATTTTGTTATAATTATTCTGACCCCCTTGCTAAATTTACAAAATTCGTTACTGCTACAGAATATACAACAGGAAACGAGGGTGAAATATTAGCATATCCCATTAACAATGAAAAGAATTTGGAATTATATAAAAAATATTCAGATATTAGTCATGCTAATGTTTATTTTGGGGGAAGATTGGGAAGTTATAGATATGTAAATATGGATAAAATTATCGAGATGGCTTTAGAATTAGTAGACGAATTACAGTAATAAAAAGAAAGGGAAAAATACATCTTTAAATTATGAATAAGAATATGATACGCCAACTTTGTAATACAGAACACCCCGTTTTATTTGAAATAGGAAGCGCAGAAGGTTTAGATACAGAAGATTTTATTAGAACATTTATTGATTTAGATTTCAAATTATATTGTTTTGAACCATATGATAGAAACGCAATAGAATTTAGAAACACCATAAAAGATAGTCGGGTAAATTTTTATGAGATGGCTGTTGGCGACAAAAACGGAGAGATGGAATTTAATGTATCTCTTGGAAAAAATATTTACTCCGGCTCTTTAAAAGAACCCGGGGATGCCCTTTTTAATACATGGACTTGGTTATTTCCCAATAGATTATCTTTTGGAAAAACAAAAGTTAAGTCTATAACCCTCGATACTTTTACAAAAGAAAATAATATTGATTTGATTGATTTTGTATGGATGGATTGCCAAGGGGCTGAAGATTTAGTTATTAAAGGGGGAAAAGAAACATTTAAAAACAGAGTTAGATATTTGTATACAGAATACAGTAATCAAGAGATTTATATAGGGGAACCTACACTAAAACAAATTTTAGATATGTTGCCTGATTATACGATTATCGAGACTTTTGTAAATAAAACAGGAGATATACTAGGAGGAGATGTACTCTTAAAAAATAATGTATTTATATAAAAAAGAAATGTATAAAAATGCAAGATATAAGTTTCCCGGTCTAGAAAATATTGAACAAAACTATAGTCAATGTTTTCAAGATTTATTTGTTCTAGCTGCTCTAAATGGAAAGAGAGATGGCACGTTTTTAGAAATAGGGGGATTTCATCCGAGTTTTATTTCAAATACATATTTATTAGAAAAAGATTTTGGTTGGAGCGGTACTTCTATTGATATAGATATAAATCTAGCGCCAGCATTTAAACAGGTTAGACCTAAAACTTTTTTTATTGGGGAAGATGCTGTTGCTTTAGATTATGAACGTTTGCTTCTTACGACGAAAAGGGTAGATTATCTATCGCTAGACATAGAACCATCATCTCAGACTCTTGCTTGCTTAAAAAATCTACCACTTAAAAAAACTAGATTTTCTGTAATAACTTATGAAACAGATGTTTATGACCCGACAACCCCTATAGAAAAATCAGAACAGATAAGGCAAGAATCAAGGGATATTTTAAAAAGCTTTGGTTATAAAATGATTGTCGGAAATATCTCTAATTTAACAGACGATGCACCTTTTGAAGATTGGTATATTGATGAAGATTTTACCCCCGAATTTATTAAAAATAAATTTGAATATTCCGATGTACCTCTGGCATCTCATAAATACATGTTGAGGGACTTATGATAGTAAATGAATTTTATAATACTCAAGGTTTGGGAAATCAGTTATGGTGTTATGTTGTTACAAGAGTAATAGCTCTCGATAAAGGTTATGACTTTGGAATTATGTCTCCTGAGAAATTTAGA
>Ga0208980_10001322_pt1 | contig 14974 bp, 15 predicted proteins | sample WetSurMetagenome_3_FD_187993 | JGI IMG/M metagenome (GOLD analysis project Ga0208980, IMG submission 187993) | Wetland microbial communities from Twitchell Island in the Sacramento Delta, sample from surface sediment Aug2011 Site A1 Bulk (version 2) | ecosystem: Environmental > Aquatic > Marine... | reverse complement strand
GCCATATTAATGACCCCCTGTGTCCCTGGCCATTTCTGGCCAACTGCCCGAAAAGCCGATTCAATCCTCTGCTGGCTCTCCTTGACTGCTACATCGGGAAGACCTACAAGAAAGAAGCGAATTCCCTGGGAAATATTCACTTCGATCGTTACGACATCGGCATCTATACCGGTGACCGCACTGGCAAAAGTTTTTACTAACATAGCGATAAGTTTATAGCACGAAACGAAACACTGAATCAAATATAGGAAGACAAAAGATAAAAGACAAAAGACAAAAGGAAAAAGATAAAAGTGAATAAATGAAAAGATAAAAGTGAACACGGATACTAAAGCAGTATTCCCAGGCACAAAGGATCAGCAAATTGTTAATAGTCGGCAGCAGATACAATTGAGGGATGCCTGAGTTTATGCTTTTAGACAGCTACATTATATTTGAAAATGGTTACATTTGAATAAGACCGGAAATGAATAACCCCTATTTAAATACTTATTACTATGTCTGATAAACTAACCTCCGAGCCCATCGGGCGACGCAAAGTGATGAAGTTCCTTGCAGGAATACCATTCCTCCCGCTATCGGGGGCCTTTGGTATTGATCCCATTAGTGAGATCAGCGATGTTCCTGCCAGATTCACGGCTTTGGAAAATAACGAACAGATCAGCCAGCTCAGCGGTAAACTACCTGAAGGAAAACTTGGTAACCTTACTTTAAGCAGGATGATCATGGGATGCAATCCAATCATAGCCTGGTCGCATGCCCGGGATCTGATATACCCCAACCGGCTTATGAAAGCATACAATACCGATGAAAAAATTGTTGAAACACTTCACATTGGGCAACAGGCCGGCATGAACACGCTGGTACTGACTACTGAAGCCTATCCTGTCTTTAATAAATACAAACAGGCCTACGGCGACAAGATCCAGACATTATGCATGGCGACAATGCCGGCCAGGGACCTTCTCTCAAATATAAAGATGGGCATTGATAACGGGGCTGATGCTGTCTATATCCACGGCAGGGTATGTGACGCTTATGCCAGGTCGGGAAATATGGATGAACTGGCCAAAGCTATTGATTATATAAGAAAACAGGGTTTGCAGGCAGGAGTAGGTGCTCATTGCCTGGAGACAATAGAAAAATGTGAGAAGGATAATTTCCCGTCAGACTTTTATTTCAAAACATTCCATCACGATAAATACTGGTCTGCCCTTCCTGAATCAGTAAGGGAGCCATATATAGAGATAGGCCCTTCTTACGTAGACCATAATAAATACTGCGATAATATGTGGGATCTCTATCCTAACCGTACGGTTGAAGTTATTAAAGAGGTTAAAAAACCAGTAATTGCATTCAAGATTCTTGCAGCCGGGGCAATTCAGCCGAAAGTCGGTTTCCGTTATGCATTCGAGAACGGAGCTGATTTCATTTGTGTCGGAATGTTTGATTTTCAGATTGTCGAAAATGTCAATACTGCCTGCCAGATACTGGCCGATCTTACAAACCGGCAGAGAAAGTGGTATTCCTGAGATTCAGCAAGGTGAAAAATTAAACCCGGGGCAGAAAGCACCCGGGCTTAACACCTAACCAACCTAAAAAATTAAATTGCTGTCCCTCCGCGTTCACCGGTGCGGATTCTTATACACTCCTCGAGCGGGGTTATAAATATTTTTCCATCTCCTACGCTGCCCGATCCGTTTGTTCTTGCTGATTTCAGGATGGCATCCACTGTAATGTCGACAAAGCTGTCATTTACAGCGATCTCAATTTTGATTTTTGGGATCAGGTCCGGCACTATTCTCTGTCCCCTGTACATCTCCTCAATTCTCTGTTGTCCGTGACCAGAAACCCTGCTTACGGTTATTCTTGTAATTTCTGCTGCTATAAGTGCTTCGCGCACCTTGTCAAGCTGCACTTCACGTATTATTGCTGTAATTAGTCTCATAATATATTTTATTTCTGTTTGTTAGCTGGGATTGAGCATTCCGTAACCTCTTTCACCGTGATATGATCTGTCGAGTCCGGCCATTTCATCAACCTCAGTCGATTTGAACTTCATAAACTTGTTGAGAACCCAGATGATCAGGAAAGTCATGACTCCTGCAAATACTATCGCTACACCAACCGCGAGTGCCTGGATTCCCAGCTGGTTCCATACCGTCCACTTACCTGTCGATGAGGCAGCAGCAGCTTCCTGCATCCACGAGGGACGAATTAAGAATGAAAGGAAGAGTGCGCCGACAATACCTCCGACACCATGAATTCCGAATGCATCCAGACTGTCGTCATAACCGAGCCTGTTTTTAACCTGTATTGCCATGTAGCAGAATATTGTAGCAATAACACCAAGTATCATTGCACCGTAAGGCTGAACCACCCCTGCCGCCGGTGTAACAGCTACAAGTCCGGCAAGTATTCCACTGGCAAATCCGAGTGCGGTTGCCTTTCCCTGATGAAAACTTTCTATAATGACCCACGAAAGAGCACCTGTTGCTGCAGCAACCTGCGTCGCTGTAAGAGCCTGAGCTGTGCTGAGTCCGCTGGAAATACTACTGCCAGCATTGAATCCGAACCATCCTACCCAAAGCAGTCCGGCACCAAGCATAGTTATAACAAGGTTGTTTGGACGAATCACCTGGTAGGGATAGCCTCTTCTTGATCCGAGAAAAAGTGCTGCAACAAGACCGCTGACACCCGCTGAAATGTGCACTACAGTACCCCCGGCAAAGTCGATCGCACCCTTTGCTCCCAGGTTGAAAAGGAAACCATCGGCTGCCCAAACCCAGTGGCAGAGAGGGTCATATACCAGGAGACTCCAGATGGCAATAAAAAAACAGTATGCTTTGAATGAAACCCTTTCGGCAAAGGCACCGGCAATGAGTGCAGGTGTAATTATAGCGAATTTACCCTGGAACATGGAAAACACATATTCGGGAACGCCGGCATCGAGGATGTTGGTGTCGATCCCTTTCAGAAAGAAATAATCGTTATTCCATCCAAAGTACCCTCCGAGAACATTGCTGCCAAAACTCATCGAATAACCAACAACAACCCAGAGCACGCTTATAATTCCCATGGCTATAAAGCTGTGCATTATCGTTCCCAGCACATTCTTTGACCTCACAAGGCCGCCGTAGAACATCGCGAGGCCGGGGACCATAAGTAGTACAAGGGCTGTGGAGGTAAGCATCCACGATGTGGCACCTGTATCAATCGGTGTACCCTCAGAAGCATTGAGTCCTGCAATACCTCCAAAAAGAAGGATCGATAATAGCAGGGTCCTTTTCCAGAAAATTTTCATACTATCAATTTTTAGATATTAACTTATTTTCGCAACAAAAATATATAATATTTGGGGGTGCTGCAAATTATTTTATCTTTTTATTCATTTTTACCCATTTATTTATGGGGTATTTTTTATTATTTTATTCTTTTTTACCTATTTGTTCCCTTTTTTTGGGGGTATATGAGATTTATTAAAATTTAGTATAAATAAATAGCCGCTTTCAATAAAAAACGGGATGTTTTAATAGTCATCCCGTTTTCAGTTCTCCGGAAGTCGGTTCCGGCAATTATGACATTAAAGTGTAAATCCGATAACTATATACATTTTCTGCCTTTCAGGGTTTACAATAATCTGTCCCACAACCGGAATGCTGAAGGATTCAGTCACCTTTATTGTCCTGGTTATTCCGATACCTACGTTACATACATTAAAATTTCCGTTTGATGTATGCCAGCCGTCACCTGCCCCAACCAGAACATTGAATGACTTAAAGGTATACCCGGCCTGGAAATAGAGATCACCTCCGGCTGATCCGGCTCCGCCAGCCTCATTCAAAATAATATTTCCCGCAAGTGCAAGCCCTCCTTTTGAATATCCTCCATTGATCTCGTATGCATGGCTGCCTGTCGGTTTTGAATAATCAAAATAATCAAGACCCGGATAGTAATAATCGGTTGCACCTATGCTGAAACCTGCAGGAAGTGCGAATGAGACAAACAGGTCGGCTTCCTGGTATCCGCTGAAATCGAATGAACCCCAACCTCCGGCTGTGAAAAAGCCTGAATTGAATTTAACTAGTGGCTGAACATGAGGACCGGTACCATATTTGGTTCCCCGCCAGATATAACTGCTGTAAAAATCTGCCGAGGCAGAGAAGTTGCTTTTTTCATCCTCCTGTGAAAAAAGAATCGTCAGTGGCATTAAGAAAACGACCATCCAGAGATTTCTTAACATAGATTTGCTGATTTTCATGACTTAAATTTTAATTAATATTCGATTTCCGTCGGCAAATATATAAACAAATAGGGGGTTAATGCAATATTTTATATATTTTTTGCACTTACCCCCCTATTTTTTTATCATATGTATCTAATTTATGCTCTTTTTTTGCTCTTACCCCCCTATTTTATATGATGTTTATTAAATTAATTATATTTTAATATAAAATGCTCATTTCAGAAATGATCTTATAAAATAAATTAAATCATCAATTATTTTATCTTAAATGTCGTCAATTACAATTTCACCGGCCTGCCACTTTTATCATCATGAGATCAGCCTGTAACCCGTCGAGATAGATCATCGACCATGAGAGCGGGATGATTATGTTTCTGAAACTGAAAGCTGTGGCGGGGTCTTCACTATTCTCTTCTTCAAGGCCAAGGATTGCTGGAAGATCCCTTGCTGTTTCCTCGTATCCACTGGTTTTGCTCATCAATTCAACAAGCTCCCGGAGCGACTTATAAAGCTTAATTCCGGCAGGCATTTCACCATTGGCAGCCAGTATTCCGGCAGCAATATTCTGATTTTCCGGTATCCTTAAATTACCCGGGTCATTTGCCCACACCTCCCTGGTCATCCCTTCTTTCTTCAAAATCATATCCTTATATTCATTCGTTATCCTGAGTACCTCATCTATCTTAAGATTAACTGCTGATGGTCGGCTGATTTTGTTAAGATCATCCAGTGCCGACTCCATTCTGCAATAGTTGCGCGAGATGCTGTAACTGTCATTTATTGTCTCTTTTGAAACATTCAGTGCAAGAAGCGCAGAGAAAACTGAATTGAGGGCAAGAAGAAGCAGTACAAATACCGTATTATAAACATTGAAATTCCTGTTCCTGGAGGTAACCAGCAGAAATACCGGGAGAAATACTACGTAAGGGAAGGGCAGCGCTATAATAAGTGCATAACCTGCATATGGCCAATGCTGTATTTTAAAAAGCATTCCGGTGAAGACCACAAAACATGTAATCCATGTTACAATATAGAGCGATCTGTTCTGTTTGTTACCTTCTGCCCTGTAATGATTGATCAAAGCAGCGGGAAGAAAAAGCAGAACGAGGATTATTGTGCCGACTGTCATCATAATAGCTGCTGCCGGCCAGTGGTTTACCTTGAATATTGCACCTGTTGACATTAACAAAACTGCAACCAATCCCATGAAATATATCTTTTGTTTCATTGCGTTGTGTTTTTAAAAAATCAATTATGACTGATTATATCTTTTAAAACTGATGCTTCAACGGTCATAATTCCGTTCTTCAGTATCTCGAGCGAATGAAGTCCGGTCATGAGTGATGTAAAACCTTCTTCCCTGGTTCCTGCAGGCAGGAATTTTTCAGTCTCAAGCACCTTAATATAATTTTTTAAACCCTCCTCAGGAACCATGCCAGCCAGGAAGTTAACATAGTCTTTGAGTGATGAATCAAGCTCCTCCCTGGAGCTGCATCCGGGTAAAAGGAAATTCTTTGCAGGTACGGGATCCAGTGACTTTGTAAGGTCGTGGTAGTTAATTTCGATACCATTTCCAGTCTGTCTGATCTGATTTGCACTAACAGAAGGATTACCGGGTTCCCCTTCAGATTCCTGGACCATCTTTTCCTGAATGTTATCTATTATTTTAACAATTGCTGTTGTCCTGGAATGAAGTTGTTGAATTTCCTGATAGTTGAGTGAATCGTGATACCTGCTGATGATTGATTCATTATTTCTGTATAAATGAGTAAACAAGGCATTCTGCCGATAATTGTTGGGGTAATAATATTCCTGATATGAGTGCTGAAGGTTCAGGCTCACAAGTGCACTTGGCATAATGATCAGGAGAGATCCGATGATGATGTATATGAACATCGGATCAACCTTGTCCTCTTCTTTCCAGGTAATCCAGGTGTACCATGGTAAGGCAATAATACATAATAATATTATGCTGGAAAACATTAATAATGTTGCGAATGGCCAGTGCATAAGTTTAAACAGGAACCCTGCAATAAAGAATATGGATCCTGCGGCCCCGAGAATGTAAACAGGCCGTTTTGCCTTACTTTCCTGATCATTAAGCCTGTTAAGAAGAAGTGCCGGGATAAATAATATCCCCGAGATTCCTACAAGAATCATTAATAAGCCTGAACCGGGCCAGTGCTGTACTTTGAAAAGGATTCCGGCAATAAAACATATGGCTGTAATAAAGGCTGTAAGGAAGAGAAAAAGCTTCTTTGTACTTTTTGTCTCTTTCCATAGCACAACAAGGGCAGATGGTATGAACAGGAGGGCAAGTATGAGTGCTCCGAGTGTAATTAAGGTACCTGCTCCGGGCCAGTGCTGAATCTTGAAAAGAGAAGCGAACCCGAACAGGACGGTACCGGTAATACCGGCGATTTTCATTGTTGTTTTCATTTTTCTGTATTTTGAGTCAACGGCAAATAATGTTTCTTCCTGGATCTCTTTCAATCTGCGGGATCCCATTTTTCTTTTAACACGGGTATAAGCCTCGTTGAATGATAATCCGACAGACATTTCATATTCTACATCGCAGCATATGTGATCAATGAGGTCTTCGAGAAGATGGGAGAAGTTTATCTCTTCCCTCCTTATATCGCGGGTTATCCGGTCAATATCGTTCAGGCTCAGTTCAGGCATAGCTCAATCCGGGTTTAGACTGGACGATCATCTGGAGTGATTCGATGAATTCGTTCAGTTCTTTAATTTTCTCTTTTACCAGGGAATGGCCTTTAGGGGTAAGGGCATAATAGACCCGCATCCTGTTATTTTTCAATTCGGAAGCGGTAACGAGAACTTTTTCGTTCTCAAGTTTATGGAGTACGGGGTAGAGAGCTCCATATGTGAGGGTTATTTTCCCGGCTGTCAGTTCTTCGACCTTGCGGGTAATTGCGTAACCGTGTAATGGTCCGTGTTCTTTTATTATCTGGAGGATTATTGTTCTGACAGATCCTCTGAGCAGTTCGTTTGATATCATATTTTCAGTATATATAAGGTTCTTATATATTGCAAAGATAAAATATTATGAATGACAAATACAAAAAAATCCAAAAAAAAATGAAAATATTTTGCAGATTCAAAAATCTGTAATACATTTGACCAATTGGTTAAACTTCCTTGTTAATCTAAATGGTTAAACTTAATAGTTAAGATTATGACAGAAGATGACAGGCAAACCGAGGAGAAGATTTTTGATGCGGCTTCCATCGTTTTCCAGGAAAAAGGCATGGATGGAGCCCGCATGCAGGACATCGCCAACAGGGCCGGGATAAACAAAGCACTCCTTCATTACTATTTCAGAACAAAAGATCTTCTCTTTGAAGCTGTATTTCAGAAAGTGGCCGGAAGACTATTTGCCAAGTTTGCACCCGTACTCAGCGAAGGTCTTACCCTGGAAGATAAGCTCAGGTTCTTCTACAGGGAACATATAACTTTTATGAAAGAAAATCCCAGGCTGCCCGCATTCATCCTGAATGAGATAAACAGGCATCCTGAAAGAATAAAAAAGATAACCAGACATATTGATTTCATAAAGCTCTGGGAAACAATCGAAAAACAGCATAAGGAGGAGTTGGAAAAATATAATATAACGATCGATATTGTACCACAGGTGATGGTCTCGATAGCAGCTTTAAGCGTTTTCCCGTTTGCGGCAAGAGGTATTATCGAGGGGATTTTTGAATCCCTTGGTGTAGATTTCGATAAATATATTGAGGATAGGAAGGAGTTTGCTGCTGACTTCATCATGGGAGCTCTTAAAAACCGACAATCAACTAACAAATAAATATGAAACAGAGAATTTGGTTATTACTTCTCATCATCTTCCAGGTTCCGGTTTTATCATATTCACAGAAAGCGATAACACTCCGTGACTGTTATGATATGGCTGCAAAAAGGTCATCGCTGGCAGGTGAAAAAGAGTCATACAGTTCCATCTGGCAGTTAAGAGATGAGAATCTCTCGAAAAGCTGGCTGCCGGCACTCGACGCAAACGGAAGCATTGTCTATAACTCCGAAGTGGTAAATCTGAAGGAACAGTTTGCAGGACTGCCAATACCCGGGGTACCACTCATGCCTCACGACCAGTATAAGATCACTATCGATATTAATCAGATGATTTATGATGGCGGTGCAATAAAGAAAGCCAGGGCAGTTGAACAGGCAGACCTGAGGGTTAACCAGCAGATGACCGAAGCAGACCTCTACAAACTGAAAAGCCAGATAAACTCCTGCTATTTCTCGATCTTGCTGATCGGACGTCAGAAGGAACTGCTGAGCAACTATCTTGAACTTATACTGAAGCGAATCAAATCGATGCAATCGGGAGTTGAAAACGGGATGTTCCTTAAATCGGATATCGATGTAATGACCTCGGAGAAGATAAAAATTGAGCAGCAGCTGGCAGAGGCGGAGATAAAGCGATTATCGCTGATTGCTGTTCTGTCAGATCTTACCGGTGAATCCATTACAGAAGGCAGCACATTTATCCTGCCCCTGATAACAGATGGGCCGGATACTGTTCTCCTGCGTCCCGAAATAAAGGTCTTTGATCTGAGGAAGGAGCAGCTTGAGGCAGGACTGGAGGTAATCCAGACCAAAAGGATGCCGAAGGCTTTCGGTTTTGCCACTCTTGGTTATGGCAATCCTCCGGGCAGCAACTTTTTCAGGGCAGAGTTCGCACCATATTATATCGTAGGTGCCGGGGTGAAATGGAATATATGGGACTGGAGCAGGGTCAAGAATGAAAAACAACAGGTAAAATTGCAGCAGGTGATCCTCGAAAACAGGAAATCAGACCTTACGGATAATTTAAGGAGAAGTCTGGATCTGAAGGAGTCGGAGATAAAATCATATGAGAATGCCATCAATCGTGATGAAGAGCTGGTAACACTGAGAAAAAGAATTACAGCCTCAGCCGAGTCGCAGTATGAGAACGGATCCATTACGGCTACTGAACTGCTGAACGAAATGAATTCGCAGAAACAGGCAGAGATCAGTTCGGAGATACACAAAATTAATTATGAGATGACTAAGGTTGAATACCTTAATATAAGTGGGAAAGAGATAAAATGACACCGAGGGAGGTGCCCCCTGCCCCCTAAAGGGGGTTCTAAGGTGATTTGCTTTAGCCCCCTTTCAGGGGGGTTGGGGGGCAAAATTCAGAGAATGAAAAATTAAAAAATACTATAAAATATGAAAACCATCACACCAATAATTATTGCAGCTGCATTACTTATCGGCTGCAGGAACGGAGAAAAGGAGGCTGATGCCTATGGTAATTTCGAATCGACCGAGGTTATTGTCTCATCTGAGACCAATGGCAGGATCATCAGGTTTGAATCAGGTGAAGGATCGGTTATCGAAAAGGGATCGGAGATTGCCCTTATAGATACAACGATGTACAATCTTCAGAGATCGGAGCTAGATGCCGGAATTCAGAGCATTAAGACCAGGATCAATTCCATAAATGCACAAAATGAGATCCTTTACCAGCAGATCACCAATCTGAATGTGAATGTAGCCAGGGTAGAAAAAATGATGAAGGATGATGCGGCCACTCAAAAACAGTATGATGATCTGACCGGGCAGGTGGAGGTTTTAAAGAAACAGATTGCTGCCAATAACACTCAAAAGGCTTCCACAGCAGCTGAAATAAAGGTTTATGAGTCAAAAAAGGCTACCCTGAATGAACAGATAATGAGATGCAGTATTAAAAGTCCTCTGAAAGGCACCCTTCTCGAGAAGTATTCGGAGCAAGGGGAACTTGCAGCTACAGGTAAACCGTTAGTAAAAATTGCCGACTTGTCGGTCATAAAGCTGAGGGTGTATATCAGCGGAGCACAACTAGGAAAGGTCAGGCTCGGGCAGGAGTGCAAAGTAAGAACGGATGACGGGAAAAAGGGATATATTGATTATTCGGGAACTGTTGGATATATCTCTGAAAAAGCTGAGTTCACTCCTAAGATCATACAAACGAAGGAGGAGCGTGTTACACTTGTCTATGCAGTTACGATTGATGTCAGGAATGACGGAACTCTGAAATCGGGTATGCCGGGAGAGGCGATCTTCTGAATTGAAAAAAGAGAAGTTAATGGAACCTGTTGTTGAAACATATGGATTATCGAAGAATTTCGGCACCACAAAGGCGATCGATGATGTAACCATTACTGTAAACAGATCGGAGATATTCGGGCTGATAGGTCCCGACGGAGCCGGGAAGACCACTCTCTTCAGGCTTATTACTACGCTTATGGTGCCAGATTCTGGAGGAATAAGAGTGTTGGGTAAAGATGCCGTGGCCGACTACAGGGAGCTTAGAAAGCATATAGGCTATATGCCGGGCAGGTTCAGCCTCTACCAGGACCTTTCAGTTGAAGAGAACCTGAAATTTTATGCCACTGTTTTCGGTACGACAGTAGAGGAAAACTATGATCTGATAGCAGATATTTATTCACATATCGAACCATTCAAAAATAGGCTGGCAGGAAAACTATCGGGTGGGATGAAGCAGAAACTTGCCCTTTCCTGTGCCCTTATACACAAACCCGATCTTCTGGTACTTGATGAACCAACTACAGGGGTGGATGCTGTTTCGAGGGTTGAGTTCTGGGAGATGCTGCACAAACTGAAGGATCACAATATTACAATACTGGTCTCAACTCCTTATATGGATGAGGCAATGAGGTGTGACAGGGTGGCTCTTATCCAGCAGGGCAAGATCCTCCTGATTGACAGACCGGAGGGAATAAGAAAAGGTTTTGGTAAAAGACTTTTTACCTTCAGGTCTCCTGAAAAACATAAACTACTGACGGCCCTGAAAAATTTTAAAGGAATCAGTTCGGTCTACCCATTTGGAGACTCAATTCATGTAACATTCGCTGATAATGAATATAACGATTCATTATTCATGCATCTCAGGGAGTATGGTCTTGAAAATGTAAAGATCGAGGTAGCGGATGCAGGAATTGAGGACCGTTTTCTGGAACTTATGGAGAAGGGCATGACGGCAGAATAATAAAAAGCTCCCCTCCCGGGAGAGCCTGTCCCGCAGCGCGGGAGGCCAGGGGTGGGTTAAAGAAAAATAATGACAGAGGCAGTAATAACAGTAAACAACCTTGTAAAGAAATTCGGCAATTTTGTTGCCAATGATGATCTCACATTTGAGGTATATAAGGGTGAGATCTTCGGGTTTCTCGGGGCTAACGGAGCTGGTAAGACAACCGCCATCCGTATACTTTCAGGTCTTTCCCGACCAACTTCGGGAAAGGTGATAGTGGCAGGTACCGATGCCTCGAAAAACCCCGAGCAGATAAAGAGACAAATAGGTTACATGTGCCAGAAATTTTCTCTTTATGAAGATCTTACAGTTAGGGAGAACATCATCCTGTATGGCGGGATTTATGGTATGAAGATCGGACTGGTAAGGGAGCGTGTTAAAGAATTACTCGATAAACTTCAGTTCAGGGAATACGAGAACCGGATCATTTCTGATCTCCCGCTTGGTCTTAGACAGAAGCTCTCCTTTGCGGTAGCCGTATTGCATGAACCCAGAATAGTTTTCCTCGATGAGCCGACAGGGGGAGTCGATCCTATAACCAGGAGACAGTTCTGGGAGATGATCTATGAGACTTCGGCAAGGGGCATAACAGTTTTTGTTACAACACATTATATGGATGAAGCAGAATATTGCGACAGGATATCCATAATGAATGAGGGGAGGATTGTGGCGCTCGATACCCCCGAAAACCTGAAAAGGCAATATGACGCTGAATCAGTGGAAGAGGTATTTATAAAGATAGCAAGGCCAACCCCCCAACCCCCCAAATGGGGGGCTATTAGGTCCGGCAATGGATGAACCCCCCGGATGGGGGGCAGTGGGGTAAAAAAAGAGGCAGGGAAAAGAAATTTTATGGTATAACATTGATTTCAAATAATATATGAAGCGTTTTATCGGATTTGTTAAGAAAGAGTTTCTGCATATTTTCAGGGATTACCGGACCCTTGCAATACTTTTCGGTATTCCGATGGCCCAGATACTGATCTTCGGTTTCGTAGTAAGCACTGATATCAGCAATGCAGGAATAGCAATACTCGACCTCTCGAAGGATGAAGTGACCCGGAAAATATCGGATAAGATCATCTCATCAGGATTCTTTAAGAAGACAGGTGACCTTCTTAATTACAACGAGATAGACCGCGAATTCAAGCGAGGAAATACTAAAGCGGTAATAGTTTTCGAAAAAGATTTTGGCAACAGGCTGGTAAAGGAAGGTAGAGCCAGTGTGAGCATAATTGCAGACGGTTCTGAACCAAATGTAGCTACACTTGTAACGAACTATACAATGGCCATAATCGGCGATTTCAACCGTGAACTGAATGGAAGTGCAATTGAAAAGTCGATGCTGATAAGGCCTGAGGTAAAGATGCTCTATAACCCTGAACTGAAGAGCCATTACATGTTTGTCCCGGGCGTCATAACACTGATACTTATTCTCATTTGCGCGCTTATGACTTCAGTTACAATCACGAGGGAAAAAGAGTTCGGGACAATGGAGGTATTGCTTGTTTCACCGCTTCGTCCTCTCCAGATCATACTGGGGAAAGTCACTCCGTACTTCCTGCTTTCATTCATTAATGTGCTTCTTATTCTTGCCTTGTCGTACCTGGTCTTTAAACTTCCGGTCAAAGGGAGCATTATTCTTTTGTTGCTAGAGAGCATGCTTTATATCCTTATGAGCCTCTCCCTCGGAATACTTATCTCGACCATTTCCACAACAATGCAACAGGCGATCTTTATCTCACTGATCGGACTAATGCTGCCAACAATATTACTTTCAGGGTTTATTTTCCCGATAGAGAATATGCCAAAGATATATGACTATTTAAGCAGCATCCTTCCCCCGAGGTACTTTATTGAAATCATAAAAAGCATTATGATTAAGGGGACAGGCATATTATTCATCTGGAAAGAAACTCTTGTCTTAATATTTATGACTCTGCTATTCATTGGAATAAGTGTAAGAAAATTCAGGGTCAGGCTCGATTAATTATCAGAAAAGGAGAAATTATGAGAACAATACTGTTTCTGATACGAAAAGAATTCCTGCAGATATTCAGGAACAAGTTTATCTCGAAGGCGATAATTGGAGTTCCTATTGTCCAGATGCTGATACTTGTACCGGCTATCACTTTTGAGATCAGAAATATAAATTTATGCATTATCGACAATGATTTTTCACAGGAGTCGAGGGGGCTGATAAGCAAGCTTGAAGGATCAACTTTTTTCAGGGTCAGTTTTGCCACCTGGTCGGAAAAGGATGCAAATAATGAGTTACACAGGAACAGGTGCTCAATGATACTTAATATTCCGTCGGGATTCGGAAGGGACATCACTTCAGGAAAACCTTCAAAAATACTTGCAACCGTCGACGCGATCAACGCTCTTAATGCACAGTTATCATGGGCATACCTGAATGGAGTAATTACAGACTACAACCGGGAGATAATTACCGACAACATTGGTTCCAATCCCCCTGTTCCGTTGCGTATGGTAGATGTAACCAACAGGTACTGGTATAACGAATCACTTAATTATAATTACTACATGCTGCCCGGTATCCTTGTTATCCTTGTAACCGCCATCGGGTTCCTGCTAGCTGGTTTGAACATGGTGAGGGAGAAAGAGATCGGTACAATTGAGCAGATAAATGTTACTCCGGTAAGGAAACATCAATTTATAATTGCAAAAATGGTCCCATTTCTGCTGATAGGACTGGTCGACCTTGCTCTTGGTCTTTTAATCGGGAAGATAACGTTCAACATCCCTTTTGAGGGCAACATACTTCTAATGTTTTTGGGTTCATCAATTTTCCTTGTGGCAGTACTTGGGCTTGCATTGTTCATCTCTACGATGTCCGGGACACAGCAGCAATATATGTTCACCGCATTCTTCTTCATGATTGTTTTCATCCTGATGAGCGGCATATTCACACCATTTGAAAGCATGCCGGTATGGGCGCAGAAATTTGATCTTATAAATCCTGTAGCCTACCTGATCCGCATAAACAGGATGGTAATGCTGAAGGGCTCCACTATTCACGACCTGGGAAAGGATATTTTATCGTTGCTGGTAATAGCGATCTGTTTCACCGGTTTTGCTGTAAGACGTTACAGGAAGACCTCGTGATATAAAACCTGCTGAATTATTTAATGCTGCCGGGCCAGAAAAAAGCCTGATACAATTATTTATATATTTGCAGGATATACACTGCAGATGTCTGATATCATTAAACTTTTGCCGGATTCAGTAGCAAACCAGATTGCAGCCGGGGAGGTTATTCAGCGTCCCGCATCGGTTGTAAAGGAGCTGATGGAAAATTCTGTTGATGCAGATGCTACCAGCGTAAAGGTGCTGATCAAGGATGCCGGAAAGACATTAATCCAGGTAATTGATAATGGAACGGGGATGTCTGAGACCGACGCCCGTCTGGCATTCGAACGCCACGCCACGAGCAAGATATCCCATGACAGCGACCTCGAGTCGGTACGGACCATGGGGTTCCGGGGCGAGGCGCTGTCGAGCATCGCTTCGGTTTCCCAGGTGACGATGACCACGGCTGAGCGAGGGGCTCCGGCAGGAGTACTGGTCGAGATCGAAGGCGGGAAAATCAGGAAGGTGTCCGATGC
>Ga0208980_10001321_pt1 | contig 14974 bp, 7 predicted proteins | sample WetSurMetagenome_3_FD_187993 | JGI IMG/M metagenome (GOLD analysis project Ga0208980, IMG submission 187993) | Wetland microbial communities from Twitchell Island in the Sacramento Delta, sample from surface sediment Aug2011 Site A1 Bulk (version 2) | ecosystem: Environmental > Aquatic > Marine... | reverse complement strand
AAACACTGTTTCCTCAAGCCAGCCTCCCCTGGGCTCTACCAGAGCGAACTGAGGCCCATGTTATTGGCCTACCTCTGATTCGAGGCGGACACCGTTGCTGCCAGGTTGACATGGGGCAGCGTTGAGCGAATTTCGGAGGTTTCGGGGGCGTGACCAGAGGGGGTTACCGCACCGTTGCCGGTGCCACTTCCAAAAGCTGGGAAGCCCACCACGGTGGATGGGCTAGGGTCGAAAAGGGGCGCTTCCTGTGGTGGTTGGGCCCGCGAAGCAGCACCGCAGGGATGCGCGCAGCAATTGCTGGTCGGGTTACTCGCCCTCGCGCTCGCTGTTGCAGCAATGGCTGGGCGGCGCGGAGCTCTCGGTGGTGAGCACGGAACCGGTGGTGGAGTTGGGCCGGAACAGGGTGCAGCCCTTGAGTCCCAGGCGGTAGGCGGTAAGGTAGAGGGATGCGATCTCCAACGTCGGGATGGTCTCGGGGAGATTGACGGTCTTGGAGATGGCGTTATCCACGAAGGGCTGGAGGGCGGCCTGCATTCGCAGGTGGGCCTCCGGCGATAGCCTCTGGGCGCCGACGAACCAGGGCGGTTGGGGGGCGTCCTCACCGGCGTGGCGGTGCCAGCACAGCAGGGCGTAGTCCACCAGATCAAACCGCTGATCACAGCCGTCGGTGCCACGGACCTGTCGCGAAAAGCGGAAATCGAACACCGGCTCGATACCGCTGGAGATGTTGTTGGCCAGTAGGCTGATGGTCCCCGTGGGCGCGATGCTGATCAGATGGCTGTTACGAATGCCGAACCGTTCGATGTCCTGCCGAATGTCATCGGGTAGTCCGCATACGAATCGGCCCTGTAGGTAGCGCGGCCTATCGAGAAAGGGGAAGGGGCCCTTCTCCCGAGCCAGTGCGATGGAGGCCCGATAGGCGCTGTGGCAGATCGCGCGCAGGGCACGCGCCGCGAGGTCCCTGGCCGCCTCTGTGTGGTAGCCCAGGCCCAGCATCAACAGGGCGTCACCCAGGCCGGTCACCCCCAGGCCAACGCGGCGGCTGCCCAGTGCCTGCTCCTGCTGTTTTGGCAGGGGGTAGCCGGAGATGTCGATCACGTTGTCGAGCAGGCGCACGCCGACCGGTACGAGACGCGCAATGCCTTCCAGGTCGAGGTGGGCCTGGGGCGTGAAGGGGTTCCTGACAAAACTGGTCAGGTTGATGGCCCCAAGATCGCAGGCCCCATAGGCCGGTAGCGGAACCTCTCCGCAGGGGTTGGTGGCGGAGATGGATTCCCGGTACCAGAGGTTGTTCCACTGGTTGATACGGTCGATGAACAGCACACCGGGCTCGGCGGTGTCGTAGGTCGCCTGGACCATCTGCCGCCAGAGCGCCCGGGCGGGCACTCGGCGCAGCACCTCGCAGCGCACCGGTTGGGCAAAACCAGGCCAATCCTGGAGCAGGGTCTCGCCGTTGCCGCTCGACGGAGCCGACCCGTCGGGATGATCCAGTGGGAAGACCAGCGCCCAGTCGGCGTTGCCGTCCACCGCCCGGACGAAGGCGTCGGTCACCTGCACTGAGAGATTGAAGTTGCGCAGCTCGCGGCGGTCCTGCTTGGCGCGGATGAACTCCTCGATGTCCGGATGGTCGCAGCGCAGGGTGGCCATCATGGCGCCGCGCCGGCTTCCGGTGGCGAGCAGGGTGGCGCACATGCTGTCCCAGATGCGCATAAAGGACACCGGCCCCGAGGCTAGGGCGCCGGTTCGTCGGGCGCGGGTTCCCCGGGGTCGCAGGGTGGAGAAGTCGTAGCCTACCCCGCCCCCCTGCTGCAGGGTGAGTGCCCCCTCCTTGAGACCATCGAAGATCCCGTCCAGGGAGTCCGCCAGCGGCCCCATGACGAAGCAGTTGAACAGGGTGACCTGTTTCGCGGTGCCGGCCCCGGCGAGGATGCGTCCACCCGGGAGAAACCGAAAGCCCTCTAAGGCCCCATAGAAGCGTTGTTCCCACTCCGCGATCCGGGGCCCTTCCGATGCCGCCAGGGCATGGGACACACGCCGCCAAGTGTCCTCAATAGAGCGGTCGAGGACTCGGCTGTCGTCGCGAAAGCGGTACTTGGTGTCCCAGATGTGCTGGGCGATGGGGGCGACGAAGGGGCTCTGGGGCATCGTCGCGCCGGGGCCGGCGGGGCGTCGCCCGCCGGCCGATCGGTGTCAGTCCTCGGCCCGGTGGAAGGCATCCATGAGCTGCTTCTGGATGTTGCCCGGCACCGCCTCGTAGCGGCTCAGCTCGATGCTGTAGGTACCGTCACCGCCGGTGATGGACTTGAGCCGCGATTCGTAGCCCTCGAGCTCGGCAAGGGGCACCTCGCCGTTGATGGCCACGCGGCCGTTGGGGCGGGCCTCGCTGCCGCTGATGCGACCGCGGCGGCTGGAGAGGTCGCCGGCGAGGTCCCCCATGGCCTCGTTCTGAGCCACGATCTGAATCTTGACGATGGGCTCTAGCACCACCGGTCTGGCCTTCATGATGGCGTCGATGAAGGCCTTGCGGCCGGCGGTGGCGAAGGCGATGTCCTTGGAGTCCACCGGGTGGCTCTTGCCGTCGTACACCGTCACCCGCACGTCCTGAAGCGGATAACCGGCGACGGCGCCTTCCGTGAGAACCTGCCTTACCCCCTTTTCCACCGACGGGATGTACTGCCCGGGGATGGTGGCTCCGACCACCGCATCCTGGAACTCGAATCCCTGACCTCGCTCCAGCGGCTCAATGCGCAGGAACACCTCGCCGAACTGACCCGCGCCGCCGGTCTGCTTCTTGTGGCGGTGGTGGCCTTCGGCCGGGGCGGTGATGGTCTCGCGGTAGGGGATGGTGGGCGGGTGGGTCTCCACCTCCACATGAAACTGTTCGCGCAAACGGTGCAGGATCACCCGCAGGTGAAGCTCGCCGAGCCCGCGCATGACGGTTTCGTTGGCGGAGGCGTTGTGCTCGACACGGAAACAGGGGTCCTCTGCCTCCAGCTTGTGCAGGGCGTCGCTCAACTTCTGCTCGTCGCCACGCTTGGCCGGTTTCACCGCCAACCCAAACAGGGGCAAGGGGCACTCGAGGGAGCGAAGGTGGAAATGGTCCTCGTCGTGGGAGTCGTGCAGCACCGCATCGAAGTGAATGTCGTCGATCCGCGCCACAGCCAGGATGTCCCCCGGGACGCCGCGGGGGACCTCGATCAGCTCCGAGCCGTGCAGCCGAAACAGACGGTTGGCCTTGAATGCCTTGCGCGCATCGCCGATGAAGAGCTGGCTCTCGGGGGTGATGGTCCCCTGGTGGACGCGAAAGATGCCAATCTTGCCGCGGAACGGATCGTTGATCACCTTGAACACGTGGGCGACGGCATGCTGCTTGGGATCGGGCTCCACCCTGACCGGCGCGGCCTTGTCCCCCTCGCCCTTCATGAAGGGGGGAGGATTGCCCTCGGCCGGATTGGGCATCAGGCGGGCGAGGATGTTCAGCAGCTCTGGAATACCGGTGCCGGTGGTGGCCGAGACGTAGCAGATCGGCATGAGGTGCGCCTCGCGCAGCGCGGCCTCGAAGGGGTCGTGCAGTTGCTCGGGCTGCAGGTCCTGGCCCTGCTCAAGGTAGATATCCATCAAGGCCTCATCGACCTCCACGACCTGGTCGATGATGTGCCCGTGGGACTCCTCCACCGAGGAGAAATCCGTCGGCTGACCGCCCGGCTGGAAATAACAGTCGACCACCTTGGTGGCCTTGTCCGCCGGCAGGTTGATGGGGAGACACTCGGGACCGAAGGTCTGGCGAATCTGTTGGGTGAGGGCTTCGAGGTTGACGCCGGGGGCGTCGATTTTGTTGATGACGATGATGCGGCAGAGGTTACGCCGGTCCGCTGCCTCCATCATCCGCTGAGTCATCGAGTCGATGCCGGCCTGGGCGTTGATCACCAGGGCCACCGTGTCCACCGCCGGGAGTATGCCAATGCTGCGGCCGAGGAAGTCGCCGAGACCCGGGGTATCGATCAGGTTCACATGGACACCGCCGGTATTGAGGCCGGTAATGCCCACGTCGAGGGAGTGCAGTTGCTCCTTCTCCAGGGGGTCGAAATCGCAGACCGTGGTTCCCCGCTCCACCGACCCGGGCGCATCGATGACGCCCGCCGCCGCGAGGAGTGCCTCGACCAGGGTTGTCTTGCCCGAACCGGAATGGCCGGCCAGGGCGATATTTCGGATGTCTGCGGTGGAGTGGGTTGACATCGGGCCTCCCGTAAGTCTAATTCATCAATGGGAAATACCGGAGTGTCGCGACCGCTGGGGGACCCGTGCGGCGACCGCGCCAGTATAGCAGCAACCGCCTCCGAGTTGTCCGGGCGCCACACCCGCGCACCCACCCCCGCCAGGGGTGATTTACACCCCGAGCCCTGGACTCCGCCGCGCTGCGGTGCGGTTTCGGTCTCTTCGCCGAAACTGCGGGTAGCCAGGAGCCCGCAACCGTGCGATCTTATGGTCTCCGAAACAATGCAAACTTGGGAGTAATACCATGCCTATGGGCAATCGCCTCGCAGCGGAATTTATCGGTACCTTTTGGTTGGTGCTTGGGGGCTGCGGCAGCGCAGTGTTGGCGGCGGCGTTTCCAGGGGTCGGCATCGGCCTATTGGGCGTTTCCCTTGCCTTCGGCCTGACCGTCCTGACCATGGCCTTCGCGATAGGTCACATCTCGGGCTGCCACCTCAACCCGGCTGTCTCGTTCGGTCTCTGGGCGGGCGGGCGCTTTCCCGCCGCTCACCTGGTGCCCTACGTCATTGTCCAGGTTCTGGGCGCCATCCTGGCCGCCGGGGTGCTTGCCTATATCGCCAGCGGTAAGCCCGGTTTCGACCTGGTCGCCAGCGGCCTTGCCTCCAACGGCTTCGGCGAGCACTCGCCGGGCAAGTACGGCCTCAACTCCGCCTTGGTGACCGAGGTGGTCATGACCTTCATGTTCCTCATGATCATCCTGGGCGCCACCGACAAGCGGGCGCCGGCCGGCTTCGCCCCCATCGCCATCGGGCTCGGGCTCACGCTGATCCACCTGATCAGCATTCCGGTGACCAACACCTCGGTGAACCCCGCGCGCAGCACCGGTCCGGCCCTGTTCGTGGGCGGCTGGGCCCTGCAGCAACTGTGGCTGTTCTGGGTCGCTCCCATCGGGGGTGCGATCCTCGCCGGTCTTGTCTACCGCGTGGTAGGCGGCAAGGACAGCTAAGCGCATCGATCCCCCGACCGGGCACCGGCCCAAGCAGTCGCAGCGGCCGGTGCCCAGGGGTGTCGCCCGGTGACACCCCTGGTCAGAATGACTTGACCAAGAAAGCGCCGTTGCATCCGCAGCAAGGCGTATCGACAGATCGCCCCCAGTAAGCTGGGCAGCGGCCCCATCGAGGCTTGTCCTCGGCCGCTCGAAGCGGGGGTGCAACCCGCAACCGCCGAATCGAGGTTTACCCGCCCATGTCCCACCCGCTGCGCTCGTTTGGGACCGGGCGGCGGTCGTTTGTCCACAGAGAATTCCCTGCTTTCGGCCCCGCCGCAGGCCCCCGGCGCGCCGCCCAAGAGGATCTCTCGGCGGTTGGTTCAGAAGGCGTCGAGGACGCGTGAAGCCTCGGCGAGGAAATCCGGCGGGGGCAGAAGCTCGGCGCTCGGAATACGGACGAACAGGGCGGTGACCCGGCGATCTTCGGCGAGCAGGATCTCATTGAACGTAGGGGTGCTCACCACTCCGCTGGCATCGGGGCGCAACTTGGTATTCATGCTGTCGAGGCTGAGCGAGATCTGTTCGAGCTGAAGGTACTTTTCCGGCTCAGCGAAGGTCGTGGCCACGCCGGCGAGGCGGTTTTCAAGTGTGGCTGAATCTGCCCGCAGCGCTTGCAGCTTGGCTTCCACCCCCGCGAGCTGCTGCTCGATCGCGGCGAGGTCGACCGCTTCGGCCCCGTCGGCTTCGCCGAGCGAGCCCAAGTCCAGCCTGGCCGCCCGCAGGCAACCCGCCTTTTCCCGGAGCAGTTGCTGCTGCTGCCGCTCCAGTTGGGTCCGCGCCGTTCGGGCCGAGGAGAGCTGCTGCAACGCGACACCGATCAGGTAATCGAATCCGCGCTTCATCAGCTCCCGGCGGGTGTCGCGCTCGGTGTCGGCAACGATCGGCACCCGATGGTTGCTGAAGTTGACCACCACCTGGGCGACCTCCCGCCGTACCAGCTCCCCGTCGAGCTCCAGCCCGAGCACATTCTTTTCTGCCCGCCGTGCGCCGATGGCGCCATAGAGATCTTCGGGTAGCGGACCGGGGTGCTGGCGCAGGTACTCGCGCATGGCATCGCCAAAGCTCAAGGCCTCCCGCAGATGATCGGGCGAGGCGAACAGCGCACGCAGGCGCGGATCATTCATGTAGCCCTCGCGGTCGGCGGCAATCGCCGGGGGCAGGCGGTTGACGAACCGAACCACGAAGTCCACGGCATGCTCCACGGGCTCCCACAGCCGGCGCTGGTAGTGACTCAAGGCGCGGAAGCGCGGATCGGTGCCGTCGATCACCCGCTCGATGGCGGCCTCGATCAGGTGCTTGTCGAACCCGCTGGGCTCGCTCGGGGTGGCGAAGATGGAGCGGAGAAAACCAAATACCATGACGGGGCTCCTCTAAGTCGGAAATTTGGGAAGGGCTGATGTCGTGCGCCTCGTCCCGCTGGTGAGGGCGGTGGCGTCAAGCAAGATGGCAAGCCAAGTATTTTAGGAAATGCTGAATTTCCGTTACAATTTCGCACCATTTCCCCTCTCCCGATAGCTTACTCGAGACGGCCCGCGAGCCGTTATCCTCCTGCCCTTAGGCCAATCATGAACAATTTGTCGCGCTTTCTGCCGTTTCTGCGTTGGTTTCCCCTCAGGCAGGACGCCCTCAAGGCCGATCTCGTGGCCGGGATTACCGTTGCCCTCGTGCTCATCCCCCAGTCCATGGCCTATGCCCAACTCGCTGGCATGCCGGCTTACTACGGGTTGTATGCCGGATTCCTGCCGGTGGCTGTGGCGGCCCTTTTTGGCTCTTCCAACTTTCTCGGTACAGGCCCCGTGGCTGTAGTGTCCCTTCTGACAGCCTCCTCTCTGGCAGTGCTCGCGCCCCCGGGCTCGGAGCAGTTCATCGTCATGGCGATCTTGCTGGCCCTCTTGGTTGGGATTTTTCAGCTTGCCCTGGGGATTCTCAAGCTGGGCGTGATCGTCAACTTCCTGTCCCACCCAGTCATCGTCGGATTTACCAACGCAGCAGCCCTCATCATCGGCCTTTCCCAGGTTTCCAAGCTGTTCGGTGTGCCCATGGGCCGCAGCGAGAGCTTCATGAAGGATATCTGGGGCGTGCTTCAGCAACTGGGCGACACCCACCTTCCCACCCTCGGCATGGGTGTGCTGGCCCTTGCCATCATGTGGGCTCTGAAGAAGTACCGCCCGAAGTGGCCCGGGGTGCTCATCGCGGTGGTGCTAACCACGCTGTTGTCCTGGGGCACGGGTTTCGAGCGCAACAGCAGCGCGCGGATGGAGGATGTGCAGGATCCCGAGGCCCAGGCGCTGATGGCGGAGTTCGAGCGGACTGAAGGGCGGATCGACGAGCTAACCCAGCAGCTCAGCGAAAAGTCGATGCAGCTTAAGGTGATCGAGAAGGAGCATGGTGGGCTGACGCCCCAAGCGGCGACAGTGAATTACGAGATCGAGCTGCTTAAGCTGCAACTGCGTGATCGCGAGCAGGAAAATCGGAACCGGAACCGTACGTTGCGTAGCTTCCATTTCGAGCGGGTGGTCGGTGCCGAGGGATTCTCGACTAAGCTCTACGCCGCCGCTCAGGTGCCACCGGGGTTACAGTCCGACGGTCGTCATTGGCGTATCAGTAAGGTGAAAAAGGGCGAGCTGAAACTCGTTGGCGGTGGTGAAGTGGTGGGCAAGGTCCCGCAAGGGCTACCTTCCATTGCTATTCCAAAGCTGGATCTCGATTCTATACGGGCCTTGCTGGCGGCAGCCATCGTCATCTCTCTGGTGGGTTTCATGGAGGCTATATCCATTGCCAAGGCACTGGCCGCAAAGGCCAAGCAGAAGGTGGATCCCAATCAGGAGCTGATTGGTCAGGGCCTGGCAAACGTCATCGGTGCCTTCACCCAAGCATTCCCTGTATCAGGGTCCTTCTCGCGTTCGGCGGTAAACTTCGATGCTGGGGCGGTTTCGGGTCTATCGTCGGTCATTACTACCGGGTTTGTACTTATCACCCTACTGTTTCTTACTCCGCTCCTCTATCACCTGCCCCAGGCGGTACTGGCGGCTATTATTATTATGGCGATAGTAGGGCTGGTGAACTTCAAGGCCGTGGAGCATGCCTGGAAGGCTAGCCGCCACGATGGCGTTGCGGCGGGCATCACCTTTGTTGCCACGCTTGTTTTTGCCCCGCACCTCGACAACGGTATCCTGGTAGGGGCGGGATTGGCCATCGTCCTGTTCCTCTATCGCACCATGAAGCCGCGCGTCGCGGTGCTCGGCCGCCACAGCGATGGGACACTCCGTGACACCAAGGTCCACCCGACCCTGCCGACCAGTCCCCACGTTATCGCCATGCGTTTCGACGGCCAGCTCTACTTCGCCAATGTGGCCTATTTCGAGGACAACGCGCTCGAATTGGTGGCCGCCAAGCCAGACGCCAAATACCTGCTGGTGGTGGGGGATGGCATCAACCACCTTGATGCTTCAGGGGAGGAAGTGGTCCATCACCTGGTCGAGCGACTGCGGGGGGCGGGCGTGGAGATTGTCTTCGCTGGGCTCAAGAAACAGGTGCTCAGTGTGATGCATTCTACAGGGCTGTTTGATCTGATCGGTCAGGCCAACATTTTCCCCACCGAGCATCAGGCTATCGTCACCATCTACCAGCGGCTGGGAGTGGATGGCAAGGATGACCCCTTCTACAACGTTCGGGCGTAGCCCCAAGCTGCCCCGGCGCAAAGGCCCCAGCCAGCACGGCCAGAGTTTGACCGCGGCGTGCTGCTGAGGACCCTGTTGCTGCTTCCGGCCGCGGGCGCCCTGCTGGTAGCCCTGTGGCCATCGAGCAACCCACGTGTCATCCGCGCCGTGGCGGCTGTGGCGGCGCTGCTCACCCTGGCCTGGTCCTGGTCGCTGCTGGCCTACTTCGATGCCGGTAATGCCGGCATCCAGTTGGCCGAGTCCCAGGCATGGAACCCCCGGCTTGGCAGCGCCTTTGCCCTCGGGGTGGACGGGTTCTCGCTGCCGCTGGTGCTGTTGGCCACGCTCTTGTGCTTCGTGGCGGTGCTGGCCTCGGGCGGGATCACCGAGCGGCCCCGGGGCTACTTCCTGCTGCTCCTGCTGTTGGAGGCGGCCATGCTGGGGGTGTTCACTGCACGGGACTGGTCGCTGTTCTACGTGTTCTGGGAGCTGACCCTGATTCCGCTGTTCTTCCTCATCGATCGCTATGGTGGGAAGAACCGCCAGGGCGCTGCGCTCAATTTCGTGCTCTACACGATGGGGGGCTCGGTGTTCATGCTGGTGGGCCTGCTCGCGCTGTTCGACGCGGTCCCGGGGCACTCGGTTGGCATGACGGAGCTGAAGGCGGGCGGGCGGCTGCTCTCGCCCGAGACCCAGACGCTGATCTTTCTCGGGTTTCTCGTCGGCTTCGGGGTCAAGATACCGATCTTTCCCATCCACGGTTGGTTGCCGCTGGCGCACGTGGAGGCGCCGAGCCCGGTGTCGATCCTGCTCTCGGGCATCCTGTTGAAAATGGGCTCCTACGGGCTGATCCGCGCCGCCGAGATGCTGCCCGCGGCGGTGGTGGCGCTGCAGGGGGTGCTCGCCGCGCTCGCCCTGGTCAGCCTGATCTACGGCGGGCTCCTGGCCTGGCGGCAGACCGATCTCAAGGCCATGGTGGCCTACTCCTCGGTGAGCCACATGGGGGTGGTGCTGCTCGGGATCGCCGCGCTCAACAGCGCGGGCCTCACCGGGGCGCTGATGCAGATGATCGCCCACGGCCTGGTGGCGGGGGCGCTGTTCCTGCTCATCGGGCTCCTCTACGAGCGCACCCACACCCGGGATGTGAGCCGCTACAGCTCACTGGTGCGCAGCATGCCGCGCTTTGCCTTTTTCACCGTGCTGGCCTTCGTGGCCGCGGTGGGGCTGCCCGGAACCGCCAGCTTCGTCGCCGAGCTGCACGCCCTGGTCGGCGGCTTCCAGGTCTGGGGTGGGGCGGTGGTGCTCCTGAGCCTCGGGATACTGATCAGCGCCGCCTACGCGGTGCGCACGGTCGGCCGTCTGTTCACCGGACCGGTGCGCCGCGAGATGCGCGATGTCGAGGATCTGCGTCCCGTCGAGCTCCTCGCCGCCGGGCTGCTCAGCGCCGGCATCGTCCTGCTGGGGGTGTTTCCAGCCAGGGCCATCGATCTGATGAGCGCCTCGGTGGGTGAGCTGAGCGCGGTACTGGCGCGGCTGTGACGGAGCGTTTCGGTTGAGCACGGCAGTCGATACCGGCGATTCCGCCGACATCCGCGCCCAGATCCGCGCGGCGGTGCACCACCTCGAGCACGTCCTGCCCGGTCAGGCACCGATCAAGGATTTCGTTCACCACAACACCCTGCACGGCTTTGAGCACCTGCCGTTTCCGCAGGCCCTCAAGGAGGCGCGCCAGCTCACCGGCACCTACGGCTACCTGCCCGCCGAGCGCTTCCGCACCCTGTTCCGCCAGGGCCGAATCACCCGCGAGGATCTGATCCGGGTGCTCGATGGCGAGGAAGGGCTCGGGTCCGGCGAGGTCCTGTTCGAGACCCGGGACGGCCCCGTCACCCGCCGGGATATCAGCCTGCTGGCGCTGATCCATGCCCCGAAACCGCTCCGTCCGAGCCAGCTCGGCTGGCTCATCGACGAGCAGAAGGTGCTCGAGCGAATCGGGGCGGAGGTGTCCGCGCAGTCGCGCGCCCGGCTCCTGGCCGCAGCGGGGAGCCCCGAGGGTGCCGCCGTGGCGGATCTGTGGAACGCCTGTCTCGGGGTTCTGGGGCTGGAGCACTACCGGCTGCACCCCGAAGAGCTGATCGACCTCTCCCCGGAGCAGGCGGAGCGGATGTTGGACCGTCTGGTGCCGAGGGAGGAGCGGGAGTCGGGCAAGCCTCTGGCACAGGCGCGCATGCAGCGCTACGCCGGGGAGCGGCTGGTGGGGCTGCTGGAGGGGGTGGGGGTCGAGATCACCCTGCGGGGCCTGCTGTTGGCCCTCACTGGAGAAGATCTCCTGGAACCGCTGCGGCCCTATCTGATTCGACAGCTCGCGAGCCATCTCGATCTGGGGACGGCGGCCTGGTCCCACCGCGACCGCGCGGAGGGCTTCTACGGCGCCTGGCGGCAGAGTGCTCAGCGCGATGTTGGTTGGGTGCTGGAGGCGTTGTCCGACGGGTCCGAGGAGCTGGATGGCCTGCCGGCGGACCCGCTGGAGGCCATCCTGGTGCTGCTCGGGCGCCTCGACCTGCCCAAGACCCGTTGGGTCGGCTACCTGGAGCGGCTGGCACTGGAGCTTTCGGGGTGGTCGGGCATGTTTCTGTGGCGGCAGCTGCACCCCGGCTACGCTGGGCAAGGGTACCCGGTGGGTCTGCTGGACTATCTGGCGGTGCGCCTGGTGCTGGAGCGGTTGTTTGCCCGCCGGCTGTGCGCCGAGCTGTGGCAGATCGAGCCTTCGCTCGGGCTGCTGCGCTGGTATTTCCGCCATAACCCCTCCGAGCTTTTGGTGCGCCAGGAGCTTTTCTCCGGCCGCCTGCCGGAGTATCTGGCGGGACGGGCCCAGCGACTGGTCAACCGCCGCGACGGGGGCGACCCCGAGGAGCGAGCCGCCCAGTGGGAGCACCTGGCGCACCTGGTTTGGACCTACAAGCGCAGCCCCGCAGCCGATGAGCTGGGCGGCTACAGCGTCTATCGCCATGCCTGGCCCCTGTTTCGGCTCGCCCAGCACCTGGGGCTTTGTGGGGCGGAGATTCGTGCCCTCTCCGATGCCGAGATCAAGGCCCTGCTTGCCTGTCTCGGCGGTCTGGATGAGGAGGCCGCGGGCCTGATTTGGCTGCGGGCCTACGAGAATCACTACCGTGATCAGATCTTCAGCGCCCTGACCCAGCATCACGGGCGGGGGCGCTGGGCAGGGCGGGCCGAGCGACCCCAGGCGCAACTGGTGTTCTGCATGGATGAGCGCGAGGAGGGGTTCCGCCGTCACCTCGAGACCCACAACCCCGCCATCGAGACCCTGGGCGCGGCGGGATTCTTCGGCGTGGCCATCAACTGGCGCGGTCTCGACGATGAAGGGGTCACGCCGCTCTGCCCGGTGGTGGTGCGTCCGACCCACGAGGTGCCCGAGTTCGCGCGGCCCCATCAGGAGCCCCTGGCCGAGACCCATCGGCGGCGGCGCGGTCTGCGGCTGCGCCTGCAGAACTTTCTGCACCAAGAGATCCGCCGCAACCTCCTCACGAGCACCGCCGCCATTGCGGTGAGCGGCCTCCCCGGGCTCGCCACCCTGGCGGCCAAGGTGCTCCTACCCGGGCCCACCGGGCGGCTGGCCGAGCGGCTGCGCCAGGGGTTCGATCTGCGGGTACCCACCGCCCTCGGTCTCACCGCCGCCGACGACGGCAGCCTCGCCACGCCCGAGCACAACCGCCTGGGCTTCACCGATGCCGAGCAGGCGGATCGGGTGGAGGGGTTCCTGCGCACCATCGGGCTCACCACCGGGTTCGCACCCCTGGTGGTGCTGGTGGGGCACGGCTCCAGCAGCCAGAACAACCCCCACCGCTCCGCTTACGACTGTGGCGCCTGCTCGGGGCGTCACGGCGGACCCAACGCGCGGGTGTTCGCGGCCATGGCCAACCGTCCCGAGGTGCGCGCCACGCTGGTGGCGCGGGGGCTTCAGATCCCCCAGGATTGCTGGTTCCTGGGGGCCTTCCATAACACCTGCGACGAGCAGATCGACTGGTTCGACGAGGCGGATCTGCCCGAGTCGCATCGGCCCGTCCTGGCGGAGCTCAAGCGGGACCTGGAGATCGCCACTCGGCACTCGGCCCACGAGCGTTGCCGTAAGTTCGTCTCTGCCCCGCGCAATCCCAGCCTGGAGCAGGCGCTTGCCCACATCCGCGGCCGCAGCCAGGACCCGAGCCAGGCGCGGCCCGAGCTCGGCCATGCCACCAATGCCTGCGCCCTGATCGGACGCCGCGCGGTGACCCAGGGGCTGTTCCTCGACCGGCGCATGTTCCTGATCTCCTACGATTCCAGGGAGGACCCCGAGGGCCGGGTGCTGGAGGCCATTCTCCTGGCCGCGGGGCCGGTGGGGGCGGGGATCAACCTGGAGTATTACTTCTCGACAGTCAACAACGACCAGTACGGCTGCGGTTCCAAGGTCACCCACAACGTCACGGGCTTCCTCGGCGTCATGGAAGGGGCCAGCTCGGACCTGCGCACCGGTCTGCCCCTGCAGATGATCGAGATCCACGAGCCCATGCGGCTGCAGGTGATCGTGGAGGCGACGACCGAGGTGCTCAGCGCCATCTACGAGCGCCAGCCGCCCCTGCGGGAGCTGATCGGCAACGGCTGGGTGCTTCTATCCGCCAAGGACCCCACGAGTCCGGCTATCCACGTCTTCGACCCGGCGCGGGGTTGGCGGCGCTGGGAAGGCGCCGCCCTTCCCCTGGCGCGGGTGGGGAGCTGGGCCGATCACTACCGGGGCACCCTCGAGCCCTTGTTGCCGGCGATGCTGGCGGAGGGGTCGCGCCGTGCTTGAGCGCCTGGCCTGGCTGATTCCGCTGCTGCCGTTGCTCGGGGCGGCCTGGATTGCGGTGGGCTACCTGTTTGGCTGGAACCGCGGCGAGCGGGGGGAGCGGGAGACCGCCCAGGTCGCGCTCGGAGCGGCGGGGCTTTCGTGGCTCGGCGTGGTGGCCCTCGGCGCCCAAGCCTTGATCGCCGGGGCACCCGGACAGGTGGCGGTGGGGCGGTGGCTCGCATCGGGGGCGCTTCGGCTTGAGCTTTCCTTCACGTTCGATGGGCTGGGGTTGTCGTGGAGTTTCCTGGTCGCCTCCATCGCCTTTCTGACCCTGAGGTTCTCGGTCAACTACCTGCACCGGGAGGCGGGCTTCCAGCGCTTCTTCCTGGTGCTCAGCCTGTTCACCGCGGCCATGCAGCTCATCGCCCTCGGCGGGGGCGCCCTGGTGGTATTCATCGGCTGGGAGCTGGCCGGGGTGAGCTCCTATCTCCTGATCGCCTACGCCTTCGACCGGCCGGTGGCCACGGGGAATGCCACCCGCGCCTTCGTTACCAACCGTATCGGCGATGCGGGTTTCGTGCTCGGCCTGTACCTGGGCCTGCGCTGGCTGGGGGGGCTTGAGTGGCCGGTGATGGCAGCGGGGGCGGCCGTGCTCGATCGGCTGAGCGCCGATCTGGTGGCCTTTGCCTTTCTGGTCGCGGCGCTGGCGAAATCCGCGCAGGTGCCGTTCGCGCCCTGGATCGGTCGGGCGCTGGAGGGACCCACGCCCTCGAGCGCGATCTTCTACGGTTCCCTCATGGTGCACGCCGGGGTCTTCCTGCTGCTGCGTCTGGAGCCCCTGCTGGTACAGGCCCCCCCGGTCCTGGCCATCATCGCCGCGCTCGGGGTGCTCACCGCCCTCTACGGCTGGCTCGGCGGGTTGGCGCAGACCGACGTCAAGAGTGCCCTTGGGTTTTCCACCACCGCCCAGGTGGGGCTGATGTTTCTCTGGTGCGGGCTCGGCTGGTTCCAACTCGCGGCCTGGCACCTCGCCCTGCACGCGGCCTGGCGGGCCTATCAGTTCCTGCACGCCCCGGCACTGATGCACCTGGTCAGCCGTCCCGCGCGCGGGGTGCCGCGCTGGCTCGCCCGCTCCCGGGGGCTCCATACCGCTGCCCTGGCCCGGTTCTGGCTCGATCCCCTGGCGGACTGGATGCTGGTGCGCCCCACCCAGGCGCTGGCTCGCGACCT
>Ga0208980_10001320_pt1 | contig 14982 bp, 10 predicted proteins | sample WetSurMetagenome_3_FD_187993 | JGI IMG/M metagenome (GOLD analysis project Ga0208980, IMG submission 187993) | Wetland microbial communities from Twitchell Island in the Sacramento Delta, sample from surface sediment Aug2011 Site A1 Bulk (version 2) | ecosystem: Environmental > Aquatic > Marine... | reverse complement strand
TGAAACAATATCCAATAAAAATAAATTAATTGGAAGATGTGTTTATTAAAAGAATATGATTCTCTACCTTACTTCCCTGATCCTGATCCTGTAATCTGCCCCGGAACAGGTTTTTTCGTAAGTAATATCTTTGCCCACATAAGCCAGCCACTCATCTGGTGTAAAATTCCGTGTTACATATGAACATCCGTCAGCAGCAAAGGAATCAGCATAGGAAGGACGTGCAATAATTCGTGGGTTATTCCCGGAATTACCTGCCAGTATCATTTCACCATCAGAACTGAATTCAAATGCGACTACCGGGCCATCATTATCATTAAAGCTGACTGGAGGGCTTTTTAAATCATCAGTATCCCAGAGCTTAAGGGTTCCGTCATTCGAAGCTGTTGCCAGCTGTCCGGAGCCAGGATTAAACCGGATATTATTTACGTCAGAATTGTGTGCATGGAATTCGGATACTTTTATTTTTGATGCTATATCCCATAACTCAACAATGCCATCATCATACCCTACTGCTATGCGTTCCTGTCCGGGCTTGAACTTAATACTAATAATTCTTTTCCCGGATGATTCTATTCTGAATTTGTCGGAAGCTATCTCCGGATTCCACACCAGGGCTTTGCCCTGGTCGCTGATACCGGCAAAGTACCTGTTATTGGTTGAGAGGTCGATTGAGGTAATCTGCATCTTGTCAGTCTCCATATCTATTGAGGTCCGGGCAGAGAGATCCCATTTCAGAACTCTCCCATCGAGAGCAGCCGAATACAAAAATCTTCCGTCAAATGAAAAGACCAGGGATTTAATCCCCCCTGAATGCCCACTGAGCTCATAACTCTGATCACTCCCGTCGACCGGGACCATTTTAATATTACTGTTTGCTCTTCCGCATGCCAGCCAGTCGGCTCTAGGGCTGACGGCCAGCACATTATACGCCTCATTATCAGAAAGAATAATCCTGAAGTTCTTTTCACCATTATTCAGGTCCCATTTCATTACCCTTCCATTAGAATCTGAAGTAAAAAACTCATTTTTACCAGGAACAAAAGCAATGCTTTTTACCGGACTATCAAAGTCTGCAAATGTCTTTATTCTGGAACTTCCCTTCAGTTTTGCAATATTATAAAGTCCCATGTAGATATCGGCATCATTCCTGTTTCCCCTGTTCCTGTTATTAAACTGGTAAGCCTGAAAAGCAAGTAGAGCCTGTAGATCAACCTGCTCAGGCACCTGAAGCGAACGGAGGGACATTGATTTGGCTACAGAAATCATTCGCAGCCTCTGAGTTTCATTTTTCAGCCTGATGGCTGAATCGGCATTCATCAATGCTATCATGCTGGCCTGCACTGCAGATTCAGATTGCCTGCGGACTTCATTAATTTCCTGTTGCGCTGAAACAATCTGATTTTCAGCATTCAACCTGAGTATTCTTTCCATTTGTTCCTTCCGCGAAGAAGCAAGAGCACTTGAATCAGACCTGACTGATTTTTTTAAAGCGATAGCTGCATATTGGTCAGCAGATATTTTTTGTTTGGCAATTTCAGCTTTTTCTCTTTCAGCTATCCTCCTCCGATTATCGGAGGAAAACTTGGAAGCAAAGGCTGTTATCATTGCCACCGCCGTCAGGATTGCGATTCCTCCAAGTACTGAAGAAACGATCTTGATTCTGTTTAATCTCCACTTGTGATATCGTATCTTTCTTTCTTCAGTTTCGAGGAAATCCTTTTCACTCGTTCGAAGATAAACCATTGCTCTTTCATATGCCGGGTTATACTTCTGTGCCCACCAAAGAGTTGGTTTATTCTCATCGCGCCATTTTATAGCAAGCTGCAGATCGGGCTGTTTCAGCAACCCTGTTTTTCCCTGCTGATACAATGCTGACGCTTCCGAAAGCCGGAGGTACATCTGAACTGATGAGTGTTCCTCATCAACCCATTTCTGAAGACGGTCCCAGAGATGAATAAGGGTTTCATGCGACAGGTCAATAATCGAATCGTCATCCAGCTGTACCGGATAAGGCGGAGTCAGTATTGATACTGAAGGATTTCGAAATCCTTCGATTACTTTAAACAAATCTTCCTCCTTACAATGGACCGCAGCTCTTATCGTATTAACTTTTGACGGGTAACGGATTCCCTTATTATCGGAACCTTTACCCGTAATTATTTTAAAAAGTCTTTCACAAATTTCTTTACTGTCATTTTCAAGGCTTTCGTAAATTTGGTCAGCATGCCGTGAAATGGCATCATTCATAGTCCCGATTGAACGGTAATCGGTGATATCAAGCGGTCGATCAGGTTCATCAAGCTCCTTCCAGTGCATCCAGGTCCTCATTAAAGCATGCTGCAATACCGGAAGCTGGTCGGTACGACTATTCACATCATCAATGAGAAGGTCAACCAGATCATTATCAATATCAGCTCCGGCATTTTTTACCGGACCCACTATTGCCTCCCTGAAATTTTCCCTGTCCATCCTGGAAACCAGGAAATTGCTGTTATTAACAAGATTGGTAAAATTCCTGTAATGTGAACATTCCGAGATAAGGTCTGATCTTAAAGCGATTATAAGATAAATATCAGGATTGCCACGGGTGACTGCATTTGTCAGTAAGTTAATGAACCCTGAAGTATCAGCGCCCGTTCCTATTCCTGTTTCAGGCGAGCCATACCTGAATAATTCTTCAAACTGATCGACAAAAATAAGGGTCTTTACTTTATTTCCGGGTGACAGAATTCCGATAACATCTGTAATACCGCCAGGATTCTCTTTTAAAAGCTTTAAAATCTCACCATCCGATTTTTTCCCGTCTTCAGCCTTTGTAAAATTCTTAATAAACGAATCCCTAAGATTGCCAAAAGGATCATTTCCGGGCTTCATTACAAGAATATTCCAGGTTTCTTTTTCTTTTGAAGAAAGATTTTTCAATTTCGGAATTAATCCGCAGAGGATTAGCGATGATTTGCCGCTTCCGGAAGCTCCGGTAACTGCAACAAACCTGTTCCTGATAAGCTTGCCGGCAATTTCTTCACTTTCCTTTTCGCGCCCGAAAAAATACTCACTTTCTTCCTGGCCGAATGGCCTTAATCCTGGGAAAGGGCTGAATTTTTCTTCTTTTAACTTTTCCGAAGCCATATATTATTATGAATTATTTTTCGCTTTTATCAATATATTTGAAAATACCGAATGATCTTTCAGGATATTGAAAGTAAAACTCCCTGACGGCGTTCAGTGGCAAAAGGTAACAGAAAGAACATTTGTACCTGATATCCTTAATTAGTTTGCCAGGATCAGTATTGTCTTCGAGATTTACAAAAACTTCCGGATCACTTTTATCTTCTGAAAATGACCAGAGTATTGTGTCGGAAGGCTGAGAATATATTCCGCTTTCATCATGTCTTACGAAGGAAATTTTCTCCGCCAGGAAGATCAATTCATCTTCATTCAGATCATTGAAGCAGGTGGAAAGGAATTTTGCTTTTTCATAAACAAGCTCACGCTCCAGGCTTTCTCCTGCAATTATTCTGTCGAGTTGCCTCCTGGTAATCTCCGGAATACGTTCTGCCGTTTTCCTGTAGAGTTCCTTGCCTGATCTTGATATCAGGCTCGCTGATTCTTCACGCAGTACTTCTTCAGGGCTGAAGAGCAGAGCAACAACTGATTCACCAAGATATTCTTCTTCAATCTCATTAATACTTCTTAGTGTGCAAGCCTTGGTCCAAATACTCAGGAGATTATAATCACAGTTTATGATATCTTCAAGGAGACTTTTATATTCAGGAATTTCACATGGAAAATAACTCTGAAGTTTTTTCAGTTTCTTTTTAAAATATACGGGATCAGATGGATCTGCATGTTTTGTTTTGTCCGAGCTGTCAAAAACTATACCTGTCATCCGGGAAATGGCTTTCGTTACATCATCCTTTTTTTCTTTCTTACTTTTACCATCTTCCTTAACGTTCCTGTTCTCATAAGTAAGAATCAACAATTTCAGGAGATAATTTTTCCAACGGGCATATTCCTTACTCATTTCCGTTGAAAGAACTGCATTGTTATTGTCCTGAAGAGAAACCAATGCTGAAATTATCCATGTAAGTGTTCCGAAAGTTTCAACTATATTATTCCTCAGCCTTATTGTTTCATCCTTGTTGACGATGTATTTTAAGGAAAGGAGAGTATCAAGCGCCATTTCCCTGATCTGTCTTGAGCTGGACCATAGCTGTTCAGACAGAAAAGACATATCTGCAGTTTGATTTATCTGTGATAAAAGTCTAAGTACGATTTTTCTCGTATTTATGTTCCCTGAAGATGTAAGGTAGTATTTGTTAATTTCCTTAGCGGCGACCCTGCCAAAACTAAGAAGCACCGAATAAGCGTCATCTTCAATCCCATGTATACTAAGGCACTCACAAGCTTCCTGAATCATATCGGTCATTTTGAACTTTCCGATCAAAAAGAGACCCAGTCTTTTATGTGCAGGTGATTTATCACCCAGAAGTCTTAATATCTCTGTTGTCTGTGGGTATCTTGTTCCGGCAAGTACTTTCCGGGCATTTTCAACCTTTGCATAATCATCTTTCTCTGGAGCTGTTTTTGGATGGGTGTTCTTTTTTAAAGCCTGATCTTCAATTATTTCTCCAGTTTCTGAAGCACGTTGACGCAAGCTTTCATCATATTTCCCTGAACCTGCAATTTTTTTAAGGGCCGGTAATAAATTTATATCCTGTGAAGACCTGGAGTACCCCAAAAGCTCCTCATAGAACCATTTGTTATTGATAGAGTCAAGTAAAGATAAATCGCCAGTTTCCAGATTATAAAGCCTTAATCTGAAAAGGGTCTTACCTGAGAATCTGCTTTTCAGATTTCCCCAGTCAAATTGGTCCGGCACTTCTTTAGTTTTATGAATTGGGAGTATAAACGGCCTGTTTCCCATAAACCTGGCAGTATTAAATGATCTCCTAAATTAAGAAATTAAACTCAATATTCATTTACTTATACGATTCTTAATCAACGAGTACAAATCTGATATATCAGTATTAAAACCCTCGATCTTTATTTCTGCCCTGGAGTACCATTTTTCACGTTCCGTCAGCTTTTGAGCTATAAAGTCACTTAATGTTTTTTCATCAATATTCTTCAATAACGGGCGTTTATCGGTTGATTTTAACAAGCGGATTTTTAGCCGGGCAGGAGTCATTTTGAGATAGACAGTAAGCCCGTTAGCAAGCATGAAGTCCATATTGTCTTCATAGCATGGTGTACCTCCGCCAGTAGAAATGACTGTTTTTGATTCAGAAACTGTTTTAAGTAAAACTTCCGATTCTATCTGACGGAAATAAAGTTCTCCTTTTTGAGAAAAAATATCCGGAATTTTCATGCCAGTCAGATTTTCAATCTGTTCATCAAGATCCATAAATGACCAGGTGAGGTGAGAAGCGAGCTTTTTACCCGTGGTCGATTTCCCGCTTCCCATGAATCCTATCAGGAATATTTTGCTGGCCTTTTGCATTAAAGCTCAAGCTTCATCTGTGCCGGATCAATAAGTATATCAGGATGTTGCTGTTCTTCTTCCTCTTCTTCTTCGATTACCTCCCGCACTAGGCCTGATTCTTTCTTAACAACTGGTTCAATTTCATGAATGTTGTCGACCATAAAACTTGTAAGCCGCTTACCTTTGGCTTTGTAGCTCTTTACGCCAATAAATTCAGCAACTTCTATTATCTCATTGTCACGCGATTTATGCTTACCTCCAAACTCGATCTCGAACCTGGGATATTCAACTTCGGTGATACTAATCATCTTCGATTCCGGATCTTCGTTGATAAAGCAAAGAGGTTTCTCAGATTCTTCAATAGTAAATCTCTTCACATAGTAGAATTGCTGTTCGGCATCCCAGTAAACAACTGAGTAAACTTTCCCCGGATGGTATTTTTCAATTACCAGGATATTATCTTCAAAGTGGTTTGACAGATCAAATCCTGTAATTCTGAAAAATCCATTTTTAGTTATTACAAGAATCTTATCATCTGCACTGAATTCTCCCAGATACATACCACGACCATCGACATTCAGCCTGAATACGGCATCATCAAACCATATTTTCCTTCCGCCAAGAGTAGATAATCCTTTTTCCTTAAGCACTATCTTATGAACAGGATTTTTGGTAAGGATGTTTCCCATCGACGATTTCCCCTTGATAGCGAGCTGGCCGAAATCAAATTCAAAAACCAGCTTTTTAAGCCTTGCTCTGGGTTTGTGGTGTATCTTTATCACCTCTGCTTCACCGTTTGGATTTGAGCTGAAATACACAATCCTGGAACCAGGAGTTCCCCTGGTCAGGTTATATTCCTTATCCCTGGTCAAACCAGTTATCGAACATCTTTTAGCAAGCATGGGGCCATCTTTCCCGTCCTGGTAAACAATATTATAAATTGTTCTCTCGTCATTTTTCAGAAAAACCTGTGCATATATTATATCGTTTCCTACAAAAACTTTCTCGGCAACTCTGGTAATCAGGTAACCACCATCTTTCCTAATTGCTATAATATCATCAATGTCAGAACAATCACACACAAATTCGTCCTTCTTCAGCCCGGTACCTAAAAAGCCTTCCTTGTAATTGCAATAAAGCTTTGCATTGTTGGCTACCACTTTTGTCGCAAGTATCGTGTCGAAACTTCTGATTTCGGTTCTTCTTTCCCTTCCTTTTCCGTATTTTTTCTTAATCTGCCTGAAATAATTTATTGAGAACGGGATTATGTTATTAAGGTGATTTCGGATTTCCTCAAGTTCACTTTCAATTCCCTTGATACGCTCAACAGCCTTTTTTGAATCATACTTTGAAATTCTTTTGATCTTTATTTCAGTAAGCATAACAATATCTTCTCTTGTTACCTCCCTCAACAATTTCTTCTTAAAAGGCTTAAGTCCATCGTCGATTGCTTTTAACACTGCCTCCCAGGTCTCACATTCCTCGATATCCCTATAGATCTTTTCTTCAATAAATATCTTTTCAAGCGATGATAAATGCCACTCTTCCTTTAACTCATTCTGCCGTATTTCAAGTTCTGAAGTAAGAAGTTTTACTGTATTATCAGTCGAAAAGCGGAGGATATCGCTGACCCCCATGAATGAGGGCTTACTTCCGGTAATCACACAGGTATTCGGGGAGATGGAATACTCACAATCTGTCAGAGCATAAAGGGCATCAATAGTTTTATCGGGTGAAATGCCAGGCATAAGGTGAATAACAATTTCAACGTTTGCAGAAGTGTTATCATCAATTTTCCTGATCTTGATTTTTCCCTTTTCATTTGCCTTAATAATTGATTCGATTAGGCTGCTTGTCGTTTTACCAAACGGAATTTCTGTAATAATCAGTGCTTTTTTATCAATCTTTTCGATTTTTGCACGGACCTTTACAACTCCTCCCCTTTGCCCGTCATTATATTTTGAAATATCTATCATCCCCCCTGTCGGGAAGTCGGGATAAAGGACAAATTCTTTACCCTGCAGATAGTCAATAGATGCGTCAATGATTTCATTAAAATTATGAGGCATCAGTTTGGATGCGAGACCGACAGCTATTCCTTCCCCTCCCATTGCAAGAAGCAGGGGAAATTTTACAGGCAGGGTTACAGGTTCCTTGTTTCTCCCGTCGTATGAAAGCTTCCATTCTGTTGTTTTTGGATTGAATACGACTTCCAGAGCAAATTTCGATAACCTGGCTTCGATATATCTCGGAGCTGCAGCACCATCACCGGTTAGGATATTACCCCAGTTTCCCTGAGTGTCGACAAGAAGGTCTTTCTGGCCAAGCTGAACCAGTGCGTCACCGATTGAAGCGTCTCCGTGAGGATGAAACTGCATGGTATGGCCGATTATGTTGGCAACCTTATTATAACGGCCATCGTCTATTCTTTTCATGGAATGCAGGATACGCCGCTGAACAGGTTTAAGACCATCATTAAGATGAGGAACAGCACGTTCTAGAATAACATAGGAAGCATAATCGAGAAACCAATCCTGGTACATACCAGATAAAGCCGTAACTGAATGCAAAGCAATAGGACCCTGAGAGGTCTCTTCCTTTTCTTCAGGCTGGTTTATGTCAAGATCCTGATCGTCCATTATTAAAAAAAGTTCCCTTTATTCTTTTAAATTTCCTGCTCTACGAGATCCTCTTCAAATCTGAGGTTTTCAATGATGAAATCCTGCCTGTCAGGGGTATTCTTTCCCATATAAAATTCAAGATATCCGTTTACAGCATCGTTTTTCTTCATTCTTACGGGTTCGAGTCTAATATCCTTGCCAATAAAGTACTTAAATTCATCAGGAGAAATTTCACCCAGGCCTTTAAACCGGGTAATCTCTGGATTAGGTCCCAGAACTTTAATCGCCTTTGCTTTCTCTTCAGGAGAATAACAATACCTGGTATCTTTTTTATTCCTTACCCTGAAAAGGGGTGTCTGAAGTATGTAAACATGTCCTTTTCTCACAAGATCGGGAAAAAATTGCAGGAAGAAAGTCAAAAGAAGAAGCCTGATGTGCATGCCATCTACATCGGCGTCTGTTGCAATCACCACATTATTATATCTGAGATCCTCAATGCCATCCTCAACATTTAATGCTGACTGAAGCAGGTTGAACTCTTCATTTTCGTAAACGATCTTCTTAGTCAGACCGAATGAATTAAGAGGTTTCCCCCTCAGGCTGAATACAGCCTGGGTTTCAACATCCCTCGATTTTGTTATGGATCCGCTGGCTGAATCACCCTCTGTTATAAAGATTGTTGACTCGAGTTTCCTTGTATCATTTGTATTAAAATGAATCCTGCAGTCACGAAGTTTTTTGTTGTGCAGACTTACTTTTTTAGCCCTCTCTCTTGCCAGTTTTTGAATTGAAGATATTGCCTTTCTCTCTTTTTCAGAATCCTGGATCTTCTGAAGAAGGACCCTGGCTGTTTCAGTATTTTTATGGAGATAATCGTCAAGCTGTTTCTTAATGAATTCTGTGATGAAGTTCCTGACCGAAGGACCCTCGGGTCCCATATCCTTGGATCCAAGCTTGGTCTTCGTCTGTGATTCGAAAATGGGCTCTTCCACTTTAATGCTTACAGCAGCTATAATTGATGTTTTTATATCAGCAGGATCATAATCTTTTTTGTAGAAATTATGGATTGTCTTAACAAATCCTTCTTTAAAGGCGGTAAGATGAGTCCCGCCCTGGGTTGTATTCTGTCCGTTCACGAAGCTGTAATAATCCTCGCCATATTGCAATCCATGAGTGAAAGCAATTTCAATATCATCCCCTTTAAGATGGACAATCGGATATATTCCCTCTTTGCTCATGTTCTCATTCAGAAGGTCGACGAGACCATTCTTTGAAAAGAATTTGTTCCCGTTGAAGTTTATTAATAGTCCCGAATTCAGGTAAACATAATTTTTCAGCAGTGAATCAACGTATTCCGAGATGTAAAAATAATTGCCAAACATCACCTCATCAGGCTGGAATATTACCTCAACGCCATTCTCTTCGGTAGTAGGTTTTAGTGGATGATCCTTAACCGTGATTCCATGTTCGAATTCGCTTACCTTGATCTGCCCGTCACGTATGGATCTTATAATAAATCTGCTTGATAATGCATTTACTGCTTTGACCCCTACACCGTTAAGTCCAACTGATTTCTTAAAAGCTTTTGAATCATATTTTGCTCCGGTGTTCATCCTCGACACTGCTTCGGTAACCTTACCTAAAGGAATACCGCGACCATAATCACGCACCTTCACCTCATTTCCGTTAATCTCGACATCTATTTTCTTACCGAAACCCATCATGTACTCATCAACGGCATTATCCATCACTTCCTTTAGAAGCACATATATTCCATCATCCTGTGAGGAGCCGTCACCCAGTTTCCCGATATACATACCGGGCCGTAGCCTTATATGCTCGCGCCATTCAAGGGTCTTTATATGTTCTTCAGAATATCCGACAACTGACATTTCGTAAAATTTTTGCGCAAATATAGTCATTTAGGAATGGTCTCTCCCTCCAATTTTTCAACAATGCCCACGATTTTTAACCACCGGAAAGTGGCAAAATGTGAAGAGCTAAAATATTTAACTGATTAATTGGCTATTATGAGGAGCCTAAAATTGTTAATAAATGATACTCATCAGACAATGCCCATTTGTTTCATCAGAGCGGCAGCATTAATTTTACGGGTTATCCCATCCCGGAGCAGGTAATTAAAGCTTATTTTTCCGCAGGAGCCATTTTAAAACATTAATGCTGAAACCTTGAAAGCCGATTTTTTTCTGTAATAGTCTGAGTTTTTCAATTCAAAATACCATGTCCATTCATCTTTAAGTTTCCCTTCAGGAAGATCAACCAGGACGGATTTGATCTCACTGCTATTACCTGAACTTTCTGTAATAACCTCAGTATGGTCAGTTAAAAGAATTGAATTATGGCTTTTCAAAAATGAAATATGGTTCTGTTGGATCTCTTTTCTTAGCTGTAAAAAAGCCTCCTCTTTAACCTTTGATCTTTTCCTGAGAAATTCAATGGGTAAAACTTCAAGCTGGGTAAGAATATTAAGGGATATGACCAGCCCCGGCTCAAAACCTGGTTGATACTTATTAATTTTAATTCCTTCAAATGAGCGCAGCTTATTCAGGAATATTTTGTGTGATGCCCTTTCCCATACCTCCTCAATTAAACCACCGGTCACATCCTCTTCCCGCAGGATAACCTTTTTCATATTGGCAACCTGACTTTTTACTTCCGGAGGATGTATAATATCTACAAGGTTTATTTCATCGACAATTTCATTTATCTCTGTAAGAGGAAGATCGAGTAGCCAGCCGCTGCCAAAAATTGAGATTACAGATGGCTTATAGAATTCAAGTGATTTAAGAATGAAATTCCTGCAATTAGTCAGATGTGTATTCCAGCTTCCTTCTTCATTCAAATGCCGAACTATCAGGCCTCGCTGATAATTGTAATAACCCATTTTACTAAGGATCCGCCTGTATGAAATGCTGTGCGACATTTAATCAGCTTTCTGCCCTGAGTTCTTTAAGGGCTGCAGCCATAAAGGTACTGAATTTAAGGGCAAGAACGTCGGGATCTTCCGTAATAAAAGACTCAGGCTGAACGGGATCGAAGACTCTGATCCTTATCCTGTTCCCTGTTTTGAAAATAAGTCCGTGCTTGGGAAGCACCCCTCCGCTTCCATCTATCAAAATTGGTAATATCGGCTTGCCGGCACTTATTGCTAGCTGAAAAGCGCCTCTTTTAAAGAATCCTATCTCACAATCAGGTGACCGGGTACCCTCGGGAAACAACATTATCGATGCACCATCATTCAGACACTGGAGCGCTTCTTCTATCATCTCTTCCTTACTCTCCTTATTGCCTCTGTCGACAGTGATATAGTCTGCCATTCTGAGGTACCAGCCCAGTACAGGCACTTTCATATTTTCTATCTTTGATATCCATTTGAACCGGTAACGGAGGCTGTTTATAAGCAGAATATCCAGAATTGACTGGTGATTTGAAATAATAACATAGACAGTTCCCCTTTTTGCTTTCTTCCTTCCTTCAATTTTGATTTTCCAGATCGGCATCAGCCATACCAGAATATAGCTTTGCCAGATCAGCATCCAGTGTGTGACTTTTCTGTGCCTGTCGAATGGCATTGTAATAAGCCAGATTATAAAGGTCAGGGGAAAGAACATGATCATAAAAAAAATTCCCCCCAGCCAGACAATTATTGATTTCAGAATATCCATGCCGGAAAACTATCAATTATTTTCTTTCAGAAAAAATTAAAAATATCAAATCCCTGAAATAAAATATTTTCCATGATTAATAAATCCTGCACATCTTTTACCATGTGCCGGCAACCAATCAGTTTTTTTCCTGCCGATTCCAGTTCTTTTGAACCTTTTATCTCGCACTCCCATATGATTCCATCTTTGACAAACAGCCTGCAAAAACACTCATTACCTGTATAACGAAACCTGTTGGTAAAATGATACTCAGGCCCGTAGCCGTAGTTCCACTCCCAGGTTCCGTACTTTGCATTGGCCAGGTCTTTTATTTTGTCAATATCTTCTCCGGTAAGTTGTAAGAGTTCTGAACCCGGAGTATTCTCCAAAAACCATCTCACCATAAGCGTTTTTAATTCCTGAATATCTTCAATGTTTACTAATAAGCTTTTGAGATTCATTACTGAGGATGGATTTGACCCGACTGCCCTTGTGCTGTAATTTCCCTGGTCTTTCCTGATAGAAGCTCCAAGAAGGTTTAGGTCCGTATCAAAAAGCAATGTTCCATGATGCATTACCCTGTTATGAAAGACATGTTCAGCATTACCTGAGATTTTTAAACCATTGACTTTCAAATCATTTTTTCCTTCAAACTTTGCCTCCACGCCAAGCGAAAAGAGAAAGGAAATTACAGGAATTGTATATTTCGAGAAATCGACCTGTTTCCCATGTTCACTGTTCAGAATGAAAGAGAAATTAAGGTTCCCCCTGTCGTGAAAAACAGTTCCGCCACCGGAAATACGTCGTATCACCGGAATCTTGTTCTGAGTAACATACTTTGTATTTACCTCCCGGTGAGTAACCTGATGCTTTCCGATAATTACCGATTTATCATTTGTTCCAAGAATCAGAAAATCATCGTTCTTGTTTTTCAGAAGATATTCTTCAGCTGCAAGGTTGAAGTAAGGATCAGTCGATTCGAGGTTTAGACAAAGCATAGTTTAAAAATTCTCTCTTTTACTCATTTTAATGCCCCCCAATCCCCCTAAAGGGGGGTATATCGGTAACCTTAATTAGCCCCCCTTCAGGGGGGCTGGGGGGAGTTTTCTCTGTTGTAATATTTTATCAATAACAATGAAAATCCTGTACATACTCAATCCAATCAAAGCTCCAAGAATTGCTCCACACAATACATCGCCCGGATAATGAACTCCAAGATATATTCTGCTATAGCTTATTACGGATGCCCAAATAATCATGCTTACTGAAAACCATTTTTTCCTTATGAGCAAAAGGCTGAGAAGAGCAATATTAAAAGAATTTGCCGCATGTGACGAAACAAATCCGAAAGCGCCACCGCATTCGTTGTTAACAGTATGAACCAACCCCTGGAGCACTGGTTCGTGGCATGGGCGAAACCTCTCAATTGAATTTTTAATTAATAATGCACTCTGATCGGTTAGGGTAACAGCAACAGTTATAACGAAAATAATTACCAGGAATTTTTTTTTATACGTCATTCCAAGATATAACAGAATGCCAAGGTAAAGGGGAATCCAGACCGGTACCATGCTCATAAAGTGCATTACCGTATCCCAAAAAGGTGAATTTGCCGAATTAAGAATCAGAAAAAGCTGTTGGTCAATATCTACGGGCATAATTTCTAGAAATTATTCAGGACCTTCCATATCATATCTTTTAACGTGTCAATTCCTTCACCGGTGACAGATGAGAAAAAGACCCGGGAGATGTCTGGAAGTTCCTTTCTTATTTCCTGTTTAAGCTCATCATCAAGCAAATCTGATTTTGAAATACCAAGCAATCGTTTCTTGTCAAGCAATTCAGGGTTATACATTTTCAGCTCTTTAACCAGGATCTCATATTCCTCCCTGATATTATTACTGTCAGAAGGGATTACAAACAATAACATAGAGTTCCTTTCAATATGCCGGAGGAACCTAATTCCCAGACCTTTCCCCTCATGGGCCCCTTCGATGATACCAGGAATATCGGCCATCACAAATGATTTATTATCCCTGTAGGAAACAATTCCAAGATTCGGTACAAGTGTGGTAAAAGGATAATCCGCAATTTTAGGTTTGGCAGCTGAAACTACCGATAATAATGTCGATTTTCCGGCGTTGGGAAAACCCACCAATCCCACATCTGCAAGAATTTTAAGTTCGAGAACAAATGCCTCTTCAATACCGGGCTCCCCTGGTTGTGCATATCTGGGTGTTTGGTTGGTCGATGATTTAAAATGAGTGTTACCCTGACCGCCGCGTCCTCCTTTGGCAAGTATTATTTCATTGCCATGATCGGTTATCTCAAAAAGGATTTCATCAGAGTTGTCCTTTCTGGCTATTGTTCCCAGAGGTACTTCTATAATAATATCTTTGCCATCAGCGCCCGTTGATTGCTGAGAGCCACCGGATTCGCCATTACCCGCAAATATATGGCGTCTGTATCTCAGATGAAGGAGGGTCCACATTTGATTGTTACCCCTAAGAATAATATGTCCGCCCCGTCCTCCGTCACCTCCGTCGGGACCTCCCTTAGGGATAAACTTCTCTCTCCGGAGGTGGGCTGAACCAGGTCCTCCATTGCCGGCACGGCAGTAAATTTTTACATAATCGACAAAGTTGGATCCAGGCATACTCAAAAATTCTAAAAAAGAAATGAATTGGGAATGGGTTAAAGAGCTAAGGGGTGAAGGGGTGAAGAAATTGATCTCCCCATCCCCACATCTCTATTTTTCCCTCCCTTTATTCCGACTTCAAATGTTTCTTCATATAATTGCTCAACCTTTTGAAGATATCATCAATCGTTCCCATACCATTAACAGGTTGATAAATACCTCTTTCCCGGCAGTAATCGATGATTGGTTCTGTCTTGGCTTTATATACATCAATCCTATTCTCAATCACATCCGGATCTTTGTCGTCAGGACGCCCAGATTGTTCTGCTCTTAAAACCAGCCTTTTGACTAGTTCATCATGATCGACATCAAGCACTAGCATATTGTCGATTTTCATACCTCTTTTATTCAGCATTTTCTCAAGGGCTTCAGTCTGGGCAACTGTCCGGGGAAAACCATCGAACAGGAATCCTGCGCATCCCTTAGCATTGTCGATCCTGGTAGCTATCATCTCTATCACAACCTCATCAGGGACAAGTTCCCCTTTTGACATTATTGAGCTCATCTTTT
>Ga0208980_10001319_pt1 | contig 14982 bp, 11 predicted proteins | sample WetSurMetagenome_3_FD_187993 | JGI IMG/M metagenome (GOLD analysis project Ga0208980, IMG submission 187993) | Wetland microbial communities from Twitchell Island in the Sacramento Delta, sample from surface sediment Aug2011 Site A1 Bulk (version 2) | ecosystem: Environmental > Aquatic > Marine... | reverse complement strand
CTCTCATAACTCTCCTCTCATAACTCTCCTCTCATAACTCTCCTCTCATAACTCTCCTCTCATAACTCTCCTCTCATAACTCTCCTCTCATAACTCTCAACTCATAACTCATAATTCTCAACTCATAACCGCGTTCTTTGCGTCCGCCGTGGCGGAGCATAACTCTTCATCCTGTTTTCCTGTTTTCTATTTCCATTTTACTCATTCCCAAGCTCCAGCTTGGGAATGCACTGTTTTCCTGTTTTCTGTTTTCACGAATAGGTATATTTATTTTAAATACCTTATTTTTATTTAATGAAGATAGCAAAAGAGTTCAGGTGGGAAATGGGTCACCGTCTGCCGGACCATCCCGGTTTGTGCCGCAATATACACGGGCATTCATACAAAATGGTTGTTGAACTGGAAGGCGAGGTCCAGCAGAACGGTATGATAATAGATTTCTATGACCTTGGGCTGATAGTTAAGCCCCTGATTGAAAAACTTGATCATGCATTCCTGGTTAAAAGGAATGACAGGAAAGTCTATGACTTTCTGAAAAGCAATAAAATGAAAATGGTTGCGGTTGATTATTCCGCCACTGTTGAAAATATATGTTCGGATATGCTCGGAAGGATTGTAAAGGAAATCAAAAGCAGGAAGATTGTTAACATAACCGGCTTATCACTGAAGATTTATGAGACTCCGAATTCATTCGCGCAAATGACTGCAGTACTGAATCCTGTCCACGGCAGATAGCACTGCAAAGTCTGTTCTGGCAGGTTTGTAAATTTGGAATTGAAATTAATGTTACATAATGTTAATTTAATTTTTTGAATTTCAGTTTATACCCGGAAGGGTGGGTGAGTGGCTGAAACCAACGGTTTGCTAAACCGTCGTACGGGTCAAACTGTACCGCGAGTTCGAATCTCGCCCCTTCCGCACTTCGTAAGTTACATAATCTTCATCACTTCAATAAATATTAATATTAATGGAACCAGATTAATTTAATTAAGGTTATATATCATAAATTAGTTCATACACATATAAGTATAGTTTCTGGGTCTTTAGGGAATTTTAATAAATCAAAAATGTTTTAAGTAATATAAGTTTTACCTACCTATACTTTCACTCCTTATAAATGAGGTAGATGAGGAGGGCTGACGGGGAAACAGCTCTCCTATTTTTTTGTCCGCGCGGTACTTTTCACAATCTTATTATACACAGATTTTGTAATTTCGAACTGATAAAAAATTCAGGGAATTTTATTAAACAGATTTTGTTTTAATTATATAAGTTTTACCTACCTATACTTTCACTCCTTATAAATGAGGTAGATGAGGAGGGCTGACGGGGAAACAGCTCTCCTATTTTTTTGTCCGTACCGAAATTTATTCTAAAATTGATAGCAGTCAATAGAAACTCTTGTTTCTGTTTTTTTAAAAATTTTTGAAATTTGATGATCAGTCATTAAATTTTGGAAACAAAAATTTCCGAAATAAACAGGTATTGTATGTATTTTAACGAAAAACAGCATTTTTACGTAATTTCCGGCTAATTTTTTACTTTTATTGAAAAAATAAGTTTATTAGATTATCGCATGAGCTATAACAATGAAGACAAAACTGTAAATTATACAAATTTCCCTAATATTGTCATCGACGGGGGTTTTAATGTTGTTGCTTTTAATCAGATGGCCTTCGATGCGATAAAGATTTTTCTTTCTGTTGAATTGAAAAAGGGCAATTCGGTCTTTGATTATATAAATCCTGAAAACCATGAGAAAGCAAAAGGATTCATGATTGAAGCATTTAAAGGTAATTTCATAAGGGACATATTCAGTACCAGGCATACAAACGGCATAATAGTGCACTGGGAGTATTATTATCAGCCTGTTTACTCCGGCAGTAATAAAATTGAAGCCGTTTCAATCAGTGCAATAGATACTACGGAATTAAAAAACAAGGAAATAGCATTGCGTGATAGCGAAGCGCGTTATAAGGGGATCGTGGAAACCCAGTATGACCTGGTTGTAAGGCTTGATTTAAAGGGAAAACTTACTTTTGCTAATCAGAGGATGTGTGAAGTACTCGGTAAAACTTATGAGGAGGTTATCGGGTCGGACTATGTGGAATCTATTCATCCGGACGATGTAAAATATGTTACGGAACAATTCGGCAGGATAATGTCTCCGCCGTACCGGACTTCCGGCGAAGTCAGAGGGATGACCGTTGACGGATGGAGATGGTATCATTGGGAAAGCGTTGGAATCAGGAATGATAAAGGCGAACTGTCGGAGGTTCAGGGAGTCTGCAGGGATATAACGGAATATAAAAATGCGATTTTGAATCTTGCGGAAACTAATGAACTGCTGTCCGCAATCATGAATTCATCTCCCATAGCACTTATTGTATATAATTTCGAAGGTAACGTTACTTACTGGAGCAAAGGTGCTGAAAAAATATTCGGGTGGACAGAAAAAGAAGTATTGAATAAAAATCCACTGATGCCTGAGCCCGAAAAAGACATAGCAAATTTGCGTCTGAATTCACTGAAAAAAAAATCCAGTATTGAAATACAGCATTTTCAGAGATTTCGTAAAGACGGCACTCCCGTTGTACTGAACGGAGTAGGAGTCCCGCTTAAAAATAATTCAGGCGAAATTATAGCCGCTCTCGGCATATATGAAGATATTACTGATAAGGTAAATACAGAAATAGAAAATCTGAAATTATCGTCAGTACTTAACCTCAGTACAGGCGCAATAGCAATTCTGAACAATCACCTTGAAATAGAATCGGTAAACCCGAAGTTTCTGGAACTGACAGGATATTCATTTGAAGAACTAAAAGGGATGACGCTTAAAGATATAAGGTCGCCTCAGATGTCACTTGATGAATATTATAAATTAGAAAGCAATATTAAATCCGGTACTGAATGGAAAAGCGAATCTGTTAACAGGAGCAGAAAAGGAAATATTTATTATGAAAATATTCTCATTTCTCCTATTAAGGACAGTACTGGGATAATCCGCAATTACCTGTTGATAAAAGAAGATATTTCTGAAAGGAACAAGGCGCTTCAGGAACTTATCAATACCAGGCTCCGGCTGGGTACTATTATGAACAGCCTTCCGAATCTTGTGATTTTCGAATTCACTGATCAAATCACATTTTTATCGGTTAATATCAAAGATGTCATGGGTTATCCAAGGGAATCGTTTATTGAAAAGCCGTATCTTTACATGACGATTTTCGATAAAGAAGACCTGTCTAAAGTTGCCGGGAAATACCGTGAATGGTTCGACTCGGATACAGGCGATATATTCTCGGGTACAATGAGATACAGAAAACCGGATAATAGTACGGCATGGATTGAAATATTTTTAACGAAAACTAAAAACGAAAATGGAGTAAGCATATACGGTGTTGCAATGGATATTACGGAGTCCAAAAAGTCAGAGGAGAAATTAATATGGAATGAAACGCTGCTCCGTGCCATGACGGAAAGCACAAGATACGGATATTATGCAGTTGATCTGTTGACAGGCGGTATTCTGTACGTCAATGAAAAATTCTGCGATATGTGGGGGATATCTTCAGCATACGGGGATATAAAAGAAAGAAAATTAAAAGACGCTGAAGTTACGGCAATGTGTTCAAAATCCGTATTTGATGCAAATAATTTTCAACTTACTATCGTTAAGTATTCTGATCCGTCAAACTCAATTACTTTTGAAGATGAAGTGGAAATGGTGTCGGGCAGGATTCTGAGAAGATTTTCATCCCTGCTGAACAACATAACAGGAGAATCTATCGGAAGATTTTACCTTTATGAAGATATTACCGAAAAAAAGCTTTATGAAAAAATGTCAGATATTCAGAACGATTATAAACTTCTTATCGAAGAATATATAGATTCGATGGTAATAACTGATATTAAAGGAGATATAAAAGTTGTAAACACTAAATTATGCAATCTTACGGGATTTAATAAAAATGAACTTGTTACATTATCTTTCTTTGATTTGTTCGTTAATCCCGATGTCAATGATATCCGTGTTTATCCTCAGGATTCCTTCGACGGAAAAACCGTTATCAGGCAAAAAATTATTAAACGAAAAGACGGTACTTCACTAAATGTTGAAACACGTTCAAAAATGCTGCCGAATAAACTTATTCAGATTATTCTGAGCGAAGTTGACAAGACTGAAGCAAATCTTAGTAAATACCGTGATGACGGAATCCTGAATATTTACGTCAACATACTTACCAAACTACGTCTTTTCAGGCACGGGGAGAATTCTCTTTCATGCCTGAACAGGATTTCGCTTTTTCTGAAGAATCCGGATTATCTGATGAAAGCCGGGACGGGTAGCGTAACAACCGAAATTAAACAACGGTTTTTCAGTCTTGCAGAAGAATTTGATTCATCAGTAAACCCTCAACTGGACCATATAGTGACTCTTATTTCGAACCTGCTGATTGATTCACCAAATCCGGAATTTCAGGAACAGCTTCTGAATATTAAAAATGACATAAGCGGAAATACAAAAACGCTTAAAACGAATTTATTGGAACTATACAGTTATATCAGGGATGAAAAGTCGGTTATTGATTTAAATGCGGTAAAAAATGAAATATTAACTTCCCTGAGTAACATAAAGAGGAAGATAAGAATTTTAACCGGTCTTCTTGAAGGGGTTTATGTTACAGATGCCGGAGATTCGCTGAGAAAAACTGTTAAGAAATTTTCCGATACACATTATAAAGTGGATATAAAAGCGGATGTAAATGCGGCGGAACCGCGGATTATTTTCAACAAACTTGAGTTTACAGAACTCCTGAATATATTGCTTTTAAATTCGGTCGAAGCGGCGGGGATAATGAAAAAAACCCTGAAAATTAACATAAATCTTTCATCGGCAAAGGGAAAAACGGTTATCACATATACCGATAACGGAAAGGGTATTCCCGTAAAGATAAAAGACAGGATTTTTGAAAGCGGAGTGTCTACTAAAGGCAAAGACAGGGGATTCGGCCTGAATTTTGCGGAAAAAGTAATGAATAAATACGGAGGAAGAATAATGCTTGATTCTACTTCCGGAAGCGGAGTTAAATTTGTTATGGAATTAAATCCTTATTAATATGGAAAAAGTACTCATCATTGATGATAATGCTGATTTTGCAAGGGATCTGGAACTTATGCTGAATGATTCTTTCAGTATCTTAAAAGCAGAGACCTCGGTAAAAGGCCTTGAAATGCTAAGAAATAAGCAGATTTCAATTGTTCTGCTTGACCTGCAGCTGCCTGATATTCCCGGCCTCGAAGTTCTTGAAAGAATTCATTCGGAAATAGACCCTTATCTTCCTGTTATAATCATCACTGAATATGACGACGCTCAGTATGTGGTAAAGGCAATGAGGCTCGGAGCATATGATTTTCTCTCAAAAGATTTTCATGTCGAGCTCATGAAGGAAAAAATGCATCAGGCACTGAGACAGAAAGACCTGAAAATGAAAATTTCGCGGTTCCAGGATGAAAATGTACTGACTAAAGATTCGTTTATCTTTGCAAGTGAACAGATGAAAAAAATAAATTTTGAGATAACCAAACTGGCAAATCTTGATTTCGACGTGCTCCTTACGGGCGAAACAGGCGTTGGCAAAGATATGGTTGCATCGCAGATACACATGAGAGGTAAAAGAAAAGATAAACCGTTCCTGCCTGTTCCTATAAGAAGCCTTAGCGAAACAGTACTCGAATCGGAGTTGTTCGGTCATGAGAAAGGTTCTTTTACGGGAGCCGACAGGCTGAAAATCGGAAAATTCGAATCAGCAGACCATGGGATTGTGTACCTGCCGGAAATTTCAAACCTGCCCGAGAATATACAGCTGAAACTTCTGCACTTCATGCAGTATAAGAAAATATCACGAATCGGACAGGATTCACGAAAAGGGGAAATGACACTGGACGTAAGGCTTATTTCCGCAACAAACGAGAGTCTCGATGATATTCTTAAGAACGCAAAAATACGGGAAGATTTTTATTACAGATTAACGGGAATAACTCTGACTATACCCCCGCTCAGGGAAAGAACTGATGATATTATTCCTCTTGCCAGTTATTTTCTGAATAAATATTCGTCTCATTTCGGAAAATCAGTATATAAATTCAGTGACGAAGCGGTAGACGGGTTTCTGAGTTATGAATGGAGAGGTAATGTAAGGGAACTGTCAAATTCGATTAAAAATGCTCTGTCTTATACTGACGGTAGCGTGCTTGAACTGAAACATTTCCCCAACATTCTCAGGTTTAAAACTGGTTCGGTATTGCCCAGCTTAAGCGTTGAAAAGGAAGGTGAACTTCTGCCGTACAGGGATTTCGAAATTAAATACAAAACCTTTTATTTCAAATCACTGTTAGATAGATGTAACGGGAAAGTCAGTGTCGCAGCAGAACTTGCAGGCCTGACACCACAGGGATTCAGAAAAATTTTAAAACAGCTTAACCTTGAATATTAAAATATAAAACAAATGAAAAAGATTAGTTACATTTTAATTCTGGTGGTTATGGCAGTAATTTATTCCTGTTCGGGAGTAAGTGATGCCGTAACAAACGCACAAAAACTTCAATGGAAACTCGGCAATGTTGCCAATATGAGGGTTTCGGGAGTCGATATAACCAAATTTTCAAGCATTACCCAGATTAATGCATTGGACCTTCTGAAAATAACTAACGATTTTGCTTCAGGCAAATTACCCGCCTCCTTTACGCTTAATCTTCTGGCTAAAAATCCCGAGAAAAGCGGCGGAACGCAGAACTCAACGGATGTAATCCGTTCGGTAAAGTGGAGATTGCTCGTTGATAACAAAGAAACAATTAACGGTAATGTAAACGGTCCAATTACTATCCCGGGGGTCGGGCAGACATCAACAATTCCCGTTTCAATGAGCCTCGACCTGCTTCAGATTTTTCAAAATGAAGGGATGCAGAACCTGATAAGCCTTGCTCTTGGTATGGGCGGAAGCAATGGGTCAGCGGCAAGGCTTAGCCTTAAAATTCAGCCGACAATAGATACTTTCCTCGGTTCAATTACTTATCCGGGTGAAATAACAGTTATCGACAAGGAATTCCGCAGTAAATAAATTTCCTTGTAAGTATAATGTTTTACTCAATGACGTACACTGCAGGTATGCCGTAAGAAATGTATATATTTTTATAATTTATTGTAAAACCTTGTTTTAGTAATGTTTATTGAATTGAATATACAGGCGGTTTTGAGTATCTTTTCTTTTAAAAATAAATTTTTCTTATCGTGGATATTAATATAAAAGAACTGGAAAATTGTAAAAGGGAATTCGAAGCGATTCTTACATATGAAGAATTATTGCCCCATTTTGAAAAAGCTCTTCTTGATTACAGGAAAAAAGTGCAACTGCCTGGATTCCGCAAGGGAAAAGCCCCGCTTGCACTCGTAAAAAAACAGTACGGTGATGCAGTGGAATATTATGCTCTTGAAGATATAGCAAATGATGTTTTCAGGAATCATCTTATGGAAAATAACATCCCGATTTTCGGTTCGGGAGAAATAAAAGACCTTGATTACAAACCGAAAGAAAAACTAACTGTCAAGGTCGAGTTTGAGGTTATTCCGGATGTTAATGCCGGTAATATAAAAGGAATCGAACTCACAAGGACTAATTATGTAGTTGATGAATCGCTTGTCGACGAAGAACTGCATTATATGAAGTACAAAAATGCTTCCTTTGAAATGGACGGTATTGCTTCTGACACCGAATATATGGTTACTGTTGACACTGCAGAACTTGATGGTAATGACAATCCGGTAGAAGGGAAATCCGAGAAAGACCTGCGCTTTTATCTCGGAAGCGGATATCTGAACGCAGAATATTATGAAGCGCTGACAGGAATCAAGGAAAACGAGGAAAAAATAATTAATACAAAAAACCAGAGTGGTGAAGATGTCAGGCTGAAACTGAAATGCACCAAGATAGAAAAAATAATATATCCCGAATTAAACGAAGAAAACCTGAAAAAATTCACGGGCAGGGACGATATAAAAACTGAAGATGAACTCCGTGTGTTTTTAAAGGAAGAAATAAAAAGGTCATATGACGAGCACGGTAAGCAAACACTCAGGAACAAGTTGGTCTCCGAAGTCGTCAAACTGAATGATTTCAGTATTCCCGGCAAGTACGTTGAAGCCCTGCTTGATGATTATTTTAAGAATTACAAAAAAGAGCATAAGGGGCATAATCACGATATCAATGAAACCGAATTCAAGAACAAGAACCGGGCAGAAGTTACTTTTACCGGAAAATGGTTTCTCCTCAAAGATAAAATTATTGAACAGGAAAAAATAACGGTTACCGACGAAGACCTTAAAGCATTTGCAGAAGAAGCAGCAAAACCCTATAATATTCCCGCGGACAAACTGTACGAAATTTATAAAGAAAACGAAGAAGTAAAGCATCAGGTTCTCGACAGAAAAGTCATCGATTTTCTGATTGAGAATGCGAATATTACCGAAGTAGAGGAAGTCAAAAAATCAATAAAGAAAATAGCCGAAGATAAGGCAAAAGAAGAAAACAAAGACAAAAAGAACACAAAAAAGAAGGAAAATTAACATGGATTTTTTCAGCATCATTAAATCAAGGGAAGAAGAAATAAAGGCAGGACTTGATAAAGCTTCAAAAATTAAAAGCCAGCTTGTTCCGGTAGTTGTTGAACAGACATCCCGAGGCGAGAGGGCATACGACATTTATTCCAGGCTGCTCAAGGAAAGACTTGTATTTCTGGGTACTGCTATTTATGACGAAATTGCGTCGCTCATTGTTGCGCAGATGCTTTTTCTCGAATACGAAGATCCCGATAAGGATATTATGCTTTATATAAATTCACCCGGAGGAAGCGTATCAGCCGGCCTCGCCATTTACGACACAATGCATTATATCCGCTGCGACGTATCCACAACATGCATTGGTATGGCTGCATCAATGGGTCAGATTCTGCTTACGGCAGGCGCCAAGGGCAAGAGAATAGCCCTTCCGCATTCGAAAATCATGATGCATCAGCCGCTGGGAGGAACGCAGGGTCAGGCGACGGAACTCGAAATTTATACGAGGGAAATGCTGAGGACCCGTGATACGATTTATAAGATTATCTCGACACATACCGGAAAATCTATTGAACAAATCGCGAAAGACGCTGACAGGGATAATTATATGACTGCCGAAGAAGCAAAAGAATACGGACTGATTGATACAATACTTGTCAGAAGGGAAGTGAACAAAAAAGATTAAAATATGCGGGTCAACCCGGCCCGCTTTTTTTCAACCTTAAAATTTTCTTTTATGAAAAGAACATTTGTAATATCTGAAAATAAGGTTGTTGAGTCAGATGCAGGGAACCCGGATGTCCTTTTGTACATAAACCCCGACGCCGATGAGAAAAAATTCCTCGTCGATAATTATAAGCTTGACGAGCATACTCTTAATTCATCACTTGACCCCGATGAATTGTCCCGTCTTGAGTTTGAACCTGAACACGTTGCAGTAATCATGAAAAGACCGAAAAATTATTCGGGCAAGGATATACTTTTCTTCAAGGTTGCTTCCATGGGTATATTTTTGTTTTCGGATAAAATTATTATAGTTTTATCAGACGATATAAATATTTTTGAAGGAAAACAGTTTAACAAAATAGGTTCATTAAAAGACCTTATGCTTAAGATTATCAACAGGTCTATTGTTCACTTCCTCGAACATTTAAAAATCTTCAGCATGATAACCGATGAACTCGAAAAGAAAATAAATGCTTCAATGGGTAATAAATACCTGATTAACCTGTTCACGCTGGAAAAAAGCCTTGTGTATTACCTTAACGCTATAAATTCTAACACGCTCGTGTTTGACAAACTGAAAAACTATTCGGCTAAAATCGGATTTGCAACGGAAGAGATCGAATTCCTTGACGACCTTGTTATAGAAAACACTCAATGTTACAGGCAGGCTGATATATACTCAAATATTCTTGCAAGTTTAATGGATGCCCGCGCTTCAATCGTCAGCAATAATATCAACCTTTTGATGAAGACGCTGAATGTTATAACCATAGGAATTATGGTCCCGACGCTTGTTGTAAGTATTTTTTCAATGAATGTCGGAATTCCGCTTCAGGAACACCCTTATGCATTCTGGTTTATTATAGCTTTTGCTCTCGTTTCGGTTCTCGCTGTTATATTCGTGTGGAAAAAATTCAAATGGTAATTCTCGGACTGCCAATTACCAATTAACAATTGCCAATTAACAACTGCTAATCGATACTGAATATAAATTACTCCTGATTAAAAGCTATGAGAGTTGTCTTCCGCATTTATATCCGGGATGTATTTGTTTCCCAGTATTATCTTCATTGGATTTGCTTTCATTTCCATTTTTATAATGAAGCTTTTTTTCCCGTCTTCCCAAATTTTTGCTGAATAATAAAGACTTTTCTCAGAGTTTTTAGCGTCTGTCACGGTTATGTTTACGGGAACCGGCATGCCGCCTCTGTTAACGATATACACTTCCAGTAAGCCTTCTGATTCTTTTACATCACCGATTGCAAGGTCTGCCGTTCCGTATTCAAAAAACCATTTTTTCCAGAACCAGTTCAGGTTTTGTTTTGAAACGTCATTGAAAGTAAAGAAGAAATCGTAAGGTATGGGATGTTTGCCGTTCCACCTGTTCATGTATTCGTGCAGGCAGTTCATGAAAATTTCATTCCCGAGCATGTCTTTCAGTATGTCATAAACGACAGCCGCTTTGTTGTATGCGTTAAGCCTGTATGACGGGTTTTTAATCTTGTCTGATGGCAGCAGCAACGGAAGGTCATTATGCGTTCCGGCAGTCCTCTGATAAACTGTAACATTGTATTCTCTCGAATCTGTTCTGAAGTTATTTGTCTTTTCATCTTCGGGAGTAAATTTCTGCATCATTGTCTGAAAATCCTGAGGCATATAAACTGCCCATCCTTCATCCATCCACCCGAAATGTTCTTCATTAATTCCCATGTAAAATGGGAAATAACTGTGCGACATTTCATGGGATGTAAGATAAACAGTGGAATTCCAGGTCTCCGTATCATCGTCATTTACCATCATCGGAAATTCCATTCCGCCGTCCCCGTTAAATACCGTCATAGAAGGAAAAGGATAAGCTATGCCCGGAAAAACATCAGACATGTATTCAAGAACTTTCTGTGCAACATTAAAAACATTATGTTTTTTAAGGGCGTTAGCATTTTGACGGAATGCTGTACTAAGCATTACTTTCTTACCTCCGGAAACTTCAACCTCCATCATTTCCCAAACGTAATGGTCGCTCATTGCAAATGCAAAATCTGTAACATTATCAGCACTGTAATTCCATTCAACAATTCCGTTATTCTTTGTCATCTGGTTCTTTTCATCGAGTTTTGATAAATCAACTTTGAATTTTCCGCTTCCTTTTCTTGCAGATGCATATTCTTTATAAAACTTTTCGGTAAAAATGTCCTCTGGATTTTTAAGTAATCCTGTCGCCCAGACACACATATTCGGCCTGTCTGTCTTTATCTTAACGTCAAAGTCGCAGAAGTCATTGTAAAATTCAACAAGCCCTGTATGGTCTGATTCGTCCCATCCGTCAATGTCATCATAAACCGAAATCTGAGGGTACCAGTATGCAATCATGTACGATGTGGAGTCATACATACCCATTCTCGGAAATTCTTTCGGGATTTTAAACGACCAATCGATGTTGATTTCAGCGCCGGCCCCTGGAGCAATCCTGATTCCTTTTATAATCCGTGCTCTCGTACCCGTCCTGTTTATATTCTCATCTGAGATTTCAATTTCCCTGTTGTTATAAGCAATTCTGCTGAGTTTTACTCCTTCCCCCAGATATTTCTCATTTACTTCCCAGTCCCTTGATTTACCGGGTTTGTCAAAATCCTGATAAAGCCTGATGATTATTTGCTTTAATGTATCGGGTGAATTATTGTAATATTTTATGGTTTCATTCCCGTATAATATTCTGTTATACGAGTCAACAGATGCTTCAATCCGGTACTCTGATTTGTTCTGCCAGTATTTTGTACCTGGATTTCCGCTGTAATCTCTTGTACCGTTTGCGTATGCTTTGCGGATTTCCTTCGGGAAGTATAAATCCTGCGAATATATGGTTTTTATAAGAAGTAATAATATTAAAAGTAATAAGACCCTTTTCATATAGATTATTTATTTACTTTAATAATTTCTTTTGCTTTGCCGGTAATTGATTTCTTCAGTGATGCAGGGGAGATAATTCTTACATTTTTTCCCCATCCCATAATCCATGAAATAAACTCATTTGAAATTTTCAGCTTTGCCCTGAAATATAATCCTTCATCAGTCTCTTCGAATTCCTGGTTGTTTATAAAAACCCTGTCCTTCAGGAAATCGAGTTTTTTATCAAATAAAAGTACAATTTCCTGTTCTTCTCCTGAAGGATATATTCCCCATGAATTCTTTGATATGCTGTAAAGTGAAGGGAATGTTTTTATTGATGACCTCTTATTCAGGAATTTAATGTTGGAAATTTTTTCTATCAGATAATATTTCAGTTTGTCGGTGTCGTCATTCTCAAATCCTGCGAAAATGAATGAACGGTTTGTCTTGAAAAACCCGAGCGGGGTAACTTCCCTGCGTATCGCCTGATTCCTGTCGTCCTTTTCGTACTCGAACTGTATAATGGTTCTTGCCATTATTGATTTGACGATTTTAACAAACATTGATAATGTCTTTTCCCTGAATCTCCTTGCAAATTCTTTCAGGTTCTTTATGTTTTCAGTATCGTTAAGCGCAAGATAAGTGTTTATAAGTTTGTTCAGCACGCTGAAATCGAGTTTCTGGTCGATTGACAGAAGCCTTTTTGTGGAATGCATTTCAATGCCCATATCCCTTATCTTCTTGAAATCCCGCCTCAGATTTGGAAGGCTTTCATTGAACATTTCAGAAAGGTCGTTCTCGCTGAAGTAACCGGGTTTTTCATAAACCAGGGAAATAATTTCTATCTGCCTGATAAGTTCTTTAGAAATTTCATTCGGCATAAAATTATTGGTTAAAAGTTTATATTCCTGTGATATATATATTGCTATCTGTATATAAATAAAATGTAAAATAATAAATATTATTTATTATCACTACTGATTTTAATTTCTTGATTTGTTTAAAAATGCGTACTGTTAATCCTGTCCGCTTCTAATCGCCGGATTAGTTTTAAAAAAATTTTGCCTACAGGAAGGAAATTTTAACTTCTTTGTTCAATCCGTTGAGAAAATCTTTTGCTTTCATCGGCTTTTTCCCTTCAGGTTGAAGTTCCAGAATCTCGAGGTAATAATCTTTCGTTGCCGCATACATTTTACCTTCTGAAATCATTACCCCGCCGGGGGATATGCCTGATTGCTTTCCGGTCATTGCCGTTCTGAGTATTTTAACAATCTTATTTCCGATGTGGGTAAACGCTCCCGGATGCGGCGATAGTCCGCGGATTAAGTTATGTAATGTAAGAGCATCTTTTCCCCAGATTATTCCGCAGTCTTTTTTGAAAATCTTGGGCGCCTTGGTGGCCAGAGAATTTTCCTGCGGTAGAGGATTATATGTTTTGTTAATGATTAATTCTATCGTCTGAAGAACGATTGTTGATCCTTCCTGAGCCATCCTGTTGTACAGTTCGCCGTATGTCTCGTCAGGTCCGATTTCTATTTTCTTCTGTAAAATTATATTGCCTGTATCAACGTTTTCATCAAGGAAAAATGTGGTCAGTCCGGTTTCCTTTTCGCCGTTAATAACGGCGCGGGGAATCGGCGCAGCGCCCCTGTATTTTGGCAGCAAAGAACCATGCAGGTTAACCGAACCTGAATGAGGTATGGAAAAAATCTCGCGCGGAAGTATTCTGAACGCTATAATTACAAAAATGTCAGGTTTCAGTTCTTTTAACCGGCTGATAAATTGTTCGTCGCTGAAATTTTCGGGCTGCAGGACTTCAATTCCTTTTTCAGCAGCAAATTTCTTTACTTCAGAACCCTGCACTTTCAGGCCCCTGCCTTTCTGCCTGTCCGGTACTGTAACTACGGCAGGTACAGTATACCCCTCTTTGAGAATACCTTCAAATGAAGGAATACAGAAAGCGGGCGACCCCATCAGGATTATTCTTATGTCTTTTTTCAAATTATTAAAATCCGAAAATCTTTTTCTGTTCCGAATAGAGAGGGTAGTCAGGGATAACTTTATTTTTCTTTATTTTTCTCAGCGTGCTCTGTACCCTTTTCTTTTCATCTTCTTCAAGAAGGTCAACGAACATTATACCGTGCAGGTGGTCAATTTCATGCTGAATGACCCTCGCGAAAAATCCGCCGAATTCCATCCTGATTTCATTCATGTCAAAATCATGAAACTGAAGAAAAATTTTATCCGGTCTTTTCACTTTTCCCCTTACCGTAGGTATGCTCAGGCAGCCTTCCTCATGCACATCTTCTCCGTACGTATCAAGAATAACCGGATTAATAAGTGTAATCGGTTTAATATGCTTGTATTCGTCAATCGGTGATACATCGATGATGCATAATGATAAATCTTCATTGACCTGCGGCGCTGCTAAACCTACTCCGTCAGCATTATACATTGTGTAAAACATGTTGTTAACGAGTTCAATAAAGTCCACGCCGATTTTTTCAACAGGCTTTACTTCCTTCCGGAGTATGTCCATCCCGTATGTCGTTATTGGTAACTGTTCTGGCATATTTTAATTTATATATCTTTAAACAAAATTATCCTAAAAAAATTTAATTTGTTAATTCGCTAATTTGTGTACTCGCTAATTTGTTAATTCGCTAATTTGTTAATTCGCTAATTTGTGTACTCGCTAATTTGTGTACTCGCTAATTTGTGTACTCGCTAATTTGTGTACTCGCTAATTTGTG
>Ga0208980_10001318_pt1 | contig 14996 bp, 13 predicted proteins | sample WetSurMetagenome_3_FD_187993 | JGI IMG/M metagenome (GOLD analysis project Ga0208980, IMG submission 187993) | Wetland microbial communities from Twitchell Island in the Sacramento Delta, sample from surface sediment Aug2011 Site A1 Bulk (version 2) | ecosystem: Environmental > Aquatic > Marine... | reverse complement strand
ACAATATTTGAAGGTGTTGCCACATGCGGACGTAAAGTGGAAATAGATATGCATGCCAAGGGTATGGATCCGAAGATGATTGAAACAGCATTAGCTTCAGGTCTGCCTGTAACTATTTCTCCCAAATACTGGGCAGAACACCTCGGTATGCCATATCATCAGGCTGATATACGGTCGCTGGAAATCCCGAAACCGGGGGAACAGGCAAAAGGGCTGATGAATCTTAGTGCCGGATCGAGAAGTTTTACCAGATACGGATATGGGGATCTTTTAAACGAGAAAAGGAATTATGGGGTGCTTCACCGTATATGGCCGGGTACACAACGTCTTCTTTTGTGGGGTGATCCGCTTACTAGTGCTGCTCATTCAAAAGCTTTCGGATTCTGTGGCAGCGTCGGAGCGGACCTGATGGAACCTTTGTCTTTCAAAGGCCGTCGTGGATCAGGAATTGCAGGTGATCGCTGTGGTTATCTCGATGCATCTCTGAAACCCAGATGGGATTGGGAAAAATATTTGTATAGCCTCAGGGTTTTTGGCAGATTGTCATATAATCCTGATACTGATCCGGATGTCTGGAGACGTTTTTTGAAAAAGGAATTTGGCCCGGCTTCTGAAAGCGTTGAACTTGCTCTTGCAAATGCAACAAGGATTCTTCCAATTATTCTGACGGTTCATGGAGCATCGGCAGGTAATAATACGTACTGGCCTGAAATGTACACCAATATGTCAATTCCTGATCCGAAAAACAAAAATCCCTATTCTGATAGTCCCTCTCCCAGGGTATTCGGTAATGTGAGTCCCACCGATCCTCAGATTTTCCTAGGGATTAATGACTTTGCAAATGAACTTTTAACCTCAGGAAGGAGCGGAAAATACACCCCTGTCGAAGCAGCACAATGGATAGAAGATTATTCCGATGAAGCCGCCAGATACCTGGGACAGGCTGAAGCAAATATTCCTGATAAAACAAAACCAGGATTCAGAAGGTTGGCTGTAGATGTTGCTATCGTAATCGGGTTAGGTCGTTTTTTCGCCGCCAAATTCCGTTCAGGTCTGTTATTTGGGATTTATAAGCAAAGCGGAGACAAAACTGCACTCCAAGAATCTATCGGGTATTACAGAAAAGCACGAGGTTTCTGGGCAGATCTGTCAGATAAGGCAGGAAGTATATATAAGCCTGATATTACTGTTGGTGAAAATCCTGTAATACGGGGTCATTGGCTTGACAGGTTGCCGGCAATCGACAAGGATATAGCCTTTATGACAAACCTGATGGAACAGGCGGCTGATATAAATAGTGCTACAGATGAAAGAGTTAAACTCGCCATTCGGGAAGCTAAAGGAAGACCCGTTCGTACTAAAGCATCTATTAATCATTCATTGCAGAACGGATACACAATGGGAGTTCCAATTAATATTGAAATAACAACTGATAGAAAGCCATCAACAGTCTATATGCATTATCGTCATGTGAATCATGCTGAAAGGTATGAAACATCTGAGATGATCCCGACTGACACAGTGTATAAGGCAACTATTCCTGCCACTTATACTGCTTCGGATTACCCCATTCAATATTACTTTGAAATGAAGGAAGGATCTGATAATGCCTGGTTATTTCCGGGTTTCGATCCGGATCTGACAAACCAACCATATTTTGTTCTTCGCAAACATAACACTTGACTTAAATTGAAGAAGATTTCATAATAATTGATACCTGTTTGGAGCCCGAACCATTTGTGTTCATTTAAGCTTTATCTTTATTATGACTGGATTGTGATCTGAGTTAGCAAATCCAAGATGATGGCATTTTACAGAAACGGATTCCACATTCGGTGAAATGAGGAAGAAATCACAAACACTTGTAGGTGTTGTTGCAGGGTCATATGCAGCAGTTACAGTCCGGAATGAAGGTACTGTGGAATCATAAATCCATTTCCAGTCTCCCGGCAGATAATCTGATTCAATACCCATCAGATAAAAATTTCCAACCTGACCCGTGAATTCCCTGTTCCCGGCAAAAGAAGGTTTAAAATCGGGAGGAAACTGGTTCCAGTCACCACCGGTTATTATGTAGTTACCTGAATTATATTCATTCATTATAAATTCCCTGAGCTTTTCCATCTGAGCCTTTCTGATATAGCCGCCTTTATCAAATGCTTCATTATGGGTGTTGATCAATACCAGTTCTTTTCCATTTTCAATCCTGTACCTGTTGACCATAAAACATCTGTCCAATTTGAAGAGTTGGGTGGGGAAACCGAAGTCTCCTGGTAAGGAATATCTTGTTGACGATTCAGGAATGAATTTCGAATAGACTGCAATACCTGATAAAACCTTTCCATAAGGTTTTAATGGCGGAGCGGGGACAAAAAAAACATCATAGTTTTTTGCAAAGAACGGATGATGGGAAGAGAGTATGCCGGCTATTTTCTCATATTGGTCAATCCTGTAACTTCTTTTGCTGTACTTGTCAACTTCCTGGAGCAGGATTAAATCAACTGTGTCGTTTTTTAATAAAAAATCCCCGATATTGGAAATATTCTCCAGACATTTATCTTTAGATGTTATTACTTTCGTTCCCCCATCATAGAAAAAATCCATATCCTTGTCCAATCCAGCATATCCAATATTCCATGTCAGGAGAGATATACTGAGAGAATCTTTCAATACCGGAGCGTTTTCAGTCTTAACGATTAACTCTTTCTCATCTGGCTTGTAGTCTGTAACTATGGCATACACAATAAGACCGACGAAGCCAAAGGCCAAAACGGCTATTAAAATCAAAACATATTTGAGAATTTTTTTCAGGTTTTTCATACTGGCGGAATTTTAAAGTTCTTCTATATTATTAAAATTACAGCATTCAAGAGAAAAAGACAAATATTTATGGAAATGCCGGTTTTAAATTTTCATAAAGGATACTGGATTAAGAGCATCCTGAGGTTTTATCTGTTATATTTGGACTTTTTAAATTTATATCAACCAGGAAGGATAAATTATGAATTTTCTAGAACTTATTTTTGGTAAAAAAGTTAATCTTCAGGAAGTCATCTCAAAAGGAGCTGTCATTTTGGATGTGAGGACAAAAGGTGAATACCAGTCAGGGCATATCCGGAATTCAATAAACGTACCTGTTGATAAGTTGCCACAGAACATAAAAAAGCTTGACAAAAACAAACCAATAATTACCTGCTGCGCTTCTGGTTCAAGAAGTGCATCTGCCAGGAGGATACTGAAATCGAACGGATTCGAGCAGGTTTATAACGGAGGGGCATGGTATAGTCTCAGGAAATATATGTCATAAACAATCTTCTATGCACTGGTCAGTCTAAATGACGTTATGTATTAACCTATGGGAGCGCAATGAAATCCCTTACACCGGCGGTTGTGATCTCAGATGTATTTTCTTTCTTGCATAGCAAAAGATAAATTTTTTTATTCGAAAAGTTTTGTTTATAATAAATAATGTTTTTACTTTGCATTACAAAGTACTTTTAATTACTGAAATGAAAGAGAGATCAAAATCATTTGAGGACCTCGATACCATTCGTACAATAATGGAAAAGTCGACAAGATTCCTGTCATTAAGCGGATTAGGTGGTGTTTTTGCCGGATTGATAGCAATTGCCGGAGCAGTGATTGCATTCTTTTTAATATTTAAGGGAAATTTCAGCAACGATTACTTCTCAGCATTGACAGCAGATCAGATTAACCTGATGCAGAAGCAGACTATTACAGATGCATTATTAGTACTAATTACTGCTTTAGCTGTTTCCTACTTCCTTTCGTACAGAAAAGCTTTTCTTAAGGGGCTCAGGTTGTGGACTCCTGTTTCAAAAAGATTGCTTGTCAGCATGATAGTCCCATTAGCGAGCGGTGGGATGTTAATTCTGATCCTTTACCTGCAGGACCAGTTCTATCTGATTATACCTTCTATGCTGATCTTTTACGGACTTGCACTTGTGAACGCCGGGAAATTCACCTACAGTGAGGTTTTTTACCTTGGTTTATCCGAAATAATTATCGGACTGGCTGCCGCTGCGTTACCTGAATTCGGTATATTTTTATGGGGTCTTGGGTTTGGATTACTTCATATTGCATATGGTCTGTTGTTGTATAGAAAATACGAAAAATGAAGATCGGGATCTCCAGATTAAACAAGTTTTTTGAGAACAGGGTAAGGCTGGGTATAATGTCAGTACTGATGGTAAGTGATTCCTGTGATTTTAACAGTCTCAAGGATACTCTTGATGTTACTGACGGAAACCTTGCAAGTCATTTAAAGAATCTGGAGGATAATGATCTCATCAGGGTTAGTAAACAATTCCTGGGCCGAAAGCCAAATACACGCTATTCGGTCACAGAAAAAGGATCAAGACTTTTCCACGATCATTTAAAAGCGCTTGAGGAGATAATCAAATCACAATAATTTTTTTAAATATTTACTTTGTGGTTCAAAGTAAACTAAATATTAATTTAATGAATTGCATGGGAATTGAAATTACCCCGAAGAACATCGGACACCATTCAGCAGCAATTAGACTTACCATACAGTCAATTTCCCTGATGCCCTTGTTTATCTTTTACCAGGTTATCAATCCGATTATTATAACAATTAAGAAAGTACTTTGTAATTAATATTATCCAAAAAATAATTAACCAGTTGTTTATAAGAAAATTACCATGAAAGAAAGAATTAAGGAACACATTAATGATCCGGAGAAACTTGAACAATTATATCGTGATGACAGTAATGCATTTGAATCAGGTTTTGAAGAAGTCTATTCAGAGATAGAAAAATCTGAATTGTCTAAATTCTGGAAGATCAGACTGGACTATAATAAGCAGCCGTATAAAATAAAAAAGTATAATCTGCTCGATATTGTCATATTGATTTCAGTTTGTCTTATAACCGGGTTTCTGATTAAAATACCAGATATTTTCAACATCAGGATGACTGAAATATTTTATGAGAAAAATGCAGGGATAATAGTTTTCTTTGGACTGACTCTTTATATTGTCTGGACTAACAAAGTCTTTGATCTGAAAAGACTTACACCAATCCTGCTGGCTTTTTCAATGCTTACAATATATGTTAATTATTTACCAGCGATCACAAACAGTGATTCAATTAATCTTGTGTATATTCATTTACCGATCCTGATGTGGTGCATTTACGGTTTGGCTTATATTGATTTTAGTTTAGTAGATAAAATCAAACGAATTGAGTATATAAGATACAATGGTGACCTGGCAATTCTTATGGCAATAATAGTTATAGCCGGAGGTATTTTAACCGGGATTACTATTGGTTTATTTAATGCTATTGGCATAAACATTGAAAACTTCTATTTGAAAAATGTTGTAATCGTTGGGGCAGTTTCCGTGCCAATAGTTGCTACATATATTACAAAGAATTATACGGTTTTAACTAATAAGATCGCGCCATTGATAGCCAATATTTTCAGTCCGCTGGTTTTGTTTACGGCTCTAATATTTCTTGTGGCTTTGGCAATCTCAGGTAAGGACCTATACAGTGATCGAGATTTTTTATTGATATTTAATATTATGCTTTTAGGTGTTATGGCTGTAATTGTTTTTTCAATTTCTGAAACATCCGCAACCAGGAAACTGAAATTCAACGAAATGATCTTATTTATCCTTTCGATTATAACAGTGATTATCGACTTAATTGCCTTATCTGCAATTTTTTATCGCTTAGGTACTTTTGGCATAACACCAAACAGACTGGCTGTTCTTGGCTCAAATATTCTGATTTTAGGTAACTTAGCCTTATTAATCATTGATCTGTACAAAGTAAATTTCAAAAAAGCTTTGATTGAGGAAGTCGAGTTAACAATTGCAAAATACTTACCTTTATATATGATTTGGATACTTTTTGTAATATTTGGATTCCCTCTGATTTTTGGTATGAAATAAAAAAACGATGAAGTTTTACATATGAAATCTGATGTGTATTGAACAGGGAGATATAATTGAATTTCTCATAAGAGAGGTTATCGATGATTTCCCCTTAATATCAGGTTATAGGTCCGGGATTAAATAACACCAGGTCGCTATATAAGCCTAATTTATAGCTGGCAAACTGTTTCTCGCCAAGGATTAATTAGAAGAGTTCCCATCACATATCTTCAATTGTTTTTTGTCCGAGTGTTATCTGGCCGGCATCCAGATCAATAAGATCAATCCATTCTATCATATAACTTTGTCCTCCGGATGAGATTAGACAAAAATCTCCAAATCGATCCTGGTTTCAGTTCCAAGAATCCAGCTATATTTGGGGATACTTATTCATCCAAAAATAATGGATTTTATGAAGGGATTTATTTTTTTATCAATCGCCTTTATTCCGGCACTGGTAATTTTCGGAAATCAAAAAGCCGCAAACAGCGAAAGAATTACTAAAGAGGTGCTGGGTGATCAGAATGGGAATGAGGTATCTCTTTTTACACTGACAAACAAAGCAGGGAATATTGTTAAACTCACAAACTATGGTGCCCGTATTGTGAGAATAGAAATACCTGATAAAAATGGTGTAAGGGATAATATTACCAATGGATCTGAGAAGCTCGAATCAATTTTAAAAGGTGATGCTTTTGGAGGTGCTGTTATAGGAAGGTATGCAAACAGGATAGGAAATGCAAAGTTCAGTCTTGATGGCGTGGAATATAATTTGCCTGTAAACAACAAGCCGAATACTCTGCATGGAGGCAGGAATGGATGGTTTTCCAAGGTTTGGTCGGCTGAGATTATTGCTTTTAATAAAAAACCTGCGGTTAAATTCACATATGTTAGTCCTGACATGGAGGAAGGTTTCCCCGGAACCGTCAGGATTGATGTCATTTATACATGGACGGATAAAAACGAAATAATTATAGATTATTCTGCATCAACGGATAAGAAAACTGTAATAAATGTTACAAATCATGTCTATTTCAATCTTCATGGAACGGGCAAAGGTTACATTTTTGATCACATACTTACTTTAAAAGCCTCTAACTATACTCCATTCAATGCAACAAAAATCCCAACCGGGGAAATTAAACCTGTTAAGGGGACTCCTTTTGATTTCACCTTACCTCATGCAATAGGTGATAAAATAGGTGAAACATATGAAAACGCTGTTCTAACCGGATATGATCATAATTTTGTCCTGGATAAAAAAGAGAAGGTTGCCGCGACAGTTTACGATCCTGTATCAGGTCGATATATGGAAGTTATTACTGATCAACCTGGTCTGCAGTTCTATTCAGGGATGGGTGGCATGGAGTGGAAAAAATCAATAGGAAGTGGTAACAGTCCGGTTAATACAAGATCTGCATTTGCACTCGAAACACAGCATTTCCCTGATAGTCCTAATCAGCCAGGCTTTCCTACAACTATTTTAAACCCGGGTGAAAAATTCAAAACAAGAACCATATACAGGTTTTCAGTAAAAAACTAAAACTTATCTTTAGTCTGAGCAATATTTAATATGCAAAAAATATTATCAACGCTTGCAGATGTACTTATTTTCAATGTAACTTGTAATTAGAAATAACACTCATCAATATCGAATTTTCTTTTATACACTTTATAATTTAACCTTAACTATGATGAAAAAATCATTTGGACTTTTAGCAGGCATCTTACTTTGTTTTATGCTTTCGGGACAGACACAATCAGATTATGTTCCTCTTAAAGAACTTTTCAAAGGGGATTTTCTTATTGGTGTAGCAGTTAATGGCCGAACCATCACAGGTGATGCTGGTAAGATGGTGTCTGAGAACTTTAACACTATTACAGCTGAGAACGAAATGAAACCTCAGAGTCTTTTGTATTTTCCCAGGCGGAATCCGACTGGGGCACAACAACCTCAGGGCGGACAACAAGCGCAGGCTCCGCTTAAGCTCGATACTATTAACGGACTCGTATTTAACTGGTCATCGGCCGATCGTATTGTAGCGTTTGCAAAAGCTAATAATATGAAGATGCGCGGTCATACACTTGTTTGGCATAGCCAGACACCAGCTGCATTTTTTACTGATGACAATGGCAACCAGCTTACTAAAGATCAACTGTATGCCAGATTAAAAATATATATGACCGCCGTTATGAATCATTTCAAGGACATCACTTTTTGCTGGGATGTTGTGAACGAGGCAGTGTCAGATAAGGAAGGTGAACTATACCGGACTGAAAGCCCATGGTACAAGATATGTGGAAAAGATTACGTAGGCACTGCATTCCGCATTGCACGCAGTGTGGATCCCAACGTAAAGCTCGTGTACAACGATTATAATCTTGTCAATCCTGCCAAACTCGAACGTGCCTGTACAGTACTAAAGGAGCTTCTTGATGCAGGCGTGCCTATCGACATTGTAGGATTGCAAGGCCACTGGAGTAACGATATTACTGGTGAAATGCTTCAGACTGCTATTGACCGGATTACCAAGCTGGGTTTAAAGATTCAGGTTACGGAGCTTGACGTAACTACCTATACTTCGTACCATGGTGAAGGAGCAAAACATCAGGTACAGGAAACACAGCCATATACAAAAGAGGTGGAGGACAATCTGGCAGAAAGTTATAAGCGTTTCTTTGAGGTACTTCATAAGAACGCCGGTAAGGTTACTTCAGTTACATTCTGGGGCCTTGATGATGGAAGAACCTGGTTAAATGGTTTTCCTGTAAGGGGACGCAGTGATTATCCTCTTCTGTTTGACAAAGAACTTAAGCCAAAGAAAGCTTATTACAGTATAAAATCTATTTATAAAAAATAATCCATTGAGAGCATCTCTATAAATATTATATCTTCTTATGAAAAATCTATCTTTCCTTTTTTTGATAATCGCTTCATTTTCTTTGGCCTCATGCAGTGATTCAAATCCGGTATTAACCATTGAAGGAGGAAAAGTAACCGGTGTGAAGACTCCGACTAAAGGGGTTATCGCATACAGGGGAATTCCTTTTGCAGCGCCCCCGACAGGAAATCTACGTTGGAAGGAGCCGCAGCCAGTTGTGCCGTGGCAGGGTGTAAAGGTAGCAGATACCTATGGCGCAGCTGCCGAACAAGTAACATGGGATCCTCAAAGTTTTTACGGCAGGGAATGGCGTGCCAGTGGTTCTGTTCCATTCAGCGAAGACTGCCTCTATCTTAATGTAACCACGCCTGCCGCTGGCAAAAAAGATAAGAAACTCCCGGTAGCCATGTGGATACATGGAGGCGGCTATCGGGAAGGCTTTGCCTTTGAACCTGAAATGGACGGTGGCGAAGCCTGGGCCTCGCGCGGCGTAATTTTAGTATCGGTAACCTATCGTCTGGGTGTCATCGGCTTCTTCTCACATCCGCTATTATCTGCCGAAAGCACCCATGGTGTTTCTGGAAACTATGGTTTATTCGACCAGATTGCTGCACTTAAATGGATTCAAAATAATATTGAACAATTCGGCGGCGACCCGACAAACATAACCATTTTCGGTCAGAGCGCAGGTGCCGGCAGTGTCCAGTCACTATGCGCTTCCCCACTGTCCAAAAACATGATCAGCCATGCAATAAGCATGAGTGGCGGAGGATTGAGTAACCTAAGACCAGGGACTCCTCTCGATACTGCCCAACTGGCCAACAAGAAGATGATGGATTATTTCAGGAAAAGTACATTGGAAGAAATGCGCTCTCTTTCATTTCAGGAGCTACTTCAAATGACAAAAGAATATACTGATACAACCAAAAAACGCATTATGTGGGGCCCCGTTATAGACGGTTATCTGTTGAAGGAGACTTTTAGTAATGTGGCGCTAGCCAATGATATTGCTGACATACCATATATGTTTGGATACACTGCAAACGATATGAATGATGCGACCCAGGCTGTGAAAGATTTCTGTACCCTGCGTGCAGAAAAGAGTAGTAAACCTGTATTTGCCTATTTATTTGCACGTCCACTACCAGGTGACGAAAACGGCGCTTTCCATTCTTCTGATTTGTGGTATGTATTCAATTCGCTTTCACATAGCTGGAGGCCTTTCACAGCAGGAGACAAGATGTTAAGCAAAAATATGGTTGACTACTGGACTAATTTTGCCAGGACCGGCAATCCGAACGGAAAAGACGGAGGTCTTTGGACTCCTTACACTGAGAAACTGCCTGAATTTATGATATTTAATGTGGATGGAGAAAAAGCAGCCTGCATCATGAGTAAAACCCCGGAATTCAAGGGTCCTTCTCCAAGGAAGTAAAAGCCAGGTCTGTTTTCAGGTCCGCAGTCATTTATGTTTTCTTCTGCATTGCACTAAAACCTGAATGTCACATAAAAAAAGCCAGGTACAAAAGTGCCTGGCTTTTTCTTTCAGTTATTCAATCAGCTATGGTTTATTATATCTTAATATCACAACAAATTTACCTTTTTCCTTTCCTGGAATAACCTCCATCTCCATCTGTCCGGTCACTTTTGTTCCAATACCCAAAGGTGAGAGAATATCTGTTACGGTTGGCTTATCGCCAGATCCTATCAATTCAGCTTTGGTCAATTCACCTTTCCATAATACTGGACCAAAAGTATGTCTGAATATGTATTGTCCGGGTTCAATATTTTCAAAAACATACTCATCTTTGCCTTCTTTGATCATTTTTCTTTCAATCATTTTCCCGTCTTTGACAAGTTCGATTTCTGCACCCCGACCCATAGTCTGTTCTGTTCTTTCCCTGTAATAATCAGTTCCGCTGTCAAATGCCTCCACTTTAAAATAATATTCCGGATCCCTGTTGAGACTGTGAATGGTAATCGTATTAGCATCATAAACCATATAACTGTTGTAGAGTTTATTGGATTCAATACCGTAACGAACAACATAACCATCAGCACCTTTGACAGGCTGCCACAGAATTGTAGCGTCACGACGATCCTCCGGATTGCGGACAACAGTTACATTATCAACCTTTGTGATTTTTGCTGTCTCAGGATTTCCAAAAATCCGCAAATCTTTGATTGCAAATTTTCCACTATCGGGAGTAAATACATTAGTTAATTTTACATATCTGGCATTTACCGGTTGAGAAAGTTCTGTATAATCGTGCCTGTTGTCAACTGTATTATTACTTTTATCAATTAACATTGACCAGCTCTTATTGTCGTTTGAGATCTGAACTGTGAAAGACTGATAACGACTAAGACCACTAACCACGCCAAAGCCCCTGCCAAATTGTACCTTTGCATCCTGCTGGTCCAAATTGATCTGCAAAGCATATATTTTACATTCCTTGCCAAGATCTACTGTCATGTATTCACCAGGATCACCCGTTTTCGCACTCCAGTGTGTCATGAAATTTTCATCAACAGCCTTTTTAACATCAAATCCCTCGAGAGTTGAGGATGCCTCAGCATATTTTTTATTGGACAATAACATCCATTTAGTAAAATTATTATCAACTGCATCTCTCTTGATACCTGGATAATATTGCGGGTAGTCTCCAAAAGCAGTATTGGAATGCATAACACCTTCAGCATCTACTGCAGTAGGAAATAGAGCGAGTTCACCACCGCCTCTTCCTCCATAGAATGCAGGGATCATACAAATGGTCCATAAATCCCCGTTTTTGTCGTGGAAAGTACTACCATGACCCGCCCCGGGAGCAAATCCGGTTGTTTTGAATGTAAGCGGATTATGTTGGGAATATTTAAATGGCCCCATGGGACTATCCGACACATAGACCCCGTGAGAATAGGACAAAAATTCGAGGCCGATTGCAGCATATTGCAGATAATATTTTCCATTGTGTTTTATCATCCATGGCCCTTCTATCCATGGCGATTCTTCGGGGAAATATTGCCTGTGTGTGAAATAAGGAAATATAACATCTTCACTTCTCCTCCGTTCGAAACCATGTTCGGCATAGTCGCCAAAGAAACAAACAACTGATTTACCTTTCTCCTTGAAGCCATTCTTCGGATCCAGTTCAACAACCTGGAATGGAAATATCTGTGACCATCCCCAATACATATAAAACCGGCCATCATCATCACGAAACATATCGGCATCGCCGTAATCCCTGTCCAAAGTACCAACCTTTGTCCATTTCCCATTTTTAGGATCAGTACTTGTGAATACATCCCTTGCGTTCATTGAGCATGCATATAAAGTCTCACCATCAGTTAAAACCGATGGACAGCCTCTTGGATAATCAGGAACATCAACATAGGTCCAGTCTCTCATATTACCTGAATACCAGTATCCTCTGCCACCGGTAATGAAAAGATAATAATCATTCTTATAAAGGACAATAACAGGCTCCCCGGCCCTTCGCGCTCTTTCAGATCCGACACTTAAATTGAGAGGATTACAAAATGTCATCGGCTTATCTGATATCTGAACAGAAAAAGTCTTTGATTTATCTGATTGTTTGGACTGCCCTGAAACTTTTACCCAGGAAGAGCTGATAGCAAAAGTGACGATAACCAGTAGAATTGTTGTTTTTAAAGTCATTTTGTTCATGATTGGTAAAATTATGTTATTTGATTTAAGATCGATTTTGACAGAGCCAAGTTATTCTATTTGACTGCACTTTCTGTTTTTCCGCATCCTGGTTCTGGTCGTTAGTTTACGACATAACAATATGCGTAAAATTAATATACTTTAATGATTTGAAACTAATAAAAACTTCTTTTAACAATATTATTTCTGTTGCCCCGGACCTCTACCCGTAGCATCAGTTTATAATTACTGTGGTTGCGTGACGTCAATCACAAACTTAGAGCCCCTGGCTCTAGCCAGCCCGCAGACAAGTTTCTTACCTGAATGGCCTTTTTTGCCAAATCATTTAAAGGTTAATATATCTCCCGATATATTAAATAACTCATATCTGCTGTTCTGGTCGGAAGATGATCATTGACATCATCAACCCGGAGCAAATATTTGCACACATTGATCCTTTGCCGGGAGCTTAAAAGCGAAAAAGTCTTGCGTCTGCCTGTAATGGTCCTACATAGTTTCTCCTCAATTCTTACCCGGATTTACAAGAAAATAGCCAGACCAGATCAGAAACACCAGATGAAGTACTACAATACTCCATCCCATTGCATTCATCAATCCTTTTAGCTCAGTGATCATAAGAATAATTGTACTCGCAAACATATAAGTAAATAAAAGATAAACCGCACCTCTTTTAAATTCAGTGTTTGCAGATTTGCGTGCGAAAAAGATCAGTACCGGCATACTTACTATCGCTGTACCAAACATCCTGGCAAAGGTTGCTGAGGTCTCATCGAGGGTTACCCCCATAGGAGCCATCATTAGACCGGGAATAAAAATGAAGCCAATACCAAATATTGCTTCAACAATCATTGAGACAAGAAACAGGGTTTTCATGGTAATACTTCGTTTAATCTTTTAATTATCAAATTTCAGAATTATTTCAATCCGGGTCAAATAAAAAATCCGGTGCTTTCGCACCAGTGCTTTTCCTTCGCAGACTAGAGTTTTAGAATATCTAACCTTCCTTCACAAAGAGTTCTTCACCATTTCTGCAAGGATGATATGATTAAGGATATCCTTACTTTCCCTTCAGATATTTTGGCCCGGCAAAATATTTCCTCCTGCGCTCAGTCACAGGAACTCAAAAGTTGCCCTGCAGTTTTCCGGATATCTCATATATTAAAATCTTCAAAGAATCTATATCTTGTGTCTGATTATATAATGATTTTATGAAAAAACCAAGGTTACCCTGGCTGGTGCCGATAATAACTACATTGTTTTGCCTGATGGTATCAGTGTTTTTTTGTCAGGCTTCATCAGGCAACCGGAAAAAAAGCCCTGAAATTTCGCGAACTATTTCATTTGATGACGGATGGCGTTTTCTTAAAGGCAATCCTCCTGAAACTGAGAAGCCTGGTTTCGATGATTCGGGATGGAGGACTCTTGATATACCTCATGACTGGAGTATTGAAGATCTGCCCGGGCAGAACGGTGTGGATATAATCGGGCCATTTGACAGATCTGCAATCGATAAAGGCAGTTCCGGCTATATGGTGGGTGGAATTGGCTGGTACAGGAAAAGCTTTACTATCAGTGAGGAAGACAGGGATAAGATCGCTTACCTTCAGTTTGATGGTGTATGCATGAGATCGGATGTCTGGCTTAATGGGAAACACCTAGGATTTCATCCATATGGATATACTCCTTTTTACTATGATATTACTTCTTATCTGAATCCTCCCGGACAGTCAAACATTGTTGCTGTCCGTGTTAAAAATGAAGGAATGAATTCCCGCTGGTATTCAGGATCAGGTATAAACAGGCATGTCTGGCTTACCCTGACAAATTCCGTTCATATAGATGTTTCAGGTGGAATATACATTACAACACCCCTCATAACTGAAAATTCAGCAGAGGTGAAAGTTTCAACAACTCTGATAAACTCAGGCAAAAGTGACGAGAATATAGTGCTGTATACTGAGTTGCTGGATCAGTCAGGTAAGGTTGCAGCAACTGCTTCCAGCAATTCAAAAGTGGTATCAGGTCAGACTATACAGGTAATTCAGGATATACCTGTAAAGATGCCCTCTCTCTGGTCGGTCGATAAACCCAATCTGTATATTGCGAAGGTGTCCGTGATGAAAGATGATAAGGTAATTGATTTTATGACAACCCGTTTTGGGATAAGAAGTATAAAGGCAGATCCACAAACCGGGTTTACTATCAATGGTAAACCGGTCATTCTGATCGGTGGTTGTATCCACCATGATAACGGACCACTGGGTGCTGCTTCGATCGACCGTGCTGAGGAACGTAAAATTGAAATCCTGAAAAATAATGGATTCAATGCGATCAGGACAGCCCATAATCCTCCCTCACCGGCTCTCCTGGATGCCTGCGATCGCCTGGGAATGGTAGTTATTAATGAAATCTTTGATAACTGGGAAATTGCCAAGAGAAGTGAGGATTATCACCTCTTCTTCCGGGATTGGTGGCTGAGAGATGTGGAGTCATGGGTCATG
>Ga0208980_10001317_pt1 | contig 14997 bp, 8 predicted proteins | sample WetSurMetagenome_3_FD_187993 | JGI IMG/M metagenome (GOLD analysis project Ga0208980, IMG submission 187993) | Wetland microbial communities from Twitchell Island in the Sacramento Delta, sample from surface sediment Aug2011 Site A1 Bulk (version 2) | ecosystem: Environmental > Aquatic > Marine... | reverse complement strand
CCGCGGTCCATGGGCAGCTTGACAGTGTGGCCGTCAGCGCGATGGAAGGTCTCATACTTATGGAGCAGAGCCTGGACGACATATTCGCCCGGCGGGAGCTTGGCCAAAGAATCGACGGGGAAGCCGAAGACCTCGGCATCGAAAATGGCCTCTTCGCCGGGCTTCAGATTCTCGACATCAACGCCGAAAATGGGCTGGGCGTCGTCGTTCCGGGAACTGACCCGGAATCGAGGCTCGCGCTTGTCGTTATCCGAGAGGATCAGGAGCATCCGGCCGTCGAAGGGCCCGGGCCCGAGTTCTTTCGGAAACGAAACGGCGATCCGGAATCCGGAACCCGGGCCGGTGGGCCGGGCGCTCGGCCGGCAGGCGGCGCCCAAGATCAACACAGAAAGGACGGCCATCGCGGTGGCCGGCATGGAGGCTTTCTTCCGGAGTTTCATGCATCCTCCGATCGCCGTCGGTAGTGACTAACGCTTGGAATTCAGCGCCAAGGCCGCCTGGACGGTTTTTTCCGCGTCGATCAATCCATACCCGCACTCGGGAGAAAATCCCGTAAAACCCACGCGCTCCGGGCTGGCATTCTTGTTGACCAGGTCCATCAGGCTCTGGGCGTATTGTCCGGGCAATTCGTTCCCCTGTCTAGGATGGGCTGAAACGGTCAAGGCGAACAGGGATGCGACGACTGGAATGGCCGCGGAAATGCTTGGGATATAGGAATCCTTTTCGCCGACGTAGGTCGGGAAGGCGCCAAAGATGTCGTTCGGAGCGGCGATCGTATTTTCCTTTTGGGCCGCGCAGACATCCCAATACCCGTATGTACCGTCCGGCTTCTTTTGAGCGGCCGTAACGGCTACGACGGTCTTGTATTGCGCCGGAAAATTACGGATGGCACCCTGTTTGAACCACTTGCTGTAGAGCGCCCCGGAAATAAGCACCCGGTTCTGATCATAAGCGTACTGGCAGGCCTCCCGGAGGTAATCGGCGTCCAAGGTGGCCCCGGAAGCGCTAATGCTGATGATGTCGTTCCCCTCGTGGACGGCGCGGTAAATTCCGGCCGCGATGAAGCCCTCGAGCAGGAGCAGATAGGCCGGATCGTTCTGGGTGTCGCCGTCGAGGACCTTATAGACCGTCAGTTGGGCCTCGGGAGCGTAACAGGCGGCGACGGAAGTGATGAGCGTGCCGTGCCACCCCCAATCCACCAGAGGGGCGTCATCCGACCAGGGCTTCCCGTCGCGGCCGACGAGCGAAAAATTCTTTCCCCACTTGGTCGTCTTGAAGATCGAGTGACTCTCGTCGATGCCCGAATCGAGGATGCCGATCTTGGCCCCTTTTCCGCGGGTGATAGCAAGCGCCTGCCGGAAGCGGGCGCCGTCAAGAGCCCCTTGGCGCTCGAACTCCGGGCTGACAGGATTGCTGAAGAACTCGCGGGGCGGCGGGGCATCGATCTTGGCGCCATAACCGACCGAGCGCACGACGAGGTCCACGGCGTCGAGCCCTTTGTAATTGGGATTGATCTTGCGGACGAGATCCGTCGACGCATCCGTTGCAAAGAAGCATTCGACGAACATGTGGCCAGCGAACCGGGCGAGGTCGAGATACATCCCGGTGAAACGCCGCCTGGACTTCTTATCCGCCTTATCAATCAGGAGCGTGAACGTGGGTTCGTCCTTCTGGTAGAAGACGTTGACCAGGATCCCATACAACCGGGGATAGCGGGCCTCCGATTCCTGGATCTTCTGAAGCTCGACTTCGGTCAGGCTCGCCCGCTTGGGATGAGCGGCGATCTCGCTCCTGACGGTTTGATAGAACAGTTCCTTACCCTGGCCATAGAGAGCATCCAGCCAGGCCGTACCGGCGACTTCAGGGCTCTTGCCCTTGCAGGCGACGGACAGGCTCAGGCCGAAAAGACATAAGATGATCAGCGAGCAGGCGATAAAGGGGCGGTGCGACATGGTTCCCTCTCTTTGGAATATCATTTTGTCTTCTGGGGCGCAACAAGGATCTGAACTATGCCAGAGGCTTTGGAGCCGAACATCTCATATCTCCCGGAGTTCACTGGCCCACCTCCGCGACGGCGACGCACACGATCTCCACCCGGGCTCCCAGAGCCAGGCCCGCCGCGCCAAAGGCGTTTCGGGCAGGCCGGTTTTTGGGAAAATAGGTCGCGTAGACCCCGTTCATCTCCGCCCATTCGCCTATGTCGGCGAGCATTACCGTGACCGTCACGACACGGTCCATGGACGAGCCGTATTTCTCCAGGGTCTTCTTAATGTTCTCCAAGGTCTGCCGGGTTTCGGCGGCCATGCCGCCGGGAACGATCTGCTTGGTCGCGGGATCGGTGCCCAGCTGCCCCGACAGAAAGAGCATATCGCCGGCACGCACGGCCTCGGAAAAGGGCAAGCTGCCGGAACCTCCCTGGGGCAGGTATTCCGGACCGCCACGCGGCGCCGGCGCTTTGGGAGACCCGCAGGCGCCAAGCAAGACGACCGCGACGATCGCTCCGATAAGACTCGCCTTCATGACCTTCTCCCCTTTCCGCCGCGTGCCAGGGACATCGCGGTCACGCTCGTCGTGAGCTCTGAAGCCCGGGGGGACGCCCCGTTCGATAAAAAGGGGCGGCGGCCCGTGGCCGCCGCCCTTTCGATTTTTATGATCTTGATGATCCTGGGGAACTCCGCCTTACTTGAACCCGAGCTCGAGTCCCAGCTGGCCCCAGCGCCGCGGATTGGGCTGATCGCTCCGATCCCAATAAACCGCGTCCGTCAGGTTGAAGACGTCGACAAACACGGAGACCTTGGTGGTCATCCCGAGCTTGAATCCCTTGGACATCCGGAAATCCAGGACCCAAACCTTATCCTTAGGGGAGAGCAGCATGGCGAGAGAGGGATCCATGTTCCACCAGATCCAGCGCCCGCGCAGATTGGCCATCAGGTCCCATTTCTGGTTCTTGTACTTCAGGCCGGTCCGATAGGTCCGGGTAGGGATCCAGGTCAAGAGCACGGCCTCTTGCGCCGTCACGTCCTCATGCTTGTTGTAGTTGGAGCCGAAGTAAACGGTGGCGCCGCCCGGGATCAGAAAGCCGATCTCGCCCTCGTAGCCCTTGCGGATGAACTGGGAGATGTTGCCCCAAGTGAACTGCCCTTCATTCTCGGCCGGGACCTGCACGATGCCGTCGGTCATATTATGGTAATAGACGGATCCCTTGAAGTAGAGAAAGCCGAGTTCCTGCGTTTCGAATCCGGCGCTATAGGCCCAGGCCCGCTCAGGCTTGAGGTTCGGGTTGGGCAGGATCATGTCGAAATAGGACACGCCGAGAGTGTACCAGAGGGGCGGGACCCTGAAGGTCCGGGCCACGTTGACCCGGAAAAGGGAGGCCTTGCCGAATTTGTAGGTCGCGCCAACCGAGGGACTGAGCTGGTTGCCGAAGGAGCTATCATAGTCGTAGCGGGCGCCGGCGTGGATCGCCAGCTTCCCCATCCGGAACTCGGCGTTGGCGAAGGGGGCCAAAGAGTCGACGTAGATGATAGGTTGACCCTCGAGGGTCCCGGAAAAATCCGCCCTGGTCCGATAGTAATCGACGCCGGAAACGAGCGAAAAGGATTCCTTAGGATTGTACGAGCTCTTGACCGTGAGGCCCATTCGCGCTTCGCTCGATGAGGTCGGCACGACTGTTCCCGGCGGAGGCTGGTACGCTGACCCCTCGAGGTACTGGGTCGTCTGGTCGAGGTCAAACCGGTTGTACTTCACCTGGGTCTCGAGGTTGAAGGCCGGGCTCAGGATCGTCGCGAACTTGAGCGACGCGACGTTGGAGGTCCCGATGGCGTCGGACTGATAATTCCACATATACGGAAGCTCCGTGCCGAGCATGTCCGGGAGGTAAAGGTACGACAGGGTCTGCGTGTTCATCTTGTTCGTGCTATAGAGAACGTCGAGGAACGACCTGTCGCTGAAATCGTAGGTCAGCTTTCCATAAATGCTGGAATTCTTCTCCCGGCCGTACTGGACGAAGCCGTCGTTGTTCAAGCCGCTGTAGCCGATCATGTAGCCGAGCTTTTTGACGTTCCCCATGATCGTGCCCGCATAATCGATGTTGCTGCCTTCGTTGCCGACGGCGTTGGCCCCGGTGAAGTCCATCGCCCCGAAATGCGCGAATGTGGTCCTCAGGTTGAAGATGGGCCGGGCGAGGTCGCGCGGCCGCTTGGTAATGACGTTGACGATGCCGCCCATGTTCGAGCCCCAGACGGAGGACGAACCGCCCTTAATGACCTCGATCTGGTCGATCATCTCTTCGGGGTAGGCGTTAAGGACGCTCCAATTGTTGATGACCTGGCTGACGTCGACGCCATCGATCATCTTCTTGATATAGTCGTCCTCGTAACCGTCGATGTACATGAACGTCCCGAGAGTGGTCGAGCCGCTGCCCGTCTCGACATCGACGCCGGGCACGTTGTTCAGGGCCTGGAGGATGTTATTTTGCGGGGTTTCGGCGAGCTTGGTGGCCGTCAAGACCGTGACATTCTGCGGGACATTCTGCAGGCTCTCGACCTCGCGGCGGGCCGTAACCGTCATTTCGCTCGCGAAGCCCATGCGCATCGCGACCTCCAGCTCCGTCGTCCCGCCCGCCGTGATGACGACGTCCTTCCGTGTTTCGGACAGGAAGCCGCCGAGCTCAAAAGTGACATTATAGGTCCCCACGGGAAGGTCCTTGGCCAGGAAGATCCCTTGGGCGTTCGTATTGACAGACTTGCGCGTTCCCACGATCGTCACTTTGACGGTGGGCAGAGGGAGCTTCTCGTTAGCATCGATAACTTTGCCCTTGAGACTCCCCGTCTCCTGGGCGCGGAGAAGGCCCGCGGACAGGACTAGGCATAAGCTCAGGAAAAGGACGTTCAGAACTTTCAACTTCTTACTCATTCTCTCCTCCGTGGCCGTGATTCCCGATTTCGGGCTGAAAACGTTCCGTCAAGTCCTATTTGTCTATATATGACGGCGGAAGCCGAATGTTTGTACCACCTGGACATCATTTGTTGTACTTCTTGAACCAGGCGTCGGTCTTCCGGAGCTTGTCGAGCTGATGGTTGGGCATCATCGTCCCGTGGGATTCCCCGGGATAGATATGGAGCTCGACCGGGGTCCCCGCCGCCTGAATGGCCCGGAAGAACTCCACGGCCTGCTCGACGGGGACCCGCTCGTCCTTCTCGTTCTGCGTGAGGAGAAGCGGTGTCTTGACGTTCTTCGCATAGGTGATCGGGGAAAGCCGCCTGTAAATCTCGGGATCCTCCAAGGGCGTCTTCCCGAAATACTGCCGGAAGAGGATCCGGCCGATCGGCGAGACCGACCACAGGCTCTGGAGGTTGGCAATGCTGACCTCGCTATGGGCAGCCTTGAACCGGGCCGTCTGGGTGACGATCCAGTTGGTCATGTACCCGCCGTAGCTCCCGCCCCAGACGACGAGCCGGTCCTTGTCGGCCAAGCCGCGGGCGATGAGCGCGTCCAGCCCCGACATCAGGTCCCGATAGTCCCCGCCGCCCCAGTCGCGAAGATCGCCCCTCAGGAACGACGATCCCCACCCGATGCTGCCGCGCACGTTGGGCATATAGACGAGATAGCCCTGTCCGGCGAAGTATTGCGCGGGGCAATAGTAGTTCCCGGCAAAGGAATTGTTGAAATTCCCGGCCGGGCCGCCGTGGATCAAGGTCACCGTGGGATAGGACCGCCCTTTGACGTACCCGAGCGGATAGACGATGTTTCCGGAGATCTGGAGCCCGTCGGTCGACTTCCAGGTGATCGCCTCGGTTTCGCCCAGCCACGTCCCCGCGAGCTCGGGGTGGAGATCGGTCAGGCGCCGGGCCCGGTCGGGATCGTTGACGTCGCCGACATAGATCTCCTGGGGCCAGCCCGGCGTGCCGGCCGAGAACGCGATCGTCCGGCCGTCGGCGGCGAAGGACAGGGCGTTGATCTCCATCTGGGGGAAATGGGTCAGCTGGCGGGCCGTCCGGGTCTTGAGGTCGAGACGGAAGATCTGGCTGTTCAGAAGATGATAGGCGACATAATAGATCCCGTCCCCGTCGGCGGCCCAGCGGCAGTTGTAGAGAAAATGGTCGGTCTCCCCCGAGGCGTTGGAGACCTGCCCGGTCTTGAAATCGTATAGCTGGATGATGTGATTGTAGAGCTCCGGTTTTTTAATATCCCCGACCTCGAGCCCCAAATAACGACCGTCGGGGCTCCAGACGGCTTCACCGCGGCGCGTAAACGCCGCATAGTAGGGGAAGTCGAGGGCCATGAGGCCGGTCCCGTCGGCGTTGACGATCCGCAGGGTCTGGAAATCCCAGGTCACGTGCTCAACGTTCTTCGGCGACGTGACGAAGGCCAGCCGGGTCCCCTCGGGCGACCAGGAGAAGCCCATGATGTGGAAATCGCCGGAGACGAGCGGTTTGGTCGTCTTCGCGGCAACATCGAAGATCTGCATCTGAGAGCGCGGCCGCGTCGCGTCGATCTCGACGGCGTCGAAGCCCGATTCCCGTTCCTTGGCCCGGTCCTTGTCCGGGGTCTCGGGCGTCAGGAACGCGATGAACTTGCCATCGGGCGACCAGGCGTATTTTTGAACGCCCCCCGGCGCCTCGATCAGGGGCTCGGCTTCGCCCAAGCCAGGCCGGAAGACGAACAACTGCGGCCGGCCGCGCCGGGTGGACAGAAAGGTCAGCGCCCGGCCGTCCGGCGACCAGGCCGGCCCCATATTCATGTCGGGTCCCTTGGTCACGGCGAACGAGCGCCCGCTCTCCACGTCCGCAAGCCAGACGTCGGTGGTGAACGTGTTGCGGGCCCAGTCGACGGACGTCACATCGAAGGCGACCGACTTGCCGGACGGCGACAGCGCGACGGTGCCGACGGACGTGATCGAGATCATCCCCTCGAGGGTCAAAGGCGTCTTGGCGGCCTGAGCTCTCCCCAAGTTGGGGATCAAGAACACGAGGGTCAGGACCAGCCCCAAGGCGGGGCCCGGAATGCGTCGGATCTTTTTCTTCATCGAAACCTCCATGGCTGCCCCCCGGGGGACTTATTTCTTCTTGACCGGGGTCTGTTTCATCTCCGCCTCATGTTTGGCGGCTTCTTCGGCCATCTGGGCCCGGCGGGCCATCCGTTTCTTGAAGTCCTCGTCGAGCTGGTTCATCTTCTGAATATAGGTCTGAAGTCCCGATCCCAGAGTCTTTGCGGCGTCGAGGAATCCGTAGCCGATCTTGACGTCAAAGGTGCCGTAGCCGAGAACCTTCGGGTTGGCCGACATCTTCAGGATCTCGGCGATGCGTTGAACGTACTGACCCGGAAGCTCTTTCCCGGTCCTCGGGATCTCCGGAGAAAGCAGGGCGGCCAGGCCGCCGCAGGCGGCGGCGGCGTAAGCATTCGAGGGTTGGAGGCCCGGAGCGGCGAAGGCCGGCCCGGTGACGGCTGTTTCCTTGGCGGCCGCCGACGGCCCCCAGGGACGCAGACCTGGACCGGTCGTATCGTCGGCGCCGGCCACGGCGATGACCGTGTTGTAAGCGGCCGGATAGGCGACGGCCGGACTTGGGGAGGCTGAGTCGACGATCCCGTTGGGGGCAAAGATGATGATGTTGCGACCATAGACCGACCGGCAGGCCTCCTTCAGGAAAGGAAAGTCGCGCCCTAAAGCCGCGCCGGTGATCACGATATCGCAGCCGTCGTCCGCCGCCCGGTAAAGAGCCTGGGTGAGCTCGAAGGCCGGCCAGTATTCATACGGCTGGCCCGGCAGGGCGCTGATCCTGTACGTCCGGATCTCCGCGCCCGGAGCGCACCAGGCCACGATCGCGGCCAGTAGCGTGCCGCGCCCATCCCTGTCAAGCAGGGCGCCCTTTTCGCCGTTCCAAGGCGCCCCGCTCCCGCCGACAAGCGAGAAGTCCGAGGCATGGCCGAACGTCGCCGCCTTCAGCGCGGCAAGGTCGAAATCGCAGCCGGAATCGATAATGGCCACCTTGATGCCCCGGCCGCCGCCTGACTTCCGCGCATCGGCGAGCCCGGCGCCCCGAAGGGCCCGGCTGCCATTGAGGAAGGACGGGGCCAACATCTTGAGCTTCTCGAGCAGGGATCCGGCGCGGGGCCCCATTCTCAAGGCCGAGAGAACGAGGTCGAGGCGTCCTCGCCCCCGGTTCTCGGGGGACTCCAGCATGGCCTGGGTGGCCGGGCTTTCGACGAAAAGGGATTCGATAAAACGGCCGGCCGCCTCGCGGCAGAGGGCGAAATAGCGTTCGCGGAACGAGGCTTCATCCTTGTCCCGGAGCTCGAGCAGCGCGTGCGACGGCTGCCAGAAAACGACGTTGATCAAGTTCTCATAGAGGAGCGGAAGTCCCGCTGGCCCGGCCTCGATCTTCTCGATCTCCCCGGGCAAGAGCCTGTCCCTCTCAGGATGCAGGCCCAGCGCCAGCTCGAGCTCCTTGTAGAAGATCCCCAATCCCTCGGCAAAGTCCGCGTCATGGGACCCGGAGGGGACGAGGGCCGGCTCGACTGCCACCGCTTCACGGGCCGGCCGCAGGGCGCCTAGCTTTTGGGCCGCCTCGACGGTCTTCAGGGCATCAACCATGCCGAAACCGGATTCCGGCGAGAAACCGTCGAATCCGACCAGCTTGGGATTGGCGTTCACGGTTAGAAGCTTTCTGATCGTCTCCACGTACTGGCCGGGAGGCTCCGTCCCAAGCCGCGGGTAAAGGGAGACGGCCAGCGCGGCAGCAGAGGCGACGATCGGGGTCGCGCACGAGATCCCGGGCGCGTAGACGTCCGTCTCGCCAGAGTACGCGGGGAAGGCCACGAACGGGGCGTTTGGCGCGCCCACGTCCGTCATCGGGTCGGGGGCGGCGATGCTCCAATATCCGTATGAGCCGTCGTCCCGGCGGTCGATCGCGGTGGCCGCGATGGTCGTCGCATACTGGGCCGGGTAATCCTCCGCTCCGCCCAGATAGCGACCCTGATAATAGGCGCTTCCCGTGACGATGACGACATTGTTCTCCCAAGCATATCGGCAGGCCTCCTCGAGATAAGGGACGTCGAGGTTCGTGCCGGCGCTGATGTTGATGATATCGTTCCCGTCGTGGACGGCCTTATAGATCGCGGCGCCCATGTCGGCGCTGACGATAATCGGGAACGGCGAATCGTTCTGGCTGTCCCCGTCGAGATAACGGTAGAGGGTGATCTGAGCCTCCGGGGCGTACTTGGCGACGATCGAGCTCACGACGGTCCCGTGCCAGCCCCAATCCACCATGGGCGGCCCGGTCTGGGCCCAGGGGAGGCCGTCCCGGCCGACGAAATTGAAGTGGCGGCCCCAGGCCGTATCCTTAAAGACCGGATGGCTCATATCGATTCCTGTATCCAGCACGGCCATGCGGACACCGCGACCTCTGGTGAGCCGGTGAGCTTCGCGGAACCGGCCGGCGTCGAGGCCCCACTGTTTATCGAATTCCGGACTCAGGGTCTTGGGGACGATCTTCTCCATGGCGGGAAGATCGATGTTGGCCATGTTGCCCGTCTCCATGACCGCCAGGTCGACGGTGTCCTGGCCGTTGAACCGCGGGATGAGTCCCTTGAAAAAGAGCCCCGTCGGGCTCGAAACGAACAGGGTGTCCGAGAACATGCGCGCGGCGAAGCGGACCAAGTCGAGGTAGTCCTTGCGGAAGCGGGCCATCGACGCGTCGCTTCCCTCGGCGAGGAGCGCATCAAAGGCGGGCGCGTCCTTCGGATAGAGATAGTTCATCATGAGGCCATAGAGGCGGGGGTAGACCTCACGGAGCGCGGCGACCTTTGTCCGTTCGGCGGGAGTAAGTCGGCCGGTTTCCGGGTGAGTCGCGACGTTGGCGTCGACGGAGCTGTAGAAGAGGTCCCGGCCTTCATCGAAGAGCGCCTGCAGAGGCGCCTTCGTCGGGGCGGGCGATGAGCAGGCCGCAAGGCCCAGGGCAAGCACGAGGGCCCCGAGGATCGGCCGCGCGGCGGCGACAGTCCGAAGTGTCTTTGGTTTGCGCAAGGATTCCTCCATATCACTCTATCCGACGCCGAAACCCGGCCAAGTGTACCAAAATGTGATAAGATGAGAAGCCTGATGAAGGCCATCGAACAGGACACGAAGGCTGTCATCGAGCAGTTTTCGCGTCTCATCCGCCAGGTCATTCAAAGAAATCTCCACCGCGGGGACGGCATCGACCTCGAGGACGTCGAGCAGGAGGTCCGGGTCAAGATCTGGACTTTCCTTAAAAAAGGTAAAAAGATCGACAATCTGCCGTCCTATATCAAGAGAGTGGCGTATTCCAAGACCATCGACGAATTGAGAAAAGCGATGAAACAGCGGCCTTCGAACGAGCCCGAGTCCCTGAGGCGGGTTTTCGCGGGGGCCGATCAGATCGCCGCCCCGCCGACGGAACTATGCCCGGAATCCCGCTTGGACGAACGCGAGACACGGGAGTCCCTCAGGGAGATGGTCGATTCGCTGGGCGGGAGCCGGCGAAAGGTGCTGCGCCTCTTCCTGAAGGGCCAGACGATCGAGGAGATCTCCTCATCGCTGCGATGGGACAAAGCCAAGGTCCGCCACCTGTTCTACCGGGGAATCGACGATCTCAGGGAGCTCCGCCGGTCCCGGCTCGAAAACGCCGGGCCGCAGCTATCCCAAAATCCGCCGCCGGGGACACGATCATGACCTCCAGAAGATGCCCTTCCCGTGAAGAAATCATCCGCCTGTTCGAGGGCCGGCTGCCCGCGGGCGGAGAGAAAGGGCTCCTCGACCATGTTCTCGTCTGCGGGGAATGCCGGATCGTCTTCGAAGCTATGGCCGAGCTCCATTCGAGAAGCAAGGACATCCTACAAGGCCTCGAAGGCATGGATCTCAAGAGCCGCGAAGCCCGGGCTAAGCTCCGGACACTGGCCCGGCAGGAGCTGCGGGCGATACGAGCCGGCCGCCGGGCGGGGATCTGGACCCGCCGGTGGCTGGCCGTTCCTGCCGTCGGCGCCGTGCTGACCCTGCTCATCGTGTTCGTTGTTATTCCCGGGCTGAGGACCGGCCCGGCGCCGGCCGCCGAGAGGAACGCCGGGGGGATTGAGATCGATCTCGTCCAGCTCAGGCCCGCGAGCTCCTCCGCGCCCGTCGATTTCCGCTGGACGGGACTTCCCGGGGTCCGCACCTACCGGCTGGATGTCTATGACCGGACGCTCGAACCGGTCCACCAGTCCCCGGCCCTGACCGAAGCCCGGTACGCGCTGTCGGCGGAGGCAACGTCGACGCTGGAGAAAGGGGCTATCTATTTCTGGAAGGTCACGGCCACCTTGGAGAATGGCAAGACCGTCGAATCGGAATTCGGGAAACTTCTCGTTCAAAAGTGAAGCAGCCGGCGCCACCACGGCGACGGGTGAAGAAGAACGCCGGCTCCGCCTTCTCCGATCAGGATGAACGGCGCCCAATGGAAAGGACGGGCTCCCCGCGAGCGGCTCATCTCGATCTTCGTCAGGCGCAGGGCCTCCCGCTTGGTCCGCCCGCGCGTCAGGTATTCATAATACGTCCGCATGAACCGGGACGTCGAAGCGTCGTTGACGTTCCAGAGACTGGCCACCACGGAACGCGACCCCGCGCAAAAAAAGGCCCTGGCCAGGCCCTGGATCCCTTCGCCTTTCTCCATTTTCCCGGCGGCGGTCTGGCAGGCCGAGAGGACGACGAGGTCAGCCCGAAGCGGCAGGTCGTAGATCTCGCGGGCTTGGAGGAATCCGTCCTCTCTCTCGTCCTCGTCCCGGGTCAGGACAAGGGCCGAGCGGGCAGCCACCTGCTCGTCAAGAAGGCTGTGCGTGGCGAAATGGAGGACCTTATAGTCGGACAGGGGGAGCCGCTTGACGCGTCTCTCGGTCGCTTCCGTGCGCGTCAGAGTGCTCCGGAACGCCGGATCGATGAGCCCGGCGATGGCATCGATCTCTCGGGACGCGAATTCGAGGGGCCGAAGCGCAAAACGCCTGTCCCTGTAGTACTCGAAGAGCATGTCCTGGCCGGCAGCCGGGCTGCCCGCCCTGCCGCGCGCCGCGCCAGGAACGGGATCTCCGATCGCCAGCAGATCCTGGCCGGCGGGCTCGGACCTGTTCCGGTTGAGGAGGCTTACGAGCGCGGAGGCCGACGGCGCGTACGAGATCCCGTAATCCTCCATCAGGAAGCGGGCCCGTGTGGAGGCGGGAGCGGATCCGGCCGGGAGGACCAGAGCTTCGAAGGGCAGATAATGCAGACTCCCGTCCGGCACGATGATGAGATTCTCGAGGCCGCGAAGCAGGCCTTTATCCGCGAAGCCGATGAGCGCTTCGTAGAGCCTGCGGCCGGCCGGGACGATGTCCGTGTCGACGATCTCGCGCGACGACAGAAGACGAACGTAGTCCGCCGCCAGTCGCAGCGTCCGTAAGCTCGCCGGCGCCGCGAGCCGCTCGACGGCCAGGCGGTCCGGGGTTACGATAAAAACGAACAGGCTCTCATCCCCCACGAAGTACTCGATGAGGCCGGTCCGGTCGTTCAGCAGGGTCCGGCGGATCTCCGGCAGGCGACGCGGTTCGCTCGCTGCAGCGAACGGATCTCCCGGGCTTTCGGCCCCGGACTTGGCCACGAGGATCTCATAGTCGTCCTCGGCCCTTTCGAGCCGTCGGCGGATCTCCGCCCGGTCTGCGTTCTCGGTGAGACCGCTGCTGAGCTCGGACGATAGGCTCGATACGCTGCTCGAGACCTGCTCCAGCTGCAGGGCGATCTCAATCGGCAGGACGCGAGAAGCCAGCCCGGCTCGTTGGAGATCATCCAGGAAAGCACGGGCCTTGGCCTTTTCGGCGTAGAAGAGACACTCCTCGAGGATCGCGCCGGAGGGGCGAGCCTTGTAGGCTTCGTAAAGAAGGGCGACGAGGGCTTCGTAGATCGAGACCTTGGACTGGAAGAATCCCGAGCTTTGTTCCCGGAGCAGAAGCTGAACCCGGAGGTCCTCAATGACCGCGACGGCCTCCTTGTAAAGCCGGATGGCTCGGGGGACGTCGCCCCGGGCCGCATAGAGAGCCCCCAGGCCCGCGGCGGCCTCCCATATCACGGTGGGCTGGCCGATGTCGCGGCCGGCGGCGGCAGCCAAGTTGTAGGCGGCTTCGGACTTGTCCCAGAGCCCTTGCCGGCGGTAGAGGTCGCCGAGCCTGTTCTGGGTGCTGGCCCCGACGATCCGGTTGCGGCTCAAACCGGCAACGGCGAGGCTCTTTTCGAAGCAGGCCGCGGCGTTCCCTGGGTCGTCGAGCTTAAAATAGGCAAAGCCCAGGTTATAAAGGCAGCGCGCCTCCTCCCGTCTGTGGCCGATCTTCTCGATGTAGCGAAGAGCTTCGGCAAACGAATCAAGGGCGCGACCGTAGTCCTGCAGCTCCATGTAAACGTACCCGATCGTGTTGAGGCACTCCTCCTGGCTCCACTTCCCAACGTACTTCTCGGCGATGACGAGCGCTTCCTTGTTGTATTCGAGGGCCCGTTCGTAGTTGCCCAGGGACAGGTGGATGTCCCCGATAGTCGTGAGATGGAAGGCCTCGCCTGTCTTGAACCCGATGCGCCGGCTGATCCCGAGGGCTTCTCGAGCGCAATCCATGGCCCGGGCATATTCACCCCTGTTCCCGAGGAGCAGGGTCATCCAGTAAAGACAGATATCCTGGCTTCGCAGGGCCTGCGTCGTTCGATAATAATTCAAGGCCTGGGACAGGTGTTCCTCGGCCCCCCGGAGGTCTCCCCTGTTCAAGAGGATCACGCCCAGGGTGCGCACACAGAGGATCTCGAGCTTCCGGCTCGCCTGCCTGCGGGAGAGGGCCAGGGCCTGCGAGCACGTCTCGTAGGCCCTGGCGTCTTTCCCAAGGTCTGCCCAGACAAAGGCGGTGCGTTCCAGGCTTAGGACTTCGAGCGGCTTGTCACCAAGAGCCCGAGCCAGCCGCAGCGCCTCGGAGGCCCGCTCGAGCGCGCCCGGATAATCATTGAGGTAGGTGGAGACGTCGCTGAGATTGAGGAGGCACTGGACCTCGCCGGCCCTCAGACCCTTGGCCCGAAAGATCGCACGGGCTTCGTGCAGGGAGGCGAGGGCCCCTCGATAATCAGAGGAATAATAGCGCAGGACCCCGATGGACTGATGAAGGAACGGGTTCGCCGGATCGTGCCCGAGCCGGGTCCCGAGGAAGGCGAGGGTTTTCCGGATGTCGGCCTCGGTCCGATAAGAATCGGCGAGGTCCTCGAACACCCCCCAAAAATCCGCGCCAGACAGGATGCCGGCCTCGAACTGCGAACGGGCCTGATCGAGATCGCCCATCCTCATGAGCGCGACGCCCAGTCCGTAATGAATGCGGGCGTCGCCGGGACGGATCTCGACCAGCTTTTTAAAGACCCGGACGACCTCCGGAACCGCGGCGTCGACGGCCGGAGTTCCGGCCTGCTCCATGATCCGCAATAGCCGGTCGAACGCGACCACGCTGGACAGGTCCCTCTCGAAAGCCCTCAGGCTGTCGGAGAGCGGCTCTTCGCGGCGGCCGGTCTTGATCCTGACCTCGAAAGGATCCTGGCCGGACTTTTCCTGTGTCGCGGACGCAGCGGCTGGGACGGCGGGAGCGCGCGGCCCTGAGGAAGAATATCCCTCGCCGCACAAAGCAGCGAAGCATAGGACCACGCCAAGCCTCAAGAAGAGAAGGGTATTTTTCCCGGCCCGGTCAATCGGCAGCATCATGCGGTGTCCGGGGCATTGTAGTCCAAAGGAACACCCAAGGCAAAAGCATCGTGCAGGCGCTATTCAACGTAGAATGCGGGCCATCCTCTGATTTAATTTCGAGCTTATCAGTGAATTAGATATGGCGTGCCTGAGAGGATTCGAACCTCCGACCTTTGGATCCGGAGTCCAACGCTCTATCCAGCTGAGCTACAGGCACGCAGAGGCCTGGAAAATATAGCGGAAAACGGCTCAAAAGGCAAGGCGAGGCGGCCCGTTCCCG
>Ga0208980_10001316_pt1 | contig 15005 bp, 12 predicted proteins | sample WetSurMetagenome_3_FD_187993 | JGI IMG/M metagenome (GOLD analysis project Ga0208980, IMG submission 187993) | Wetland microbial communities from Twitchell Island in the Sacramento Delta, sample from surface sediment Aug2011 Site A1 Bulk (version 2) | ecosystem: Environmental > Aquatic > Marine... | reverse complement strand
TCACTAAAAGAATTGTGAAAGATGTAGTGACCCCGTTTATAGCAATTCTTTCACCATTGATTTGCTTCTTTTTAAGCAAATATTCTGTAGAGTTGTTTAACGGGTATAAATTCGGATTTGAACTGCTTCTGCTGAACGGATTGCTTACATTTATAGGTTTGTACCTATTTAGCAGAAAACCTGATGAGACTAAAAGATAAATTTCCCATTTATTGTCTTATCCCGGAAGTTTGCTGCCTGTTGCCTGATGTCCCTGTATTTCCTGTATCTTCAGGTTCTTCAGGCTCCTCTTTCCTGGTTATTACTCTTATCTTCTTATAAGGGATATTGAAGGAGATAAAATAGCTCATACCTGCACTCAATAATTTTCCACTGTTGCCAAATCCGGGTACATAAATTGGTCTGAGATCTTTACTTGTAGTGGAATAGATCAACATCTTCAGGCTGACTGTCCATCCAATACTTAGGTTTTTGAATACTTCCGCCCTTACTCCGGGCGAAAACTCAAGAAAGTGAACCCAATCTGTCCTTGGAGCAATTGATGATTTTATTGTACCATAGTAAGTGTCCTGTCCAAATACCGGAACCTCTGAACTAAAATGACTTACACCGTACCGAAAACCTGTGCCCACCCAATATTTTCCCTGCGATTTCTTTGGTTGCAGCAGATTAATATCGACACCAGCGCGGATAAAAATTCCATTGGTTAGGTATTCATAATTGTACTGTGAATAGTTATAATCAGCATACCCTGCATTCAGCACTGCAGCGTACTTTTCATTTATATCAGCAGAAATAAATCCTTCAGCGATCAGATTATTCTTTTCAATTAAATAGATGACCGGCCCCGATACTTCAAATCCGACCTTGATCTTAAGGGGGAAAAGGATTGTGTCCTGTGCCTGAACATGAGACAGAGATAAGATCAGGAAAAACTGGAGACTAATAAAAAATGCGTATATTCTCCTCATTGACTGTTGAAATATTTCTGTTACCAATATATATGTTGATAATGGCATGCCTGGTAAAAATGCGGTCGGTGTCGAGATTATGATAAAAAGAAATACCGCACTCTTTTGACACAAGGTGCGGGTAGCTGTTATATCTGAATTCTATAGTGTCTGTTTTTCCATTTATTTTGATGATGAATTTACTGCTGAGTGTTGCAGCATTCAAAGGAAAAAGAGCTGGCTGCACTCCTTTGGCTTTATTATATAATTTACTGTTTTCCATATTCAGTCCGTAAATAGTCACACTATCCGGAGCCTGAAGTTTTTGCGTTTTATAATTATAAAATGATGCTTTTACCAGTGCATCAGTTTCCTCATAGCATGATCCGGTGGTACATGAATAAAGAATCAGGAATAGTGCTGAAAGGATTATACAGAGGTTTCGCGGAAAATGTTTTCTCATTACTCTTTTGAAAGCCTCAAAATTACAAAAATATTGGTGTGAACAGCAAAAACAATAATTTAAGAAACACAGACCTCAATACTTCGTTATTGGAACCTCAGGAATGTAACAGATGAAAATAATGCCTTGATACCATTGTGCCGTTGAAGCTCTATAGCCTTAAAACTTAGGCAGGTTCTTCAATATCCCGTTAATACCATTTTTAATTCTGCCTAAAACATTATTATCTTTTTCACTTGTAAAATATATTTCAGCTATTATGTTTTTGTATCTTCCTGTTAAATAGTTCCTTTTAAGTTTCAGGGTAGGGGACAATTCTCCTGTCATCGGTGTCCATTCTTCTGTTACAAGGCGGAATCTTTTTATCTGCTCATGTTCCCCCAGGGATTTATTAACCTCTTTTACTTCCCTGTTGAATCTCTCAATTACTTCAGGTAATTCAATAAGATCATTGTTATCCCGGAATTGTATCTTGTGTATAGAACACCAATCGTGAAGGAATGTAAAATTCGGAGAGAGTATAGCGCTGGCAAATTTCTCATTTTCACCAATTACCATTGCCTGTTCAATGAATACTGATTCTTTAAGTTTATTTTCAATGACCTGGGGAGCAATGTATTTTCCGGCGGACAATTTGAACATCTCTTTCTTCCTGTCAGTTATCCTCAGAAACTTTCCTTCTTCTATTACTCCGATATCTCCGGTATGAAGCCAGCCATCCTTGTCGATCATTTCTGCAGTAAGGTCAGGTGCTTTATAATATCCCATCATTACATTTACCCCTTTGCACAGAATTTCCCCATCGTCTGCGATCCTCACTTCAACTCCTTCGATAACCGGTCCGCAAGTGCCAAATCCGATTTCGTCAATTCTGAACGGATTTACTGCAATTACAGGAGATGTCTCTGTTAATCCATATCCCTGAATGACAGGTAATCCGGCAGCCCAGAATATTTTTTCAAGTCTCGACTGCAGGGCTGCTCCACCTGATACAAGAACCTGTAACTCTCCACCCAGGGCTTCCTGCCACTTACTGAAAATAAGCTTCCTGGCTATTTTCAGCCGGAATTTATAAAATTGTGAATTCCCTTTAAGTCTGAATTTTAGCCCGAGGTTTACTGCCCAGAAAAATATTTTCTTCTTTACCCATGGCAGGTTACGCCCCTTTCCTATAATATTGTCATATATTTTCTCAAGAAGGCGTGGGACCGTATTGAATATATGGGGTTTGATCTCTTTAACAGTTTCAGAAACAGTACCCATATTTTCAACATAATAGATACTTATCCCCTTATATTGAAAATGATAATTTACCATTCGTTCATAAACATGGCAAAGAGGCAGAAAACTGATTGCCCTGTGTCCATAACCAAGATGATGAGCCTTTGAAGTTGTAATTGCATTTTTTACGAGATTATTATGAGAAAGCATTACACCTTTTGAGTTGCCTGTAGTGCCTGAAGTATATATTATAGTTACAAGATCTTCAGGATTTATATTCTTCTTTATTGTCTCAAGTTCATCATGATATTTTTCTGCATTTTTCTTCCCCGAGTCGATAATCTCATCAAAGGATTTTACTCCATCTACCTGGTCAAAAGAATAGATGTCTTCAAGTCCGTGAATTTTACTGGCGATCGGACTTACTTTGTTATATATTGTTTTGTTCCCGAGTATAATTACTTTAACTTCTGAATGTTCAAGGATGTATTCATACTCATCGGTACCGATTGTCGGATAGATCGGCACATGTATCAGCCCTGCCTGGGCAAGTCCCATGTCAACAAAATTCCATTCCGGTTTATTTCCGCTTATTGTTGCAACCTTGTCTCCCTTCTTATAACCCAGGGCAAGCAGTCCGTAGCTTACCCAGTTCACATAATTACTAACCTCTTCTGCAGAATAAGTTATCCAGTCTTTATCTTTCTTTCCTCCGTACATATCTTTCCTCGGATATTTCTCGAGGTTCCACTGAATAATGTCAAATGTCCTTGTAACTTCCATAATCAAGATAGGTTAATTCGGAAGCAAGTCTAATAATTATTTTCGAACAATTTATTATGATAAGACAAGCTAAATACAAAATTAGCTGTATATAGAAGATAATGAATGCGATATAAAAATATGTTTTTAAATATATTTCGACTGGTGAAGCCAGGGTCTGAAAGATGAAAGTCCGAATCCTGTAAACATTAACCAGTAACCTTGCAGCCTTCAGCTTCAGCCATACTATATATTCCTTATATATTCCCCGGCTTTTTTGAGAGCATTGTCAATACCGGCAGGATTTTTTCCACCGGCAGTAGCAAGAAAAGGTTGTCCTCCACCTCCTCCATTAATATCACTAGCAATTTCTTTTATGACAGCTACCGCGTTTAAATTTCTTTCTTTCACCAGATTATCGCTTATCATAACCAGAATATTAGCTTTTCCTCCGCTCTCTGATCCTATGACAAGGACTGTGTTCTCAGAAGAGCTCCTTACCTGGTAGGCAATGTTTTTCAGGAGATCAGCTGACTCGGTCTCAATATGGCCAGAAATGTATCTGATATCGTTGATCATTATAGCCTTGTCGACCAGTTCTTTCAACATGATGGTTACTGATTGTGCCTGAAATTTTTCAATACTTTTTTTCAGGGAGCTATTTTCTGATAGAAGTTTTTCTACGCTGTCAGTAATATTTCCGCTGCTCTTCAGAAGGGAAGCTACCTCATCCAGAGTCTTTATCTTCTCATTGATATATTCTTCAGCTTTTGATGCCGTTACAGCTTCTATTCTTCTGACACCTGCTGCAATAGCTCCTTCAGAAACTATTTTTATAATGCCTATTCTTCCCGTTGATTCCACGTGTGTCCCTCCGCACAACTCTACTGATTTCCCGAACTCAACTACTCTGACGGTATCGCCATATTTTTCACCGAAAAGTGCCATGGCTCCCATGGATTTTGCTTTTTCCAAAGAAATACCGGTAACAATTTTGCCGTTGTGATCCTCCCTGACCATGATGTTTACAAGTTCTTCTATCCTGGATAATTCCTCTCTGCTCAGTTTGCTGAAATGGCTAAAGTCAAAACGGAGACGATCGGGTGTTACGAGTGAACCTTTTTGTTCGACATGATTCCCAAGTACAGAGCGTAAAGCAAAGTGAATCAAGTGAGTTGCTGTATGGTTATTTGCAGTCATCTGTCGTTTCTCAATGTCAACAGAGGCTCTGAAAACCTTTGATGGATCCGAAGGCAGTTTCTTAGCTATATGAATTATCAGGTTGTTCTCTTTAACTGTATCGGTTATCTCAATCTTTTCATTACCGGAGGTTATTATACCTGTATCTCCAACCTGTCCTCCTGACTCAGCATAGAACGGAGTCTTATTCATAACAAGCTGACAGCTCTCTTTCCCTTTAATCTTCACAATTCTGTATTTTGTTATGCGAACCTCATCTTCTGTCTTTTCATAACCGGTGAATTCAGTCCCTTCAGTTTCCATAACAACAATCCAGTCAGCCGCTTCTGTTGAAGCATCCTCACGCGAACGGTTTTTCTGGTTCTTCATCTCAACCTCAAATCCACTTAGATCGAGATGCATGTCATTTTCCTTAAGAATAAGTTGTGTCAGATCTACCGGGAAACCAAAAGTGTCATACATTTCAAAAGCAATCTTCCCGGAAAGAACATTCTTCTTTTCTTTCTTCAGATCACTTATCATTTTTTCAATCATTTTAAGCCCTTTCCCGAGAGTTTTCAGGAAAGCTGTCTCTTCCTCAAAAATGATTTTTGTAATCTGTTCTTTTCCTTTCTGAAGCTCAGGGTATTGAGTACCCATGGTATTGACAAGTACCGGAACGAGATGATAAATAAACGGTTCCTCTATGCCAAGATTATTATACCCATAACGTACAGCACGTCGCAGGATTCTTCTGATTACATAACCAGCCTTGTTATTTGACGGAAGCTGACCATCTGCAATTGAAAATGAAACTGCCCTCAGGTGATCGGCAATTACACGCATAGCAATGTCCCATTTTTCATTCAATCCGTATTGCTTCCCGGTTATCATAGAAATTTCCTTTATTACTGATTGGAAGATATCTGTTTCGTAATTTGATTTTTTGCCCTGAATGACCATACATAGCCTCTCAAATCCCATTCCTGTGTCAACATGTTGTGAAGGGAGTTGTTCCAATACTCCATCCGACTTGCGGTTGTACTGAATAAATACGAGATTCCAGATCTCTATTACATGAGGATGTCCTTTGTTGACCAGATCTTTACCGGGTATTTTTTCTCTCTCTTCATCATCTCTTATGTCAACATGGATCTCTGAACAGGGGCCACAAGGACCTGTTTCCCCCATCTCCCAGAAGTTATCTTTTTTTGATCCTTCAATAATTCTGCCTTCAGGATTTTTAAAACACTTTTCCCAGAAACCGAAAGCTTCATCGTCGCGCGGTACATTATCTTCTTTGCTGCCTTCAAATATGGTTGCATATAATCTGTCTTCAGGTATCCCAAGTCTTTTAACCAGAAGTTCCAAGCCCCATTCAATAGCCTCTTTTTTAAAATAGTCGCCGAACGACCAGTTGCCGAGCATTTCAAACATTGTATGATGGTAGGTGTCATGCCCGACCTCTTCAAGGTCATTGTGTTTTCCGGATACACGCAAACATTTCTGGGAATTTGCGACTCTTTTGTGCACAGGCTGATGGTTTCCGAGGAAAATATCTTTGAACTGGTTCATACCAGCATTGGTAAACATGAGTGTAGGGTCATTTTTAACCACCATTGGTGCAGAGGGTACAATAGCGTGCCCTTTCGAACTAAAAAACTCAAAAAACAACTGCCTCAATTCCTGTGCCTTCATTTTAATAATCATCGTGTTAAGTAAATTTAACTGATTTTTGGCTTGTAAAATTAATTTATTTGATTTAGATTTGTCGATTACCAAAATAAAAATTATCAAATCACTGTCTGCTATTGCGAAATCACAAATACATACTTGATTTATCTGATCTGCAATATAAGCTGGTTCGCTTACCATTGAAGGTTAAGTTTTTTCGTATTTTAATATGGTTTGCAGCGTCAATAATTATAGCTCTGTTTTATGGTGTTGTATTTGAAAAATATTTTGGTTCGCCAAAAGAAAAAATTCTGAGTCAACAGATTGAAAACATCAAGCTTCAGTATGCACTAATTGGCAGGGAACTGGATAATTCAACAGCTGCACTTAACAGTTTCAGGCTTTCTGATGATAAACGGTACCGTCCGATACTGGATATGGATACTGTTCCGGAATCGTACCGGAAAGCCGGTTTTGGTGGTGTTGACCGGTTCAAGGACCTTACCGGATATAATAATTCAGGTCTGTTAATCTCTTTCCGTACAAAGATTGAAGAGTTAAAGAATATGGCCAATGTCCAGAAAGAATCTTTCAAAACTATTGAAGAGATAGCCGGCGAGTGGAAAAGGGAGATTGATCATTTCCCTGGAATAAGTCCTGTAAGTGTGGAATTTAGTCTGGGTGACGGATACAAATTCCGGGCAATTCATCCTGTTACAGGTATGCCGCGTATGCATAACGGGCAGGACTTTGAAGTTCCTTATGGCACAGAGGTATATGCTACCGGCGACGGGACAGTTGTTGAATCAGATTACAATTCTGGAGGATTCGGAAATTGTATTGTCATTGATCATGGATATGGTTTTCAGACGGTATATGGTCATCTTAGCAATATCAGAGTTCCTAAAGGGCTGAATGTAAAAAGAGGTGATCTTATAGGTATTAGCGGAAGTTCCGGTCAGTCAACCGGACCTCACCTTCATTATCAGGTTGAAAAATCAGGACAACATATGAATCCTATAAACTTTTTCAATAATGATATGAGTTTTGATGAGTACAGAGAAATGATCCAGGCGTTCGGATCAAAGTCAAAATTGCGCTAGTTACATTAATTCTTCAGTTCCACTCTTCATAAAGATCATTAATAGGTGTTCAGTTTCAATTTTTTTCAGAATTGATTATCTTTGCATTCTTATGCCAATTACAAAATATAAATTTAATCCCGATTCGCTGAGCTTCGACAGAGTCAGTCTCGGTATTAGAGCGTTGTTATTCAGGTTTTTAGCTTACTTTACCGGGTCAGTCATCGTTGCATTAATTTATTGGATGATCTTCGCTTCGCTTTTCGATTCCCCAAAAGAGAAAGCTCTGAAACGTGAGGTTGAACAGATGACTATCCAGTACGACCTTATTCACAGAGAGATGGCTTCAATTGAAAATGTTCTTGACGGTCTTCAGAAAACTGATGATAACCTCTACAGGACCATTTTCGAAGCCGAACCAATACCTGCCTCCCTCAGAAATGGAGGTATAGGTGGTGTTAACAGGTATGAGTCACTAGAAGGATATACAAATTCCAAGCTTGTTATTGAAACAGCTAACAGACTCGATAAGATAAGGAAGAAAATCTATGTCCAGTCAAAATCATTTGATGACCTGATCAGTCTCGCATACAAAAAAGAAGATATGCTGCGGTCAATACCGGCAATTCTTCCTATTTCAAATAAAGATCTGACAAGAACTGCATCTGGTTTCGGGCTGAGAATCCATCCAATTTATAAAATCACAAAATTTCATTATGGAATGGATTTCACTGCTCCGGAAGGTACAGATGTTTATGCCTCAGGCAATGGAACAGTGGCAGCAGTTGTCACTACACAGAGGGGCCTGGGGAAACACATTATTATTGACCATGGTTTTGGATATACAAGTATTTATGCCCACCTCAGAGATTTCAATGTAAGGGTCGGACAGAAAGTTCAGCGTGGCGACATAATAGGATATGTAGGAAGTACCGGACAGTCAGTAGCAAATCACCTTCATTATGAGATTAAGTTAAACGGGACTAATGTTGATCCGGTAAACTATTATTTTGAAGATCTGACAGCTACAGAATATGAAAGAATGATTGAGATTGCCTCGAAAACCGGTCAGTCCTTTGATTAATATTCTGTTATGAAAAAACCGTTTATTCTGATATTTACATCTTTATTCTTATTGTTCAGTCTTATCTCTGCCACTCCTTCAGCACATTATATTCAGGGACCCACGTCAAAAGGCGATTCGTCCACCAGCAGAAGGAATTTGATAATAACAGGCGTTGGAGATATTATGCTTGGATCATCTTTTCCTTCGGTCAGGATGCTTCCTCCACATGACAACCCTTATCTGCTTCTTGAAAGTGTAGCAGATACACTTATTTCTTCCGACATCACCTTCGGAAATCTCGAAGGATCATTTCTGAACAGCGGAGATCCGGTAAAAAAATGTAAGGATACTTCTCTGTGTTACCTTTTCAGAATGCCTGAACGTTATATTTCTGCTCTCACAGCAACCGGATTTGATATATTAAGCCTGGCAAATAACCACTTCGGTGATTTTGGTCTTCCTTCAAGAATGCGTACCAAAGAAATTCTTGATTCTGTCGGTATCCATTATGCTGGCCTGATTGAGGATCCATGGTCAATATTTCTGAAAGACTCGGTATTGTATGGTTTTTGTGCGTTTGCTCCCAATGCAGGTACAGTTAATATTAATGACCTTGAAAAAGCAGGGGAGATTGTGAAGATGCTTGCTGATACATGCAATATTGTTATTGTTTCGTTTCATGGAGGTTCAGAAGGTGCGGATTTCCAGAACGTTCCAAAAAGAAATGAGATGTTTCATGGTGAGGACCGCGGAGATGTTTATAAATTTGCTCACACTATGATTGACAATGGAGCAGATATTGTTTTTGGACAGGGACCCCATGTCACACGTGCTGTAGAAGTCTACAAAAACCGTTTTATAGGATACAGTCTGGGTAATTTCTGTACATACGGCAGGTTTAACCTTGCCGGACCCAATGGACTGGCTCCAATTATAAAACTTAATGTAGATATGACGGGGAGATTTTTATCGGGAAGATTGATACCTGTCTACCAGCCCTGGCCCGGAGGTGTTAAGTATGATATCAGCGGGAGAGTTATCACAAAGATCAGGGATTTGACGGCAGCGGATTTTCCCGATGCTGTAATAAATATCTCGGAAAAAGGAGAAATCATTTATAATTAGTTACTATGCCATACAAAGAAAGAAAGGTCGAAAAACTCTATTATTCTATAGGAGAAGTAGCTGAAATGCTCGGAGTTCCGGTCTCAACTGTGCGGTTCTGGGAAAATGAATTCGAAGTCCTGAAGCCTATGAAAAATAAAAAAGGCAACAGGTTATTCACTCCAGCAGATATAAAGAATCTTAGGATAATCCATCACCTTGTTAAAGAGGAAGGTATGACTCTTGCCGGAACTAAAAAGAGACTTTCTGAAAAGTGGGATGACACTGATTATAAATTTGAGATAAATGAATCTCTTCAGAAAATTAAGTCGATCCTTATTGATATAAGGGACAATATTTAAAAATCCTCTGATATGAGATTACAAGAACTATGTTCGTATCTTGATTCGGAAGTGCCATTATCATTCCAGGAAAATTATGACAATTCAGGGCTGCAGATAGGACTTCCTGAAAAAGAGATATCATCTGCCATGATCACCCTTGATATTACAGAAGCAGTAATGGATGAGGCTATTTCGCTAAAATGCGATTTGATAATATCTCATCACCCGCTGATATTCACTGGAATAAAAAAGATCACTGACAGAACTTTTACAGAAAGGATCATCCTTAAGGCCGTCAAAAATGATATTGCAGTATATTCATCACACACTAACCTTGATATCTTCAAGAATGGGGTAAGCAGGAAGATGGCAGAAAAACTTAATCTGAAAAAAATTTCAGTACTATCCCCCCTGGAAAATAAATTATTAAAACTTGTTACATATATCCCTGTATCTTATCTAAATAAAGTAAAAGATGCCATGTTTGAGGCAGGAGCAGGAGTAGTTGGCAATTATGACCAGTGTGGATTCTCTGTGGCAGGAACCGGTAGCTTCAGAGGAAATGAAAAAGCACATCCATTTGTTGGTGAAGCAGGAAAAGTTCATTTTGAGAATGAGATCAGGTTTGAGACAGTTCTATATTCTCATCTGAGAGACAATGTGATAAAAGCCCTTCTCTCAGCTCATCCATACGAAGAAGTTGCTTATGATATTTATAATATTGAAAATAAGAGTATTGAGTCAGGGTTAGGTTGTATTGGCGAATTTGATTCGCCGGTTGCTGAAACTGATTTTTTAAAACTCCTCACCTCAGTTTTTGATGCTAAGGGCGTCAGATACTCAAAGCCAACCGGTAAATCTGTAACGAAAGTAGCACTCTGCGGTGGTTCAGGGGCCTCGTTACTTAAAGAAGCTATCGTGTCCGGAGCTGATGCTTTTGTAACTGCCGATGTTAAATATCATAATTTTTTTGACGCTGAGAATAAGATTCTTCTGGTAGATACAGGACATTTTGAGAGCGAAAAATACTCAACAGAGATTTTAAAAGACCTAATTATTAAAAAATTCCCTAAATTTGCAGTCCGGTTTTCAGAAACGAATACGAATCCGATAAATTATTTTTAAAAATGGAAAAAACAAAATCACATGAATCTGAAATTTCTGTAGAAGAGAGATTAAGAGCTTTATATAGTTTGCAGCTGGTTGATTCAGAGATAGATAAAATAAAGACTCTCAGAGGTGAATTACCTCTTGAAGTTCAGGACCTGGAAGATGAAATAGCAGGACTTGAGACAAGATTGGGAAACCTGAAAGAAGAGGTTGTTAACCTTGAGAAATCGGTTTCGAAGAAGTTTAATGAGATAACTGATTCTGAAGCGCTCATAAAAAAGTACGAAGAACAGCAGAAAAATGTAAGAAATAACAGGGAATTTGATTCACTTTCAAAAGAGATTGAATACCAGAATCTCGAGATTGAATTATACAACAAGAAGATTAAAGAATTCAATTTTCTGATTGAAGAAAAGAAACTGGTTATAGCAGATTCAGAAACAACTCTTTCGGATCGCAAAACAGACCTGGAGAATAAGAAATCAGAACTTGATGAGATCATTTCCGATACCCAGAAAGAGGAAGAGGGGCTTTACAAGAAGTCTGAGAAAGTAGAGGCGATAATTGAAGACAGGTTGCTTACAGCATATAAAAGAATCCGATCCAATGCACGTAACGGTCTTGCAGTAGTTCCTGTACAAAGGGATGCATGTGGTGGTTGCTTTAACCAGATACCACCTCAGAGACAGCTTGATATCAAATCAAGAAAGAAGATCATTGTGTGTGAATACTGTGGAAGGATTCTTGTCGACGACGAAATCATTAAAGAGGGACACTTATAGGTAAATAAGATAAATTAAGAGGCCAGCCGGTTTTTATGAACCGGCTTTTTTATTTTAAAAATGCGCACCTCAACCCCCCGTCCCCCTTCTCCCAGAGGAGAAGGGGGTGTAATTGAAAGACAATCATTGTCTTAGCCCCTCTCCCTTGGGAGAGGGGTTAGGGTGAGGAAAAAAAATTAACTTTACATTATAACTCCTAATTCCATCAAATGACAACGGCTGAATTCAAAAGACAAATAGCTGAGGGCATTCCATCTGAATTGCCTGCACCAAAACCATATGATCAGGAACTGAACCATGCCCCGAAGCGAAAGGACATATTAACCAGGTCAGAAAAAAAGCTTGCGATAAAAAATGCCCTCAGGTATTTTCCGCTGAATTTTCATCAGGTGCTGGCCACCGAGTTTGCAATGGAGCTGGCAGTCTTCGGGAGGATATACATGTACAGATTCAGGCCAGATTACGAGATAAAAGCCCGTCATCTTTATGATTTTCCCCACAGGTCAAAGAGTGCAGCCGCTATTATGCTGATGATCTCAAATAATCTCGATAATGCCGTTGCCCAGCATCCCCATGAGTTAATCACCTATGGTGGTAACGGGGCTGTGTTTCAGAACTGGGCTCAGTACAGGATAACTATGAAATATCTTTCTGAGATGACAGATGAACAGACGCTCGTTATCTATTCTGGTCATCCGCTTGGTCTGTTTCCCTCACATAAAGATTCACCGAGACTGGTAGTGACAAACGGAATGGTGATCCCCAATTACTCTTCTCAGGATCACTGGGAGAAATTTAATGCACTTGGAGTTTCCCAGTATGGACAGATGACTGCTGGTTCATATATGTATATAGGTCCCCAGGGTATTGTTCACGGAACAACAATTACAATTCTTAATGCCGGGAGAAAGATCAGCAAAAATGGAGAAGCCCTAAGGGGGAAACTGTTTGTTTCATCAGGACTCGGTGGAATGTCAGGAGCTCAGCCTAAAGCAGCATCTATTGCAGGTGTTGTTTCTGTGATTGCGGAGATTAATCCTAAAGCTATACAAACAAGATATACACAAGGCTGGGTAGATGAAGTTTATTCAGATCTTGATAAGCTGATAATCAGAGTAAAACAGGCAACCTCAGGTAAAGAAGTAATCTCAATTGCCTATGAAGGGAATATAGTTGATTTATGGGAAAGATTTGCTGATGAAAATATCTATGTCGATATCGGTTCTGACCAGACCTCACTTCATAATCCATGGTCAGGAGGATATTACCCGGCTGGAATGAGTTTCGGGGAATCAAACAGGTTAATGTCTGCCGATCCTGAAACGTTCAGGGAGGCAGTCCGCAGTTCATTAAAAAGGCAGGTGGATGCAATTAACATTCATACCGGACGGGGAACATATTTTTTTGATTATGGGAATGCATTTTTGCTTGAGGCTTCAAGGGCAGGAGCAGATGTTATAAAGCCCGATGGTGAATTCAGATATCCATCCTATGTACAGGATATTATGGGACCAATGTGTTTTGACTATGGATTTGGTCCATTCAGATGGGTTTGTTGTTCAAATGACCCTGCAGACCTTGAGTTGACCGATAGAATTTCTGCTGGAATACTCAATGAACTGATAGTTAAGTCACCTCCTCAGATAAAGCAGCAGATGGCAGATAATCTTCATTGGATAAAGGAGGCAGGTAAAAACAATCTTGTAGTGGGCTCCCAGGCCAGGATATTATATGCTGATGCTGAAGGAAGGGTGGCGATTGCCGTTGCATTTAATAAAGCAATAGCCGACGGGATAATTTCGGCACCAGTGGTTCTCGGGAGGGACCATCATGATGTATCGGGCACTGATTCACCTTTCCGTGAGACGTCTGATATTTATGACGGATCCAAATTCACAGCAGACATGGCTGTGCATAATGTAATAGGTGATTCTTTCCGCGGGGCAACCTGGGTATCATTACATAATGGAGGAGGAGTGGGGTGGGGAGAAGTTATTAATGGCGGCTTTGGAATAGTTCTTGATGGCACATCAGAAACTGAAGAAAAAATCAGGATGATGCTTCACTGGGATGTAAATAACGGAATTGCACGTCGGAGCTGGGCAAGGAACGATGGGGCTATGTTTGCACTCAGAAGAGAGATGGAGAGAACCCCGGGACTGAAAGTTACAGTGCCTTATATAGCTGAAGATGATATGATTGAGAAGGCAATTAAATAAGCATAAAGCTTCAGGTGAGATGTATAATTGCTTGTGATTAAAATTTCTGTGTAAAAGAATTACCGGAATATAATTTATCTGCCAAGAAGAACAACAGCCATCGCAAACAGACCCTCTTCTCTTCCGGTAAATCCTAGTTTTTCAGTAGTAGTTGCCTTTATGGCAATGTTATCAGGTTCGGTTTCGAGAATAGCAGAAATTACATTTTTCATTTCCTGGCTGAACGAAGCAATTTTAGGATTCTCAAGGCAGATGGTACTGTCAATATTAATTACTCTGAATCCTTCTTTCTTAATAATATCATAGCTCTTTTTAAGAATTATTTTGCTGTCGATGTTTTTGAATTCCAGGCTGGTGTCAGGGAAATAATAGCCTATATCTTTCAATCCTGCAGCTCCAAGAAGGGCGTCGCATATTGCATGAAGAAGAACATCTCCGTCGGAATGGGCAACACATCCTTTCTCAGAGGGTATTTTGATCCCTCCAAGCCATAAGTCCAGTCCTTTTTCAAGTCGGTGAAAGTCGATTCCCTGACCTATTCTGATATTCATCCCTTTGATCTGCCAGCGTTTCTCATAGAATTGAAATCGAATGAGAGAGAAAATCTCAATGTATGAGCCAGAGGATTGTTTTGTGTCAAAGGCATTAAATATGAAAAATCAAATGTAAATATTTTCAGTCTGAACCCTGCGCCTGCTGTAAAGTACTGACGATTACCTTTTGATTCATGCTCATGAAAATAGCCTCCCCTTAGTGCAAATTGGCTATTATACCAGTATTCCAGTCCAAATGAATACATTATTTCATGAAGTTCTTCTGTAAGACCACCCGGAGCATCATAAAATGAGTGAAATATGGCAACTGGAACAGAGACATTAGGATCCATTCCGTCTACTATTTCCCCTGAAGAATTATATACCGGAGGTGTTGGAACAAGAAGTTTATTCAGGTCAATTGTACCTGTAAGTGCATTGAATTTATCCAGTTTGACAGTCAGGGCAGAGCCAAGACGCATGTTCATAGGTATAAAATCTGAGGTTTGAGAATCT
>Ga0208980_10001315_pt1 | contig 15006 bp, 10 predicted proteins | sample WetSurMetagenome_3_FD_187993 | JGI IMG/M metagenome (GOLD analysis project Ga0208980, IMG submission 187993) | Wetland microbial communities from Twitchell Island in the Sacramento Delta, sample from surface sediment Aug2011 Site A1 Bulk (version 2) | ecosystem: Environmental > Aquatic > Marine... | reverse complement strand
AAACCTTGCGGGGTTTTGCATCCTGCTTTATGTTTTCGCTTTGTTCGGTCAATGGCCTACTCCGGTTTTAAAATGATGCCCTTATTCTGATGTCCGTTGATTTTGGTCGTGATCGGTTTCGGCAGACGGATATGACGCACGAATTGTTTCTTCTCGGCGACCGGATTGGATCGTAGCCATTCCCAGTCGACAAAACCATTCTGGGTCGTGGAGTTCACCGTGAAATAGCCGACTCTGAACGAAGTAATATTGTGGAAAAAATGGGAGCCCTGGGACGGGTCGACTTCCATATCCTTGAATCCAGCCTCGACAATCACTTTGGCGCCGGAGATCTGATCCCATTTCACGGGGATTCCCAGCCACGGATCCAGCGAGCCCCATCTGCCGACGCCGATCAGAAGATAGGGACGCTGCTCGGACAGCAGTTTCTCGTTGAACAGCATGACTTCGTGAGCGGCATCGCCGCTCTTTGCGCGTTCAAAACGGTCCACGTCCACAAAAACGATGTCCCGGATATCGTTCGAAACCCCATGGCCCAGGACCTGGTTGCTTGCGCAGATCAGGCTGTCGCGCGAGACCTCCTCGATTTCGAGCGGGTCCATTTCCTTGTTGAGGCCGAGGGGGCGCAGCTGCAGGAGCGCAAATTCCCTGAGTTCTCGCGGCGGCACGGACATGGTTACGGCGAATTCCATTTCGATGGGGGCGCCCATGCCCCAACTGCCCATATCCATCAGGAGCGCGGCGATTTGCGGAAGCGGAAATATCTTGTTTCGAAGGATCGGGGCAAAGGTTACTACGCGCAGCCCCGCCCTCGATGTGCCGTCGTAAAGCGCATCGTTTTCCGGCGAGTACGTGGATGCCACGTAATGCAGAGTGCCGTCCTTCTCGGCGTCGCTCAGACCGAAGCTTTTTACCAGCATGTCGTGGGTTTCGGCCGCCTGTGTGGGAGGCGCGTCCAGATCGAGGGCGAAAAACTGGTTTTGATTATTGGACAGGGCTTCGGCCGCGGAAAAAAACTGCAGCAGGTGGTCGGGATATTTCGGGCAGAAGCGGACGGTAACGCCCCCGTCGACGATCGTTTTGCCCAGGCCGAGCGCCACGGAGACTATTCCGTCCAGAGGTTTCTGGGGAGCAACCGGATAGTAGTTATAGGATTTTGCGACGCCCGAGAAATCGGGATAAAACCGTGTGCCGTGTTGCGCGCCGACCATTTTCTGCACAATCACCGACATCTTTTCTTCTTCAGGATGGTAATCGGTTACTTTGAAGTAGTCTTTTGCGCACTGATAAAAGGTCGATGCGTATACCCGTTTGATGGTGGTTACGAGCTGCCCGAGCCGGACAAAGGGATCCGGATGGCTGTTCGGAATCATGTACGTTTCATAAACGCCGGCGAACGGATGATATTGCGAGTCTTCCAGAAGGCTCGAGGACCTTACTGCCAGCGGCGTCCGGACCACGTGGAGGAAAGCGGCCAGGTCGCCCAGGAGATCCTCGGGGAAAATCCCGCTTTCGAGGAATTTCCTGGTTATTTCGACATCGTCGCCGGATTCCAGCGCAAATTTGCGCAGGTTGTTCTCGTCCAGAAACCGGTCGAAAAGCTCCGTTCCCAAAACTACAGCGGGCGGAACGGCGATTTGCACCCTGTCGAACTGCCGGCGGACGTTGTAGTTGTTCACAAGGGTGTTCACGAAACCCAAACCGCGCGCTTTGCCGCCGAGAGAGCCTCCGCCGATGCGCATAAAGCTGGTTTCCGGATCGAAGGAATCCTTGCTGAATTCAGTGATCAATCCACGCTGCTGAAATCGCGTATATTCGCCCAGGGAAGCGAGCAGGTCGTCGCGCAGTTCCCGGACGGTCGGGAAATCGGAAACTTTCCGGGGCTGAAGCCTCTGGGCAAGGCCGAACTCCGTCCGCGCCTTAAGCCAGTTTGAAAAATGATTCCGTTCGGCATGAAACTGTATGCTTTCCTCGGGCACATAGAGCAGCTGTTCCCGAAGGCTTTTAAGGTCCGAAGCCCTTCCGACTTCGTGGCCCTCGGGGGTCCGGAAAATGAAATCGCCGAAACTGAAGTATTCGGTCATGAACTGCCGCAGATAAAGGGCCACGCTGGGCGAATCCTTCGGCATGAACGAAAGGTTCATCGCTTTGGCTTCCGCCTCGTAATCCGACGTAAGGGATTGCAGCAGAATGGGCATGTCGGAATGCTCCTTCCGGACAGCCTTTGCGAAACGTATCCCCGCGCCGTGATCGGGCTTCCCGCCGCGCGGAAAGTCTATGTCGGATATGATGCCCAGTATGTGTTCCCTGTAGGTCTCATAAAAATGCCAGGCTTCCTCGTAGGTTTGGCAAAACAGGATTTTGGGCCGGGCGACGGTCCGGAGGGATTTGTGCGATAGATTGATGCCTTCAGAGATAAGCCGTTGAGACTGGTTGAGAAGCTCCGTGTACAGTATCGGCAGAAGCGTCGAGTAGTGGCGGATGTTATCCTCGATGAACAGGATCGACTGCACGCCGACCAGCCGTGTGTCGTGATCGACATTCATGCGGTCTTCGAGGTGCTTGATGATGCTGACGATCAACTGGAAGTCGCCCTGCCAGACGAAAACCCTGTCGAATGCGGAAGCGTAATTGTGAGCGATGAGGTCCTTCAGCTCTTTGGTGTCGTACGCCAGGAGCACGATGGGAATCTGCACGCCGGCCTCGCGCGCCATCTGGGCAAGCCGCACGGCTGTCATGTCCTCGACATGCAGGGTCGTCAGGATGAGATCAAAGCGCCGCTCTTCCTTCGCCAGAAAAATGGCCTCTTTGCCGCTCGAAACCCGGGTGAGGTCGGGCGAATGGCTCAGGTTCAGGCGCTGGTACTCGTTGCTGATCAGCTCGTCGAAACGCCCGTCTTCCTCGAACAGGTACAGATCATAGAGGCTGGAGACAAGAAGCACGTCTCTGATCCTGTGGCGCATCAGGTTTTGAAACCCCTGAAAGCGCGTCCCGTAACCATGCTCGATCCAGAGTGGATCCAGTTTCTTTTCCGCCATTGTTATTTCCGGATATCAGTATAAAACAAAAGCCACGAATTGCACGAACAAGCAGGATATCCGGGCAATTCGTGGCCTGCAGATCTGCCGGAACAGGCTATACGAGCCCCTGGTCCATCATGGCGTCGGCAACTTTCAGGAAACCCCCGATGTTGGCTCCGTTCACATAGTTGCCCGGCGTGCCGAAGCGTTCGGCGCATTCCACACAGGTTGAGTGGATGCTCTTCATGATCAGGCTCAGCCGGTTGTCGACCTCCTGTTTTGTCCAGGGCAGCCGCATGCTGTTCTGAGCCATTTCAAGCCCGGATACCGCAACCCCGCCCGCGTTGGCCGCCTTCCCCGGAGCAAAAAGAATTTTCGCATCCAGGAAAAGCCTGACGCCCTCGTAGTGGGTCGGCATGTTGGCGCCTTCTGCGACGACATAAACGCCGTTTTTCAGAAGATTTTGGGCGTCTTTGGCGCTGATTTCGTTCTGGGTCGCGCTCGGGAAGGCGCAATCCGCCTTGTGGTCCCAAAGAGGGTTGAAGTCCTTGGCACGGTCCACCTGGGTGTAGACTGCGTGTTTGTGCTTTTCCGCGTAAGTCTTGATCCGGCCGCGCTTCACATTCTTCAGGTCCATGATGAATTCGAGTTTCTTGCTGTCGATCCCTTCTTCGTCATAAATATATCCATCGGAATCGGAAACGGTTACGACCTTGCCGCCCAGCTGCAATATCTTCTCGATGGTGTACTGAGACACGTTTCCGCTTCCCGAGACGAGGCAGGTCTTGCCTTCCAGGGTCTGATTTCGCGTCGCCAGCATTTCGGAAGCAAAATAGACACAGCCGTATCCGGTGGCTTCCGGCCGGATCAGGGATCCGCCCCAGTTGAGGCCCTTGCCGGTCAAAACGCCCGTAAATTCGTTTCGCAACCTCTTGAACTGGCCGAAGAGATACCCGATTTCTCTGCCCCCGACTCCTATGTCTCCCGCCGGAACGTCGGTGTCGGGGCCGATGTGACGGAAAAGCTCGGTCATAAAGCTTTGGCAAAACCGCATGACCTCGTTGTTGCTTTTGCCCTTGGGATCGAAGTCCGATCCCCCCTTGCCGCCGCCCATGGGCAGGGTGGTCAGGCTGTTCTTGAAGACCTGCTCGAATGCCAGGAACTTCAGAATTCCCAGATTAACCGAGGGGTGGAAGCGCAGGCCGCCTTTATACGGGCCGATGGCGCTGTTCATTTCGATGCGGAATCCGCGATTGATCTGAATCTCTCCCTGGTCATCCATCCAGGGCACCCGGAAAGTTACAATGCGTTCGGGCTCAACCATGCGCTCCATAATTTTTGCGGACCGGTATTCGGTGTGCCTGTCGAGAACGAGAGAGAGCGATTCTACGACTTCCTGGACCGCCTGGTGAAACTCGGTTTCTCCGGGATTCTTGGCCTGCACACGGGCCATAAAAATGTTGACGTAATCTACCATTGATCTGCTCCTTTGCGTAATCAGGACTTGGGAAAATCCGGTTTTCCGCTCCAATAATAGTTTAGGGGCACAGTCCTGTTCCTCTCCATCCTGTCGCTGCAGGAGCGCCAGTCCCTAAAGCTTAGCGGGATTGCGACGGTTCAGGCACGGCTGGCTGCACTCGACCTATGCTCCATGGATCCGACTGCCAGCCGGTTCGTGCATTTGCACCTACAAACAGACGTATTCTTGCAGAAAACCTGCGGCACGAAAGCATAACACAATGCCGCCCATTCCGTATCATTCTAAGTTTATTTTAATGTTCAGGTGAACGCAGGCTTTGATGCGGGATATGCAAAGCTTGCCTTTTCCCCGATGTTCTTCAATGGAGTAGCGGATATCGAGCCGCAAAACTTCGAAATTCATCCTTCGTCATCGACATTCTACAGTTCGAAGGGCTGCCGAAATATTCATTGCGCACGGGATTCCATTTATCTTTTGTCGGTTGCCGGTCCAGCTTCTTTCAGTGGCCGGCAACCGTCAGCGGGAGGAGGCTGTCCTGGGGCGACTTCCAACCTGTCCGGAGGCCTTTTCCCAAGACACGCGGTCCGCTACAGCGGTTGAGCCTCTCGCGGATAGAAAGCCATGGACAGCTTGCTTATAAGCGCGCCCGCGGGTGTATTGGCGAAGGCGCCGTTTTCGCCGATGGCGAAAAACTTTCCGGTCGATTTCATCTGGTCCCAGTTGTAGAAGAACACCGTCGAGACGGGAAGGCCGTGCTCACGCCAGCAGAAAACATACTGGTTGTCATCCCATTTGAACGTGGTGCATTGCTCGACATCAGCCTGGCCCTTGAGCGGGCCGGCGACGCAGTGCCAGGCGTATCGTTCGGAATTCATATAGGCGTGCTCGAAGATTTGCCGGGGGTTGTAGGCATAAAGCGCGCGCAGTCCGAACAAATCGCGCGTCGGCGCCGGTTTGCGCCCCGATGGAGGGACCGACGGGTCGCCGGTGCGGCCCGCCGTAAAATGGTGCACCGCCCGCGGATCCTTCCCGATATCGCCTTCCCGCATCAGGGTGCGTATGGAGAGTGCCTGCCGGGTTTCGGTGTTGATGATGAAGGTCTGAGTCTGGCGTGGGAACCGCTTCAGGGTCATGTCGATGAAGTAGGTATTTGGAGCCACCTCGACCGCCTCGCACCCGTCCGTATCCTGCTCGGCGCCGCTCTTCCACAAAACCTTGTTGTATTCGATGAATTCAAGATCGAACGCTACCCCTGAATCGAGCGTTATTTTCAATTTGGAATCAATCAGCGCAGCCGTCTGCGGCAGACGGTATGCCGCCATCTCCGATGCGTAGTCCTCAAATTTGTAATCGGTGGAACCCTCTCGCTGGGACATTTTTAACCCTCCTGCGGAAAGCCCCTGGACTATGCGCCCCGTTCACTGTCAGGGACTCATCGCGCAACTCTATGAGCCGTTCGTTTGATTTTTTGCACCCTCGCATTGAAAGCCGGAACCCAAAGCGACAGCCGGCACGAATCCCGGCCGAATTCATGCCCATTCCTGGCTGCAGCAGTCACAAATGCGCGGGACGAAATCGATGATGCATCATAGCTCATTCGCGCGCAGAGAGTAAACAGTCGTTGACCCGATTCGGGAAATTGGTGAAGACGGGGCTAATTGGTCTGAGGTTCGGGGTTTGATTCGTCACCCCAAAGATCGGTGATCCGGCGTGCGCCCAGATAGCGCATGTTATACCAGATCTTGTTCAGGTCACTGATGATCACCTGACGGGCTTTGCGCGCCGCATGCAGAAATTTGTTGTCTCCGATGTAGATTCCCACATGCGTTACCTGTTTGCCGCCCGAGGAAAAGAAAACCAGATCGCCGGCCTGGAGTTCGTCGCGACCCACTTTTTCTCCCTGCTTGAACTGCTCCCGGGAGGAACGAGGCAAGTCGATGTCGAATTTTGAGAACAGGCTCTTAACCAGCCCTGAGCAATCAAAGCCGTTTTTTTCGGATGTTCCGCTGTATTTATAGCGCACGCCCAAAAGGTTGAAGCCGGCCTGCACCAGCTGCAGGCGGCGCGGCTGGGATCCGTTTTCGGAGCTCTGGTTTGTATTTTCGGGCTGGGGCGAATCGGGTTTGGCGGATTGATTTACTGCGGCGGCTACTGCGGCTGTTTCCGTGGCCTCTGATTGGGCGGCCGCCTCATGCCCAACAGGGATCAGGATTTTCTGCCCGATTTTGAGTTTATTGCTCCGCAGATTGTTGGCGGACTTCAGGTTTTGAGCCGTAGTCCTATATTTTCGGGCGATATCATAAAGGGTGTCTCCCTTTCGTATGGAATATTCACCCGAGAAATTCAGTGCGGAAACCTGCGGCGATTTGCTGTTGACTGTCTTAGGCTTTAACGAGGAAGCGGTTGGTGTCCCGGTTTTCGGATAGACGAATATCGAGCCGCAAAGGAGGGCAACAATGGCGAAGAATACTGCAGCGGGGTATCGTCCCTTCATCGATTCTTGTCCTGCCCAATGAGCCGAATGCGCGAACATCCCGCGTCTGCCAGGTCGACGCGGCAAACAAAAACAGCCTATGCGGAATCAATTGATGGCGCATAGCATCCCTTAGAGAGATTGTCCTATAATATTAGATTGGATCTAAAACGCAACAGAATCATTGTAAAATTTTTTGCGGTCCGGACTAGGGGTGGATGCTTGCCTTGGTGACCTTCAAAAGCGCCTGATCGGATTGCGCCGGCACCTTCCGGACCTTCATATCCTTGACTTTTTTTATCTGGTACGCCGCGAGTATTCCAGGGATTTTAACGGTCTGAACCTGCAGATTTTTCCCTTCGGCGCTCAAATAAGTCACCTCGATCTCTATATCCGAATACGCTACCCCGGCGCTATTCTTCACGGTGAAAGAATGGGTGGCGATTTTATTGGCCTGGTCGTATTGCCAGGACTCGCCGGAAATCCGTATGTAACGGTCCGCGTATTTTCGATAGTTGTTTATCAGTTGAGTCTGCGGGTCCTGTTTGCCGGTCTGCCGGCTTTGAGCCGCGATCTCCGCGCCTTGGACAGAAATTGCGGATCCAGATACGCAAACGAGCACGCAAACGAGGGCGGCCAATGCGACAAGGCTGTGGAATTTGGTCATGATGCCTCCAGATTTTGAAGTTATTCCTTCACTCCATGGGCAGCAAACCAGCCGCTTTCCTCCATAGATAATCCCGATAAAGGCCCCGGGGATCTGATGCTACCCTATCCCGTGAGAAAAGTCATAAAAACAGTATGCAGCCTTTCCTCCTCCAGCCGGAAGTCGAAAGGCCCCTTCTCGAGAAATCCGCATGCCCTGTAAAACGCGGCAGCCTGGGGGGAGGAATAGACAAAGATATCGGGGAACAGGCTGGCCGGCACGAAGGATTTGGCGTGTTCCAGCAGCATCCGGCCAATCCCGCGGCGCTGGCGGTCCGGCGAAACGAACAGAAGCCGGATTTCATTCAGATCCAGACCCACGAGCCCTTCTACCCGGCCTTCTGCCTCGTAAACTGCGACATAGAAAAGCCCGGAACGCTCAATCATGGTTTGGGGTGTTTCGTTGGCCTGAATCTTTCGCTTAAGCGAGGGCGCAAGCGAGGAGTCCTCATCAAGGCAGGCGTGAACCAGCCGGCAACACGAAGAGGCATCCTCGGGGCGGAACTGCCGTATCATTCCCGGCATTCTAACGCAAAGGATCCTGAGCTGCGATAATCGATTTCCGCACAGGAAATGCTGGCTTCCTGCAACGGTTTCACTGGTATACTGGAAATTCCGGATTGAGGTATCCTGAACGGCTGATTGCCAATGCTGCGGGAGGCGGGCAACGTGATGAGAAAGAAAGTCTTGCTGGTTTGTTTGCTGCTAATATCTGCTACGGTGCTGCTTTCCCAATGTAAACGCCCTGCGACCGAACCGGAAGCGGCTGTCCAGGTGGGCCAGGCCGCTCCCCAATTCAAACTCCCCGATTTGAAGGGCCGGGAGTTCGCTCTGGACCAGTACAGAGGAAAAATTGTTTTGCTGGATTTCTGGGCGACGTGGTGCGGCCCGTGCCGCATGACCATGCCGTTGCTTGAAAAGCTGCAGCACGAATTCCCCAACGACCTTGCTTTGCTGGCGATAAATCTGCAGGAGCCGGACGATGTGGTCCGGGAATATATCCGGGAGCAGAATATCAGTTCTCAGGTTCTGCTGGATAAAGAAGGATCCGTCGGGCTGGCATATGGTGCAGAGTCCATTCCCATGCAAATCCTCATCGATAAGAATGGAATCACGCGGGACATCCAATTAGGATTCAGCCCCGGTATGGCATCCCAGCTCAGAGACGAAATCCAGAAGCTCCGCTAGCGCCTGATTCCCGGTTCCAGGTTTCAGACTGGAGCTTGAAACCTGGAACCGAAAGCGCATATGCGCGCCCGAACTGCCGAAGCGGAAGAGCGGTGGGAAGCAAGCACTAGAAACATCCGGTCGCGAGAACCCGGCTGGCAAGGGCCTCGATGAATTTCGGGTGGAGATTGAGCGCCGGAACCCGGTGGAATTCCCTGATCCCCGATTTCGCGGCCAGCGATGCGTAGGCGATATCGATCTCCTGCAGAGTTTCGATGTGGTCCGATACGAAACTGACGGGGATTGCCAGCACCCTGCGGCTGCCGCTGCGGCCCAATTCAGCGATAATGTCCCTGGTGGAAGGGCTGAGCCATCGAACCGGGCCCACTTTGCTTTGAAATGCCAGTGTCGAGGGGAAAGCATTGCCCAGCTTTGCCTGGATCAGTTTCACCGTCTGCCGGGTCTGCTCCAGGTACGGATCGCCTTCCCGAACATAGCGCTCCGGTATCGAGTGCGCGCTGTAAAGCAGGTGGATTGGCTCGCCCCCGCCTTCGGAAAGCCGTCCCAGATTTTCCTGTATGAGTTCCGCTATCGATTCGATATAAAGCGGTTCGTCATACCACGCTTCTATGACCTTAATGTCCATTTTGGAGGAAAGGCCATTTTGTCGATCCAGGTTCCGGAAGTGCTTCAGGCAGGAACCTGTGGTGGTCAGGGAGTACTGCGGAAAAAGCGGGAGGAGAACCAGCCGCGTGATATGGTCTCTCAAGATTTTCTCCACCGCCTCATCGATGCCGGGTTTCCAGCAGCGCATTCCCACATAAACCCGCGCGGCAAACCCCCTGGAACCCAATGCCGAGCTGAGTGCGGCGGCCTGGGCGTCGGTTATCCGGCGCAGCGGCGAGCCTCCGCCGATCTGGCGATAAAGGCCCTGCGATTTGCGCTCCCGGACCGCAGAGATAAACCGTGCAAGCATTTTGCGCAAACGGTCGCTCTTTATCCTTATGATTTCGGGATCGGAGAAAAGGTTGTAAAGGAAAGGGCGCACGTCCTCGAGCGTTTCAGGACCGCCCAGGTTGAAAAGCAGCACCCCTCTTTGCATAACATCACGCCTTGCGGTCCTTGAGGCTTCCAGGAGATTCTGGCCTGCATTTCTCACGGGATTTCGTAGCGAGGCGGCGAAGACGGGCCCGGATCCGCCGCCGCAGTAGAAAGCCCCTGAGAAATGCGGGCTAAAGCGTTTTGGAAAAAACCGGCTTGCTCTTAGGCTTCTGAAGATATTTGTCGAACACCATCCCGACGTTCCGGATGAAGATGCGCCCGAGTTGCGTCACCGAGATCGTTTCCCCGCTCAGATCGACGAGCCCGTCGCTCTTGAGCGGTTCCAGCCGGCGGAGTTCATCCGCGAAATACTCATCGAAGCGGATGCCGAATTCGGTTTCGATCTCGTTCTTGTGCAGAACGCAATGGCAAAGCAATTTGCCGATGACGGCACGGCGGATGACGTCATCGCCGGTCAGGCGGATGCCGCGCATGGTCGGAAGCACCTTGCGCTCCACCGCGGCGTAGTAGCCCTTGAGATCCCTGAAATTTTGCGCATAGACGCCATCGATGCCGCTGATGGAGCTTACGCCCAGTCCCAGAAGATCGGCGCCGGCCTTGGTGGTATAGCCCTGGAAATTGCGGTGCAGCGTCCGGCTTTTCTGCGCCAGGCACAGTTCATCATCGGGCCGGGCAAAATGGTCCATCCCGATATACACATAGCCTGCATGCGTGAAGCTCTCAATCCCGGCCCGGAAAATCTGGAATTTATCCATGCCCTGGGGGATATACCTGGCGATAGCCCCCTGCTGCTTTTTGAGCCATGGGACATGGGCGTAGCTGAACATCGCCACCCGATCCGGTCCGAGCCCGATCACTTTTTCCACGGAGTCCCGGAAGCTTTCAGCGGTCTGATGCGGGAGTCCGTAAATGAGATCGATATTCACAGATTCGAAGGCAAGCGACCGGCACAGGTCGAACACCGCCCTGGTCTGTTCGTAGGGCTGGATGCGGCGGACGGTCTTTTGCACCAGAGGATTGAAATCCTGGATGCCCATGGAAATGCGGTTGAAACCCAGACGGCGCAAGACAATCAGCTGATCTTCCCGCGTAACGCGAGGATCGATCTCCACCCCTATTTCCGCATCGGGCGCAAACGGGAACAGCTCTTTGGCGCAGCCGAACAGCTCTTCGAGCTGTGCGGCATTGAGATAGGTCGGGGTGCCGCCTCCCCAGTGAAATTGCACCGCCGGCCGGGAAGTGTCGAGGCGTTGGGCAACCCGGCTGATTTCCCATTTCAGATTTTCGAGATAGGGGATCAAGGCATCGTGATTTCTGTTTATGACAACGTTGCAGCCGCAAAAAAGGCACAGGCGGTCGCAAAAGGGCAGATGCATGTAAAGCGAAAGCGGACGGAGAGGACGGGCATCATTGGATTGGGTCAGCGCCTGCTCGTAATCCGAAGGCCCGAAAGACTCGACCCACTCAGGCGCAGTGGGGTAACTGGTATACCGCGGCCCGGGTACGTTGTACCGGTCCAGTATTTCCTGGGTCACGTTCAGGGTTTCCCCCTGAATCCTGATGTCCAATTCCACCATATACAAAATTTAGCACAGGAACGCGATCCTGAAGCCACTAATTGCATTGGTAAGCCCCCGGCTCTGCCGGGGGACTCAAAGAGTTTGACAGCTCCGTATTTTGAAACGCTGACGTACGCTGACATGACGCTGACGTACGCTGAAAAAATATATAAATTTTTGTCGGCGTGGGTCGGCGTCCGTTCGGAGTGCGTCAGCGTTCAAGACCGGCGTAACTCGTCCAACCGCTTTGAGCGTTTCAAATCTTTCAAGCCTCCGGCTTTGCCGGAGTTGTACCTGACTGTTTGTCGCCGTTTGGCTGACGGATTTCAATCGGGCCGAGGTTCAGCTTTTCCAGTTCCGGCTCAAGCCTGCTCCGGTCGCCTACGGCCACAATCACGGTCTCTTCCGGTTTCAGGTATTTTCCGGCCACCCGCCGGACATCCTCCGCGGTGACGTCCCGGATCAAGCCAGGCAGATCGCGATAGTAGTTGAGCGGCAGGTCATGGACAAAGAGCTGGCCGGTGCTCGACGCGGCATCCCGGGTTGTTTCAAACATGCCCGGAAGAGAGTGGGCCATCGAGTCCCCGGCGGCCGCGAGTTCCTCCGGCGTAATCAGGCTTTCGCGCATGCGCTCGATCTCCCGGAGGATCTCCATTATTGCGGAAGCCGTGGCGTCCGCGCGCACGGCTGTGCCTACCACGAACGGTCCGGGTCCGCGTCTGAATATAAACGCGGAGGACGCGCCATAGGTATATCCATGCCTTTCTCTCAGGTTCAGGTTGATCCGGCTGGAGAACAATCCGCCCAGCGCCGTATTCATCACATCCAGCGCGACATAGTCGGGATTGGCGCGGGATGCGCCGACATGCCCGATCCGGAGCATAGTCTGTGCGGCATCCGGACGTTCGACTATCACGATCCGGCGTCCCTGAGAGGCGGGAGGCCCAGGCCTTGGGTGAACCGCTTCCGCGCCGTTCCATCCGCCCAGATGTTTTTCTGCCAGGCCCCTGAGCTCGGATTCTGTCAGATCCCCTGCTACGACCAGCGCCGCATTTGAGGCAATATAGCCGGCTTGATAAAAGCGCACGATCTGGTCGCGTGTGACCGACCGGTTTGAATCCTCCGTGCCGACTTCGAGGAATCCGTAAGGATGAGCAGCGCCGTAGACCGCATCGAAGAAGACTTTTAGAGCCAGAACCCCGGGATTGTCTTTTTGCTGGAGAATGTGTGTGAGCCTGTCGTTGCGAATCCGCTCTATTTCAGCAGGCTCAAAGGCGGGATTCAGCAGGATATCCGAAAAAAGCTCAAAAGCTGCGTCCACGTTTTTCCGGAGGGTGCGCATCACGATATACGACATGTCTGTCGAAGATCCGGCTGCCAGAGCGGCTCCAATCTGGTCGGCGTCCGCGGCAATCTCCAGGGGAGAGCGCTTGCCTGTCCCCTCGTCCAGCATTTCGGCGGTAAATGAGGCCAATCCGGGCTGGCCCGAGGGGTTCCGGTCGCCCCCGCCAAGCACAATCACATTTGCCGAAACAATGGGAAGATTATGCTGCTCCACGAGAAACACATTAAGCCCGCCAGGGAGCTTCAGTTTTTGGGGAACCGGGAGGTTCATGGCAGGCGCCGGGCCGGGTCCGGGAGGGGCTTTCCTCCAATCCTGGCCGGACAGCGGATGAGCTTCGGCAAAAGAATCGCCGGCCGCCCGGGAGGATTTCGGAACATCATGAACAACCTTCTGGCCGGGAACTCCATACACCACCACTCCCGCTTCGCGTTTCAGCCTGCTGCGGGCAACGGCGCGCAAAGACTCCACGGTGGCATTTTGATATCTTTGCAAATCCCGGGAAAGGTAGCCGGGATCCTTCATAAAATGATTGTATTGGTTGAGCCGGTCCGCGACTCCTCCGAATCCCCCCAGGTTCTCCAGGCCTCGGATAATGGAGGCCTCGATTATGTTGCGGGCTCTTTCAAGTTCCGCCGGCGACGGTCCGTTTTCCTGAAAGCGATCCAGTTCCTCTCGAATGGTGTCTTCCAATTGTTCCGGCCGGACGCCGGGCTTGGCGGTGGCCTCGATCACGAAGACGGAGCCCAATGCCAGCGAATACTGCTGCACCGCAATGTCCTGGGCGATGCGCTTCTCGTAGACCATGCTCTTGAAGAGGCGGCTTGATTTCCCGCCTCCGAGAATTCTGGCAATCAGGTCGCACTCCGCATCTCCTTGAGAAAATACGGTATCCGTAATCCATGCAAGATACACTCGCGGCAGCTCGACCTGGTCTCCGACAATGACGCGCTTCTCGGAGAGAATGGGCGGAGTGGTGATTGCAGGCCGGGCTGCAGTCTTCCCGGCAGGAATGGGGCCGAAGTATTTTTCCACCAGTTCCCGGGTCTTGTCCGGGTTTATGTCCCCGACCACGGCGAGGCTTGCATTGTTGGGCGCGTAATGCAGCCGAAAGAACTCCCGGACATCCTCAAGCCGGGCGGCCTCGATATCGGCGTGCGAGCCCATCACGGAAGCGTGGTAGGGATGATCCTTTGGAAAAAGCTGGTGGAACAGCTCTTCCTGGACAAGCCCATAAGGGGCGTTTTCGATATTTTGCCGCCGCTCGTTGCGGACCACGTCGCGCTGGTTCTCCAGTTTTTGATCGTCGAGAGTTTCCAGCAGAAATCCCATGCGGTCGCTCTCGAGCCAGAGAGCGAGCTCCAGCTGGTTGGACGGTAGCGTCTCAAAATAGTTGGTGCGGTCGAAGTCTGTGGTGCCGTTGATCTCGCTGGCCCCGGCGGCCTCCAGGTAATGGAAATGCGCCTTCTCCCCTACGTGCCTGGAGCCTTCGAACATCATGTGCTCGAAAAGATGAGCGAATCCCGTCAGGCCGGGGCGCTCATTGGCCGGGCCAACGTGATACCAGATATTCACGGCGACAAGCGGAAGCCGGTGGTCTTCCAGCAGAATCACGTCAAGGCCGTTTTTCAGCTGGTATTTACTATAGTGGAGCTCCGGGATTTTCTGGAATTTCGACACACTCCCTCCTGTCAGCCGAATCCCAGCATGATACCATGCCACGGAGGTAAGAAGGACAGTCACCCGTGTTCCCTTAGCTGTAATTACATTGGTAAACTCCCGGCTTTGCCGGGGGATTCAAAGAGTTTGACAGCTCCGTATTTTGAAACGCTGACGTACGCTGAAAAAATATATAAATTTTTGTCGGCGTGGGTCGGCGTCCGTTCGGCGTGCGTCAGCGTTTAAGACCGGCGTAACTCATCCAACCGCTTTGAGCGGTTCAAATCTTTCAATACTCCGGCTTTGTCGGAGGTACCTGACTGGGGGGACACTGGTGACCGTCCCCCTCTAACGTGCGGCTATTTCCTCCTGCATCTTCACGACCTGCCGGTCTTCAATTTTGTAGCCGTAGTAAAACACCAAAGCCGCAATTGCGCACGCAGCTGCCGGCGTGAACGTCATGATGGAGCTGATTCCGCTGACCACGCCCGGCGCAGGAGCGGCGTTGGCGATGAAACCGATTGCCACCAGCCCCAGGG
>Ga0208980_10001314_pt1 | contig 15007 bp, 33 predicted proteins | sample WetSurMetagenome_3_FD_187993 | JGI IMG/M metagenome (GOLD analysis project Ga0208980, IMG submission 187993) | Wetland microbial communities from Twitchell Island in the Sacramento Delta, sample from surface sediment Aug2011 Site A1 Bulk (version 2) | ecosystem: Environmental > Aquatic > Marine... | reverse complement strand
AACTAGGAAATAGCTGTAATTATTCTATAATACATACAAGGAACCTTAGCACAGTAGGTAGTGCAATCGGCTGATAACCGATAGATCGAAAGTTCGAGCCTTTCAGGTTCCAAAGGAGTGCCATGAGGCGTATTGGAATTGATTTACATGGTGTTATTGATCATTTTTTTGCTTGGTGGACTGCTTGGATAGCGGCAATGGTTTCAAATGGAGATGAGGTTTACGTCATTTCCGGCCCGCCGAAAGAAGAAATAATAGCAGAGCTAACGGGCTATGGATTAGAAAAAGGAAAGCATTACACCGAGGTTATCTCGGTAGTTGACTATTTGAAAGAAAAGAAAGTCCACATGTGGTTGGATCACAAAAATACCTGGTGGGCTGACGATAAGGATTGGTGGACAGCTAAAGGCGATATATGCGCCAAACTTGAAGTTGATGAGATGTGGGATGACCAAGCCAGATACAGAGCTGGTTTCCCTGATGGGCATAGAACAAAGCTACTTGTTTACACAAAAGGATATGTGACTGAAGGGGAGAATATAGATCTTCTCAAAGCCGAACACATAGCCAAGTTCTTAAAACTATTTAACGATCAGGAAAGCAAATGTGTGAAAGATGTGTAAGAAAACTTAAACATTTAGGAGTTCCGAAGGGCAAATACGGGTACATTAAAGCCTTAGCACATCGGTTTGTGCAACCATTCAACTTTAGAGTTACTAAGAATGGCGGGCTTTACATGACCGGCTCGGTCGGTTTGCATTGGGACAGAAGAATTGACATAGGCGTTGAAGCACACATGCATAAAATACTTCAAGCCAAAACGAAAAGAAGATACAATAGAAAGAGGGGGCATGGTCTAGAGGCCTAGGACGCCAGCCTGTCACGCTGGAAACATTTCGCGGGTTCGAATCCCGCTGTCCCCGAATCGAGGAAGATATGAAAAAGATATATGAAAGTCCAGATAAAGGTAAGACGATCTACGAAAGAAATTTCGGAGACTATGATCATCGTACCCTTATCAGAGGTACAACAAAGAAGCCAAAGGATACACCTGGCACATGGGTAAGTATCAATTTGAACCAAAAGTCAAAGTAGTTTGTCCTACATGCAAGAATCTATTCAACGAGGATGATGTAGCGTTTGTTAATATTGAAGAGGACATCCAAGGTCGTGATGTATTGACTTTTGAATGTCCTATCTGTAAAGAACCTAAAAAAGCATATAGATTAGGTTAGGAGGTACTATGTCAGCATTATTTGATGGTCACGAAATCTGGCACGAGTTCAAAGCGGAGACCCCAGTTCTTACTAAAGAACAGCAAGAGAAGTGGGACAGAATCCAAGCGCATTGCGCAAGCGTAGCTAAGGATATGGTGGATTATTCTGAGGCTACCTACGAAGAGGAATCTGTCGGATGTTAGGGGTCATAACTCAGGGGTAGAGTAGGGGGCCTTTAACCCTCAAACCAAGGTTCGATTCCTTGTGGCCCCAATAAAGGAGTAATAGATGAGTAATGCCGATTGTGAAAAAGCTGAAGAAGCGCAAGCCAAAGAAAAGTTATCTAAGGCTATTCAAACAGTCATAGAAGGATTGATAGCACGCGGATACTCAGCCGATAATATACGTGACTATTTACAAACCAGTCTCAACAAAGCCGATGATGACGGAGAATGGGAAATCACAGTTACGAGATTTAATTAGGCGGTGTTCCTAACTGGCGAAAGGCGCGGTCTGCAAAACCGTTGTAGGTGAGTTCGATTCTCACCGCCGCCTCACAGAGGACATATGATTAAGTTAGATTTACACGGAGTAAAACACGAAGACGTTAGATTAGAAGTCATTAAGTTCATTGAAAATGATTGGAGATCTGACACCATTCGTGAAATAGTTTTCGGGCACAGTCCTAAAATGTGGAAACTAGTCAAAGAAGTTCTTGATGAATACGATGCTATGCTAAGTTATTCTCTTGGCGGCGCATTAGGAATAGGACAAACATTTGTAACAATTCAATGGAAATAAATACCACGCCGCTACCTTTGGTAACGAGCTGGGACTTGACATTGTCAAGGTAAATGTTTATAGGAAGGATTTTGTGTATGAAAAGATTATTGATGGTTTTGTTCGTAGCATTTGTTTCAATGGGCCTTTTGGCTTCCTGCGCTACCAAAAGTGGAACCTGCTCAGGTCAGTTTTATCAAGTACCGCCAGCAGCAGCCGCTCCAGCACCAGTTGCTAAAATTGTACCAGCGCCGGCGCCAGTTGTCAAAGCAGCTCCAGCTCCGATCGTTATCTACTTTGATTTCGACAAGTTCAATATCAGAGCTTCAGAACAAGCTAAGATTGATCAAGCCGCCAAATTACTGAAGGACGATCCAACAGCAGTAGCCGTACTTGAAGGCAATACCGATCCTATCGGTGCAGCTGGATACAACATGAGCTTGAGTAACGCCCGTGCCAACGCGGTTAGAGCCGCATTGGCCGCTAAAGGCATTGATCCAAAAAGACTTTCTACCATTGCTTATGGTGAAACCAAACTTGCTAAACCAGGCCTTAAAGGAAAGGTCGCAAACGAAGTCAATCGAAGAACAGTAGTAGTTATAAAGATCCAGTAATTGCGGAAACGTATTTTGATATGCCATACAATCAGGTCGTGGGCCTAGAGGCAGCCATCGATTAAAGAAAGCGTAACAGCTCACTGATTCTAGTATCGAAGACGTTTAAGGTTGATTACAGCCGTACAAATGTCAAGCGACGAAAACATCAACCTGCGCAAAAATCTAAACAAAAACAATAAGGCTAGATACAGCAACCAAACCAAACTAACTCTTGAAAAGTTACCAAAGCCTAGCCTGTAACCCTCTCCTAGCTCAACCCGGTTCAGAGCAATCGCCTTATAAGCGATAGGCTATAAGTTCAAATCTTATGGAGAGGAAATCGACCGGGATTAAATTTGGGTAGTCTCCTCCTACATATAAGGTTGGTTCCAGCAAACAAACAATTCTATCAGGGTATAGAAGCCAACATGCCAACCTGTTAAATTTAAGAGGTTTATATATGAGAAGAAGTAATGTTTTTTTGATAGCAGTATTAGTTGTGTTGATCCTAATGTTCGCTTTCACCCGAACACTCAGAGGTCAAAACACTACGAGTAGAGATCTTCAGCTTAATCAGTCAAGAATGAACAGTTACCAAGCTGACAAAAAATCTTACAACAACAGCCCGTATGCAAAGCCGGATGACGGATACAACAAGTGGCTGAATAGTCAAATGGAGCGGACACAAAAGGATAGAAACCAAATCATCGAGCGGGGGTTTCGAGAAAGAGATTCTCGTAGAGGCAGGTAGCCAAAGTGAGACTCAAAACAAAAAAGACTAGATTCTGGTGTACTGAACACGGCATATGGTATGGTATCAAACCGATAAGTTTCCAGAGTAGCCGGATGGTGCGTTGCCCTAGATGTGGGCGAAGAGTATCATTATCTAAGTACATGTCTTTAGACGGAAAGTACTTTGAGGATTGGGTTTTACCCCGCCATAAAACAAAGCCCTACACCAAGGAGCGATGGAAAACCATAAAAAAGAGATAAGGAAAAGCAATGCCTGTCTATGAATATCAATGCCCCAAATGCGGGCGAAAAGTGGAGGCTCTTCATAAAGTAAACGATCCACCACCAAAATGCCATGGTGTTGAGATGAAAAAACTGATATCGAAGGGCTCTTTTATTTTGAAAGGCAAGGGTTGGTACGCAACGGATTACAAAAACAAACCGAAGGATTCGGAATGAAAAAATTATCCAAAAAAGAACACGATAGGGTTTGGAAAACCGTCAAGTGTAACTGCGGCCACTATTGTAAAGACCATCAAAACTTTATGGGTACAGGTGGTTGGTGTAAGAAATGCGGTTGTACTTGGTACTATCCGAATGACAAGTGGATATTAAGGCGTAAGAAAAAAGAAGCTGAAAAAAGGAGAGTTGGCCGAGTGGTCTAAGGCACTTCACTGCTAACGAAGCGGGTGTAACAGCCCCGTAGGTTCGAATCCTACACTCTCCGAATAAAAAGAAAAAGGAGTAAACCCATGATTACAAAAATTATTAGATCACCAAAAGGTACCGCTAGACAAGAAGTAGATTTGACAAACATTGAAATACCAGACGCATATCACCTTGCCATGCGGTTAAAAAAGGAAGGTCGGGTAAAGGAAGGCGAAATGGTCTATGATTTATGGTGTCTCACGCATGATCTAATGGGGAATATTCTTGCTGATGTGACAGGCACGAAGCTATAGATCGATCTCCGAAGGAGAATATTATGGATTACTACTCACACGGTGTTCCAAACTGGAAAGAGTGCATGTTCTGCCGTAATCTAGTGAAAGTCACAAAGAAGAAACCAAAGAATCCACTGATGCGTGATTTCATGGTACAGCTTAAATGCGAGAAGGGCCATTCCTATTTCGTCGGAAAGGAAACTATAAAATGAAACATGTATGCGACAACTGTGGTAAGAAATGGGATCTTCGAAGCGTGGTATATGCTAAGTCAATGACTCAAAGAGTAAACCCAGGTGGAGTAGTACCAAGTGGAGAATGCCCCGAATGTGGAGCGCTTTGTTATCCCGAGCGATTGAAACAAAAGAAGTCCGAGCTTATTCTGTATTGCGACAATCCAGATTGCAAACATAGTAAAGTCAGCAAATGTGACATGACAATGGTGAACCTGAAACGTGGCTATATGGAAGGCAGAGAATCTGTACTGGTCTGTCTTTCTTTCGATGACAAAATAGGGAGCTAATATGAGTAGACCAAAGTTTTTAGAAGAAGCGACGGCTGAAGAATTAGAAAAAAGACTAGAGGAGTTAAAGAATGTAGCTCCTCCAAAAATGCTTGACAACCCTGAGCTAGATCGACTCAAAACAGAGTGTCAAATTTACATAGACACTTTAGCTAAAGGAAACAAACCGGATAGGGATTCCAAGCAGTACATATATGAATCTGCTATGACGGCTTTCTTTGGTAAAGACATATTCAAGTGGATCAACAGGAAACCCTAACCCTAAACTAGGGACGTACATCTTTAAATGAAAAGGAGATTTTTATGTTCTCAAAAATCGTGATCGTATTATTAATGATAGCATCTTTCTTCTGCGCCACGATGCACCAAATCAAAATCGCCGAAGGCGCTGATGAATACAAACTGTTCAAAAATGACAAAGTAGTTTCTATGGCCATCAAAAACAACGGCGAAGAGAAAGTAGACACCGCCACAGTAGTTACAAAGAGTGGCAAATGTTATATGTTTCAACTACAAAAGGGTAAAGTAATCGCATGGAAAACATGTAAAGACACCGAGTGGAAAGTCAATTAGGCATCTCTCTCATTTCCCTTCCTTACCACGGGGGGAGTCAGCTATGGGGATGGCTGGCTCCCCTCAAACTTTTTTAAAGGAGATTTATATCATGGATCAAGAACAAGTTCAAGTAGTGGTGGCAATGAAAAAATGTAGCAACAAAGATTGTGGGGAAGTATTACCCGCAGATACCGATCATTTCCCAAAGAACAAATCGTCAAAGGATGGACTCGGACATTGGTGTAAGAAGTGTCACAGTGTTTATAGGACAAAGAAGGCAGGAAAAGTAGCCTCGATATAGCGGAGGATTTAATGGAGAAGATTGTTCTAGAAGATTTTCACGATCTTCACAACTATTACTATTACGTGGTCGATCCAGATTTTGCATTCTGCTCAAAAGAAAAGAATGGTAAGGCTGAATTGTTAACTCAATTCGCGACTTGCAGAGAAACCATAGCTGGCGAACTGTTCGCCAAGATCTCTGGAATTTTCAACGATCGAAGACACACTTTCCAACATCGGATAAAGAAAATTCCAGTAGATAAAACTTGCATAGCTTTAAGGCTTATTCTCTCAGTAGACGAATACTATGCAGGACGGCTGCCTAAACGGATCATTAAGGAGCGTCAAGCTCTGGCGAAAATGGATGAAACTTTTCCTAAGTCAATTGAGGTAGCTCTGCACATTCTAAATCTGATAGAAGATCAATATGGTTGGGAAAGAACCACAGCTAAGCTAGCAGCTATTCAAAGCCAAGGATATGATGTAAAGCCATCTGGAGCGACAGCTAAAATGATGGCCGCCTGCTTTTACGCTGACAAAAGATGGATGCGATCGCCTCATATGATTTCACTGTTTCTTTTGATGCTTCGATTGCCTTTCACCGCCGCTGGATCATTAAGAGGAGCTATGAAAATCAAGACAGTGTCCAAACTGCTTGAGAAGTTTAAGACCTTACGAGGCCGAAGTGGGGATGGGGCGCATGCTAGAACAGCAGGCAAATACATACCAATGATCTTCAAAAATTTCGAAGAGTTGTTTGGTAAAGGCATGGGCAGAAACTTCGATCCTGATAACTATAAGGAAAGATACAACAGTTATTGGGGTGATTATAGTAATTACGTCACAGAAGGCTTTAATACGCTATGCACAGGGAAATCTACCAACATTAAGATAGCCAAAGCCTTTGCGGTCTTGAGTAAAGATTCGAAGATAACTATGGAGGTCGCGGCTAGAGCAGATGGATGAGGATAAAATCAAAAGCATTATTGACATAACCATATTTGCTGCAGAATGTACTCAATGTGAACTCTGTAAAGGTAGAATCAAGCCTGTGTTTGCCAGGGGTAATGTCAATAGTAAAGTGATTATATGCGGTATGTGTCCTGGCCCAGATGAAAATCAAGCTGGACTTCCTTTCGTAGGCGTAGCTGGACAGATCCTCGATTCAATAATCAAGGAGGCTTTTGGTACAACCCCAGTTTACATAACGAATTTGGTTAAATGTTTTGTTCAACCCGGCAAGAGCCTGAAAGATGAATGGATCAACGCTTGCTTGCCTTTTTTCATTTCCCAAGTGGGACTTATTCAGCCAAAAGCTTTAATACTCTTGGGTAAAGATGTGTGCAGTCATTTTACAAAAAGCAAGTCCTCTATGGGCTCGTTAAGAGGTACTACGATTTATTACATGGGAGCTACTGCGCTCATGACATATCACCCGAGCTTCTTGGCTCGCGGTGGAGGTGAAAGCCATCCAGAATACAATACGGTCGTTAAAGACTTTAAGAAAGCTCTCTCTTTCTTTTAAGGTCATACTGTTCTCCTCCTGCCAAGCACAAAAGGGGGGCCTGGTTCTTTATTCCTTTCAAACCAGACTCCCCTTCTTGTGCGAAAATCCTTTCTATATTCTCTTCTTGTCTTTCTTTCACACCATTCGTTTTTAGTTTTTCATTTTCTCCACCCAAAAAAATTTATCAGACTCCGAAATTTTTTTGAAGGAACCGGGCTCATTTTGGCTACCCTAAAAATTTTTCAGACCCCAAAACCTTCTTATGAACCGGCTCCATTTGGGTAATCAGGAAAACTTTTCGTCAAGATCACCACCGCAAGTTGGACAAATAAATTTTGTGATGGTGTCATTAAATTTCAACAGCGATCGATTCCAGAAAATTTCATGACATTCTTTACACTGAAAAAATCTTTTCTGTTTTTTTATCAGACTCGAATTTTCAAAAGATGAACGTGGCCCAATTTTTAACTTTGCAGATTTCTTCAAATTCTCTCTCTTCTTGTGCTCCCCGTACTTCCCAAACCGACCACCCTTCATATTACTTCTTTATCTTAGATAGAAGATTAGCCAATTCTACCTTAACAGAAGTGGTTAAGTCAGAACTATTAAGTTTTGATTCGATCGCGTCAATATATTGCTGTGCTTCAACATCTGCCAATTCAAATTTCTTTTTGTTATTTCTCCAAACAAAAAACCATCCGATCGACGCAATTACCACACCAATTAGCAGCCAGAGCAACCACATGATTTAGTACCTCCCTTGTCGTTTTTATTAAACATAGATTTAATCTTAGCCCACACAGTTAATACCCAACCCCTAACAAGGGTGGAGAATGGACTAGGCAAAAATAAACCAATAAGAAAAGCAGCGATAATATACAACAGTGTCATTATCAAGCCTCCTGTGATTTGATTTTCTTAACTCTTTTGTTTATCTTTTTGATTTTTGTTTTGCGAGATTTCCTTTTAACTTTCTTCGAAAGCTTTTGTTCTTCCATAGATTTCTTCAATAGCCTAGCCTCTGCTCTTTGTTTCTTAGCTTCCTCTTTGGCTTTGTTGATCTCTTCCTCGTGGCTCACTTCATACCATGATTTATAGAAAACACATTTCTTTCTTTTCCTGCAAGCTTCCTCGCAAATTCTGTGATGAATTCTTGGTTGGTTGTGTCTCTTACCACAAATCAAATAATCGTCTATTCTTCGATCACTTGCTCCAGCATTTCTACGTCGCACTTTGGGCATATCTTATGCTCCCCGAACTGAACTTTTCTACCCTCTAATTCCATTGCACAACTAGGGCAGACAAACAATTTATCAAACCTCTCTTTAGCAAGCTCCTTCTCCTCCGCAGGTTTCAATCTACCATTAGCTGCATAATACAATGATTTTTCCTTGTCAACTTTTACTTTTTTCATCTTAATCGGCTCCTTCTAATAAAGTAGTCGGCCAACTCTTGGGGTATGTAGCCCTACATTTCTCGCACACATACCAATCTCCTATAAGATAAGAGGCCGGCTCACCGCATAAAATGTATTCGAGTTTATTGCTTGAATTAACTGCTAAATCCTTTGGAACCATACACGTTTCATCCATATTTTATTCCCCTTTTATATGTATTATAGAATAAAATACGGAATTTACTAGACAAACTCTTAATAATTCTTCTTGCAAGGGGCTTCAACAACCTCCCCATTAGCTTGGAGCAGAACATGATTACAATTAGAACAATCGTGATCAGCACCATTAGATAATGGTATGTTACCGGACACATGGAACTTAGCCGGAATCATATTTTTAGCGCATCCTTGTGGAACTAACTGCAACAAATGAATCTTGTCGACGCTCTTAGGTAAGTAAACCACCTTACCGGGCACCAGACACACATTCGCTTCGACCTTTAATTCTTTAACTACGTCTGTGTTATAAATGATCTGCGTTAAAGCGTTAGTATAAACCCACACATTTTCAGTATAAGACTTACAGATCTTTAGAATATCATAGAAATCGTTGTGAGCTAGCGGTTCTCCACCCGAAATATTGATCCTGTCTATAGCACCTTTTTCAGCAATACCTTGTAGAAAACTCTTTACAAAACTGATCGATAGATAAACTAGCGGGTTGTCTGCGGTATCCTCGTCTGTCGCATTAGTAGAACAGTAGCAACAGTAGTTTTCACAGTAATTAGTAATCTCAATAGTTACTTCCATTTACGGAACCACCCCCAAATTCAAAAGCCAGCACTCATAACACAGATAATAGTCCCTGTCGAGTTCAAAAGCACCAGCTTGTTCTTTGATAAAGTCTGTAGAAAAGCCTTCTGAATTCGATCTTATGTTCGCGGCGACGCCAACAAAAGCATTGCCGGTTTCTGAATCAATCATATTTTTACCACATCTACAACAAACCATTTCTCTCATATGGATCTCCTAAAATGGTATACTTATACCCACGCCCGCTATCCAATCTTTATCACCACTAAAAGCATAACCTATAAATGGGCCAACGAACAGATTATTAATTACAGGGAGAACTTCTCCTATATTGTAGGTGAAAGGCGTAAATTTAGCATAGGTGGTATCCCCATTAGTACTCACACCAAAATCAAGAAAACGCCAAGTCAGGTCATTGGTAGTTCTACCATAACCCATCATACTAAAGCTTAAACCACCGGCAGCGATAAAATCATCGCTACCAGAAGGAATACTAGAAGTACCAAAGCCCAGATCCACGTTTAAACTAAGTCGAGGCGCCCACCAAAAGAATTCTTTATCCTCTTTCTTCAATTGTTTAAACTCAGCCATCTCGATTTTCATGGGTATCTTTTCTTTGGTGCGCGTATTAAAAGCCCAAGAATCTAAATGGGTATTGAATTGACCATCTTTCTGCTCACTTTGAATAACTATAGTATGATATTCAAGAGGCTCAGCCGCAACCTTCCATCGCTTATCTTCAGGGCGATTAGGATAATACATAGCCCATGCAACAGGCACTTCTTGTTCGTTTCCCTTCGCATCAGTAAAGCGCTTTTCAATGAACTTCATATCATAAGCGTTAGGATCGCCAGGCGACTTACCCTCATAACTCCTATCAGAAGCAACTCGAAGTTCTTTAGATTTACCCTCAAGGGTGGCAACCACTTCACCAAGGTTAGTGATTTTTTCATCCCTCTTTTTAATGTCATCAAGCATTTTTCTACGAGCTTCATCACCTTCTTTTCGCAGCCGCTCTATATCTGCCTTAAGTGAGTTAACCACTTCAGTATGGGCTTTGACAACGTTAGAAGCATATTCTTGATACTTACGAGCTTCTTCCAGACGAACACGATCCGCTTCTGCCTGATTGTATTGCATGCGATCAAACCATGCGTACACCTTCAGCCCACCAAAAACGAGGCAACCACAGAAGAAAAGAAAGATTATACCTTTCAAGATCTCGAAGTAAGTTCTTACACTTATAGATCTACTCGTAGATCTGTTAGCGTTGTTATTACCACCGCCATTACTATTATTATCATTCTCAGCCATAATTACTCCTTCTTCAATTCAATTCGGAGTTGCTTAACGAATCCCACTGCAAATCCAATAAGATACAAAACAACAAACAAACATAGAGATGCCCAGCTACTAAAAACAAGAAGCCAATAAATAAACTCCTCAGCTGGTGCAGCTTTTTTAATCTTATCTTTTAATATAAGATACACTGTTAAGGCACCACCTAAATAAAACAGCACGAGATCAATATAATAAATACCAGTATACAACATATCTTACTCCAGTATTATATCAAAAAAGCCTGGATCAATAGACATAGCATAGTTGTAAGTCACACCGCCTAGTTTACTATTTAAATCTTTCCAATAAGCGAACTTCGGCAAGTCTTTATACGACTTCTTTCTGTGATCCACTAGTGCTTTATCCCACCCCTCTGAATGAAGCATTCTATTAAATGTGTTTTTAAAGTTGTTGCGCAAGTAATGAAAGTATCCACCTTTAACGAGTGTCCATATTACTTTGTCCCGCGCCTCAATAAAATCAAAATCAGGAAAGACATAAGCCACATGCCACCCATCTAAAAGTTTCTTATCGAAGTGCTGACCATCCATAAAAGCGATCTTAGTTCCAAACTGAGGCACTTCATAGATAATATTAGTTTCTATCACCTGCTTTTTGTTTACTATACCATACTGGTTTAGCAATGCGAAAACCATCCCATCTAAATCATTAGCAGTAATCATTTTTTCTCCACGATTTTAAAATTTTTGACCTTTTCAAACTCCACCATTTTACTAATCCTAAGTGGCTTTTTTCCACGATTTTAAAACTTTTAGATTTCCAAAATTCCCCAGTTTTCCTAACTGGAAATTCTCCACGATTTTACTTGTTTATGACTTTTGGTTTGTAACCATATGACAAATCCATCAACTCAAAAGCGACTTGAAGTTGACCTTGGTCGTCACGCCAACTTGTAAAACGAGCTTCGACACCAAGTTCTTGACCAGCTACAACGTACTGTTCAATAAGTCCAGCCCTCTTTCCCTTAGCAAAAACTGGTACTTCAGAAGGCGAATCTACCCACTGACCATTCGCTGTTTGAACTCGATTAGAAACCACAAGAATGAAAGTGGCTTGTTTGTTATCCCCTTGTTGAGTAACATCTGGGGTACCTTGAACTTTTCCTACAAAAATCGACTTATTAATATTCATATAAAACTCCTTTTCCTTTTAAGACCCTATCTCAGAAGGCTTATCTATTATGATTGCTTCATCAATCTCTGGGCTTGAAATTTCTATTAATCTAACTGGCTTATCCGTCGCACCATAACGATGTAGTTTAAGGGGAGCTATATAGAAACTCCATCCTTCAGGATAATCCACATATTCCAAATCATTTTCATTGCAACAACCACCCACAGCTAAACTCAAAGCATTTTTTACCACGATTATAGATTTTTCTTTGCGTTCAAACAACATTAACTCTGTAATCTTAAACGGTTCAATCTCCAAGGTTTTAGCCATAAAATGATTCGTGATCGTCCAAATTACTTCGTGTCCCCAAGGCTTCTTGGTATAAATTGGATTAGCAAGATTGTTCATCCTGGGCACTCGATTCCTCTACCGCCGTCGCCATAAAGAACGGAGGCTCATCTACAGTTTTAGGTGCGTATTGAACATCAATTATAACCTGCCCTTTCTTAGCCGATACAACTATCGAAGCAGTATCACAGTTAATGTCTTCCTTCAAAATTTTTCTAGCGAGCGGAGTAGAAACCTCACGTTCGATCGCTCTTTGTAAAGGACGGGCACCAAACTTCTCGTCGATACCCACCTTATAAATGTATCCATATAACGACTTATCAAACGATACATCAAGTTTAGAATAAGGCGTCCTATTGACTTTCAAATTCCTCTTTAGTTTTTCTAACTCTAGCTTGATGATCTTATGATAATCAGCCTTTGTCAACGCATCAAAATGCACCACACCAGTTAATCTGTTTAGAAACTCAGGTCTAAACTTTTTCTTCAAAGCTTCTTTAACAGACGTAACTCTTCGATCTTTAGTAAGAACTGCTACGTCTCCAAAACCTATGGTCTTTTCAACACTCTGCATTTCTTGAACACCAAGGTTAGAGGTCATAATAATGATGGCATCACGGAAAGAAACTTTCCTACCCTTACCATCCGTTAAACGAGCTTCATCCATAATTTGAAGTAGTAATTGGTGTACCTTGTCACTGGCTTTTTCAATCTCGTCAAACAACACCACAGAAAAAGGATTCTTCAACAGGGCGTTAGTCAAATAACCACCATGTTCATGACCAATATATCCATGTGGAGCGCCTATCAGTTTAGCATATTCATGATCAGCCGAGTATTCGGAACAATCCACAGTTATTAAACTGTTCTTGTTAGTGGTTAACTCGTCAGCTAAAATTTTAGCCGTGTAAGTTTTGCCTACACCAGTGAACCCTGTAAAAATAAAAGCTCCGATAGGTTGTTCAGGACTTTTCAATCCCACACTGGCTCTTTGAATAGCATCAACCAAGTCATCAATGGCATCAGCCTGACCAATTACACGTTTTTTGATAGTGCTACCAAGTCCCAATAAAGTATTCTTAGGAACATCCCTAAAGGTTTTAAGTTTCTTTTTGTTCAGAGCTTCACTAAGTGTTTCTTCAGCAGCGGTGCTGTGAGAAGCGGTTCTAACATCTTTAAATGGATCAACCGCCTCTTCATCTTCAGAAGCTTCAGGTTGTTCCTCAATTTGATTATTGTCTTTGTAAACTTCATAATCAAGAAATGGATTAGATCCCCTACACAACTCGTACAACTCGTGCATTAAAATATGAGGAGAGACCCTACTAGGTAATTGAAGTCTATCTAACTGATTAAATAAATCCTCGACCTCTTCAACACAGGTGAGAACCACGTATTGTTCAAAAGAAGAACGAGTACTAAAAGTGTGGTTGGCTAAAATTACTAACTCAGAACCAGGCTCGTATTGTTTAACCGTTATGTATCTATTCAAACGTCTCCAGAATTTCTGAACTTTTATGCAAGGCAAGTCCCTCAAGTATTGAATCTTACTCACGTCAAGACGATCGACTCCTTGAGTTGGCTTAACGTCCATAGATCGCCAGTGATCATTAGCCGCCAGAGGGATTTCTCCAGCCTGCTTATCAGCACCCTTAACTTTGACAACGAAATTAGAGTTGATGATAAGGTTACTTGGCATAAGTTTTGGATTCAACTCCATAATTTTTTCTAAAACTTCTTGACGAACTTCACCAAGTTTTTGAATGTCTTTTTGAGAATCTCTCAGGTATTGAAGTAGTTTACTGATTTCAGATACACAGGTAGCGATAAGAAAATCTTGATAGTAACTTTCTTTTATAATCCCACGATCACGAGTAAAGAATGTAAGTTTGTCATTCAACTCATGTTCGGGTATCTGATAGATCATAATTTTATACGGAATGCTTTCAAGAAGAACTTCAATTACTTTATAAGAATCTGTCATTAGGGCCTCCGTTTAACGATTCTTCAAATTATTTCCGTACTGAATGACTTTAACCGCATCATCATAAAACATTGTTCCAAGATCGGTCGGTAAGTTATCAGCTCTTTGTAGTGCTTTAACAAGTAAATCGCTATAATTTAACTTATGCACACTCACAATAGTTTCTATAGCCACCTTCTGAACGGGTGTTAAAAATTCACTTCTCTTTGGTTGCGTTTCTTCCACCTTCGCCGGAGTCGATTCGACAGGCGCAGGAGCGGTTTTAACAGGCTCTTGTTTCACTGGAGCATTTACTGGAGGAGTTGGAACCACAACAGTTGGCGTAGGCGGCTTAGTAACAACAGGCTTTACTACCGGAGTAGCGATGGGTGGAGCGGATATAGGTTTTTGTACACCACTAAAACCATTCTTTGGGGCAGAAAAGACCGGGCGAGAAGTGTGTTCGGGCTCATCTTCTTCTTCAAGATACAACCCTACCCCCCATCGAGCGACGGCGGCTTTAATAGCCTTAGAGGTAGCGGATCTGAAAGAGTTACCCGCGTCAATAATCTGACCGGCTTTTGGGCCATCAGTATATTTAGCCAATGGATGACTTGCGTAAGCCTCTTGACTGTAATTAAAATTACCAGAATCTTTAATAGTTACACGGGCTCTTATTAAAATCTGATCCTGTATAATCTCCCTGTCGAGAATCTCTACGCTCCAGTTACCTTCAAATACTTTGTTCATCCTGTCAATAACAGCTTCGCTGGCTACATATTTGAATTTTTTACCAGCAGCACCATCTCTTTCCTTAACGGGAAGGGGTGCATACAACTTTTCCAAAACTTCTTTTTCCATAAAAAATCTCCTTTT
>Ga0208980_10001313_pt1 | contig 15013 bp, 15 predicted proteins | sample WetSurMetagenome_3_FD_187993 | JGI IMG/M metagenome (GOLD analysis project Ga0208980, IMG submission 187993) | Wetland microbial communities from Twitchell Island in the Sacramento Delta, sample from surface sediment Aug2011 Site A1 Bulk (version 2) | ecosystem: Environmental > Aquatic > Marine... | reverse complement strand
CTCGATCACCACAACTGCCTAGAGACCATCATCCTCGAGGGCCACCCGCCGGAGATCGAGCACATCGCCGCGGAGATCGGCGGGCTCAAGGGTGTCAAGTTCGCGAAGCTGACGCGGACGTCGCGGTTGTAGGGTCCGCGTGACGAACTGGCGGCGGCCGCGCGGGTCGCGCTGCAGCACCCGGCGCAAGGCCCGCTCTGCACCGGCTGCCAGGGTGCAGACGCGGGGCGCGCAGGTCCCGCGCGTTCGCCGCCACGACGCGGCTCATCACCGGGAGCACTGGAACTCGTCAGTTCTCCAACTCGTACCGCACGTCCACGACCCAGTACCGCACCTCGCCGCCCGGCGTGTGGACCCTGAGCTCCTCGTCGAGCGTGCGCTTCAAGAGCGCGCGCGCCACGGGCGAGTCGATGCTGATCCAGTTCCTGGCGGGGTCGAACTCGTCGACCCCGACGATGCGGTAGGTGACCTCGGCCCCCGTCGCGTCTTCGAGCGTCACCCAGGCACCGAAGAACACCCGCTGGGCGTCCGCCGGCAGGGCGTTCACCACCTTCAGCTCCGGCAGCCTCTTCTGCAGGTAGCGGATGCGCCGGTCGATCTCGCGCAGCTCCTTCTTGCGGTAGATGTACTCGGCGTTCTCTGACCGGTCGCCCTCCGCCGCGGCCGCCGCCAGGGCGCGCGTCACCTCGCCGCGCCGCCGCCACAGCGCCTGTGCCTCGTCCTCCAGCGCACGATAGCCGCCTGCCGTGATGTACGGCGAGCGGGCGCGCTTGTGCTGGTCGTCGGCGATCATCGTCGCGGGATGCTCAGGGGTGTCGCGTGCCGGCGATGGCCTGCAACGGCGCGAGGTCGATGTCCGCCGCATACAGCACGCGCTGATCGCGCACGAGGCCGGCGCAATGGTAGCGCTGGAGCACGAGGTCGCTGCCGCCGAGGGCCCGGCTGCCGGCGACGACCGAGGGGCCGCGCGCGAGGATGTGCAGGACGTCGTTGCTGCGCAGCGCAGCTGCCAGCACCCGGTCCACGCTGATGGCGTGCGCGACGTACACCATCGGGTCGGCCATGAAGTCGTGACCCTCGCTCCAGGCCTTCTCCAGCAGCGCGCACGAGGCCAGCGCGCAGGGGAAGAGCTCGGGGAAGCGGACCTTCTCGGCGATCTCGTCGAAGTAGTAGGTCTGATCGACGAGCGAGCCGGCGAGGAAGTTCTTGGCGTTCGCCGTGTTGAGGAACTTGCGCTTGAGGAACCAGGGCGTGCCCGGCAGGACGGAGCGGTCGGGCAGCTGGCGCAGATCGACGGCCAGCGGCAGATCCTCGGCCGCGCTGATCGCGGGCGCGGGCGTGTCGCGGACCTGCCCGAGCAGGACCGCCCGTCCCGCCTTCTTGACGAGCACACGGTTCGACAACGCGGGCGGGTCGGTCCTCAGGGCGGTCGGCTTGACCTCGATCGTGCAGGCCTCGTCGCGCCACAGGGCGTCGGCGAAGGTGAACTGGAAGTTGCGGAAGCGCAGCGTCGGATCGCGCTCCCGCTCTTCTGCGCCGTCCCGCAGGCGCTCGACCAGGAAGCCGCACAGGCACTCGAGCTGGAAGCCAAGGACGATCGGCTGCGGGTAGGGGTTGGCGAGGATCCGGTCGAAGCGGTGCGGGTCGTGGAAGGGGTTGAAGTCGTCCGTCGAGTTGCGCGCGACGTCGATGTGGATCTGGCCAAAGCGGTGCTCGGGGGCGTCGGGCATGTCGGCGGTCCTCGTGACGTCCCGCGCGCGGGGTCCGCACCAAGCATAGCCGGCGCGCGGCGCTCCAACCGGCGTCGGGCCGATTGCGCGCGGCCGGGCCGGCGGGTAGGTTGGGCGCCGTTTCGTGCCGCCGGTCCCGCCGATGACGATGCAATGGCCCCGTCTGCTGTCCCGCAAGCGCCTGGGCACCGACCAGGCGCCGTCGCGCTCGGCCGCGCGCACCGACTTCCAGCGCGACTTCGACCGCATCGTATTCTCGTCGGCCTTCCGCCGCATGCAGGACAAGACCCAGGTCTTCCCGCTGTCGAAGGTCGACTACGTGCGCACCCGGCTCACGCACAGCCTCGAGTCGTCGAGCGTCGGGCGCTCGCTGGGCACGCTCGTCGGCGAGCAGTTGATCGCGCGGCACGCCCTCGCGGACTACGCCCCCTCGGACTTCGGCGACATCGTGGCGGCCGCCTGCCTGGGCCACGACATCGGCAACCCGCCGTTCGGCCACTCCGGCGAGGACGCCATCCGCCACTGGGCCCGCACGGGGACATACGGCCGGCCGCGTGTCGCGACGCTGCGCGGCAGCCAGCAGGAGGACTTCCTGAGCTTCGAGGGCAACGCCCAGGGCTTCCGGGTGCTCACCCGCCTGCAGAACCGCGACAACCCCGGCGGTCTGCAGCTCACGTGCGCCACCCTGGCCGCCTTCACCAAGTACCCCCGCGAGTCCTGCCTCGGCGGCAACCGCTTCGACGGCGTGAGCGCGCGCAAGCAAGGCTTCACCGCCGAGGACCGGGCCGCTTTCGAGGAGGTGGCCGAGACCGTCGGCCTGCTGCGCCGGCACGACGGCTACGCCATCTGGCGGCGCCACCCGCTGGCCTTCCTGGTCGAGGCGGCGGACGACATCTGCTACCACGTGATCGACATCGAGGACGGCTACCGTCTCGGCCGGCTGAGCTACGCGGAGGCGCAGGAGCTGTTCTGGCCGCTCGTCGCCGATCCGGCGCGCGAAGGCCGGCGCCTCGAGCAGATCGGCGGCACCCGCGAGAAGGTCGAGTTCCTGCGCGCGAAGGTCATCAACCACGTCATCCAGCAGGTGGTCGGGGTCTTCCTGGAGCTGGAGGGCGACCTGCTGGCCGGCCGCCACGATGCCCCGCTGCTCGATGCCATCCCGGGGGCGGCCGCGATGCAGACCCTCATCGACGTTGCCAACGACCGCATCTATTGCGCGCCGGAGGTCGTGGAGATCGAGACCGCCGGCTTCCAGGTCATCGGCGACCTGCTCGAGCGTTTCGTCGAGGCGGTCGACGACCTCGCCGAGCACGGTGCCGACGCCATGCCGCGCAGCCGGATGATGAGCCGGCTGATCCCCGAGCAGTTCGTGGGCCCCGGCCTCGTCCCGGCGCCGGACCTTTACAGCCGCCTGCTGCGCCTGACCGACTTCATGGCGGGCATGACCGACTCCTACGCGGTCGCGCTCTACAAGAAGATCACCGGGATCGCGCTGCCGGGCGGCTGAGCCGGCCTCGCGCCCGTCCGGCGGATCCGCTATCTTTCCGCGCCCACTTGCCGAGCCCTCGCCGCGGAGGCCATTGCGTGAGCGCCAACGTCCGTTTCCACGTCCGTCCGGGCGGCGCCCTGCGCGGTCGCCTGCGCGTGCCCGGCGACAAGTCCATATCGCACCGCTCGATCATGCTCGGCGCATTGGCCGAGGGCGTCACGGAGGTGAGCGGCTTCCTCGAGGGCGAGGACAGCCTGGCCACGCTGCGCGCCTTCCGGCAGATGGGCGTCGAGATCGATGGACCGACGGAGGGGCGCGTGACGATCCGCGGCGTCGGTCTGCGCGGCCTGCGCCCGCCGGCGGGGCCGCTCGACCTCGGCAACTCCGGGACCTCGATGCGGCTCATGGCCGGACTGATGGCCGGCCAGGGCTTCGGCTGCACCCTGATCGGTGACGCGTCGCTCTCCGGCAGGCCGATGCGCCGCGTGACCGACCCGCTCGCCAGCATGGGCGCGCACATCGAGGCCACCGAGCGCGGCACTGCGCCGCTGCGGATCCATCCCGTGCCCGGCCTGACCGGCATTCGCTACGAGATGCCGGTGGCGAGCGCGCAGGTGAAGTCCAGCCTGCTGCTCGCGGGACTCTACGCGCAGGGCGAGACCTGCGTGACCGAGCCCGCACCGACCCGCGACCACACCGAGCGCATGCTCGCGGGCTTCGGCTACGCGGTGCGCCGCGAGGGCAACCGGGCGTGCGTGCGGGGCGGCGGGCGCCTCACCGGCTGCGCCATCGACGTCCCTGCGGACATCTCCTCGGCGGCCTTCTTCCTGGTCGGCGCCAGCATTGCGCCGGGCTCCGACCTCGTCCTCGAGCACGTCGGCCTCAACCCCACGCGCACGGGTGTCCTGGCGATCCTGCGCCAGATGGGCGCCGACATCGTCGTGACGAACGAGCGCGACGTCGGCGGCGAGCCGGTGGGGGACCTGCGGGTACGGGCTGCGCCGCTGCGCGGGATCCGCATCCCCGAGGACCAGGTCCCGCTCGCGATCGACGAGTTTCCCGCCCTGTTCGTCGCCGCGGCCTGCGCCGAGGGCGAGACCCTGCTGACCGGGGCGGAGGAGCTGCGGGTCAAGGAGAGCGACCGCATCCAGGTGATGGCCGACGGCCTCGCGACGCTCGGCGTCGCCGCCCGGCCGACACCCGACGGAATCGTGATCAGTGGCGGGGCGATCGGCGGCGGGCGGATCGCCAGCCACGGCGACCACCGCATCGCCATGTCGTTCGCGATCGCCGCGCTGCGCGCGGGTGCTGCCATTGCGATCGACGACTGCGCCAACGTCGACACCTCCTTCCCCGGTTTCGCGGTGCTCGCCGCGGGGGCGGGACTCGACATCCGGGTGGAGGGCTGACCTTGGACAGGATCGTCACCATCGACGGACCGAGCGGGTCCGGCAAGGGCACGATCGCCCGGCTGCTCGCCGACCGGCTGGGCTGGCACTGCCTCGACTCCGGCGCCCTGTACCGGCTGGTCGGCGTCGCCGCCGATCGCGCCGGTGCGTCCTTCGACGACCCCGCTGCACTCGCCGCGATCGCGCGTGGCCTGCCGGCGGTTTTCGACGGCGACCGGGTGCGGCTCGACGGCGAGGACGTCAGCACGCTGATCCGCACCGAGGAGGCCGGCAGCCTGGCCTCGCGGGTGGCTGCCGTACCCGCGGTGCGCGACGCCCTGCTCGAGTGGCAGCGGGCGCAGGCGCGGGAGCCGGGCCTGGTGGCCGACGGTCGGGACATGGGAACCGTGGTCTTCCCCGCCGCGCCCGTGAAGGTGTTCCTCACCGCGAGCGCCGAGGAGCGCGCCAGAAGGCGTCATAAGCAGTTGTTGGAAAAGGGATTCACTGCTAATCTTCCCAGCCTTGTCGCGGAAATCCGGGAGCGTGACGAACGTGACCGGACCCGTGCCGTGGCCCCGTTGAAGGCGCCCGCCGCAGCGCTGGAGATCGAGTCCACTGCACTTTCCATCGAGGAAGTGCTCGACCGGGTGCTGGAGCGCGTTCGCAGCGCGTTTCCGGGCTTGGTCGTCTGAAATTCCGAAACCCGCACTCGGGCTTCGAACCGGTGGTCCGCCGCAGGCGGACCTTTGTTTCAACGACAACCCGCCGACGCGAGTCTGGCGGAGATGCGCGGCGCATCCAGGACCCTCAACCATCATGACCGAAAGCTTTGCTGAACTCTTTGCCCAGAGCGTTGCCAACGTGAAGTTCGAGCCCGGTGCCATCGTCATTGGCACCGTGGTCGAGATCAACGGCGAGAACGTGATCGTCAACGCCGGACTCAAGTCGGAAGGCGTGATCCCGCGCGTGCAGTTCCTGAACGCGAGCGGTGAGCTCGAGGTCGCCGTCGGCGACCAGGTCGAGGTAGCCCTCGACGCCGTCGAGGACGGCTGGGGCGCGACCCGGCTGTCGCGTGAGAAGGCCAAGCGCAACCAGTCGTGGCTGCGCCTCGAGAAGGCCTTCGAGGCCGGCGAGCTGGTCACCGGCCGCATCACCGGCAAGGTGAAGGGCGGCTTCACCGTCGAGGTCGATCAGATCCGCGCGTTCCTGCCGGGCTCGCTCGTCGACGTCCGCCCTGTGCGCGACACCGCCTACCTCGAGAACAAGGACCTGGAGTTCAAGGTCATCAAGCTCGACCGCAAGCGCAACAACGTGGTGGTCTCGCGGCGTGCCGTGGTGGAGCAGGAGTACAGCGCCGAGCGCGAGGCCCTGCTCAGCGGGCTGCAGGAGGGCATGGAGGTCAAGGGTGTCGTCAAGAACCTCACCGACTACGGTGCGTTCGTCGACCTCGGTGGCATCGACGGCCTGCTGCACATCACCGACATGGCCTGGAAGCGCGTCAAGCACCCGTCCGAGGTGGTGGCGATCGGCGACGAGCTGATGGTGAAGGTGCTGAAGTTCGACCGCGAGCGTCAGCGCGTCTCGCTCGGCCTCAAGCAGCTCGGGGACGACCCCTGGGTCAACCTCGCGCGCCGCTATCCCGAGGGCACGCGGCTGTTCGGGCGGGTCACCAACATCGCCGACTACGGCTGCTTCGTCGAGATCGAGGAAGGGGTCGAGGGCCTGGTCCACGTCTCCGAGATGGACTGGACCAACAAGAACATCCACCCGTCCAAGCTGGTCCAGCTCGGCGACGAGGTCGAGGTCATGGTGCTCGACATCGACGAGGAGCGCCGCCGCATCTCGCTCGGCATGAAGCAGTGCCAGCCGAACCCGTGGGAAGAGTTCGCCGAGAACCACAAGAAGGGCGACCACGTCACCGGCCAGATCAAGTCGATCACCGACTTCGGCATCTTCATCGGCCTGGACGGCGCCATCGACGGCCTCGTCCACCTGTCGGATCTGACCTGGGACGACACTGGCGAGGCGGCCCTGCGCAACTTCAAGAAGGGGCAGGAGGTCGAGGCGGTGGTGCTGGCGGTGGATCCCGAGCGCGAGCGCATCTCGCTCGGCATCAAGCAGCTCGACAAGGACCCGTTCTCGTCTTTCCTCGCCCTCCACGAGAAGGGCAGCGTGGTCAAGGGCGTGGTCTCCGAGGTCGATGCGAAGGGTGCGGCGATCCAGCTGGCCGACGGCGTCGACGGCTACCTGCGCGCCTCCGAGCTGTCCCGCGACCGGGTCGAGGACGCGCGCATGGTGCTGAAGGTCGGTGACGAGATCGAGGCCAAGTTCATCGGCGTCGACCGCAAGAGCCGCACGATCAGCCTGTCGGTGAAGGCCAAGGACGTCGACGAGGAGCAGGCGGCCATCGCCGGCTACTCGCGCGAGGGCCAGCGCGGCGCGACCCTCGGCGACCTGTTGAAAGAGCAGATGGGTCGCGAGTGAGTCGGGCGTGACAGCGCTGCATCAAGGGATGGGGGGCGGCGTGAGCCGCCCCGCCGGCCAAGTGGAACGAGCCATGACCAAATCAGAACTGATTGAAGTCATCGCCAAGGAGCAGAGCCACCTCGCCTACAGGGACGTGGAGCTGGCGATCAAGTGCATGATCGAGCAGATGAGTCAGGCGCTGGCGTCGGGGGACCGGATCGAGATCCGCGGCTTCGGCAGCTTCTCGCTGCACTTCCGCCCGCCGCGCCTGGGCCGCAACCCCAAGACCGGCGAGGCCGTGGCGCTGGCTGGCAAGCACGTTCCGCACTTCAAGCCCGGCAAGGAGCTGCGGGAGCGGGTCAACGAGGCGCTGGACGCTCAGGAGGCTGCCGCCGCGAGCCAGGCGGCCGGCCGTTAGCCGGCCGGCCAACGAAGATCGCACGCCGTGCCTTCGGGCACGGTTTTTTTTGCCTGCCCGCCCGGGCGGTGCGGCAGTGGCGCGGGCAACGGCGCCGGGAGGGGGCTGCTGCTCAGGGCCGGCCGAAGCCCACCACGGTGGCGACGACGCTGGTCAGTGCCGCCCAGCGGCGACGCCGCCGGCGCCCGCGCGCATCCGTCCGCATCAGGGTTCTCACCTTGTCGCGGACTTGGTCGCGCATGATGTAGGTGTAGCGGGGGACGGGCATGAGCGCTCTCCAATCGTTTCCCGATGGTTCTATGGACACTAGCAGAAGGAGAACGAAAAGGAAACACCGGTGCGCGCGGGCGTCGGACGGTCCTGTGTCCGGTGCGCGTCGGCCACCGCGCAGCCGTGCCGCGCGTTGAGCGGCGCTGGGTCGCCGCTATACTGCCGATCGAGTCCATACAGCCCGTTCCCATGCTCAATCGCCAGGTCGAGCACGCCGTCGAGCTTCTCTGTCACCGGGGATGCCGAGCCGTTTGGGGCGTGATCCGTGCCCTGGAGAGAGGCGAGGCGCTGCCCGAGACCGCCGGCCTGGACGAGCGGGAGGTCCAGGCCGTGGTGGGCGAGCTCAGGGCCATCATGTCGGTCTACGCCGACAGCTGCCGCGTGCCTGACTGATGCGCCGCCGGCGCCGCTCGGGCAGTCCCCGCCCATGACCCCCTCGCGCACGCCCACGCGCACGGCCGCCGCCTGGCTGCTGGTCGTTGCGGCGATCCTGTGGTTCGGGATGCTGGGCTATCGCGACCTCGCGGATCCGGACGAGGGCCGCGGCGCGGAGATCGCCCGGGAGATCGTCGCGACCGGCGACTGGGTAACGATGCGCCTCAACGGCATCGACTACTTCGCGAAGCCGCCCCTGCAGTTCTGGGCGACGGCCGCCACCTTTCGGCTGTTCGGCGAAGGCAACGCCACGGCGCGCCTGTCGCTCGCGCTGTTCGCGTTCGCAGGCGTGATGTGGACCGGGTTCGTCGGCCGCCGACTGTTCGGTCCGGAGGTCGGATTCAACGCGGCGGCCGTGCTGCTGAGCTCGCTGCTCTACGCCGCGCTCGGGCACGTCCTGACGCCGAACATGAGCGTCACCCTGTTCATGACCGTCGGCATCGGTGCCCTTCTGCTGGCCCAGTCGCGGCGCGACGATCCGGATCACGTCCGCCGCTGGATGCTGCTCGGCTGGGCGGCGCTCGCGCTCGCGGTGCTGAGCAAGGGCTTGATGGGCGTCGTCCTGCCCGGCGCCGTCGTCTTCGCCTACATGCTGTGGCAGCGGGACTGGGCCCTGCTTCGGCACCTGGCGCTCGGCTGGGGCCTGGCCGTGCTCCTCGCCGTGGCGGCCCCCTGGTTCGTGGCCGTCAGCATCGCCAATCCCGAGTTCCCCCGGGTGTTCTTCATCGAGGAGCACTTTGCGCGCTACGCGACTTCCGCGTTCCGCCGCGATCAACCCGTCTACTACTTCGTGCCGGTGCTCGCGCTGGGCCTCCTGCCCTGGCTGCCGCGGCTCGTGCAAGCGCTCGCGCGGCCGCACTTCCGCTGGTGGCCGCCGGCAGGGCAGGGCTTCGATCCCGAGCGGTTCCTCTGGACCTACGTCGTCTTCATCTTCGCGTTCTTCTCGATGGGGCGGTCGAAGCTGCCGACCTATCTGCTGCCGATCCTCCCTGCGTTGGCCCTGCTGATCGGGCGCCGCATCGCCGAGGCACGCAGCCTGCGGGCCGACGTCGTCGCCACCGGCGTGCTCGGCGTCGTGCTGCTGCTGGGCTCGGCCTTCGTCGAGCGGTTCGCGAGCGAGTCGTTCACGCCGTCCATGCTGCAGGATTACCGGCCGTGGATTGCAGCGGCGGGCCTCAGCCTCGTGGCCGGCGCGGCCGCTGCTGCGGCGCTGCGGCAGCGTTGGCAGTCCGTCTCGGCGATCGCGCTGTTCGCGCTGCTCGGCTTCCAGCTCGCGGGGTGGGGCTACCAGACGTTGCAGGAGCCCAGGTCGAGCGCTGCCGAGGCGGCCGCCATCCGGCCGCTGCTCGAGCCGCAGACGCGGGTCTTCAGTGTCGGCCGCTACAACTCCTCGCTGCCCTTCTATCTCGGACGGACCGTCGAGCTCGTCCGCTACAAGCCGAGGCGCGAGCTCGACTTCGCCGATGAGGTGTACGCGCACCTGCCTTCGGTGGAAGACTTCCGGCGCGATTGGGACGCCGTTGCCGGCCAGGCGGTCGCGGTGTTCCGCACCGACGACCTCGACGATCCCGCCTTCCGCGGCCTGTCCGGTCGCGTCGTCTACCAGAGCCCGACCAGGACCGCACTCGCACGACGATGAGCCTGCAAAGCTTCCTGCTGATCCTCACCGGCGTGCTGTTGAACGCCGTCGCCCAGCTCGCGCTCAAGGCGAGCGTCCGCGACCACGGCGCGATCGAGCTGGGCGGAGGCGCCCTGCCAGTCGCCGTGCAGGTGGCCGGCGAGCCGGCCCTCTGGCTCGGTCTCTTCTGCTACGGTGTCAGCGTGATCGTGTGGATCCTCGCGCTCTCCCGGGTCGACGTGAGCATCGCCTACCCGATGCTGTCGATCGGCTACATCGTCAACGCCTTCGCCGCTTGGGCGTTGTTCGGTGAGGCGCTGACGCCGATGCGGCTGCTGGGCATCGGCATCATCGTCCTCGGTGTGTTCGTCCTCGCCCGGAGCTGAGCATGTTGCCCTTCACCCGTCCCACCCTCGGCGACGAGGAGCACGCCGCGATCCGCGACGTGCTCGACTCGGGCTGGCTCGCGAGCGGCCCCAAGGTGCTGGCTTTCGAGCAGGCGCTGCAGGACTACGTCGGTGGCGGCGTGCAGGTGCGCGTACTCAACTCGGCGACCAGCGCCCTCGAGGCGGCGCTGCTCGCCTGCGACGTCGGTCCCGGCGACGAGGTGATCGTTCCTGCGATGAGCTTCACGGCGACCGCCAACGTGGTGGTGCGGGTCGGCGCGCGTCCGGTGTTCGTCGACGTCGACCTGCACACCCGCAACCTCGACGTCACCGCCGTCGAGGGGGCGCTCACGCCGCGCACCCGCGCGGTGATGCCGGTGCACCTCGCCGGTCTCGCGGTGGAGCTTGCCCCGATCCACGACCTGGCGCACCGCCACCGCGTCGTCGTCATCGAGGACGCGGCGCAGGCGATCGGCACGAGCTACGGCGGGCGGCGCCTGGGCGCGAGCGGCAACCCGGTGTGCTTCAGCTTCCACCCCAACAAGAACATCACCACGATCGAGGGCGGCTGCGTCGCGAGCAGCGACCGGCGCTTCATCCGGCGGATCGAGCGGCTGCGCTTCCACGGCATCGAGCGCGACGCCGAAGGCAACATCGACGTGGCGGAGTGGGGCGGCAAGTGGAACATGCCGGACGTCGGCGCGGCGCTCGGCCTCGCACAGCTCGCGAAGCTCGACGACTTCAACCGCCGGCGCCGCGTGCTGGCGCGCCGCTACTTCGAGCGGCTGCCGCACCACCCTGCGCTGCTGCCGCCCGCGGACGGCGCCGGCCACAGCTGGCACATGTTCTGTGTCTGCATCGATTACGCGGCGCTGGGCACGACGCGCCACGCCTTCCAGAATGCGCTCGCCGCGCGCGGCATCGGCACCGGCATCCACTACCCGGCCATTCACCTCTTCAGCCTGTACCGGCGCTATGGCTATTCCGCGGGCGACTTCCCCAACGCTGAGCGCATCGGCGCCCAGACCCTCACGCTGCCGCTGTTCCCGGCGATGACAGAGGCCGACGTCGACCGGGTCTGCGACGCGCTCGGCGAGTTGCTGACCAAGGGGGTCTCGTGACCACGGCTGCCGTCGACGTCTCCGTCGTCGTTCCCGTCTACAACGAGGAGGCGGTGCTGCCGGCGCTGTTCGCGCGCCTCTATCCCGCGCTCGACGCGCTCGGGCGCCCCTACGAGGTGATCTTCGTCGACGACGGCTCGCGCGACCGCTCCGCGGCGCAGCTGCGGCAGCAGTACCAGGCGCGGCCCGACGTGACCCGGGTGGTCTATCTGCGCGCGAACGCCGGCCAGCACGCCGCCATCATGGCGGGCTTCGAGTACGCACAGGGGCGCGTCCTGGTGACGCTCGACGCCGACCTGCAGAATCCGCCCGAGGAGATCGCGAGGCTCCTCGCCGAGTGGGACGGCGGCCACGACTACGTCGGCACGATCCGCCGCCAGCGTCGCGACTCGAAGTGGCGGGACTGGGCGTCGAAGGCGATGAACCGCCTGCGCGAGCGCATCACCAGCATCCGCATGACCGACCAGGGCTGCATGCTGCGCGCCTACGACCGCGACATCGTGCAGGCGATCCTCGACTCGCGCGAGACGAACACCTTCATCCCCGCGCTCGCCTATCTCTACGCCGGGCGGCCGACCGAGGTGGTGGTCGAGCACGAGCAGCGTGCCGCGGGCGAGTCCAAGTACCCGCTGTACAAGCTGATCCACCTGAACTTCGACCTGATGACCGGCTTCTCCATCATGCCGCTTCAGGTGTTCTCGCTGATCGGCATCGGCATCGCGCTCGCGTCCTTCGCCTTCGTGGTCTTCCTCGCCGTGCGCCGGCTGATCGTCGGCCCCGAGGTGGAGGGGGTGTTCACCCTGTTCGGCATCCTGTTCTTCCTGGTCGGCGTGATCCTGTTCGGCATCGGCCTGCTCGGCGAGTATGTCGGGCGCATCTACGTGCAGGCACGCGGCCGGCCGCGTTTCCTGGTGCGCAGCGTGCTCGGGCCCCGCGGCGAGCAAACCCCGGAAGGGGCCCCGTGACCGACGCACAGCGCGCCGTCGTCTGCGCGTACCACAACGTCGGCGTGCGCGGGCTGTCGGCGCTGCTCGCGGTCGGCGTCGAGGTGCCGCTGGTGCTCACGCACGAGGACAGCGCGAGCGAGGAGATCTGGTTCGGCAGCGTGCGCGCCCTGTGCGCGGCGCACGGCATCGAGTGCCTGACGCCGGCCGACCCGAACGCGCCGGAGGTGGTCGAGCGCGTGCGCGCGTGCCGGCCGGACTGGCTGTTCTCGCTCTATTACCGGCAGATGCTGAAGGCCGAGCTGCTCGCGATCCCGCGCCGCGGGGCCTACAACCTGCACGGCTCGCTGCTGCCGAAGTACCGCGGGCGGGTGCCGGTGAACTGGGCGGTGCTGCACGGCGAGCGCGAGACGGGGGCGAGCCTGCACCGCATGGAGATCAGGCCGGACGCGGGCGCGCTGGTCGATCAGCAGGCGGTCGCGATCCTGCCCAACGACACCGCGCACGACGTCTTCCAGAAGGTCACCTGCGCCGCAGAGGCGGTGCTGCTGCGCGCCGTGCCGCGGATGCTCGCCGGCACGCACGTGGAGACGCCGCTCGACCTCGCGGCCGGCAGCTATTTCGGTGGCCGCCGTCCGGAGGACGGCCGGATCGACTGGGCGCTGGGCGCCTGGCAGGTGCACAACCTGATCCGGGCGGTTGCGCCGCCCTACCCGGGCGCCTATACGATCACGGACTGCGCGCGCATCGAGCTGCTCGGCAGCTACTACAAGGGTGAGGCGGGCCGCGGCGGCGTGCCCCGGCTCTACTGGGAGCAGGGCCGCTGCCACGCCGACTGCAGCGACGGGCGGCGGCTGCTGATCACCCGGCTCGCCGCCGACGGCGTCGAGCTGGACCGGCAGGGCTTTCTCGCGCGCTTCGGCGCGGACACCCTGCGCCTCGATTGAACGACAACGGACGGAAGGACGGCATGAAGGTACTCATCCTGGGCGTGAACGGCTTCATCGGCCACCACCTGTCGCGTCGCATCATCGATGCCACCGACTGGCACGTGTACGGCATGGACATGCAGGCGGACCGCGTGCGGTCGCTGCTCGACCACGAGCGATTCCACTTCTTCGAGGGCGACATCACGATCAACCGCGAGTGGGTCGAGTACCACGTGAAGAAGTGCGACGTGGTGCTGCCGCTCGTCGCGATCGCGACGCCGGCGACCTACGTGAAGGACCCGCTCGCCGTGTTCGAGCTGGACTTCGAGGCGAACCTGCCGATCATTCGCGCCTGCGTGCGCTACCGCAAGCGCGTGCTGTTCCCCTCGACTTCCGAGGTGTACGGCATGTCGACCGACGCGCAGTTCCACCCCTACGAGTCGAATCTCATCCTCGGCCCGATCGCCAAGCCGCGCTGGATCTACTCGTGCTCGAAGCAGCTGCTCGATCGCGTCATCGCGGCATACGGCCAGCAGCACGGCCTCGACTACACGCTGTTCCGGCCGTTCAACTGGATCGGCGCCGGGCTCGACAGCCTGCACACGCCCAAGGAGGGCAGCTCGCGCGTGGTCACGCAGTTCCTCGGCCACATCGCGCGCGGCGAGCCGATCAAGCTCGTCGACGGCGGCCGCCAGCGCCGCAGCTTCACCGACGTGTCGGACGGCGTCGCAGCGCTGATGCGGATCATCGAGAACCGCGAGGGCAGGGCGACCGGCAAGATCTACAACATCGGGAACCCGGCAAACGACCTGGCAGTGCGCGAGCTCGCGGAGCTGATGCTCGAGATCGCGCGGGAGTTCCCGGAGTACCAGCGCGGGGCCGAGCGGGTCGAGCTGGTCGAGGTGTCGTCCGGCGACTACTACGGCCGGGGCTACCAGGACATCCAGACGCGCGTCCCCTGGATCGAGAACACGAAGCAGGAGCTCGACTGGGCGCCGCAGGTGCCGGTGCGCGAGGCGCTGCGGCGAATCTTCGAGGCGTACCGCGGCGAGGTGGCCGTGGCGCGCGCGCTTATCGATGGCTGAGGCGCGTCACTGGCCCGAGGGCGGCAGCCAGCCAACGCCCTCCAGGACACGCCGTGAATACGTCCCTGTAGGCTCGTAAGCGGCATCCATGCCGCTTACGGTCCTGGAGGGCGCCGCCTGGTTGCCGCCTCGAATCGGTCACGGATCATGCAAATCGCCCTGAAGGTCGACGTCGACACCCTGCGGGGAACGCTCGAAGGCGTGCCGGCGCTGCTGCGCCTGTTCGATCGCCTCGGGGTGCGCGCGACCTTCCTGTTCAGCCTCGGGCCGGACCACACCGGGCGTGCGATCAAGCGCGTCTTCCGTCCCGGCTTTCTCACCAAGGTGCGAAGGACCTCGGTCGCCAGCCACTACGGCCTGCGGACGCTGCTGTACGGCACCCTGCTGCCGGGCCCGGACATCGGCCGGCGCGCAGGCGACGTCATGCGCGCGACGGCGGCCGCAGGGCACGAGGTCGGGATCCACTGCCACGACCACATCAAGTGGCAGGACCAGGTCGCGCACCGCGACGCCGCCTGGACCCGCCGCCAGATGGAGCTCGCGGCCGAGGCCTTCGTCCGGGTGTTCGGGCGTCCCGCGCACGCGCACGGCGCCGCCGGCTGGCAGATCAACCCGTACGCACTCGCGCTCGAGGAGGAGCTCGGCTACCGCTGGGCCAGCGACACCCGCGGCACCTCGCCCTTCCTGCCGGTCATGGCGGGCGTGGGCTCGCGCTGCCCTCAGCTGCCGACGAC
>Ga0208980_10001312_pt1 | contig 15020 bp, 9 predicted proteins | sample WetSurMetagenome_3_FD_187993 | JGI IMG/M metagenome (GOLD analysis project Ga0208980, IMG submission 187993) | Wetland microbial communities from Twitchell Island in the Sacramento Delta, sample from surface sediment Aug2011 Site A1 Bulk (version 2) | ecosystem: Environmental > Aquatic > Marine... | reverse complement strand
GATGGCGGTAGCGGGGGCATCCTCGGCAAGGGTGGCGGTATCGTTCACCGCAGTGGGAGAATCATCCACGGCGTTGACGGTGATGCTGAAGGTCTGCGCGGCTGAGGCATCCACGCCACCGTTGGTGGTGCCGCCGCTGTCCTGCACCGCCACGTCAAATGTCGAAGTGCCGTTGGCGTTAGCGGCAGGGGTGTAGGTCAAAGCGCCATTGGCGGCGACACTCGGTTGCGCGCTAAAGAGCGCCGGGTTGCTCACGTTGCTCACCGTGTAAGCGAGCACGGTTTGGGCAGCCTCTTGGGTGTTGCCGGGGTTGAAACTCGCCCAGCCGGGGAGGGTCTGCGCGCCGGCGTCTTCGTTCACCGCCGGAGGATTACTGGCGGTGAAGCTCGGTTGGTCGTTGATGCCGGTGACCGAAATGGTAAAGGTCTGCGGCGCAGAAGTGTCCACCCCGCCGTTGGCGGTGCCGCCGTTGTCTTGCAGGGTCACGGTGATCGTGGCCGTACCGAAGGCGTTGGTTGCCGGCGTGTAGGTCAGAGCACCAGTCGCCGAAATCGCCGGTCCCGCGCTGAACAGCGCCGCATTGGTGTTGCCGGTGATGTTGAAGGTGAGGGTTTGCGTGTTGCCGTCGCCGTCGCTCATACCCGTGGCCCAGCCATTCACCGTCTGTGCGCCGACATCTTCCAGCGCTGTCTGATCCGCCCCCTTGGTGAAGCTTGGCGCATCGTTGAGACCGGTGACGGTGATGGTGAAGGTCTGTGACGCGGAGGTGTCCACCCCACCGTTGGCGGTACCGCCATTGTCTTGCAGGGTCACGGTGATCGTGGCCGCGCCCGCCGCCCCGGGGGCCGAGGTAAAGCTGAGTACGCCCGTCGGCGAAATCGCCGGACTCACGCTGAACAGCGCGGCATTGGTGTTGCCGGTGGTGTTGAATGTGAGGGATTGGCTACCAGCATCGCCATCGCTGATGGCAGTCGCCCAACCCGCGACCGTCTGCGCCCCGGCATCCTCGAGCACTGTCTGGTCCGGGCCCTTAGTGAAGCTCGGCGGCTCGTTGACGTTGGTGAGATCGACCGTCACCCTGGCCGAGTCAGAGAGTGCCGGCGCACCATTGTCGGTGACCTCAACTGTGAGCGCGAAGCTCGGAGTGGATTCGAAGTCGAGCGCTGCGCTGCTTGCCACCGTGATCTGCCCCGTTGACGCATCGATCGCAAAGGCGCCACCGGTGTTGCCGGCGGTGATGGCATAGCTCAGGGTCTGACCCACGTCGGGATCTGCGGCGACCGGGGTGCCAACCGGGGTTCCGTTGGGGCTATTCTCGTTAAGGGAGAAGGTCTGAGCCTCAATGGTCGGCGGATGGTTGGACGAAAAGTCGGCGCGGAAATAGAGCTGCAGATTCTCCTGCGCTGCATAGACGTTGATCAGATCCGCGCCGATGCCGTCGCCCGAAGGATCGGTGGCCAAGGGTGTACGGCCGTTCCAATCGGTCAGGATACCGTCGGCGACGATGACTGCCCAAGCCGTCCCAACCACCCCGCCACAGAGAACCAGCGCCAATGCCATGGTCATGCCGTGGGGGTACCGCCGCCACGCCGCCAAGGCTAAGAGGGCGGAGAGCAGCAACAGCCCAACCAGGCTCAAGCTCGGAATAGGCCGTACAGGTGGGGCCAACGAAAGAACGTAGCCTTGACCACCTTGTGTCGCCGCGTCCACGGCGTTGCCGTTGGCATCCCGGCTAGCAAACCCAAGGCGCACCCGTCCCCCGGGGATACCCAGAGCGGGGATCGGAACAAAGGTCTCGACAGCATTCTCGCCGTTCGGACCCAGGCCAAGAGCCACCGGCCACCCCCCCGGACTGACCTGCTTCGGCGACCCGAAAGCACCAGTCGCCGGATCGATGCAGCTCTGCAGAGTAACCCCGGTAACGAGACCCCCGGAAAACCAAGTGGTCAGGATCTTCTCCACACCCTGAAAAGACCCATCCAGGGTTGGAACTGCGCAGCCGGAACCCGGACTATCATTGGTATCTACTAGAACTTGGAACTGTTCGCCAGACGCTCTAGACGAAAAGAGCAAGACTGTGGCCAAGAAAATCCAACCGCACGCAGCACGCGAGAACCTGAGATTATCCAAGCCGTCCGCTCCTTTCCTGAGTGCCCACAGGGCGATAGTCAATAGTTAGCAGGTAGGGTTGTCCGAATGTTTCAAACATGACAACCCCAATCTTCGAGCAATCTAGTACACCAACAACCTTTCTACAACCTCAAAACTATGGAAGATCTTCAACCTTATTCAATCCCAAGCCTGAATTCCGAGGGCGTAGATTCCAAAAATATGCGCTCACCATCACAGTTCGAACAAATACTGCTTGAACTGCGGCAGCCGACATGAGTTGTCCGATGATCTCCTCGGTTACAACACCCGCATCTGTAGCGCATTGACGTACAGGCATAGAATACCTGGCCCGACAAGCGGCCCGGCTTTCATCATCGCTCCATTCCGTAAATCCGGGCAGGTCCCGCAGTTCATCGGCCAATGCCATCAGCGGCTTCGCGGCTGGCTGTGGCACTCACTGCACGGGAACACATCATCTTCAGGGTGTATCCCGAACCAGGTGTTGCACAAGCCCCTGGGACCGGGCCAAACGGGGACTGAGGCGCCTGGGTCAATGCCCTCGGATCTACCCGTTGCTTAGCCGCCGCCGAGCAGCATCCGACGGCGTGGGTCAGGCAGCGATCGATGCTATTAGGCTGGCCAGGGTGCCTTGGGCAACGCCGGGCCGGGAGGTTTCACGCCTAATTCTTGCGTCCCGGTGCGGCTGGCGATGAGACTTCGGCAATAGCTCATGTCACTGCTCATGACATGCCCGACGGTGAACCCGAGAATGAACTGCATGATCGACCAGCCCGGGGCAAGCAAGAGCCTCCGCGGGAATCGCGGTCATCCCTGAAGCTCTGGAACCTTTCCTGCACCGATGCCAGCTCATCGAGCATGCTGCGGTGCTCTGCGACATGTTGATCGAGGTCCGCGTAGCCGATCTCCGCGAGCAACCGCTCCTCGTAGGCGAAGTGGGCGGGGAGGAGGTGCGCGAGCTTGTCCATCGCCGGGCGCAGAGCATCGACGCCGCCACCGCTACGCCAGCTCTCGTAGACCTTCGTGCCCAGGTCGAATATCGCCTTGTGCTGGCCGTCGATCCCGGGATACTCAACGGACAGGTGATTCCCCCATTGAATGAGGTTGTTGATGGAGTATTGCTGTATCTGCATTCGGCCAAACAGTGCATTGCTGGTGTGCATTTTGATCTCCCGGAAGCGCGGATAGGGGAAGGAGCCAGGTGGGGTCAGGAGTAAACCGCTCTCGCTCATCCCGACTGCGCGAGAGGGGTTGCTCCGCCCCCAGGGCACACTACTTGGTCTTGGCCTCCAACGCCGCAACCGGTGTGTCGTCATAGACGCCGGCGCCAACCGTGTATTTGCCAGCGGGCAGCATGTAGCTGACCTTGCGGACGTTCCCCTCGGCGCCCGGCTTCGTCCACATATACTCAACCCAGCCGCCGTTGGGACCCTTGGCGGCGGCCGCGCAGAGCGCCGGCCCGAGGCCCTTTCCATCCTTGGCCTTGAGGTCCGCCACCTTCATGGCCCTGACCTTTTCATTCGGGTGAGCCAACACCACGCCCGCCGTGCAGTCGACCACGAACACATAGCTATCCTTCCAGGCCCACTTGCCCTTGGGATCGTTGAAGTCGGCCAGCGAGGCATCACCCCCCGCCTTGACGGCAGCAGATGCTTCCTTCACCTTGCCGATCACTTCGTCGGCGGTCGCGGCATCAGCCGCCCACGCGCCGGCGGACAGGCCCATCGTGCAGAACGCGGCCACGCCCAGCAGCAGCTTCTTATTCATCCTCAATCTCCTCCGGGTGTCGTTGGTTTTTTGAAGGGTTACGCCAACCCACGGGGAGTGACGTAGCCTCACACTAGATGCTTTGCCCGGAAACAGCAAGCAACGGGAACAGCGCTCTCTTAGGTCTGGTAACTGCGCAATCTATGTGAGATTTGCTTTCGACCGAGTGAAAACGCCGAGGTCGCTTCCAACTCCCGCTTCGCCACAGGCATCGGACGAGGCTGAGTCGCCCCCGATACTCCGGATGCAGCCCCTGGTTCTGCTCCACCCAGAGGCGGGCAAGCGCATCAACCGCAGACCGAGATCCGGCCATTTCAGCAGGGACTAGGTCAAGGGCCTCAATCGCGTAGCTGAGTAATGGGCTTCGGCCTCGTCGCGCACGCCCTCTTGGTTGGGGAGGCCAAGGTTTCGGCTTTGCTGACAGGCAGCGATACGGTCGTCCTGCTCGATGCCGGCTTATCGACAAATGGTGGGGAGGTTGGAAGCCTTGACGCGCGGGTGGTTCGGCAGGGTGAGCGGCATTACCAAACCGTCGGGGCTCAAGCCCTGTCGTAAGCGGCGATGAAGTCCTCGCGCTCGATCCCAGCCTGGCGGCAGATGGCGCGAAGGGTCGAGCCCTTGAGGTGGGGATGGTTGGGGATGGTCATAGGGGTCGCAGTGCTGTCCGGATTGGACCGGCGCAGCGCGATGTGCTCGCGCTCGCGAATGACCTCGAAACCGAGCGCAGCAAGGGCCCGTAGGACCCGGGTCTTGTCGGCGTCTACCGGGAATTTCCCCATCGACTAGGCCACGGCGGCCTCTGCGATGAAGGCGTCGAGGACCGGGTCCTCAGGCTCCAGACCCTCGGGGCCGAAGGTGTCCAGGTGAAAGCGTAGGGCCGAGGTCACGTCCCGCAGAGCCTCGTCGAAGGTGTCCCCCTCCCCCACCACCACCCCTTTGACGCCTACGGGATAGGCGACGTAACCATCGGCGTGCTTCTCGATGACGATCTTGAGGTGCTTCATACCCATCTCCGATTGCGTGGGCTTGGCTCAACCCGCTTGTCAGACCTCCTGGTAGATCTCCGCCCCCTCCTTAACGAACTCCGCGGCTTTCTCCCGCATCCCCAGGGCGATAGCGTCCTCGGCCCGTTCGATGCGGTGGGCCTGGGCATAGTCGCGCACGTCCTGGGTGATGCGCATGGAGCAGAAATGGGGGCCGCACATGGAACAGAAGTGGGCCACCTTGTGGGCATCATGGGGCAGGGTTTGGTCGTGGTATTCGCGGGCGCGCTCGGGATCGAGGGAGAGGTTGAACTGGTCGTCCCAGCGGAACTCGAAGCGGGCCTTTGAGAGTGCGTTGTCGCGCACCTGGGCACCGGGCAGACCCTTGGCCAGGTCGGCGCCGTGGGCGGCGATCTTGTAGGCGATGATGCCGTCGCGCACGTCTTGCTTGTTGGGCAGACCCAAATGTTCCTTCGGCGTGACATAGCAGAGCATGGCGGTGCCGTACCAGCCGATGTTGGCCGCCCCCATGGCGGAGGTGATGTGGTCATAGGCGGGGGCGATGTCGGTGATGAGGGGCCCGAGCGTATAGAAAGGGGCCTCGAAGCAGTCCGCAAGCTCCTTGTCCACGTTCTCGCGGATCATCTGCAGGGGGACATGACCGGGCCCTTCGATCATGACCTGGACATCCTGCTCCCAGGCAATCTGGGTCAGCTCGCCGAGGGTCTCGAGCTCCGCGAACTGGGCCGCGTCGTTGGCGTCGGCGATGGACCCGGGGCGCAAGCCGTCGCCCAGGCTGAAGGCCACGTCGTAGGCCTTCATGATCTCGCAGATCTCCGCGAAATGGGTGTAGAGGAAGTTCTCCTGGTGATGGGCCAGGCACCACTTGGCGAGGATCGAGCCCCCACGGGAGACGATGCCGGTGACCCGCTCCGCGGTGAGCGGGACGTAGCGCAGTAACACCCCGGCGTGGATGGTGAAGTAGTCCACCCCCTGCTCGGCCTGCTCGATCAGGGTGTCGCGGAACAGCTCCCAGGTCAGCTCCTCGGGCCTGCCGTTCACCTTCTCCAGGGCCTGGTAGATGGGTACGGTGCCGATGGGCATGGGGGCGTTGCGCAGGATCCATTCGCGGGTCTCGTGGATGTTCTTGCCGGTCGAGAGATCCATCAGGGTGTCGCCGCCCCAGCGGGCGGACCAGACCATCTTCTCCACCTCTTCGGCGATGGAGGAGGTGACCGCGGAGTTGCCGATGTTGGTGTTGATCTTCACCCGGAAGTTGCGCCCGATGATCATGGGCTCGAGCTCCGGGTGGTTGATGTTGGCGGGGATGATAGCCCTGCCCCGCGCGACCTCCTCGCGCACGAAATCGGGGGTGATGGTCTGCGGCAGGCCGGCCCCGAAGGATTGCCCGCGATGCTGGCGCAGGAGCTTCTGGTAACGGGGGTCGGCGCGGAGCGCTTCCAGCCGCAGATTCTCGCGGATGGCCACGTACTCCATTTCCGGGGTGATGATGCCGGTCCGGGCATAGTGCATCTGGGTGACGTTGCGCCCCGGCTTGGCCCGGCGCGGGGGGCGGATGTGCTCGAAACGCAAGTGGGCGAGCAGCCGATCGCCTTGACGGCGGCGGCCGAACTCGGAGCTGGGTCCGCCGAGAATCTCGGTGTCCGCCCGCTCCTCGATCCAGGGGGTGCGCAGGTCCGGCAGGCCCAAGAGCAGGTCGATGTGCGCCGCGGGGTCGGTGTAGGGGCCAGAGGTGTCATAGAGGTAGATCGGGGGGTTCTCCTCAACGCCCCCGTTAGTGTGGGTCGGGGTCTGGGACACCTCCCGCATGGGCACCCGGAGATCGGGGCGGGAACCCTGAAGGTAGATCCTCCGCGAGCGGGGAAACGGTCGCGTCACCTCTTCCGATAAACGGGCCGTCTTCCGCAGAAATTCCTCGGGTATGGCACTCATCAGGCAACCTCTTTGCTCGCTGAAGCGGACTTGGGCAAATGTTCAGTGAAGGGCTGGTGCGCAGTCAGCCGCTCGAATCTCGCACCGGGGGCCGAAAATCGCGGCTCCAACAGGTCCGTAGGTGCGGAACGGGCCAGACGGGGTGTAACCGGACCTCCCCGGGACCAATCAGGCCCTGCCTAAACCGGCCGCCCAAGGACCCGCTTGCAAGGGGCCACAGAGGCTCCGCGGTAACCGCTCGCGCCCCATCTTACCCACCTAACCTCTTATGCTGGAAGGGATTGCGGCACGGATCATCGCCGCCGACAGGCTCCGAAACACAGTATAGGAAGCCCCTGGGGTTTGCAACGCAGGGCACGGGCAACACTTCGGTGCCGGGCAGTTCGACCACGCCCAGGGCTCGCGCGCGAACTGCCTGCGCCCGCTGGCGCAATCCCGCAACCCCGGGCCACGCCTCATCTGACCCGACTACCGGCAGTCCCTGACGGCGTGACCGGCCCCTCACTCCCCGGCTACAACCGACGGCATGTAGCCCACTGAAGGCCGACGCTTCTAGGGCAACAACGGGCGCTCCTCGGTCGAGCCCGGGCGCCGCCAATTTGACTTATCCGCATTTGTTACCTTTAATCTCTCTCGATCGTAGCGTTTGTTGTATCGTTGCATCGCGCCGTCCCGTCGAACATCGCGGGCCAGGGGTCGTCTTATACGACCTTCAGGCTTCCTCAGGGAGGCGTGCGCTGGACGACCTCGACGAACACCCCAACAAGCACCCTGGCGCGGCCCTGAGGCCAAACGGGCGCTGCGGCATCAACAAGAAGCGAGGGGGACGATGGAGGAGCACAAGCTGGTTGTGGACCTGCGCCCGCAGGCCCGGACAATTCACGAGCATATCGTCGAGATCGTCAGCGACTCCGGCGAGGGTGCGCAGAAGGCGGGCGAGACCTTCGGCACCATCTGCGCGAAGATGGGCAACGGGGTCTGGACCGTACAGATCATCCCGGCGGAGATCCAACCGCCGGCCCGCTCGCCCGCCGGCGCCAGCGGCATCCGCATCCGTCTCGCCTCCCACTACGTCACCAACATGGGCGACGAGGCGGATCTGGTGGTCGCCTTCAACGAGCAGGTGCTCTACTCCCGCATCGCCAACGGGGCCTACAAGCAAGGCACCGTGGTGCTGCTCGAGGACAAGTGGCGTGAGGACCCGGTACCCGAGATCCGCGAGCAGTACGCCAAGACGGTGGCGGAGTATCGGGAAAACGGGCTGGTGGTACACGAGTTGTCCATCGAGAAGGCCTGCCTGGCGATCACCGACAACCCCCGCCAGGGCAAGAACATGTTCGTGCTGGGCATGCTCTGCCACATCTATTCACGGGACCTGGAGCAGGCCCGGGAAGAGATTGCGAATACCTTCAAGCGCAAGAGCGAAAAGGTCATCGCCCTGAACCAGACGCTGTTCGATGCCGGTCAACAATTCGCCCATAAGCACCTCGATTTTCACTACCAGGTACCGCCCCGACCCGAGGCCGAAACCAAGGGCAAGCGTTTTATCGTCACCGACGGCAACGAGGCCCTGGGTCTGGGGGTAATGGCTGCGGGTATCGAGCTGGTGGCCATGTACCCGATCACCCCGGCGACGTCCGCCTCCCATTACCTCGCGGAGGTGTTTCACCGGGTAGGCGGCTTTGTACACCAAGCCGAGGACGAGATCGCCGCCATCGGTTTTGCTATCGGCGCGTCCTATGCGGGCAAAACCGCCTGTACCATCACCTCTGGACCGGGCCTAGCACTGAAGACCGAGCTGCTGGGGCTTGCGGTCATGGCCGAGGTCCCCCTGGTGGTCGCCGTGGTCCAGCGTGGGGGGCCCTCTACCGGGCTGCCCACCAAGGTGGAGCAGGGCGATCTGCTGGCCACACTGTTTGGACAGCCGGGAGACTCCCCGAAGGTCGTGATTGCGGCGACAACGATCGAGGAGTGCCTGCACTTCGTTATCATGGCGCGGCGTCTGGCCGAGACATTTCGGACGCCGGTGGTGCTCCTGACCGACACCAATCTGGCCACCGGGGTACAGCCCTATCTCCGACCCGAGCCAACCGCGGACTGGCTGGCACCACCCATCGACCAATCGGAGTGGGACGAGTCGATTCCCCCCTACGACTGGGACCCGGAAACCGGCCTCTCCCCGCGCCCGATCCCCGGCATGCCCGGGGGGCAGTACGTCCTGACTGGACTGGCCCACACCACCCGCAGCAAGGTGGCCTACGACTCGGACTCCAATCAAAAGGGCTGCAGCATGCGCAGCCGAAAGCTTGCTGCCCTGGCCAGCACCCTCAAGCCACCCAAGGTATACGGCGACGCGCAGGGCGATCTCCTGGTGGTGGGCTGGGGCTCGACCCTGGGCGCGATCGAAGAGGCGGTGGACCGGGCCCGGGCACAGGGCCACAGGGTCTCCTCGCTGCAACTGCGTTTCCTCTCCCCCCTGGAACCCGGTCTGAAAGAGATCTTCCAGGGTTTCCGCAAGGTCATGACAGTCGAGATCAACTACAGCGACGACCCAAGCGCCCCCCTAATCACCGCGGAGACCCGCCGTTACGCCCAGCTCGCCTTCCTCTTGCGAGCGCATACGCGGCTGGACGTTGACTGCTGGTCCGTGGTTATGGGGCATCCGCTGCAGCCGGCGATGATCCATAACGTCCTGCTCCAGCGCCTCGAGACCCTGCAGAATGGGGGGAACAACTAATGTTTGGACTACACGCCGATTGGTCCCTCGAGGTGTTCGAGCGCTACTTCACCATCGGTGACTACGCGGGCGGAGAAGCACGCTGGTGTCCTGGATGCGGCGATCATGGCGTCCTCACCGCGGTGCAGCGACTCATGCGCGACGAGCAGATGATTCCCGAGAGCACGGTCGCGGTATCGGGCATCGGCTGCTCCAGCCGCATGCCCCATTACCTGGGAACCTACGGTTTCCACGGCCTGCACGGCAGGGCCCTGCCCATTGCCTGCGGCATCAAGTCCCGGCGTCCAGACCTCGACGTCTGGGTGGCCACCGGCGATGGGGACTGCTTCTCCATCGGCGCCGCCCACTGGATCCATGGCATCCGCTACAACATGGACATGGTGGTCATGGCCTTCGACAACGCCATTTACGGCCTGACCAAGGCCCAGACCTCGCCCACCAGCCCACTCGGGTTCAAGACCAACACCCATCCCTTCGGCGCGATCATCTCCCCCATGAATCCGTTGACGGTCACCCTGGGGATCACCAATGTCTCCTTCGTGGCCCAAGTCGTGGACTGGAACCCGCCCATGCTCTACGAGGCCCTCAAGGCCGCTCACCGCCACCGCGGAACCGGTTTTGTGCGCATCATCCAACGCTGCCCGGTCTATGCAGACTCGGTCAGCAAGGCGCTGCAGGGCGACCCTTCCCGTTTCGTGCTGTTGGAGCACGAAAACGGCATTCCCCTCGATAAGAGCGTTCAGCGTGCGTTTCCCAACAAAGTGAACCACGATCCCGCGAATCTGGTGGGGGCCTTCGAGCTGGCTCGGGACGCGACTCGACTTCCCCTGGGCCTGCTCTACCGCAACCCGGATGCGCCCTGTTACGAGGATTTCTCCAGTCGCGGTGCCGATATGACACCGGAGCAGAAGCTCGCGCGCTTCTCCGCCGTGCTTGACACGGTCACAATCTGAGAATCTTCACCCAGCAAGCGCTGCGCGGGAGCAGCCGTCGGAAAGCGGAGTCGAGGGGAGCGATATCAGTATGAAAAGCACAGCGACAGGCGCCGAGGGATCCCGGACCCAGATCCTGCGAAGCAAATCCGAGCGGGTACCCGCCCTTCCCGTGGTGGTCAAGGATGCCAAGACCACTCGGGAGCTGATGTTTACCCTGCGCCATTTCCATCTGGGTGGTCCAGCGGCCAAGGAAAAACTCGAGCAGGTGGGAGACGACGTCCTCCCGGCCCTGCTCGATGCCTTCCGCGACACCTCCCGCCTGCGCTACGACTACCCTTTGTTTCTCTTCCCACCCGCCACCGAAGACGATACCCAGACGCCGGAGGGGCTCGCCCAGCCGGCGTCGAAATGGCTCCACAGCGCCACGACCACCTTTGCGCCTGGCGACGATGCGGCCCGTGTCCTCAAAGACCATCTGCCCTGGATCGAGCACTGGATCCGCCAGCGGCTTCAGTCCACCGATGACGCCGTCGCGGCGGTGCCCTTGCTCGCGGAAGCCGGCCAGGCGTTACAGGATCACCTTGGCCTCGACAAGACAGGCGCAAAGCGTCTGGCGGAGGATCTCGACCGCTTAGGGACCTCGGTACCCGAGGGCGGACTGCTGCTCGGGTACGGTCGCTACGTTGCGATTCAGCTCCTGATCCACGCGATTCGCAGCCGGGCCATTCCCCGCCGTGCCCGTTTCCGCGCCCTGGTCCAGACCTGGGTTCGGGGACTCAGGGAGCTGTTTGAGATCGAATGGGGCAAGTCGGACGAGTCCATCGAGCCCCGTATGGCGAGGGATAGCGTCGGACCCGCGGGTATTCGATTCGATCCCCTGGCCCTCTCCACCGTCATGGATCACTCGCGGGGCACGCGCTCTATGTCCGCCGAGCGCCGCGAGCGCATCGAAAGGGCGATGGAGACCTTAACCCGTTGGCGGGAAGACCCGGTCCTGGTCCACTTCGTCCATGGGGGCGCCCTGAGCTGCGAGTGGATGCGGGACGATCCGACCCTCACCGTGCAGACCGATGCGAACCCCTGCACCCGCGCCACCGAGGTCTTCGACCAACAGGCGGCGGAGCTGGCCCGTGTGTTTGCCGCAGCGCGCATCGCCCAGTTGGAGATCGAGCGCAAGTACGACCCGGTGATCCATGACCCCTGGTTCGCCAACTTCAGTTGGGAGGGGTTCTCCAAGGACGAGCTCTTATTGGTCCCGACCGTATTGGCCGTGGAATCCGCCGACCGGGTCGCGGGCGAGGGGATGCAGTCTTTCTCGCACCTGTTGAGCTCGGGACGCCCGGTACAGATCCTGCTTCGGGTCCAGGCCAGCAGGAACCCGGGCGCGCGTCCTGGGGAAGGTCCCTTCCAGAGCTACCGTTCCGAGCTGGGCTATTTCGGCATCAGCCACCGCCAGGCCGATGTCACCCAGTCCTCCGCTGCCCGCCATCAGCATCTGTTGGAATGCTTCCTGTCGGCGCTGGATGCCACGCGCACCAGCCTCCACCTGATCAACACCGGTCTGCGCGCGCCGAGCAACCTGGTGCGACTGAACGCCTGGCTGGTGGCAGGTGCCGCTATCGAGGGGCGCGCCCACCCCTTTTTCCGCATCAACCCCGAGGCCGGTGACGCGTTTGCGCTGCGCATGCGCTTCGATGGCAATCCGCAACCCGAGGCCGATTGGCCGATCCACCCCTTCCGCTACTGCGACGAGAACGGCACCCAGGTCAGCGCCGACCTGGCCTTCACCTTCGCCGATTACGCCCTGTTGATCGAAAGCCTGCGCGCGCATTTCCGCGTCATCCCCCCGGGCTGCGATTCCGAGTCCCTGGTGCCTATGCAGGAGTACCTGGCCTTGGACGAGGCGCAGGCGTGCCGCCTCGTGCCTTTCGTTTGGGGGGTTGACGAAAGCGCCACGCTGCATCGACTGGTGGTCTCCCGCGAGCTCGCAATGGCCTGTCTGGACCGACTCAATTACTGGCGAACACTCCAGGAGTTGGCAGGGATACGCAACCGTTACGTGGACCTGGCGGTAGAGAGGACCCGCAACGAGGAGCGCCGGCTCGCGGCGCAAGAGCGGGAACGCCTGCTGGCCGAGCATGCCGAAGCGCTCGAAGCGGTGCGTAACAGCGCGGCCCGCGAGGCCATGCAGCGGCTTACCGACGTGCTCCTCGGCGTAGACCAGCCCGCGTCGATGCGGCTGGGCTCGGCGCCTGCGGGGACACCGCTTGCCCCCGCAACGAAACAACCGCCGGCGGAACAGCCAGCGCAAGCGCCGGTGCAGTCCGCGGACGAAGCGCTCTCCTTCGACGAACCCTGGATCGATACCCCCCTGTGCACGAGCTGCAACGATTGCCTCAAGATCAATCCGCTGCTGTTCGTCTATACCGAGGAAAAACAGGCGCTGCTCGGGGATCTCAGCACGGCCACCTTCGCCCAATTGGTGCAGGCGGCGGAGCTGTGCCCTGCGAAGTGCATCCATCCGGGCAAACCATTGAATCCGAACGAGCCAGATCTGGACGAGCTGATCGAGCGCGCCGCGCCCTTCAATCGCTAGGGACCCTGGCGCGCGATGAACGCGATGAGCAGCTTCCTCCTCGCTCCGGCCATCATGTCGGGCATCGGCCTGGTGTTCGCCGTCATCCTCGCGGTGGCCTATCGCTTTCTGCGGGTCCAGGAAGATCCGCGCATCGGGGATACCGAGGACCTGCTGCCCGGATCCAACTGCGGGGCCTGCGGCCAACCCGGCTGCCACGCCTTCGCCGAGCAACTGGTGCTCGGCGCCGCACAGCCCAGCCAGTGTACGGTGTCGTCGCCGGAGGCGATCGCCGCCGTGGCCGAGCTCCTGGACGTAGACCCGGGCCGGCAGGAAAAGCGCGTGGCCCGGCTGCACTGCGCCGGCGGGCGGGCTCAGGCCTACCAGATCGCCGAGTATCGCGGGCTGGCGAGCTGCGCGGCGGCGGCCGTGGTCTCGGGGGGCGGCAAAGGCTGCTCCTGGGGGTGCATGGGGCTGGGGGATTGCATGAATGCCTGCACCTTCGATGCCATCGCAATGAATGCCAATGGCCTCCCGGCGGTAGACATCGATAAGTGCACCGCCTGCGGCGACTGCGTGGACGCCTGTCCGCGGGACCTGTTCGAGTTGGTGCCCTTGAGTCACAAGCTGTTCGTCCAGTGTAAGGCCCCGTTGGCGGGGGAGATGGCCGTGGCCCTGTGCCGCAGCGCCTGCGATGCCTGCGGGCGCTGCGCCGCCGATGCCGCGCCTGGCCTGATCCACATGGAAAACAACCTGCCGGTGGTGGACTACAGCGCCGGCGGGCCGGCACGACCCGAAGCCACCTACCGATGTCCCACCGCGGCCATTGTGTGGCTGGAGGGTGCCCAGTTCATGGAAGCGGAAGAAGGGCGGGCTCACCGCAGGAGGCCGTTGTGATCGGTTACGCTAACCCCCTGGGACAGGGAGAGAAAGGTCCGCCACGCCGGGCACGAAACGATTCGTTGCCTTGGGGCGTGGGGAGAGGTCCGTCCCTAAGCTGCGAGAAAGAGCGACCATGCTGACCCAAAGCGCCCTTAGGCTGTTGCGTCGCCTGCTCGGGGCCTCACCCCGGGCGGAGGGGCCCTACGCCGGCTCCGCCACCGTCCTCGACGGCAATACGGCGGTTGCGGTGACAGAGGCAGGGCTGAGCGAAGTCGCCGGCCTGGGCGCGAGCTTCCCGGCGGACGCCGCGGGGCTCGCCTGGCGTGCCGAGCAGCACCGCCACGGGGCCAACCTGGCGGGCGCACCCCTCTCCAACCAGACTGCCGAGGGGCCCCGCGGGGCGCTGGCCGCGGCCATGGGCCTGGCGCTTGCAGGGGTGCGCGCCACCTGTTTCCTTTCGGGGCCCGATCTCGCCGCGGCGCGGGACCTCTTGCAGGCCGCCGCCGGGCGGCGCCTGCCCCTGGTGATCCACGGCGTCGCCCGTGCCCTTCCGGGTCCGGGCCCGGCCCTGGGCAGCGGTCACGAGGCCCTGCACCTGGGCGCGGAGACCGGCTGTTTCGCCCTGGTCGCGGCCAATGTCCAGGAGGCGGTGGATTTCGCCCTGATCGCCCGGCGCACCGCCGAGCAGGCCCTGGCCACCGGGCTGGTGATCATGGATGGCGAGCAGACCGCCATGGCCCCCCAGGACGTGCGCCTACCGCCGCCCGAGTTGGTGAAGCGGTTTGTGGGTCACCCCGGCGAGGAGATAACGCCCCCCTCGCCGGCCCAGCAATTGCTGTTTGGTGAGACCCGGCGGCGGCTGCCGTGCTGGTCCTTCAGGCACTCCTGCTGTATCGCTTTCCCCTTCCTCCGGACAGGCCGCTCAAGGCGCCGCTGGAGTGGTCGCTCAAGACCTGGCTGGCGCCTTGGGCGTACATCGCCAGCGTCCTGTATCACGACATGTACTGGTACCCGCGCAACGGCAACAACCGGGTCCACGAGGTGCTGCGCAGCGAGTG
>Ga0208980_10001311_pt1 | contig 15035 bp, 15 predicted proteins | sample WetSurMetagenome_3_FD_187993 | JGI IMG/M metagenome (GOLD analysis project Ga0208980, IMG submission 187993) | Wetland microbial communities from Twitchell Island in the Sacramento Delta, sample from surface sediment Aug2011 Site A1 Bulk (version 2) | ecosystem: Environmental > Aquatic > Marine... | reverse complement strand
GACCGCAATCGAAGTCACAAAGCTGGCGGATCATACCACCAAACCCATCATGGCAGCATGGCTGGGAGGACAAAGCATGCGGGAAGGCATCAACATATTCAATAAGCACGGGATTTCTACTTACGATACACCGGAAGCGGCCATCCGCGCCTTTATGACCCTGGCAAGATATTCCCGCAACCTGGATGCCCTTTTCGAAACGCCCAAAGATTTCCCGGTTTCCTTCACCCTTGACCGCGAAAAAGTCCGTAAAGAATTCGTAGAGAAATATTTCCCACAGGAAAAAATTCTCTCGGAAGCAGTTTCAAAATCACTGTTAACTGCCTATGGCATCTCCACCACGCAGCCCCAGGTGGCTAAGTCAGCCATTGAAGCTGCCGACATTGCCAATAAGATTGGCTACCCGGTTGTAATGAAGATCCATTCTCCTGACATTACCCACAAATCTGACATGGGTGGTGTTGCTTTGAATATTAAAGATGAAGACGGCGTTTGGAATACCTTCAAGAGCATGACCCGTTCCATCAAGGAAAAAATGCCGGAAGCCCGCATTGAAGGAGTAACGGTCCAGCCGATGGTGAATGTGAAGGATGCCACGGAAATGATCCTGGGCATCAAGAAAGACCCGGTCTTCGGGACTGTCCTGCTGGTTGGCATGGGCGGTGTCGGCGCAGAGGTCTTCCAGGACACAAAACTGGCATTCCCCCCGCTGAATGAGCGTTTGACCATCAATATGCTCAGATCGCTGAAGATTTACCCGTTCCTGAAAGGTTACCGTGGCGCACCGGCCAAAGACATCGATAAGCTCATCGAAGTGATCATCCGGTTATCATACCTTGCGGCTGACTATCCTGAAATCCTCGAACTCGATATCAATCCGTTGCTCGTAGGGACCAATGATGTGATCGCGCTGGATGCACGCATCGTGATTGATCAGGAGTTGCTCGGCAAAGAGTTGCCGCAGTTCTCCCACCTGCTCATCCATCCTTACCCGGATAAATACACCAAACCTGCCAAACTATCGGACGGCACCACGATCCTCCTCAGGCCTATCAAACCGGAAGATGAGCCATTGTGGCTGCAATTGCTGTCTAGCTGCTCCAAGGAATCCATCTATTCCAGGTTCAGGTACAACTTCCACTATGACTCGCATGAAATTGCGACTCAGTTCTGTTTCATCGACTACGCCAGGGAAATTGCCATAGTTGCTGAAATCATAGAAGATGGCGTCAAGAAACTCATTGGCGTTGGAAGGCTTATTGCCGACCTCGACCACGAAACGGTTGAGTATGCGGTACTGATCTCTGATGCCTGGCAGAAAAGGGAACTCGGAACGATCCTTACGGAATACTGCGTGGAAATCGCCCGTCAATGGCATCTTAAGAGGGTAGCTGCAGAAACCACCAAGGACAACCAGGCCATGATCGCAGTCTTCAAGAAGCTCGGATTCAAGGTAGTTTTCAACCCGGATACCGGGGTCAGCGTAGCACTTGATTTAACAGCTACATCTGGTCAATAGCTTCACAGATCGTATTTAAGATATCGTCAATCGAACCCACTCCATGGATGGATTGAAACTTGCCTTGCCGGCGGTAGTAATCCATCAGGGGGTGGGTTTGTGCATGATACACTTTCATCCGGTTGCGGATCACTTCTTCCGTATCATCTTTGCGGCCCTCAGCCTGCGCCCTCTTCAGCAGCCTGGTGACGATTTCCTCCTCATCGACATCCAATGCCAGCACCCGCGTGACTTTTTCCCCTGTTTCGGCCAGCAGCTTATCGAGGTCACCTGCCTGGCGGATGGTACGCGGGAAACCATCAAAAACGAACCCGGCAGGCTTCCCGGCCTGCTGTAAGGCAGAGCGAAGGATGTCTACCAGCAATTCATCCGGCACCAACTCTCCTTTTTCAATGATACCCTGGACTTTAAGTCCAAGAGCTGTCTGATTCCTGATTTCCCTGCGAAAAATATCGCCGGTGGAGATGTGAACAAGATGATATTTTTCAGCTATCCGCACCGACTGGGTGCCTTTTCCAGATCCCGGAGGACCAAACAAGATAAGGTTGAACATAAAATTGAAAATTTTAAATGTGGAGTTTTGAATCTATGCGCAATAAAGGTAAAGATTTCGTTTGAATCAATCCGAGGGGATGGCAAAAATCGTCCGGCTTTTTCGCTAATTTTGCAGCAGCATTTAAATAATATTGGAAGCATCGCTTATCGATACCCTCAATCTTTATACCGGAAGGTCTGTCAGTGAATTTCTCGACCCCGGAATGGCCGAAATATGGCACAAGCCATCATCGGGGCCATCTGTCCCGATGCCATTCCTTGACACCTTCGCGGGTGGAAATATGGATATTCAACCGCTGATTGAAAGGGGGCCACAGCAAAGCACCTGGGCATTCTGGTTTATACTGGCAGGATTCCTCATCCTTACCATCACGAGGTTTTATCACGAAAAGAGGCTGAAGCTGTTTGGCCTGGCCATTTTCAAGCGGTCCGCCGCCCTGCAGATCATCCGGGAAAGCCCTGTGCATGGCCACCGCAGTTTTATCCCGCTGATGGGAATGTATATCTTATCACTGACGCTGCTTATTTATGAGGCAGCAGAGATACTTTCGCCAGGTTCCTCGCAAGGCATCACCAGCCTGCTCCTTTTTGCCGGCTTCCTGGGAGCCTACCTTGTGGCGTTTCTCCTTAAGATCCTCGTCATCTGGCTTATCAGCATCATCTTTAAAAATCCCGCCACCGCTTCGGAATATATCCAGACTATCCTTATCTACAACCTTGTATTAGGAATACTTTTATTGCCTTTATTGTTGTTGATGACCTTCACCCTGAGGGATATTGTATTATATGTTGCTTTCGGGGTTGCCCTATTACTAATGGGTTTAAGGTTTTTAAGGGGGATAGCGATTGGATTGTCTGATACAAAATTTTCGTTGATTCATTTATTTTTGTACCTTTGCACCCTCGAAATTTTGCCCCTTGCTTTTGCAGCAAAATTTCTCAGCAAATATTTTTTCTCCTGAGAGGGAAAAAATGGTTGCCGCTGACGAATGAAGTAGTTATAACCGAATTACCTAACACAGATGAACATTCTGGTTTCGCAACCGCAGCCAACTGACTTTGAAAAATCACCCTATGGGGAATTGACAAAGAAATATAATGTCAAAATTGATTTTTCTAAGTTCATAACTATCGAAGGGGTCCCTTCCAAAGAATTCCGCCAGTCAAGGATCAATATCCTGGATTATTCTGCTGTCATTTTTACCAGCAGGAATGCTGTTGACCATTATTTCAGGATGGCTAAAGAACTCCGGGTCGACATCCCTCAGACCATGAAGTATTTCTGCATTTCCGAATCCACTGCTTTCTACCTGCAGAAATATGTACAGTATCGCAAAAGGAAAATTTTCCATGGCAAGCAGAATTTCGAGGAGCTCCTGGAAATCATCAAAAAACATAAGGAAGAAAAATACCTTCTCCCATGCTCTGATATCCACAAGGTGAGTATTTCAAAGATGCTTGAGGATGCCAGTATTAATTACAACAAAGGCATTTTCTACCGGACTCTCGCCAGCGACCTTTCCCACATAGACATCAAGAATTATGACATGCTTATCTTCTTCAGCCCTTCCGGTATTGCTTCCCTGTTCAAGAATTTCCCGGAATTCAAACAGAACAGCACTGTCATCGGAGCTTTTGGCCCGACAACTACAAAAGCGGTGAAAGATTCCGGCCTGACACTCAATATAGAAGCTCCAACGAAGACTGCCCCTTCGATGACGATGGCCATAGAAGAATTTCTTCAGAAAAACCATAAAAAATCCAAGTAAACGGCCGGGGACCAGGCAGGACCTTCAAACAGGGGCCTCATCCCTTTGAAGCCATGGCCCGAAGCCAATGCCAATGATTATGTCCCTTTTTTCATTCAGGAAAGACGAAAAATTATCCAGGAAAAAGTCCATCGACAGACTTTTTAAGGAAGGAGGCTCATTTTTCATCCATCCTTTCAAGGTATACTGGCTGAACACCCCTGTCGAATCCCCTTATCCTGCGCAGGTTATGATAATTGTCGGCAAAAGAGCCTTCAAAAGGGCTGTCGATCGGAACAGGATCAGGAGGCAGGTCAGGGAGATATACAGGCAAAACAAACCGGAACTGTATCAATTCCTGGAGAAACATGACCAGCAATGTTTGCTGGCATTGATTTACACTACAGGGAACTATCCTGAGTATAATGAAATGGATAAAAAAATAAAATCGGTTTTGCGCCGTTTGATGAATGATATCGATATGAAACTGAACAATATTAACCGATCTTTGTCTGATAATTAAAATAATCCACCATGAATTTCTTTCGGCAAATCTCATTTTACACTGCCATCATTCTTTTAGTCTTCAGTCTGCAACTCAGAAGCCAGGATGAAAACAACTTCGAAATTTCAAAAAACCTTGACATTTTCGCTACCCTTCTGAAGGAACTGGATAAAAATTATGCAGATAAAATCAATCCGGGTGAACTTACTCAAACAGGGATCGATGCGATGCTTGAAACCCTCGATCCATATACTGTATACATTCCCGAATCCAATGCGGAAGATTATAAGCTGCTCACCACAGGCCAGTATGGCGGTATCGGCGCTTTAATCCATAAGCAGGGAGATTATGTCGTAATTTCTGAGCCTTACGAAGGATTCCCCGCCCAAAAAGCAGGATTGAAAGCAGGAGACAAAATCCTTGAGATCAATGGGAAATCCATGAAAGGCAAAGAATCGGACGAAGTCAGCGAAATCCTCAAAGGTCAGCCCGGGATTGAATTGGATATCCTGGTTCAGCCTTCCGGGAAGGACCAACCGGCCTTGATCAAAGTAATAAGGGAAGAAATTAAGATCCCCAATATTCCTTATTACGGGGTGTTACCAGGAGGTATAGCTTACATCAAGCTCACCAATTTTACGCAGAATGCCGGGGCAGAGGTGAAAAAGGCCTATCTCGAGATGAAAGCCAACAATGAACTGAAAGGCATCATTCTCGACCTCCGCGGCAACGGAGGCGGATTGCTCAATGAAGCAGTCAACATCACGAATATCTTTGTCGATCAGAATCAATTGATAGTCAGTACAAAAGGCAAGGTTGATTCCAAGAACCAGGATCATTATTCTCGTTTCGCTGCGGTGGATAAAGACATTCCCCTGGCTGTACTTGTTGACGATAACAGCGCTTCAGCTTCCGAGATCGTTGCCGGAGCGATCCAGGACCTGGACCGCGGGGTGATCATCGGACAACGGACTTTCGGTAAAGGATTGGTGCAGAATGTGATTCCACTGACATATAACTCGCAGTTAAAGATCACCGTAGCTAAATACTATATCCCCAGCGGTCGGTGTATCCAGGCCATCGATTATTTCCATAAAGATGAGTACGGCAACTCCGAAAAAATCCCGGATTCCCTGATTTCCGAATTCAAAACAAAGAATGGCCGGTCCGTCTTCGACGGGGGCGGTATTGAACCTGATATCGCCATGAAGCCCTTTATGATGAGCAAACTGTCACAGACACTGATCACGAAGTACCTGCTGTTCGATTATGCCAACAAATTCGCCCTTGAACATGCTTCAATCCCATCTCCGGAGGAATTTCAGATCACTGATGAAATCTATGCGGACCTCCTTGCATTTTTAGCGGATAAAAGCTACGATTATCAAACCAACAGTGAAGAATCCCTGGAAAAACTCAAAACTGCAGCGGTGAAGGAAAATTATTTCGATGCTATCCAGGTTGAATATGAAACTTTGAGAACCAAGATATTGCACGATAAAAATGCGGACCTCGAAACTTACAAAGATGAGGTCAAGCTTTTACTGAAAGATGAAATTGTCGCCCGCTATTATTACCAGAAGGGCAGGATCATCGCTTCCCTCAGCGACGACCCCGAAATCGCCAAAGCCATCGAGGTCCTCAAAGGGACCGATACTTACCTGGCAATCCTAGACGGCACATTGAAACCGAAGAAGGAAGAATAGGATTTTCGCTTCAGCAATCTGACTATCATGGATATAAAAAAGATCACGCTGATTTTCGAAGAATATCCCACCCCTGAACAACTGAATAGCAGTGACAGGTCATTGCTTGACCATGCCATCAGGGCGAGCCATTCTGCCCATGCCCCATATTCCAAATTCCGCGTTGGGGCAGCCGTTCTGCTGTCGGATGGCGAGGTCATCCTGGGAAATAACCAGGAAAATGCAGCTTATCCGTCAGGGCTTTGCGCTGAACGGGTGGCGCTGTTTTATGCCCAGGCACATCATCCTGGCAAATCAGTCCAGGCGATTGCCATTTATGGGAACTCGGCCGATTTCAAGCTGAAAAAACCGGTTACCCCTTGTGGTGCATGCCGCCAGGTGATCGCCGAGTACGAGCACCGGCATCACGTGAAAACCCGCATTATCATGGCAAATGGAGAAGGTGCCGTGCAGGTGGCCGACGGCGCGGACAATTTGCTTCCATTGATGTTCTACCTTGAAGAACTAAAAAAACCATAAATCGGATAATACTCATGCAGCTCATTTCCACCAAAATATGCAAGACCAGCGATATCGGGATCAACAACAATCTCTTCGGTGGGACCATGCTCTCCTGGCTGGATGAAGCCGGAGGAGCCATGGCAAGCCTGATCTGCTGCACACCCCAGATGATCACTCTTAAAATCGATGAGGTCCTCTTTAAAAAACCGGTCAAGGTCAATGAACATATCCGGATTTATGGCAGAGTGGAAAAAGTAGGGCACACTTCCATTGCCCTTTACCTGGAAGCCAGGAGGTTTGGCTTCAGCACCCATAAGGAAGAAATCGTATGCTCAACCAAAGCCATTTTCGTAAGGATTGACCAGAATGGGAATCCGGTGAAAATAGATCCGGATATCCTTGAAAAGTATAACAAATAACAGCCAATGAGATATAACAAACTGATGATGATTTTAGTGGTACTGATAGCTGCCACGGCCATGAAATCCGATAAGCCAGCCTATCAATTCTTCGATGTGAAAGGAAAAAAAGCAGGTTATGAAGATATGCTGAAAAAAGCCGTTCAGTCAGATATCGTCTTTTTCGGTGAGATGCATGATTCCCCGATCTGCCATTGGCTGGAGCTGGAACTTACGAAAGACCTTTTCTCCGAAAAGACGGATCAACTGGTCCTTGGTGCTGAGATGTTCGAAGCTGATAACCAGTTGCTGTTAAATGAATACATGTCCGGCAAGGTAAAGGAGAAGAACTTTGAAGAAGAAGCCCGGCTCTGGAAGAATTACAAGACTGATTACAAGCCGCTTGTGAAGTTTGCTTTCGATCATAAGATACCTTTCATCGCTACCAATGTGCCCAGGAGATATGCTTCCCTCGTGAATAAACAGGGATTTGTGGCCCTCGACAGCCTATCGGCGGAAGCTAAAACATATTTTGCCCCTCTGCCGATCCCTTTTGATCCGGAACTGCCGGGTTACAAAGGCATGGTCGATATGATGCGGAGCATCGACAGTGCACATGCCACTGTCAATATCGCCCAGGCTCAGGCCCTGAAAGATGCCACCATGGCTTATTTCATCCTCCGGAACTATCAACAGGGCAAACTGTTCCTGCATTACAACGGCTCTTATCATTCTGAAAACTTTGAAGGCATTGTCTGGTATATCAAACAGGCTAACCCCGACCTTAAAATCCTGACCATTGCTTCAGCGGAGCAGGACGACCTCGACTCCCTGAAAAGTGAAAGCCTTGGCATCGCCGATTTTGTCCTTTGTGTCCCGTCGTCCATGACAAAAACGATGATAAGCCAATGATCTCAAAAAACCAGCTGAAGTTTATCCAGTCTTTGCGCCTGAAGAAATTCAGGGACGAGGAAAGAGCTTTTGTTGCCGAAGGCACTAAGCTTGTGGATGACTTACTGGCAAACGATTTCAGTATTCATTCTATTTTTGCGGTTCCGGGATGGTTTCCTTCCCGGCAGGAAATCATTATTCAAAAGAAAATCCCATTCCGGGAAATATCTGAAGAAGAGCTGAAGCGGGCATCAAACCTGACTGCACCGCATGAAGTAATTGCCATAGTTTCAAATCCTGTTTATACACTGCCAGCTGCAGGCGATATCGGGCAAATATTGCTGCTGCTGGATAAAATCCAGGATCCGGGCAACCTGGGTACCATCATCCGCACAGCCGACTGGTTTGGAATCCGTCACATCATTTGCTCCCCCGATACCGTGGATGTGTTCAATCCCAAAGTCGTTCAGGCCACGATGGGGTCGATTTGCAGGGTGAAAGTATATTATCAGGATCTAGGTGAGGTGATAAATGAACTGTTGAAGGGCTGGAACATATATGGCGCCGATGCGGAAGGTGAAAGTGTTTATACAGCCCACCTGGAGTTCCCTGCTGCGGTAATCATTGGCAATGAATCACAGGGGATTTCGGAAGAAATATTTGCCCTGACTACCGTGAAGATTGGCATCCCGAATTATTCAAACGGCGCTGAATCCCTAAATGCTTCCGTAGCGGCAGGGATCTTATGTTTTGAATTTAATAAATGGTTGAACTATCGTAAGGATTGATTGTTAAGGTTATTAGTATTGAAATGAATATGAAATATCCTATGAGTATTCAATGCAAAACATGAATCAAAAACATTTAACATTTAACATTTAACATTTAACATTCGAAGTTCATGTTATTCCAGGTAATCCTCATATCAATCGTCCTTGTGGGCCTCGCTTTTGCGGGTTTCGCCATCAAGATGTTCTTCTCCAAAACAGCTGAATTCAAGAAAAGCTGCGCCAGTATTGATCCGACCACCGGCAAGCCTTATGGGTGTTCCTGCGGAAGTGGTGACGGCGGGGAGAGTTGTGAGAATAGTTAGCAGTCATCTTTGAACTGTCATCATTGTTCCTGAACAATGATTGACTCAAATCCTTTCGTGGCGTATGTGCTGTAAATGCTGTTCTCCTCTGAGCAGATGAAGAACGCTTCCAGCCCCGGATTTTTTTCAATAAAGGCCTTTGATTTTTCCAATCCCATCACCATGAATGAAGTAGCGAAGGCATCGGCAGTGGCGCAGTCGGATGCCAGGACCGTGACACTGAGCAAACTGTGGGTGACCGGATAACCGGTGTGCGGGTCAATGGTGTGCGAATAGCGGATGCCATTCTCGATACGGTATTTCCGGTAGTTCCCTGAAGTGGAAACGGCCATGTTGCTGAGCCTGACTTTAGTGCTGACATTCCTTTCCGAGATGCTGTCGGCAGCGGGATTTTCAATCCCGACGATCCACGGGCTTCTATCTGGCTTCTGCCCCTTCCCGAGCACTTCTCCCCCTATATCGACAAGATAATTTTCAAGGCCCTGGCTCTTCAGATAATTACCCAGCATATCTACGGCATAACCCTGGGCAATAGCGTTGAAATCGAATTTAAAGCCTGCAGGTCGGGTGATCCTGCCGCTTTCATCCAATGTAACCTTCCTGTAATCAACATATTTCATCAAACTATCCACCTTTGCCTGGTCCATCTTTATCTTCCCTTTAAAGCCAAATCCCCAGGCATTGACCAGTGGTCCAACGGTGAAATCAAATGCGCCCTCTGTTTTTTCAGAGACAGCTTTTGCTTTCCTGTATATATCTATAAACCATTCATCGGGGACCACTGTTGAATCGCCGTTATTGACCCTGGAAATGATGGATTCAGGCACCCACATGGAAACGGAAAGATCAAATTCATGCAGGATTGAATCGATAGCCGGCTGGAAATCCCGGCCTTCTTTATCAAAGTATGTGATGGCATAGTAGGTCCCCTGCGTTTCACCAGTGAACATGACCTTTTCAGGAGGCTCCGTGCAGGAATTCAAGGCAAGTGATGCCATTGCCGCAATTACGGCAAACATGCGTTTCAACATGGTATTCAGAACCTGTAACCGATATTAATGCTGAAATGACCGGTGGGCATGACGGCATTGTTATAGTCAGCAACTTCAGGAAAGTACCTGATCCCAACACTCAAGACGGCAGCAACACAGAAATTTTTCATAGGGGTGAACCGGATGCCATTATCCACCATGTATTTCATATACATTCCTTCATTGGATTGCTCTTCGGAATACATCCAGTTATTCTGCTCATCCCAGATATCAACCCAATACGTCTGCTGGCCATAACCCACTAGAATCTTCGGACCAACAAAATATCTCCATTTGCCCTGTCCTCCGGGGTAGAAATTTGCCCCTACTCCTGAGAAGAAGAGGTTTTTCACCCAGTTATCATTATTGTTGAAATAGTCCATATCGTAAGCCCATCCGAATCCCACCGGCACCTGTATTCCAACGATTCCCGACCCGATGATCCTTTCATAGGAAAAAGTCACATCGCCGTAAAACACATCAAAAGAATGATAATTAAGTATATTCCGGGTGAAATTCTTTGAAAGCTCTGTGTTGGCTGTTTCATGGCCTGTCCGCTGGGGCTGGATAATCTCGTATTCCCCGTTTTCGTATGTAATCAGGACGATGTCACTTTTGTTCATGACATACACCGGGCCGTCAGGATTACTAAACTTCTTGTACTGGATTTCTTTTTCCCCGACAAGGGTGACCTTCGCTTCTTCCCTGGAGCCATCAGCCTTATAAATAATATCCTGAGCAATGGAAGTTAAATTGAAAAGAAAGAAAAAAATGACAACAGAAAGGGTGATTTTTTTCATAAGAATGGTTTTTTGATTTGTTAATCTATTAACAAATATAATGCCGATTTATTGCCACATATTGGCAGAATAATTTTTAATAATCTGTGGCTAAAAATTAACCTCCGAAGTCGTCGAAAGCAATCATTTCCTGGGGAACTCCGAAATCATCCAGCATTTTAAGGACAGCCTGGTTCATCATGGGCGGGCCGCATAGATAATATTCAATTTCTTCCGGCTCAGGATGTTGCTTGAGATAATTGTCCATGATCACCTGGTGGATAAACCCGGTATAGCCATTCCAGTTATCCTCACCTTTTGGTTCTGAAAGTGCGATGTGGAATTTGAAGTTCGGGTTTTTCTTCTCAATTTCCTGGAATTCTTCAATATAGAATAATTCCCGGAGGGACCTGCCGCCATACCAGAAGGTAGCCTTGCGGTCAGTTTTTTTCGTTTTATACTGGTCGAAGATGTGTGAACGCATCGGGGCCATACCGGCGCCGCCGCCGATGAACATCATTTCCCGCTTTGTATCCTTGATGAAAAATTCACCATAAGGTCCTGAAATAGTGACCTTATCACCAGGTTTACTGGCAAAGATATAGGAAGAGCAGATGCCCGGGTTTACTTTCATAAATCCTCCGCTCTTACGGTCAAACGGAGGAGTTGCAATACGGACATTCAGCATGATGACATTTCCTTCTGCCGGCTGGTTGGCCATGGAATAGGCCCTGAAAATCGGCTCGGTATTTTTCATCTTGAGGTCCCACATCTTGTACTTATCCCATTCATCCCGGTATTCTTCTTCAATAATCATATCCTTATATTCCACTTCACAAGGCGGAACATCGACCTGGATATACCCCCCTGACCTGAAGTCAAGATGTTCACCTTCCGGCAGTTTCACCTTGAATTCTTTAATGAAGGTGGCCACATTGTGGTTCGAAATCACTTCACATTCCCACTTTTTAATGCCGAAGATATGTGGATCAACGTGTATGTTGAGAGGTTCCCTGACCTTCACCTGGCATCCGAGCCGCCAGTGGTTCTGCTGTTCTTTCCTGGTAAAATAACCTGTTTCCGTTGGTAGAATGCTTCCACCGCCTTCCAGTACCTGGCACCTGCACATGGCACAGGTCCCACCTCCGCCACAGGCAGAGGGCAGATAAATACCGCTGTTTGCAAGGGTCGACAGCAGGGATGATCCAGGGTTCACTTCCAGTTCCTTATCGTCATTGATGTTTATTTTGACCAATCCCTGGGGTATCAGCTTTTTCCTTGCAAAAAGCAACATCCACACCAGCAGAAGGGTGATGAAAAGAAACACCACGATGCTTATCAATATAACAAATCCGGTACTCATATTGCTTGGTTTGAATACTCTTCGTTGATTAAATTTTTATACCTAAGAATGACATGAAAGCCAGGGCCATCAGCCCGGTTAGGATGAAGGATATCCCCAGACCGCGGAGTGGTCCGGGAATCTGAGAATACCTGATCTTCTCCTTGATGGCGGAAATGCTGATGATTGCGATGGCCCAGCCCACACCCGAGCCGACGGCAAATACAGTGGCATGGCCCAGGGTGGGATAATCCCGCTCTTCCATAAAGAGAGAACCACCCAGGATCGCGCAGTTCACTGCAATCAGCGGGAGAAAAATCCCCAGTGAATTATACAAAGCCGGTGAAAATTTTTCGATGATCATCTCTACCAATTGCGTCATGGCAGCGATAGTGGCGATGAACAGCATGAAACTCAGGAAGCTCAGATCCACGCCGGCCAGTTTCGGGGAAATCCAGTTCAACGCACCGGGTGCCAGGAGATAATTCAGGATGATATAGTTCACCGGAACCGTGATGGTCTGTACAAATACGACTGCGACTCCCAGTCCGATGGCGGTCTTTACCGATTTGGATACGGCCAGGAATGAGCACATACCCAGGAAGAAGGCAAAGACCATGTTGTCGATAAAGATGGACTTGATGAACAGGTTAATATATTCTTGCATTGCCGTGAGTTTTTAAGTGGTTAGATCAGCTTTTATCAATCAGCTCACGCGATTTGGACCGCTGGATCCAGATAATGGTGCCCACCAGGATCAATGCCATAGGTGGCAGGATGATGAGGCCATTGTTCTTGTAACCAAGGTCATACATAAACTGTGGCATCACCGGGTAGCCCCAAAGGGTTCCTGAGCCGAAAAACTCCCTGACAATGCCCATTGCAATCAGTATCCAGCTATAGCCCAATCCGTTTCCAATACCATCGAGGAATGACTGCCACGGCTTGTTGCTCATGGCAAAGGCTTCCAGGCGTCCCATCAGGATGCAGTTCGTGATGATCAGCCCAACGAATACCGACAACTGGCGGCTGACATCATAAACATATGCCTTCAACAGCTGGTCGACTACGATCACCAGCGCAGCAACGACCGTCAATTGCACGATGATCCTGATCCTGGGCGGGATGCCATTGCGCATGGCTGAGATGACCAGGTTAGAGAAAGCTGTCACGACAGTGACTGAAAGGGCCATGACGAAGGCCGGTTTCAGCTTCGCAGTGACCGCCAGGGCAGAACAGATCCCCAGCACCTGGACGGTGATCGGGTTGTCGAGGTTCAGCGGATTAAAAATCAGCTTTCTGTTCTTGGCAGAAAACAGGGATTCCTTCTCCTTGGTTTCCATATCTATAATTGTTTTTGTTTCTTGATGTAATTCAGATAATTCTCCAGGTTGCTCTGGATCATGGCCGAAACGCCATTGCTGGTGATAGTCCCGCCCGAGATGGCATCTACCCCGTGCACCAGCTGGTCACCAGTAAGGATCTTTGAAGCACCTTTCAGCACCTTGATTGAAGTAAAATTGCCTTTGTCATCAAAGATCTTCTTCCCGATGAACTGGCTTTCAAATGGTGGCAGTTCTATTTCAGCGCCAAGTCCTGGAGTTTCCTTATCATGGCCGAACATGGAGCCGCCAACTGTATTCAGGTCTTCTTCCACTGCCAGGTTACCATATATTTGTCCCCAGAGCCCCCTGCCCTGCAAGGGGAAAATGTAGTATTTCTTGCCATCGACATTTGCAAGATATAGCGGCAGGATATATTCCTTGCCTTTTCCCTTATTGTACAATTCTTCCTTCAGGTTGATGTCAAAAGCCCTGACATCTCCCTTTTCAAGTTTGCCATTCTTGTATATAGCAACCACATCCCCTTCCGGAGAAATCACTTCTTCCTCCAGGATGTATTTATCAAATAACTCGATGGCATTCTCAGCAGTTGCCTCGACATTCGCAGATGCCAGGATGGCCCTCATTCGGGCCACTGCCACATTTTTATCCTGTGCAGGCTTCAGGAACATAGCAACAGCCGAAAGGACGGCTGCCACCAGGATCACCATGATGGCTGCATAACGGAATATATAGGAATCACTCATATCTAAGAAATTTATTCCGGTTGAACATAGATCAGGCTTTTTGTACTTTCATCCTCTTCATTCGCCTTTTTATGTTGGCTTCATAGACATAATAGTCAATCAGAGGAGCAAAGACATTCATCAGCAGTATTGCCAGCATGACCCCTTCAGGATAGGCAGGGTTGAACACCCTGATTACCACGATCATCATCCCAAGCAAGATGCCGTATATCCATTTGCCGCGGTTTGTTTGTGCTGCCGATACAGGGTCCGTGGCCATGAATACGGTGCCAAAAGCGAACCCGCCCACGATAAGATGGTAATAACCCGGCATCGCAGTATAATCGTTGAAAGAGACAAGATTGAGGAAATAACCAAGGCCCAGTGCGCCAAGGACAGTTGCAAGCATAATGCGCCAGCTACCTACGCCGGTGAACAGCAGGATGGCTGCACCGATCAGGATAGCCAGCTTGGAGGTTTCCCCTATGGAGCCGGGCATATGGCCAAAGAACATGTCTATAGGGGCAGGAAATTTGCTGAAATCCCCTGTCAATGCATAACCCAGTGGGGTGGCACCCGTGACGGCATCTCCTTTGTCGGCAATCCAGACTTTGTCGCCGGTCATATCCTGCGGATAGGCAAAGAAAAGGAAAGCCCTGGCAGTCAATGCCGGATTCAAAACATTCATGCCGGTCCCACCGAACACTTCTTTGCCGAAGATCACAGCAAACGCTACGGCAAGGGCCACCATCCAGAGCGGGATGTCGGGCGGGCATACCAGCGGGATCAGTATCCCGGTGACAAGGTATCCTTCATTGACCTCATGGCCGCGATACTGGGCAAAAACGAATTCGATACCCAACCCAACGACATAGGAAACCACAATAATCGGCAACACT
>Ga0208980_10001310_pt1 | contig 15036 bp, 6 predicted proteins | sample WetSurMetagenome_3_FD_187993 | JGI IMG/M metagenome (GOLD analysis project Ga0208980, IMG submission 187993) | Wetland microbial communities from Twitchell Island in the Sacramento Delta, sample from surface sediment Aug2011 Site A1 Bulk (version 2) | ecosystem: Environmental > Aquatic > Marine... | reverse complement strand
CTGGTCTTCCAGATTTCTCAGCACCTTTTGTTCGGCAGAATGCCGGCACGGTTGCGGACTGCAGTGAGTCTCGCGAACGCACTGGCGGGCTTCTATGGGACGGTGAACATCATTGAACTGGGCACGACTTTTGCAGACAACATTACCAGCATCCCGGTGTTGCTGGCCATACTGCTGATTGTGCGTTATCTGGTTGCCGGACGATTGGGAATCGCCCAAAAACCGGTCTACCTGGGGATTGCCGGGTGCCTGCTCGGTGTTGCCCTGGCTTTGAAACTTACAGTCGTGACTTTCGTGGCCGCGATCGGACTGATCCTGGTCGTAGTCCTCCCCCTTGCCGGTGTTCGCTTCCGGATTCTGGCGTTGCTATACGCCGGGATGGCAGTCGGATTTGTGGCCGGATATGGATACTGGGGGATACATTTGTATCGGCAATACCGTAACCCGATGTTTCCCTACCTGAACAACATTTTCCACTCTCAGTACTTTGGCTCGACAAATGCCATGGATGTGAGATACATGCCACGGGACTGGAGGCAGAAGCTTTTCTACCCATTCTTCTTTGCCGTCAAAAACAACTGGATGGAATGGACTTTTCGCGATATCAGATTAGCGCTTTGCTGCCTGGCAATCTTGTTTATCGCCGGCTATTTCGCCCTGAAATGGGTTCGCAGGCCACGTGCTCCCGGGGCGGTCACCATCGCTGAGGCAGTTCCGCTGCTTTTTCTGGCCTGGTTTTTTGTGCTCTCCTACATCGCCTGGCAGAGCTTGTTTTCCATCTATCGGTATTTGAGCGTGCTGGAATTCCTTGCTCCCACTCTCCTGGCGCTTACGGCGGCTACTTTTTTGCGGCGACCCTTACGGATTGTTGCCCTGAGCCTGCTGATCAATGTGGGAATCTGTGCGACAACGGTTATACCCGGTTACGGACGGCTTAAGCCCTTCGACGATCACTTGCTTGACTTCAATGTCCCAGCGATTCCCGCGCTGGACAAGAGCCTGGTACTCATGGCGGGAGATGAGGCAACAGCCTACATTGTGACGCAATTTCCGGCAACCACTCGTTTTGCCAGGGTGTACGCCAATTTTTATCGTCCGAAGTTCAACCTCGAATTGGACGGGATCGTGCGTGGATACCTTTCAAAATATGATGTATCCAGGATGCTGGCCTATATATCGGAACCGAAGAAGATTAGACTCATGCGCTCAACTCTCCGGTATTTCGGACTGCAACTGGTAGAGGGACATCAGTGGGATCTGGGAGGGTGGAGACGCTCTCACGGATTCTTATGCAAGGTGGCTGCCATTCCCGGGGTTGTGCTGGGCGCGAATGCCGAACTCTCTCCCCCTTCCAATCCGGTGTTCATTCGGTCAGAATCTGTAGCCCTGAGCGCGCAACCGAGTGAAGCAGTGGCAGGAAAGGATACCATCGTCTGGCAGGTTTCCGGCCTGGAGACGATCGCCATCGATCTGATGTACACGCTTGACGGCAAGGAGATGCCGGAAGTCTGCTTCTGGGAGCTGGACGAGAACTTAAGAGTGGAAGCTGTGACGACAGAAATAACTCCTAGAGGCCTGTACCATGTAACCGCGATCCGGGATTCCTTTGATCCGCGGGCCAATACCTGGTATCCCGTCGATGTCCGCCTCCTTCTCCATTGATGCTGCAATAAGAGGCGCTGCTGTATCAGCTGGTGATAGAATATTAGCCAAATGCATTTATCCTGGAGACCGGCGCACAATCCTGAAACCGGATTGTCCTTTCGAGAAGGGCTGGACTCCTGCGGATAAAGCATCCCGTTATTAAAGGGGAAAGGTCATGCAGCTGCCTAACATGCCAGATGCCAAACAACAAGAATCAGCTTTTACGGGTGAGCGGTTCATGCCCCATCAAACCGATCCGCTGCTGGCTCTTGAGCATTATCACCGTTATTTCTTCGCATCCCGATTCGCAAGGAACAAGAGAGTCCTCGACGCCGCCTGCGGGGAGGGATACGGCGCCGCATTTCTGGCAAAAATAGCCAGTGAGGTTGTCGGAATCGACAGTGATGGTGCGACGATTGCGCAGGCTAAGAGCAAATACTCATCAATTCCTAACCTTGCCTTTGAAGTAGGCCGTTGCGAAGATTCTCTCGAAGCTCACGGTGACTTTGACATAATCCTGGGTTTTGAAATGTTGGAGCATCTCGATGAAGTCGATCAGGCCAAATTTCTAAAAAATGCTCAGAGTATCCTCAGGCGGGATGGGCTATTCATTGTCTCCTCACCGGAGAGGAATGAATACACGGCTGCATCGCAAGTCAAAAATCAATTTCACAAGCATGAGTTGGCTCTCTTCGAGCTTGATGCGCTCCTGAGAACCTGTTTTGATCATGTGCATCTGTCTGCCCAGCGCGTCCTGTACCTGTCGACAATGTGGCAATTGGAAGGTTGGCAGGATAAGCAGTTCCGATTCCACGCGCGGAAGGATCTGACGGAGAACATTCAACGTGGCGAATCGTTCTCCCCGCCATTGTACCTGATCGCGCTCTGCAGCAAGCTTCCGTTGGCTGAAGATGTCATCAGGGAGAGCAACTCTTTTTACTTTGATGCTTCCCATATCGAAAAGACGAAAGAGCTTCTCCAGTGGGCCCTGCAGCTGCAAGCGGAAACACAAAAATACCAGGAAGCAATTCAAAATCTTCAGCGGCAGTTCGATGAACGTACGGCATGGGTGCTGAGTTTAGAGAATGAGATTAAATGCCAAAAAGATGCAATTGCCCGGCAGAAACATGAATCTGACGAGCGCACCGCATGGGCGCTGAGTTTGGCGGATGACCTCAAAGGCCACAAGGAGTTTATCGCCAGACAGGAAAAGGAACTTGAGGCCGAACGCGCCTATTCCAAACAATTAGACGATGTCGCTTTATCGTTTATCTATCGCGTCCTTTCAAGGCTAAAGATCCTTCCAAGAATTCGCGTAAGATGACAAAACTGCATTATTTTTGCATTCCGTAGATTGGAGATTCGCAGAAATGTTCCATATGAACAGACCGGAGCTCAACAAAATTGACTGCGTGCTATGCGGATCCAGCAGGCTTAAACAGATTTATCCGGAAAATCCTTCAAAGCTGGTCGAATGCAAAGACTGCGGGCTTGTATTTTTTAATCCCCAGCCTTCTGCGAATTACCTCACGAACTTCTACTCTTCGCAAAAAGGCTATATGGCTTGCATTGAAGAGAACCTCCGGAGCTTCGAGGCTGAACCAAAGTCATGGCAAGACACAGCCAACTGGATCCTCTACAAAATCTATCAGCATATGAGGGAGGAAAAGGGACAACGCCTGCTGGACGTCGGCTCCGCATATGGTTTCTTTTTGATGTTCGCAAGGAAGCGGGGGCTTGACGTCCTGGGCCTCGAGGTTTCGACCGAAACATCAGAATATGCGCGTCAACAGGGCATAGATGTAAGGTGCGCATCGCTTGCGGATGCGGAGTTGGAGGGCAATTCCTTTGACATCGTGACGATGAACAACGTTTTGGAACATACGCTAAATCCCAGGGCCGAACTGGAGAAAGCGTCCCACATTTTGAAACCCTCGGGCGTGATCTATATCGGCGTGCCAAACTGGGACAGCCTTGTTGCCCGCGTTGATGGATTTAGCTGGAAAATGAAATCCTGGCCCAACCACCTTTTTTATTTCACTCCGGCAACACTTGGACGCCTCCTGGACGAGACAGGGTTCCTGATCAAAGAATCCTTCACGCACATGGGTGAGTCCGATTATCTTGACGATGTCCGCATAATTCGCGACAGGCTTTTCTTATCTAATGATCAGGACATTCGGCAGGTTATCGAGTGCCTTTGGAGATTGGGAAAAGGACAGGAACTCGTTGTGCTGGCACAAAAGAAGGAATATCCAGCATCCATCGACAGGGGAGAAAGTCCGGACACAGCCGGATGACAACATCGCCGCCTGGTCTTTGCCTCAGACTTTGGAAGTCCGGTTTATCTCGACCCGCGTTCTCTGCGAGGAATGAAAGGCCGGCAATCGCCGATTGATCTTTTGTATCATTGGCAAGAGTTCTCCCAGGAGATATAACGACCCGGACGCCACAACCAAGCCTTCCGGAGAACATTCTTGCCAGGCGGCTTTCAGCGCCGCCTGTGGATTCTTGTGATCGAAAATCCGATCATGAAAATCCCTGTGCGCTTCTCTGATCTCCTCAGGGTGGGCCGAGCGTGCATTCGACAGTTGCGCCAGATGAATGGTCCTGGCCAGGGGAAAAAGGCAGGCGCCCATCCTTCTAATGTCTTTGTCCCGCAGAGCGGCAAATACCAGGTGAATTTCCGATTCTCTATGCCTGGAAAGAAATTCCCGAAGGCATTGCGCGCCCTCAGGATTATGGGCTCCATCCAGGAGAGTTCGGCGGGGAAAACGATACGAATCCAGCCTCCCGGGCCAGATCGTGGATGCAAGGCCGCGCCTAAAGGCTGCCTGCGGTACGGGAAATCCTTTCATGAGTTCTACGGCCATTACCGCAAGGGCCGCATTTCGGGCTTGATGCTCACCGGCGAGAGACAGGTGCATGTGCAGGTAATCTCTTGCCGGAGTGTGCAGACTGATGATAGCGCGGCCATCTATTTCGCCTTCGACCTGAATCCTGCAGTCCCTTTCAATCTCAAATATGGGTGATCGAACGGCATGCGCCTTTTGAAGAATGACGCGCCGGGCTGATTCGCGTCTGCACCCCGAGATTACGGGAATTCCAGGTTCTATAATGCCTGCTTTTTCCTTGGCAATCTGGGCCAGGGTATTTCCCAGAAAGTTCTGGTGGTCATAGGAGATCCCTGTGATGACGCAAGCCCGAGGAACAATGATATTTGTTGCGTCCAACAAACCGCCCAGGCCGACTTCAACAACAGCTATATCGACCTTTGACTGCGCAAAACAAAGGAAAGCTGCGGCAGTGATTAGTTCGAAGAAAGTCAGGGGCCTGTCCAGGGCGCCTCTTTGGAGCAGCCCTAACTCTTCCTTCTGAATTTCGGTCGTCAACCGGGCAAGGGCGCGAGGCGAAATCTGCCGCCCGTTTACCTGGATCCGCTCTTCGATGCGGATCAGGTGGGGCGAGGTATAAAGCCCGGTTTTCCAACCTCCATGCCGCAGGATCGACTCCGACATGGCCGCGACACTTCCTTTGCCATTGGTTCCGGCAACGTGTAGTGCTGGGAATTCCAGGTTTGGATTGCCCAGCGCCTCCATCATCGTCCTGATCCGATGCAACCCTAGATGAATCCCCAGGACCTCATTCCCGCGGCGATTTAAGAAATCGAGAGTTTCGCGATAGTTCACAATTTTATGCGGGCCGGGCCGGCGCAGCGCGGATAGGCCCACGAGGTCCTCAGGGCAAGAAGAAGTTCATGGCTTTGATCAGGTAATTGCGGAGTTCACGTCGATCCACGATGGCATCCAGCATTCCATGTTGCAGGAGAAATTCGGATCGCTGGAACCCCTTGGGGAGTTTCTGGCGGATGGTCTGCTCGATAACGCGGGGACCCGCAAAACCAATAAGAGCTCCAGGTTCGGCGATGTTCAGATCTCCGAGCATGGCGAAGCTTGCCGTTACACCACCCGTCGTCGGGTCGGTGAGGAGCGAAATGAATGGCATCTGCGCCTCATCAAGACGGGCAAGAGCAGCGCTGACCTTTGCCATTTGCATCAACGACAGGGCGCCTTCGTGCATGCGTGCCCCGCCTGACGCCGACACAATGATAAGCGGCAGTTTTTCATGTGTAGCTTTCTCTATTGCACGGGTTGTCATTTCGCCCACAACGGATCCCATGGAACCGCCAATAAACTCATACTCCATAACCGAGATCAAAGTTGGTCTCTTTCCCATAATGCCCCGGGCGTTGACCATAGCGTCGTTCGTGCCGGTCGCCTGGCGCGCCGCGGCGATGCGTTTGGAATATGGCTGGCGATCCTCAAACTTCAATGGGTCTGTCGAAATGAGGTCGCCGTCATAGGTTTCGTAGACTCCATCGTCGAACAGCATCCGAAGTCTTTCCCGCGCGTTTATCCTGAAGTGGTAATTGCATTTCGGGCAGACTTTTTCATTAGCTTCCAGATCTTTTTTCCAGATAAAGCCGCTGCAATTTTCACACTTAGTGAATAGCCCTTCCGTTCGGACAGTCTTTTCCTCATCCTTCAGACTTGCGAGCGGCCCCTTTTCCTTCTTGAACCATGCCATCTATGTCTCTCCTATGGGAATGGAATCATAGGCACCGCCGACAGAAAATGCAACGCACGGTCGTTCAGCTGCGCCAGGCCGTAAACCGGCTTGTCTGAATGGACGCGAACATTGCCGGTCAGGATTGGCGCCATGCCAGGGAACCAATCGGTCAGATACAGGGCGGTTCGATTGCCGGGTGATAAAGCTATGGTTGTGGTTTTGGCCAGCGAGCCGTCCGCCGTCCAAAGTTCCATCGTTACATTGGCTGTTGAATTGTTTGGGTTAAGGACTGCAATGCCCGTCTGATAAACACTGTCTTCTGCGGCCAGGGGAAAGGCAAAATCTTTCTGTGGTTTGCCCAATAACTCGAAGCTTGCAAAAAGAGATTTGTCACTAGTTGTGTATGCGACCGTGCCCACGACCCGATCCAGCGAACTCACGATCTCTATCCATCCGGCGGAGTTTTGAATAGCCGGATCATGCTGAAAGATTACATCGATATCCTGCTCAAATTTCTGACCACTCAGCATCGTCATGCTAAAGGGGGATCCCAGGACTCGCCCGTCCGCAGCATGGAGCGTAATAGTCACTAAGGCGTCATCGACATCGTCATCGTCGTCGTCGTAATCATCTCCATTGGTGTTTACCAGGCTCAATATTGTTTTGAATTGCGGGGTGTTGCCGAACTGGGGGGCATAAAGTTTTTTGACCCCCACGTATTCGTCAACCTCAATGCCATTAAGCATCCCGCCGTCTCTGCTTGTCTGATATATCTCCGAAGAAATCAAACCCTGCTCGCAAATTGTCCTGAGATATCCTTCACCGCCGATATTCAAGTATGTCACTGTTTGTCCCTGACGCGCGCTTACAACAGTACTGCTGGACATCTCAAAACTGAAAGTTGCCGGATCAAAGATCTCCGCGGAGTTGAGACTTTCCTGCTGGTAGCTGTCGTACCCTCCGGCAATCAGCACCATCCCATTCGATAGCAGGGTGGCTGTGTGTTCGCTGCGGGGATTTATCATTGTGCTGGGGATGCCGATAAACGTGTTTGTGGCAGGAATGTAGATCTCCACTGAATTAAGGGAATTGTCATTGAGAGTCCCTCCGGTAATCAGCACTGTGCTATTGGATAGCAGCGTTGCTGTATGCGATTTGCGCCCGGAATTCATTGCCCCGGATGTTGGCGTAAAAATCCCGGTGACTGGATCGTAAATCTCCGCTGTGTTCAGATAGGTACCGTTATAACCGCCTGTTATCAAAACTTTGCCGTTTGGCAACAGCGTAGCTGTGTGAAACGCCCTGGATGTTGTCATCGAGCCGGTAGGCGTGAATAGTCCAGTCGTCGGATCATACAACTCTGCAGTTTCGGTCACAACGTCGCCGTTGAGACCCCCCGCAAGCAGCACCTTCCCGTTCCCCAGGTATGTGGCCGTGTGGGCGTCTCGAGGCATAGTCATCACCCCATTGGTCTCCACAAACGTGTCGGTCTTAGGATCGTACAAGTCGGCTGTGTCGTTCACAGAATCAGAATTCTGCCCGCCTGCCAACAGCACTTGTCCATTGGCTAACAAAGTGGCTGTATGGCGATAACGTTTAACTGTCATGGCTTCGTCGGTTTGAGCAAAGGTTTTGCTGGAAACATCGTAAAGTTCTGCACTGGCAAAAAGAGATGAACTGTTCCTGCCTCCTGCAACCAGCGCCTTGCCGTTATTGAGCAACGTGGCTGAGTGCCCCAAACGTGCCCGGGTCATGGCACCTGTAGATGTGAAAGTTCCATTTTCGTTATTATAGAGTAGGGCGCTGTTGAGGTACACAGGATCTGCACCCGCAGCGTCAGCAACGCCGCAGAGATCATCACCATCGTCATTGCCGTCTACGCAATCGCCTCCCACAAACAGCAAGTCGGTGTTGCTCGAACCTATGAACAAATCGCCAAATGCGTTCTCAGTCCAATTTGTATAGTACGCGGTCGTGTCCGCCTTTTCTCCGCTCAATCCTCCATCTCTTGAGTAATAACGCACATCATAAGTTTCCGTTGTGTAGTTGGTGCTGGTGAACTCCAGTTTTACAGTCCACGTAAAATCCTCGGTATTTCGGAAAAGTTCCGGCATTATCCAGTCATGGAGTTGTTTGCTGAACAAGGGGGCGGTATCCATGCTGTTTAAATAATAGCCGAACCAGGTTGGGGAGATTTGGCCCATCGAGTAGTATCCGACAATGGAAGGGTTGTCCGAAGATATTGACAATCTGCCGACATTTTCTTTGGTAACATCGAAGGCGAAAAGTTCCGCAACGGTCTTAGAGATTTGGGCATTGGGGCCAAGAGTAAATTCCAAAGGATTTACAAAATCAGCCCCAACACTGAAGTTATTTTCTGAGATCAGTTGACCATACCTATCCAACACTGAAATCGAAAGCGGCGCCGGCTCGTTCGAAAGATTGACGAGGGTTAACCCGGTGAATTTATCGCCGGAGATAAGGAAATTCGGAGCTTCCAATGTCGTAAGGTCTGTCAAAAGATCTATATTATTGCTTGCAAATTCAAGCGCGGCAAGGATTTGCCCGTCAGGTGTGAACGCCAGGCTGGATGGCTGATCCACGGCTTTATTGGGATTGTCACCAACCTGCATGTAGCCGACTACTCCACCCGACGCAATGTCTTGTTCGAATATCCCGTCAGTCGATGAGGAAGCATAGACAATTCTTTTAGAATCGGGCGTAAGCGCGATATTACTTGTTCCAAGCGTTTGCTGTGTGCTGTAGGTTCTTAACGCGGCCGGGTCCGTGACGGGTATAAAATTCGAGCTCACGGTATCCAAAACCACTCCGTACTGGCCGTCTGGTGTGAGCGCGACGGAGATAGGGGCGGGACCGGTTTCAGTTTCAATATCCAAAACCTTCCCGGTGGAGGTCTCAAAAATAAGCACGACCCCGGTACTTGCGCTCAAATCCAAACATGCAAGCATTCCGGAAGATCCACCCAGACTAAGCAGAGCTTTGCTATGAATATTGAGTCTTGCGGTTGACAGGTAGTCCGTGGGATCCAAGGTGTACTTCTGAGTCATCAATGCGGCATCTGCAAAAACAAGAGATGGGCCTCCGGTGTCCACGACCAACAAAAGCGTCCCGTCCGGTGTAACCGTTATCTGTGCGGGTGATCGCAGATCGGTGAGCCTTTTCACTTCCGTTCCATCGGCCAACTTAAATTTAATGACCTCTCCCGAGCCTGTGGAAGAAATATATCCATATTGTCCGTCCGGCGAGAGGGACAAAATGCTGCCAAAACCGAACACTGCATCTGTGAAACTGTATTCAGCCTTGAGGCTGAAGGCGGTTGTGTCAATTATGAAGATCTTGTTGCTCAAAGCGGATACCAACGCCAGGGACTTTCCATCCAGCAGGAGTGTGCTTGACACCGGGTACCCCCCCGTATGAATGCGCTTCAGGACCTTTCCCGTTTGCGCGGAAAACGCCACCACTGTTCCCGATCCGGTGTATGGTACCCAGCCGATTCTGGAATCGGCTGAGAAGACGATATTCGGAGGAATGTTGTCGCTGGCGCTGAGATTGGTATCAAACAACAGCATTTCGCTGTTCTGTCCTCCGGCCAGCAATACCCGGCCGCTTGCAAGAACGGTGGCGCTGTGGCGATCGCGCGCAACAGTCATCTGATTGGACTGTGCAGTAAAGGTTTTAGTTTGGGGATCGTATAATTCCGTCGAAACAAGATAGCTTCCGTTTTCTCCCCCGGAAATCAACACCTTTCCATTGGAAAGCAATGCGGAGGCATGCCCACGGCGAGCCATGGTCATGGAACCAGCAACTGTGGTAAAAGTGCTGGAGGAGGGATCATAAACCTCCGCCGAATTGAGATAGCCTCCGTTATAACCCCCGGCGATCAGCACTTTGCCGTCAGCCAACAGGGTTGCAGTATGGTCACGGCGTGCTACGGCGAGGCTACCCGATGCTGCTGCAAATTTTTCTGTATCAGGATCGTAGAGTTCCGCTGCGGCGATCGGCCCGTTGGCGTTGTACCCACCCACGATCAATATTTTGCCGTTGGAAAGTAGCGTAGCCGTGTGTCCCTGGCGGGCTGTAGCCAAAGTGCCCGATGTCAACTTGAAGGTGTCGTTTACAGGATCATAGAGTTCCGCAGTAGCCAGATAACTGCCATTGTACCCTCCCGCAACGAGCACCTTGCCGCTAGCGAGCAGTGAAGCCGTATGCCCCGCTCTCTGGGTGAGTGCCAGGTTGGTTGATCGCGTGAACTCTCCCGTAGAGGGGCTGAAAAGCTCGAAATAGTTGGTGTAAGCGCTGCCATCATACCCGCCGATAATGAGAACTCGGCCGCTATTCAGCAGTGTAGCCGTGTGATCGCGACGCGCCAAGTTCATGGTGTTCGTTGTGGCTGTGAATGTCAGGGCGTGTGGATCATAGATCTCAGCGGTGGCAAGGACAGACCCGTTATACCCTCCCGTGATGAGTGTCCGGCCGTCGCGCAGCAGCAAGGCATTGTGGTACTCGCGCTGCACGGTCATGTGTCCGGATAGCGCTGTGAAGCCACCTGTCGACTGATCATAGACCTCAGCCGAACTGTTAACCGCGTCGGCGTTAGGTTCGACCTTGGCCAGAAGCCGTTTTTGTCCGTGGGCATTCAAGGAAAGCCCCGTTATAGCCAGACAAATGATCTGAAGAACTCCCATCAATCTGGAAATGCTGCACCTAACTGACATGCTGACTCCCTTCATACTAAAAACGGGTCCAACAACCCTCGACTCGTTACTGCTAATCCCAAACAACAGGACATAATAATACACTACGGCCTGATACGGGGTCGAATAGTAGTGTGACAAAAATATTTTTGCCGGCTCGTATTCGGGCGAACTCCCGCAAAAAGTCGGGTTACATGCAACACGGTTTCTTGAATTCGTATGTACAGGGTTGTATGGTATAAATCCATTTGCCGGTTCCTGGGTTCTTCCCGGGTTTTAGAGTACAGCGGCTCGGCCGGGGAGAAATCGCCGGCCCGATTAGGGGAAGCTTCAGATAACTTGTTGGGCTATAAATCGGCGCGCGATGTAGATGCCATGACAGTAGATGGCCTTTCAGTGTCAAAGGTTGATTTGAGGAGGAGTTTTTTGTGAGACAGCTGTCAATGATTTCGCGTGTGGCAATGTGCGCGCTCCTTTTCTGTTTGGGGGCCTGGGCTCAAATACCGGCGACTCGACTTGAGGGAACCGTCAGGAACTCCGCGGGCGTTATAATCATCGGTGCCTCGGTGTCTGCTGTTGAGAATAGGACCGGCTGGCGCGTCCAGGCACAGAGCGATGCCCAGGGTCGCTTTGAATTCCTCGCTCTGCCACCCGGCACGTACACCGTCACGGTTGAAGCCAACGGGTTCACGACCGCAATACACACGAGCGTTTTGTTGGGATCCGCAAACTTTGTCGAAGAGCGTTTCAGCCTGTCAGCTGACCAGGGCGAGGCGGCCACGGAGGAAGCGAGCCGTGGAGAACGCATCGGAAACCTGCAGTCGGAGACCTCGGGAGTATTCACCAATCAGGATATCGCGATTCTGCCGCAATTGGATCGGGACCCTGTTGAGCTTGCCCCTTACCAGCCGGGAGTTCAGATCCGAGGCGGGCAGTTGGGGTATTCCGGAGTCAATGGCTCCTTGCAAGGCAGCAACAATGTAAGCCTCGATGGTTTAAAGGTTAACGATCCGCTTGACCCGAGCCTGGGCTCCAGGATGATTGCGCGTAATACCGACACAATTGAGCAGATGCGGGTGATTACAAGCGGAGGCGCAGCTGAATTTGGCAGCAATGCAGGGGCACAGGTGATATTGTCCACCCGCACCGGAGCAAACCGCTGGTCTGGAAACGGTTATGAATACCATCGAAACAAAGACCTGAATGCGAGAGATTATTTTGATGGCAAAGAGAAACTTCCGTACTATCAGAACATGTTCGGATTTTCCCTGGGCGGGCCTGTCAGCAAAGGCCGGACATTTATCTTTGCCAACTATCAGGGCAAGCGCACCTCTGACAGAATCGCACGGAATCGGACCGTCCTGACTGGGGATGCCAAATCCGGCATATTCACGTGGACTCCGCCCGGAAAATCCACGACAAGCACGTTCGATATCGTCGAGAACGATCCGCGCCATCTGGGAATCGATCCTGGAGTAGCAGCGTTGCTGGCTCTAATGCCCGAGTCCAACAATGAAGATATCGGTGATGGTCTGAACACCGCCGGGTACAGCTTCAACAGCATCCTCGATAGCAACGAAGATCAAGCGACGATGCGCTTGGATCATAGCCTGACCAATAATCACCGCCTGTTCATCCGCGGTAGTTGGCTTAGCAGTGAAGCTGTGGATGTTTTGAATGAGGCTGACGCAAGATACCCCGGCTCTGCCTCCGGATTGAACGAGCTTCGAAGCCTTGGTTTTGTGGCTGGGTCAGAGTGGAGCATCAGTCCAAGAATGGCCAACCAGCTTCGGGTCGGCTATCTGAGTGCCAAGATAAGCCAGACACGACCATCACGCTCGTCCGAACCAATGCTGATTGCTAACTCGTGGACTGATCCCTTGAACCCCTCGTTTCCGAAATGGCGTAATTCTCCGACTCTTGAGTTCGCGGACAACCTGAGCTATATCCGGGGCCAACATGCCTTCAAAGCGGGGGGGGGAGTGCGACATATCTCCCTGAAAAATCAAACCGCAGAGGGGATCTATCCGAACGTAACTTTCGGCATAGATGAAGATTACGGCAATATTCCGGGTTCAATCGGGCCTTCGGGAAAAAACATTAGCACGGCAGACAGGGAAAAATTCGAGAGACTGTACAATGACTTGTTGGGAAGAATGGAGGAGGTGACACAGACATTTTACAGCGACCTGCAGGCGTATTTGCCACAGGGTACTGCGCGTAGCCGCGACTTTTCAGCCTATGAATTTAATGGCTTTCTGCAGGATGAATTGAAACTGTTGCCGAATTTGACGCTGAATTTGGGTGTTCGCTATGAGTTTAACGGTGTGCCTTCCGAGCAAAATGGGATTCAGGCGGCAATCGACAGGGCAAGCGAAATCACTTCCACGGCCAACATAGACGATTTTGCATTTCAACGTGGCGGAGAGCTGTATGAAGCCGAAAACACGAATTTTGCTCCTCGCGTGGGATTTGCCTGGAGGCCGGGGAAAAGCACGCGCACCGTCGTAAGGGGAGGTTTCGGCATTTTCTACGATCGCCTGGTGAGCACTACGGTTGCGTTTGTGGATAACAACATGCCTGGCTCTTCCCAGGTTGTTTCGGTATACCCGAATTTGAATGGCACAGATGTCCGCGTGAGTGATGGCATTCCCCAACCTTCGCAGCCGGGCGCAGTGTCATTGTCGCTGCTCCCCACCCGGTCCGCATCCGCGGCCATTTTTACTGCTGACCTCCGCACACCCTACGTAAAGCAATTCAGCCTGATTGCGCAAAGAGAATTGTTTCGGAATTTAGTTGTTCAGGCCGGATACGTTGGCGAGCGAGGGGAAAAGTTATTTTCAAACCTGAACCTTAACCAGGTCAAGATCAGCGGCGATTTTCTCCCAGCTTTCGAAGAACTCCAGAGATATCGCTCAAGCGGCGTTCCGGTCTCCCAATCTAACACTCTTGTGAGAATGTTCGGCTCGGTTAATGCGGCGATAACCGCCATAGGCGGGAGCAATCTGGATCAGGGATTGGCCGGGCTCGCGGCCGACACGGTTGACAGGGATCACTACGGCAAATACGCGGCTGCAGGGGTTTCTGATTTTTATATTCGCAATTATCCGCAGTTCGACAAGTTGTTTGTGGGCACTAATAATGGGAAGTCGTCTTATGACTCCATTCAGGGTGGCATCCGCCTGAACACCAGTGCAATCAGGGCGTCTGTTAACTATACCTGGAGCAAATCCCTGGACAATATATCGGTGGATGGAAATTCCTACGTGGTGCCGCTGGACAGTTTTTATCCTGAGGCAAACAAAGCCGCGAGTGATCTCGGTCGCACCCATGTGTTCAACTCCTGGCTGGCTTTCAATCTGCCCTTCGGCCAGGGACAGCCTTTTGCCTCCGATGCATCGGGGATGATAGGACAACTTATCAGCGATTGGACCTTGAGCCTTTTGACGGTCTGGGAAAGCGGGGCGCGCTTTTCCGTGAGTTCGGGCTTGGAAACGGTTGCTGCCGGCGTGGATAGCCTGGCGAATTATTCGGGAAGTCGCGAGATTGGAGCAATTGATCGAAAAGATGGGAAAATCTATTGGTTCTCAGAAGGCGAGATCAACGCGTTTACATTTCCGGCAGCCGGCGAAACCGGCACGTCAGGCAGAAATTCCTTTGTCGGTCCAGGTTACTTCAATATGGATGTGTCGCTCGCAAAGGACTTCCGGTTGGGCAGTGAGAACCGCCGGATCAAACTGCGAGCTGAAGCCTACAACCTCTGCAACAATGCCCATTTCGGTCTACCGAACACTAATCTAAGCGATGCGGAAAATTTCGGCAGGATTACCTCCATGGCGGGTGCCTCACGCCAACTCCAGATAGCCGTGCAGTTTGAGTTCTGACGAGTGTTGAATGACAGGACCCGCGCCGGACATTTCCCGACTTTTTAAAGCAGTCCCTCACGCGCCTGTGGCGCACCCGGTGACGCATGAAAATGTGAGGGTCACGGTGCAGCTCCATTAACCTGGAACTTGTGGGGGCCGGGCTCCGGCCGGCCCCGCTCATCATATTAACCGCTTCATCCTCTGCTGTTAAACGGACGGGCCGGAGCCCCGTCCGCACAAGT